>ODAI013452531.1_pt1 | contig 31499 bp, 35 predicted proteins | sample 1539321 | NCBI WGS metagenome assembly ODAI01 (sample SAMN02144231, study PRJEB22623) | gut metagenome | biome: sheep rumen | host: Ovis aries | place: New Zealand
AAGAACATCGCCGTAAACTGCACTAGTAAACGCAGAGAGTCAGGCAATGAGTGAATATCATCTACAAACGATATTCCCGACGCAAGCGTCACCCCAGCCAATAGCCACGGATATTGGAAACCAAATACAATGCTCCATATCCAAAGCCCGATGGTGAAGATAATACCACCACCACGCAAAACAATTGTTTTGTGTGAGGAACGCTCATTTGGTTTATCTATAATATTGCATTTGTCTGCAATGCGAAAATAAACCAATTCTGCCGCTAAAAGCAGAAGTGCTATAACAATGTATTCTATCATATTCCAAATTATTTTTCCGCAAAACTCTTAATAGTCTCCTTAAGCCCATCCTTAGCCCTCACCGGCATCTCCTTCATGCCCAGGGCGGCCTTGATCTTGGCGTTTGACACCACGTAATTCTCTGTCAGTTTCTGCATACGCTGGGTGTTCAGCGGCAGGTGGAGCACGTCACCTATCTTTGCTATGCTGTTCATCAGGCCGCGGGGGATGTTCCAGATATGCGCCTTCTTGCCCAGGGCACTGCATATCACCTCTATCAGTTCGTTGGTCGATAGTGCTTCATCATCACCCATATGATAGATACCACTGGGGGCATCCTTGGTCAGGAGGCCCTTGATCACCTCCTGCAGGTTAACAATGCTCGTAAACGAACGCCTGTTCTCGAAGGCGCCCAGTGGCCAGGGAATTCCCTTGCTCACAACCCCATACAGCAAGTTCAGATTACCCTTGTTGCCAGGACCGTGAATCATACACGGACGCATGATATACACTCGCTTCTCTCCTTGAACCTTAATTCTTGAACCGCTTAAACTTTTTGAACCTTTTGAACCCTTAGGTTCTTGAACCTCAGCGAAAGCTACTGCATCCTCATCCGTAAAGTTATGGAACGGACGCTTCAGTGCCTCTGGTGCAAACTTCTCTATGATATAGTTCTCTGCCGCAATCTTCGATTCCCCGTAAGGGCCTACCGGCGTAGGAATGCATTCCTCCGTCAGGAGATCCCCTTCCACCCTATCTGCCGCACTCTTCACCGTAGAGAACTGTATGAACTTCTTTGCTGTAGGATGCGCCAGATACCAGTCGAATATCTTCTGCGTTAGTCCTGTGTTCACCTTGAAGTACACCTCCGCCGCACTCTTATTCTTCACATCATGCGCCTTTCCTGCTAAATGGATGATTGCATCCACCTCAGGTATCATTGTTTCATTTACGAGGTCTTCCCACGAGAACGTATAGCGTATACCATCTTTCTGAGGCGATATGATATCAAGACCATAAATAGTATGCTCCTTAGAAAGCGCCTTCACCAAGTTAGAGCCCACGAAACCGTGGACTCCAGTAATTAGTATCTTCATCTTATTATTAAGCCCTTGAACTTCTTAAACTATTGAACTTCTTAAACTTCTTAAACTCTCACTATTATCCATTTTTTGTATTTAACAATTCAAACACCTTGATAAAGTACTTTAGGAACAGCAACGGCATACACGTCCAGATGCCATTCTCCTTACATGCCCGTACTATCTCCCTGTTCAGCAGCACATTCGCCCTCCACCCTTTGGTGCTACGTCCACCTGTCCTCATTTTCATAAAGTCAGCGGGAACATACTTCGCCGGCACCTTATTGGTATAAAGATGACGTATTAGCAATTCGTAGTCAGCCGCGATGTGGTAGTCGTATTGGTAGTATCCGTATTTCTCAAAGTTCTCCTTGTATGTAAAGAACGTAGGATGCGCCGGCATGAATCCAAAGCGGAAGCGCCACGGCCTCCAGTGTTTGCTGCTATAGTAGCGCACCGTCTTGTCTAAGTTATCGGGCTTCACGAACCTCACATCCCCGTATATGGCTTCTACTCTTGCGCTCGACTTTGTCGCTTCGCTCGTCGAAGAACCCTTGCGCTCGACTTTGTCGCTTCGCTCGTCGAAGAACCCATCTGGAACTTTTTTGAACTCATCATTTATGATGCCGAATATATCCGACCTATGATAGAAATCGTCCGAATTGATGATACCCACCACATCACCGGTCGCCATGCGAATACCCTTGTTAATGCCATCGTACATACCCTTGTCCTTCTCGGAAATCCATCGCATCCTGCCCCCGAACTTAGGCTCATATTCCTTGATGATGTCAACGGTATTGTCTTTCGAACCACCGTCTATCACGAGATACTCATAGTCCTGATACTCCTGCTTTAGAACACTCTCTATCGTGTCCCGCACAGTAGCCGCACTGTTAAATGTTACTGTTATAACTGAAATCTTCATATATCCTATAGTTTTACACCCAACGCATCATTCACGTATTGGCGCATTTTCTTTTTGTCCTTACCGCAAAGTCTTCTTGCCTCTGCCACCTTGGCATCGATCAACAATCTGTACCACAATCCTTGGAAGAAATCCCATTCAAAACCAGCTCTTCCGTCAAGGAAACCAAGCTTCACAATGTATCGGTAGAAGAAATATCCAAAAGAACGCCAATATAATGGCATCTTTGCATATTTCTCTTTCTGTTTACGTTTTGCCGCAACCTCTTCCGCGTATTGATTATCAACAGCCTTTGTTGCTTCCGTTAATCCATATTCTGCATCCAGTAGCAGCGCGGCCTCACGGTTTGAATAATTGTTATGCTTTGCTGTGAAAGCGGCCATACTTATTAGGCTGTCATCCACAAATTGGTGGTCAAAAGCTATCGTCTTGCCTCTTAACACCTCCAGATGCTCATCCATCAAACGCTGCTCATATCTCACACAACCTTTGCGGAACAGGCGTATCATCTTAACTCCTTTCACTATGCCGTGCTTCAACAGTTTCCCATGGAAGGCACGTCCCAAAGGTAAAACGACAGCACTGGCATCTGCATCCATCGTTGGCAGTTTCGTTTGCATTTCCGCGATTAACTCCTCTGTCAGATATTCGTCTGCGTCTAGCCTAAGTATCCACTCCGTTTCGATGTTGAGATTGTCGAGTGCCCAATTAAACTGTTCCGCCTGATTGCCCGGATATTTATGCACCACAACCTCCACGTTGGGGAACTCCTTACATATCTCTACGGTGCGGTCTGTAGAAGGTGAATCAATCACATACACCTTCTTTGAAATTGGGCACACGTTCTTCAAACAACGTCTGATATGCAACTCCTCGTTGTAGGTGAGAATGATGGTTGCTAAGTCTAACATATATGTTGTATTTTTTATTTATACAAGTTTCGTTTTATTCTTATGCCGCAGACATATAGGCAAGATACCTATACAAATGAGATAACCAATTGCACAGCCAAGAGTGTTGTATATCAAGTCATCCACTTCGAAGGTACCGGTCTTACTGATCAGTTAGAGAGTCTCTATTGAGAGGGAAGTCAAGAATCCTATGAGAATTACCTTCCTAATACAGACATCGTTCTTAAGCCAATTCGAGTGGAAACCCAATATAAAACCCACCGGCATCAGCAGGAGAATATTCGAAAGAACCTGGCGTAGGATATACCGTCCATGTCCATCATATCCTACACTAAATATGTCAATGATTGTCTTGAATGGCTGGAGTTCCAATTTATAGTTATTAGATGATTCTCGACCAATGATGGTAAGATAGAATACAACCGAAAGATATACTAACAGTATTATCCACAAAGCAACAGTCGCCATCTTTTTCTCCATCACTTAACTATTACACGTTTCTTGATAAATTTCGCAGGATTTCCACCTACCACTATCCATGGCTCTACATCCTTATAAACAGAAGCTGTCGCACCAACCACAGATCCTTGGCCAATAGTAACGCCCATACCGATGAATGCACGAGCACCTATCCAAGCCTGATCTTTCAGAACAATGGGAGCCGTAATCAGCTGATGCATAGAAGCTTCTATATCATGGCTCGCAGTACAAAGATATGCACCTTGGCTAACTGTAACATTATCTTCAAGAATAATAGGAGCCACATTATAGCAGTCCACGTCACCCGCTAAGCATGTATTGTCACCCATCACAAGATTTGCTGGATAATATATTTTAGTTGAACTATATACGTTGGAGTTTTTACCCATCTTTGCGCCAAAAGCACGAAGAATTAAACGCTTCCATCCACTACCGAGACTTCTTGGCATCCATTTTGCGCATAGTGTCCATGTTATGCTCCATATTAGTCGAATCACCTGATGCTTACGACCTAAATGGTTTTCGTATTTTGAAAGATCTATTTTTGTTTCTGACATAATTTTAAATACATATCTATAAATTGCTTTGCAAAGGCTTAGCTGGAATATTTGACAAGAAACTGGCTAAGAATATCTACCAATGATTCCGTACCAATTTCTGTACAAAAACACATAATAGTAGTTTTTTATTTCTGTCCGTAGGCTTTAGAAAGGTTCTACTCGTAAAAGCCTCAAAAACTGTAATTCTGGTCACTATTTCGTATTTACTTACATTTGAAAAAACTATGTATACGTGTCTATCCTCTTTAATCGGAATCATATCATAATTTTCGTACATCTATATACGATATCAACTAAATTAAATCTGGGCTCCATGAGAAAAATATCACTTTTTTTTACTCTCAATCTTTAGAATTGTCAATATTGCATTTTTTGACAAATTCACGAACACATTTTTCTAATTTTGTCGCATATTCCTTATAGTCTTCGCTATTTTTTATCTTCATATCTATATCTATCATATTCGATGTTACTTGCTCCTGAAGTTTTTCGTTAAATGACATCCCGTTTTCATTCAGTAAGATTAGATTGAATAATTCTTTTAAACCATCAAGTCTTCCAGGACTTCTATGAGATATAGATTCTGAAGCGTCGTTATCCACATATATAACTGGAGTTTCTACGGCTATACATGGCAAGGCACAATGAATCCTTGAAGTTATAACTAATTTCGCAGACGCGTATCTTCTGATTAACATCCTAGACAAATCCATCATTTTATCTTCAGATGGATACTTATCTTGCAGGACCGAATGTGTGATAACTTTACAATTTCTTAAAATTCTATAAGTGAATTTTTGTTTGTAAGTAGAATAAAATGAAAGAGCACAAACAAATTTCTCTAATTTGGGGGATATATATTTCCAACAACTTGAATGTTCATATTCGAAATTTTTAAGCAATGGTATTACTATGATGCCGTATTTAATTATATTTATAATAGTCCTAAAATATAATTTCCAATTGTATAACTCTTCCCTCGTACCACAAACCTTATAGAACGGATCAACAAAAAGAATTTCATTTGTTTTAACATTAGTCTTATACTTTAGACCAAGAGTCAAAGTTAAACAAGATGAAAAATAACTTTTTATTCCATAGCTTTCCAATATTTTTTGGGTTCCCAAATCCCTAGCTCCTATCGGTTCATATCTTTTTAAGTAAGCTATAGTTTTCTGTGAGAAAAAACGTTTTTTAAATAACGGCACTATATGAAATGAAACAAATAATGGATTTATAGCATTTGAGGGTGGGAATTTTTCCGGTTTCCACATAAACCAACCATTCATTATTAGATTTATTTTTTCTTTGGATTCTATTTCATCCAATGCTTCTCGTTCGCAATAGCAATCTATTTTATCCCAGAATTGTTCTTGAGCTAAACTCTGTATATAGTCCCCTATATTTTTTTTCTTTGCACCACCTTTGCAGACAAGTAAACCGTTCATATTTCTGTTATCAAAAGCTGTTGTTCCTAAAATTCTTAAAGCAAAATTCAATCCCAATAGATATAATTTGGAGTTGTATAATTATTCATATTATCATCAGCTATCCACTCGTAAAGGCGCTTCATCATACCTGCAACCTTGTGCTGCTCATATTTTTCCTCTATGAGATGACAGCCATTTATGCCCATCACAAGCAATTCTTCATCTGATTTAGAGAGAATTTCCATGATAACACCTGCAATAGTTTTTGGCGTATTATCCTTCCACCAGCCGGCATTACAATCATTCAGTTCACCCCAAGGCGTTCCTAACGATGCATAAACAGGTGTACCACAGATAAGTGCTTCCGGTACTATCATGCCGAAATTCTCCTGTGCTGACGGAACCATCAATGCTGCGAGTTTTGTAAGGCGATCAAATTTTTCCTTGCCAGACACAAAGCCTACAAACTCCACGCAATTCTCCAAATGCAGACGATTTACTTCATCCTTCAGCCACTGTTCGTAGTCATCATCATACTTTCCCATGATTTGAAAAGACAGTTGACTTTTAAGTTCGTCAGACAACATATCAATGGCATATATGATGTTCTCAACCTTCTTGATAGGATGTAACCGACCGAGGAATCCAATTTGTCGCCTGCCCTTTTGGTCTTTGTATATTTTTTCCTTTATTTCGACACCTTTGGGAAAAACTACAGCATTGGGAATTACAGCTATCGGGCCTTTATAGCCAAATTGACGACAATATTCTGCTTCCTGCTGGCATGTAGCATGGAGACAAGTTGCCTCCATAATATCTTTGTTGTACCAAAGATTAAGTAGTATTTTTTTCTTCCAACTTTTTACGGCTAATGCAGTGGGATAAAGCATACCATGTGGGGACAGGACATATGGCTTGCCCAACTTACGTGCAATTCTACAGGTGTCGTGAGTTGACCCCATCCACAATGCATTAGCATGATAGATATCGTAGTCACTTTGTCTAAGGTATTTCTGAATATTACGTGAGATAACAAATGGCGTTCTATAATCATTTGGAACATCCTTTAGCCATGGCCGTCCCTTTCCGAGAATATCATTAGACGAAACCGTTAACAAATCAACCCTACACTCACCTAGAACTTTTGAACCACTCGAACCGCAGCTCTGCTGCATTAAACCAGGATGTGTAACATCCCATAGACCTTCCATCATATCTAGCGTACATGTAGAAGGTCCACCAGACTTGGCAGAGAGACCAGGAATTGTCACTAATACTTTCATCATACTAAGCTTTACTACACGGGCCTTCTATAATCGAAGTTTCACGTCCCGCTTGAATATCTTCAATTAATTGTAACAAACTTTTGGCAGCATTTGCTGGACTCCACAGTTTTACCATTGACTCTCGCCCAGCTTTAGCGATTTGTTTTCGTGCGTCAGGATTATCCAACAAATATTTTACCTGCTCGTAGAGCGAGTCCAAATCGCATGAACGGAATATCATGCCAGTTTCTTTGTGTTTCACGAGATATGGTACTGCACCAATTTCATCTGAACCAACTAACACACATCCTTCACTCATAGCCTCATTGGCAACAGCCCCCCATCCTTCTTGGCGGTCAGAGGTAAAGAGAAAAATGTCATGGTCACGCATTGCTTGATGAATCTCCGAGTTAGGGATATTTCCATGGAATGTGATATACTCAGCAACATTCAACTCTCGTGACAACTCTTCCATTGCTGGCCGCATCATACCATCTCCGTACATATCGAGGAGAAAATCATAACCAGCATCCTTCAACTTCATAGCTAAACGAATCGGCATCTCAGGATGTTTCCAGTCAATAAACCTTGCACACCACATAAGGCGAATAGCGCATCCGCTATTTTCTTCTATCTTGCTTAAGGTTTCATTAGATTTACCTGAAGCATGAAACTTGTAATCGGCTCTGCCGCTTCGCTTGTCGAAGAAACCTGAAACCTCTGAAGGAACCTCAGTAAAGTATCCCCACTTGAAATGACGCCATTTGTAACAGCTCAACAGTTCATCGTCATGGGCAGCAAATGCACTTGAGCATAATTTGTAGAAATTTGCCTTGCGATAGTAACGCATATAGTTCACCCACCATTGACGCAACACTGGTGAAAGTACATTTAGTAATCCTCTCTTTAACCATCGCTCACCACATTCGAAACTGAGTCCATTAGGATTTTTTTTTGCACGGATTACTGCATATTCCTGAGAACAAGCTCCAAACACGCATACATCTGCTGATTCTGCACATAGTGCAGCTTGCTTATGAGCTTCTTCGGACTCTCCTGCAAGAATACAATATGGTCTGTTGCTATAATCTTCACCCCCCTTCAGTTCTTTCTCATTTCGAGGGAGTGTAGCCACAAAGTGAAAGTTGGCCCCCAAAAGACTGTACATCGCATCGGCTATGAGCACCTGATGGTGGTTGAGGAAATTGGAATAAAAGTTAATAATCATAATTCCAACAATACCTAATTTACGTTAGTCTAATTGAATCAATCAAACGATTAAACATGTTATATAGATTATATTGAGGTTTCCAACCAAGAGATAAGAGTTTCGTTGTGGATAATTTTATTTTTGTTACAGGAGCATATCCCATGTTGTTGTTAAGTTCCAATTTTACAGATATTTCAGAATTAAACTCGTCTCTAAGATAATCTGCCATAGCACGAGCAGAGATATATGTTTCTGCATTTGCTACATTATACGCCTCTCCTTCTTTTCCTCTTATAAGGATGTATAGAATTGCAGAAACAGCATCTGTAGTGTAACAATAAGGGCGTGCAGATTCTCCTTTTGTATGTAGTATAATGTCCTGACCATGGGATGCAAGACGAGCAAACTGTGCTATCACTCGGTTATCGTCTTTTGCCACGCCAGCTCCAGTAGTTTGAGTGAGTCGAGCCACCATTACAGGCACATTATATTCATTAGCAAAGAGGCAGCAAATATTTTCTGCAGCTCTCTTTGCCATAGGATAACTACTACGAACGGACATGACATCAAGATAGCCTTGCATGTCTTCTGTTACTGGTATGCTATCGTCATGAATCTCTCCATAGACTTCGAGAGATGAGAGATAGACAAATCCCTTGACCGGATGCTCCTTGGCATAATCTAGAAGCACCTTCGTACCATTATAGATTATATCAAATGTTTCAACAGGATGCTCTACGAAGAACTTGCTCGCAGTAGGAGCTGCACAATGTACTATATAGTCAACGTCTGATATTTTGCTATAATCATATTTTACAATATCACATTCAATGATTGTAATATGTTCCAATTCCTCAGTTGAGAACATTCCTTCAGCTTTCGCTCTATTACGCAGAGGAGCGATAATTTTTATTTTTTTATCCAATGCCAAAAGGCAATGTATCATTGTAGAGCCTATTAATCCCGTTGCACCTGTGATAAGAAACGAAGATAACTTCATATCAGAGGATAACTCAAATGATTGTTTAAAATCCTGAATATCCTGTAATTGTATTTTATTCATATATAGAAGATTTTATTTACTGCATATATTTTCTAAAAACAACATGAATCAATGTACAAATAACGTATACAATACTACCAATCATATACAAATCGCTATTCTACAGAGTTCTTTTCTACCATAAGCAGCCAATTCTGACGTATAGTACCAAAAGTTCATCCTTTTAAGAACCTACATCAACAGTTAGCAAATTTTTAATGATTTTAAATTGACTATTATATGCCTCGCCTGAATTACCTTTCATAAGGACTGTAATAAGGGCTTCCACAGCATCGTCAATATATAGATACTGTCTTGCAGATGTTCCCTCTGTATGCAATATTATATTCTCTCCCCTTGCTGCACTCCTTGCAAATTGTGCATACACTCTCATATCCTCTGAAGGTGGAAAATTTTGAGGTTTCCACATAAACCATCCATTCATAATAACATTTGTCCGTTCATTAGAATGGAAAGTATTCAATTCTTCACGTTCAACATAACAATCTTTTTTAGAATAAAATTGTTCTTGAGCAACACTTTGTATATAATCTCCAATATTCTTACCATTTGATAGTGGAGCACAAACTAAAATTCCATTCTTCATAAATTACTAATTATAATATCTTTATTCTATCCTATTTTTTTCGTTACTGATAAGGATGTTCAAATGATTTACCCCATTTTTCATTAAAACATCTTGAAGAATCACTTGACACAACTTTTGCTGGAACACCTACAACAACCGCATTCTGAGGGACATCATCTATTACTACAGCATTTGGACCTATAACAGCATTGTCTCCTATAGTTATATTACCAACAATTTTTGCTCCTGCAAAAATAACAACATTGCTCCCTATCGTTGGAACACCCTGTTTAGACCCAGCAAATATTCTGCCAATTATTACTCCAGGATGGATAGAGACATCATCTCCAATAATCACACTATTTGCAATAACCACATAACCAAAATGACAAAAAATAATGCCCCCCCAACTTTTGTTCCAATTGGTAATTGTATTCCTGTTACCCTTGAAACATGCATGTAATATAACTTTAATGGATAAAAAAATACTTTACAAAAACATCCCTTATTTTGTAGATAGGACAAAATACGAAACCAGAATGTCACCTTAAACGATTCGCTGACAATTTGTTCCACAAAATATTTGCAAAACTCTCCACAATTTAATTTTCTCGTTTTTTTTTCTATTATAATCCTGTAAAATAAGTTTTTTACATTTATTCCAATCCATTAGAACCCAAATATTTGTTGATTTTCATGAACTTCAACCATTGCCTTAAAAACAAAATAATCTGTTGGCGTGGTTATCTTTATATTCTCCATAGGACCTATGATAGTATTCATCTTGTGTCCATAGTAACTCATCATCGTGCAACTGTCAATGAAGTCTGTTTTACCATCTTTTTTTGCCTGCCTGTGAGCATTAAGTATATCATTCAGATAGAAACTCTGTGGAGCTCTTGCTATGAGTGAATTATTTCGTGTAGGAATCTCTAGACCTCCATCACTTTGTTTTACAATAAATGTCTCTGTTGCAGGAATACAAGTTATACAATTACCCTTCTCTCTAACAGTGTTGATATTGTCCGTTATTGTTTCTTCAGTAATGAGTGGACGCACACCATCATGAATCAGCACAACAGTATCTGAAGCCTCTTTGGTGTGTTCTTCTGCAGCCACTAATCCGTTATATATAGACTCTTGGCCGCTATTGCCACCTTTCACAATTTTCACCACCTTATTGATTTCAAATTTCTTAAGTTGCTTTTCAAGGAACGGAATCCAGTCCTCTATACATACGACAACAATACCATCTATCATTGGGTGATTGTCAAACAACTCCAATGTATAAATAATTATAGGTTTACCATTATATTCCAAGAACTGTTTCGGTCTGGATTTCGTATTCATTCTTCTGCCAGAACCACCAGCAAAAATTACTGCAATATTTTTCATATTCTCATTTATTATCTATGTCTACTCTTTTCTCAAGATTTACATAAAAGTAATTGTGATGCGAAATACGCTTTTCAACCGGTGGCAATTGCATATAATCTCCGTACATTTTCCTCAGGTACATGTCATATCCAATAGCTATGGGAATAGAAAATCCTTCAAATTCCACATTAATCGATTTTGAAAACCACTCGACATTAAAAACCTCTCTTTCTGTAGGATATGTGTGGAAATAACAAATCAAATATGGCCCACCTGATTGGTTGGTCATTTTTATTGTAGATTTTAAAGCCTCTCGCTTCTCTTCCTGTGAATAAAAGGCTTTAGCAAACAAATGAAATAATAATCTAGGGATTGCCTTTATTCCATAATCATTAAAAAGATCTTTTAGGTACTGGATATTTATTGTTCTAGTTGTACACAAATATTTTGACCATGCTTTTTGTATAGGAACAAGTTGTTTGTCGATATCGGAATATGAACCATCAATATAATCCAAAGGGAATATGTCAATCCAGACTCCAATAACAAATTTATATGAACTCTTTTCCCATATAGTTGTATTTGCATCGCAGAACTTTGCGAAAGCATGATTATAATTAGGCGTCTCAATATCTTTAATTTCATAACCGCTATTGATTAGCTTATGTCGTAAACTCAGAAATTTCTCATATTGGTCTCTAATCATATAAACATCAATATCATCATCCCATGGTATCATACCTTTGTGTCTAACTGCGCCAATGGCTGTACCACAACTTGCAAAAAAATGAACATCATAATCTTCGCAAAATGTAATGAACGCCTTAAACGTATTAAGCAATTTTTGTTTGAATAATTCTTTATCAAAGTCCATATATCTAACTGTTTTTTATTTCATATTTTTGGTCAAAAGCTACACCTACTGTAAGCCATAGCATAAAGAAAAGGAATCCTCCGCTCGAGAATATATAGCCCTCTGCATTCAGGTGAACAGCAAAAAACACTAAAAATCCCATGTATAAGGCATCAATCTTGTTGAGCATCTTGTTACAATACTTATAGCATGTAATAAAAATCGGCATAATGATTAGTGCACCAAACAATCCAAGCATAGATAAAATTGACAGCCAAGATGTTCCTGGTTCAATTTGGCCATTATGAGCCGAGTAATCACCAACACTATTGGTATCAACCGCAGCAAAGCCAACTCCAAACAACGGACTAGACTTAATCTCGTTAATTCTATTCATCCACTTCGGTTCACGACTCATAAATATGTTTCCAGACGCTGTATTGTTAGCTTGTTTCTCTATAACCAAATCTGTAACACTTTCCCATAATGGGAATGTAATAATAGCAAGCAAGGTAATAATCATTATTGATTTTAGAAATTTCCCATTTCCACGACTTGCTTTATATAGCAAAACAACATTTCCAGCAAAAGTGGCCATTAGTGCAGAGCGCGAAGCAGAGAATAATACTGCACCGATACACATTATGGATAGGACCCTGAATACACGCTCTTTTTTGCTATATGCCAAATAAGAAGTATAAATGGATGCAAAGCCTGCGATAGGGCCAAGAAGCATCGATTGCCTGAACAATCCACCGAATACACCCGCTGAATATACCAAAACATCCATACCTGCACGCATGAAGTTGATACCTAAAAAATAACAAAAAAATGAGATTACACTCAAAACAGTGCTAATGATAGACAAACACATCAAAGCCTCTTTACGCATAATACGTGCCCTTTGTCCTTGTATCAATGGTGAAAAAGCTAGGAAGGCAAGAACAAATCCGATATATCTTGCCCAAGAACGAAACAACGGGTCAGGCTGAGATAAAATAAGCTCAATAGGTATATAAGCTAATATAAGCACAAAGAGCGGTTCCAATCTATGTTTGTATCTATAATTGTTAAGAGCGAAAATAAGAAGGAAACCATAAATCAGATAATCTGGTAGGGTACTCATAAATCCTACAGCCTTTGTCATCTCAACCAGTGCCAAAATAAGTGCAAGTTTATTGTACGAAAAAAGTTCCCCAAATAATTCTATTATTTTATTCATCGTTGCAATAATCTTCGTTTAAGCAATAGTAAAAATACAATAGGAAGTCGAAAACCGCAATATGATAGCATTAAAACACGTACAGCAGGATTCCTATAGCCCAACCTCCACAATCTAAGAACGGAAGCCTTAACTTGTCTAATATTAAGTAATCCATTAACGCTCGTCATCCTAATACTAAAATTCTCCGCACGAGCGGTACAGGCGGATATAAAATTATTAAAAGCATTCTTAACAACCCACTGAGCTTGTACCATTGAGTCAGCCTCCACATTATACCATATGGGCAACACTTCCTCACGATAATTAATAATTTCCTGAAAGTCTTCAACACTTTTATATCTATAATTTCTAACAGAACTACCATCATTTACAAGATAATGATAAAGCCCTTTATGCAGATGTCCATAGCGGGTAACATTTCTTAAAAACTGCAGGTTAATCATCATGTCATCACTCATCATAATATTAGAATTATGCAACACGAAGCCTTCAGATGGCACCTTGTAAATATGATCCCAGACACTTGCGGCTCCTATTCCCTCAACTAATAAAGGATATAATACATTTTTATAAACCTCTTCTTTGGTCAGAAATATTTCTGGTTGATTACCAATTTTACTATCATCATCTGTATCGCATCTTGCAGCATCTAATTTGTAAGTTGATGCAAATTGATACATATCCTCATACATCGTTGGCTCTATGGTATCGTCAGCATCTACAAAACCAACAAACTCGGCATTTATCTTTGAGATAGCCGCACGCCTCGCAGAATATGCCCCACCATTTTTTTTATGCAACGGGTGGATACGATAGTCATTACGGGCATAGTTTTCTATGACCTGTAGTGTGTCATCCTTGGAGCCATCATCAACCACCCAGATTTCGATATCTTTCAATGTTTGAGCAAGCAAGCTATCAAGAGTTCGTGGAAGAGTTTGTGCAGCATTATATGCAGGAATTATGATAGCTACTTTTGCCTTTACTTGTTCTTTCATACCAATGCTTTTATTTTTTTTGCAATACATCCCCCCCATAATTCAAGAGAAGGGATATAACCTTTAACAACGGATCCGGCTGCAATTATTGACTTATTCCCAATAGTAGTGCCAGGAAGTATGGTGGAATTTGTACAAAGCCAGCAGCCATCTCCGATATGAACAGGCAAACGACGACCATCTCCTGCTATGTTTTTGGCATTCACATCAACAACGTGTGTACCATCACCAATATATACTCTTGGTGCAATATCGCAATCCGAGCCTATTTGAACTTCCTTAGACACAATAATCATCGTTTCGTGTCCAACCCATGTATTGTCACCTATTGACAATTTCCCGTTACCATAGATTTTAACGGATGACACGATTTTAACATCCTTTCCCACTTCAACACCTGCCAGCCGATAGAGGAATCGTTTAAGGGCAAAGGCACGCGTTTGAGGCAAGCGATGCACTATACCACCTATAATATATAGAAGTAGATTGTTCATATCTAGTTTACTTTGAATGGATTGATTCTATATTTTTCCTTACAATAACTAATTAACGCTCTCAACTGATCTGCATTTTTTGAATCAATGTGGAATATATTACCATTCTCTGTATCTAACTTCCTGTTCTTTGAATTCTTTACTTCAAGCAGCGGAACTTGCTTATGGCTAACTACATCAAAACCGGCAAGTCGGATAATTCCATTCAAGAACATGTCATCAGCTGTTGGACATAAGGTTCTAAATAACGAGGGATCATAGGTATACGGAAGGAGTTTTTTCGGACGAAAAACCGTACCACCACCTGAGCCAAAAAAGATATGGTTTGAGCGTTCGCCATCATGGATTGGCTCTGGGTTCCACTTGATATATTGAATACTCTCGCTCCAGTCAAAACGACATGCAAACGTGCAGATAACAGAATCCGGATACTGTCTAGAGGAATTCACTAAACCAGAAATAAAGTCAGACGGTAAATAGAAATCGTCATCGACCGTGATAACAAGAAATTCAGAAAATTCTTGGAAAGCATAATAAAACTTCTTGTAAGATCTTAAATCCCCTTCAACGAGCCGTATCTCCAATCCTCTATTCATTTGCTCTTTTAGTTCCTGGGGCAAGACTTCAATGGAGGCAAATTGCTCTCTTGACAACCACAATATAAGATGCTCTGGCTGCATATTCTGCCTAATCAAACACTCTATCAAAATCCACACTTTATCGATACGTTGTGGAAATGATGTGAGAGACACAACCACCTTGCTATTATTCGCGTTGATACGATACCATCTCCTTGTAAGCATGAAAAGTGTAGGAACAAACAGATTTGTTACAGCATAGACAATATGCCGAATAATGCTGTCAATGTGAAACCGTTTGAGAAAGGACGTATAATGCATGCTCCTGCAATTTGCATTATACAGATAATCAAGTAGTCTCATCTTATCCTAATATCTATTTTTTATCATAGATAATCTATTTTTCAAATGACTATATCTTCTAATGAAATAAAGTACAGGCCTGATCCTGCAATATGATGCAGAATCAAGTGCAGTTTTTACAATCATGAGTAAGGTACCACATCCTGTAACGCCATTACTAACGAAGCGGTATTCTGGAGTTGATACAAGCTCAGTAATCAATTTCTTTGCGTCATCGCAATAGTGTGCTGTTGCTTGTAGGTGATGACATAAGCTGCTGAAAGCAATATTGCAGTAACGATTGAGGCTTTCATTTCCAACATAATCCTTACATTCGATATATATATCGATCTCGGCTTTAGTATCTTCTAACCAAACACCCAAGATACCATCGTGATATCGGCCGACTGCAGTTCCAGGATGCTGCCAATAATCATAAAGACAGTCTCTGATGGCAATTGCATGCTGCACGTGCTGAAACAGTTTGAGATCAAATTCATAATCCTCGGCAAATGTACGTTGGGTGAACCTAAAATGATATTCATCAATCAACGAACGTCTAAAGGCCTTTGTCCATGGTGACCGCAATACATTTTCTCCATTAAACATGGAACATAGTATGTGTCGCTGAACACCTGATCTATCTAATAAAATATCGTAAGGCAATCTACTATCGTTTGAAATCCTTTCTCCCTTGTGATTGACAAAGGTATAATTATATAACAGGACCTGTGCATCTGAATTTTTGACCAACGTGTTGTTGATTGTTTCAAGTGCATTGTGAGGCACAGTATCATCAGGATCATAGAACAATATCCACTCGCCCTTCGCATTATCCAATCCTGTATTACGAGCAGAACTTACGCCACCATTGGGCTTGTGAATAACTCTTGCATGTTGATTCTTTACAGCATAATCGTCGCAAAGTTTGCCACTATCATCAGGCGAGCCATCATCAACTAATATAAGCTCGTAATCCTCGAACGTTTGCTTGTCAATACACTCGAAGAATAGTGGAAGATATTTTGCCACCTTATATACAGGTGCTATAATACTGAATTTTGGGCTATCCATAATTATACTAACTGGTCATATAAGAATTTTACGGATTCTTCTTTTTTCTGATTCAATATTTCATAAACACTAGGAGAAGACATATAATCTTTATTCATGTCTAATTTTCTTTGCAATACCAAATGATCTTCAAGCCCAAACATGCCAAGCAGCGACTTAAAGCGAGAAACACCTCTCTGTTCGTTACCTATTACAACAAATGGTTTGCTGAAGATAATTGAGAATACACATGCGTGAAAACTGTCTGTAACTACAAATTTTGCTTCCATGAATCCTCGAAGCCATTGTTCAACAGGTGGCTGTATGCGTTCATTTACGTCAGCTGAAAGGTTTTCAAAATTTGAATTAACTCTGTAAGGCTTTAACCCCTTTATCCTGCTGATTTTATCCACAATTGCGACTTTTTCTGGCGTTTCATCAATAATATATGTAAGCAGATCGCCCTCACTAGGTTTACTATTTGTATCATCCACCAATGATTCGTAGTCTTCCTTCGAAAGCAGCATGGTTGGATCCAGTACATGCTTAGCATCAATGCCGAAGTACTTCTTGCATAGGGCAACACCAGCATCCTCTCGAACAGAAACTGCATCAAAGAGAGAGATTGCACGTTTACACTCCTCAGTTTGAGTAGGCGAATATTCCCATTCATCAGTTCCAAATGAAGCAGCATAGGCAATTCGCTTGATATTCCAGCCTTTAGTAAAGTCCAAATATGCATTCTTAATACATTTACCAAAGAAATACTTAACGCGCCATACCTGATCACTACCGACAACTATAACATCAAACTCATTCGGTTTAATTTCAGAAAGTGACTTATAAGTTCTACGGTTGATATGATTGTCAACGAACTTTTGGGTATTTTGGCTTGTTATCAGGTATTCTTGATAACCCTTCATCATCTTTTTCTCTGGAAAGATTTCTACGTTTCGATGCTTTACATATTTCAGTATGGCATAGTAACCCCACACCAATGGACGAAGATACCAGGGACGTATATTAGGGTGTTTATCACTATCGAGCACAACTACAGTATGTCCCATGCACTCTAATGTAGTTTGGAGCGCATAGGCTTGGAGGATGCCACCATAGTTGGTATGGAGAGGTAATGTTAATATTGCGATTTTCATCATTTATCTATTAATATCGAATGATGTACAAAAGAGTATTATTTGCCACACAATATTTTTGATAGGTGTGGCGTATATCTATGCAATAATCGGAAGCTAATTATACAAATCACCGTGGTTACTATTATTCTTAAAGAGTATTCGATTGTAGAAACCACCTCGAAGTCTCCTAACTGACTAATACCAGACAGGTATATTATTCGATGCAGTAAAGGGTTGACATATTGTAGTAATATGGGGTGAGATGCAAATATGAAAAATGTAGCATCTGCTTGTTTTTCTATGCCAATTAATACCTTATTTACACGACTATTACTTTTTTCGCATTTCTTTAGCAGATCTGACACCATAGTAGTAACTGTAAAAACGCCTGCTAAAACGTAGATGGGATATACAGTACTGCCTATATTCGTGTTGTGACCATCATAGATCAACTCAACAATAAATAATAAAATTGCACAGATATATGTTAAACATTTCACCATTTTATTAGTAAGTATATTCTCTATCTCTACTCCATTCAACGAAAGAACACTTCCTATAGCAAAGTAAAAAATACTAAATCCATTCAAACCCGGAATAGGAATAGCAGTTTGAGTAAAGTAAAGCACGGATATGAGCACTATACTTGACGAAACTCTATAATTACAGTATCTATCATTTGAGTGTCTTAATAACAAATAGAATAACGGGGATAGGCAAATACAGGATATAAGATCTCTTATGAACCACATAGGGACAAGTAATGGACCCGTATCTATGTTAGGGTTTCCCCATAGATCTACCCTTTCAATATTCCAGTGCACACTACACCAATAATCTTCTATTGTTGGTATCGTTCTCGTCAATAGTACATATAATGATATCCAGACTAAATAAGGGATAAGAAGTGTATTAATACGACTATAGATTTTTCTCTTCCACTTAACTGTACTCCATGTTTCAAGTCCAACAAAAAACAGATAACTAGATATGAGAAAGAAAATTGGAACTGCAATGTGAGCTAGAACGTGACTAACACCCATCGAAAAGCTGCAATCCTTAATATCACTATGAATAGCAACAACAAGTATTGCACAAGGGAATCTTATAACAGAAATTAACCTAGATTTACCCCCCCCTATAACTATCTGTCCATCGGATGTATACAACTTATTTTCCATTTATCTTATTTCTTAAAAAAGAGAGCAACTTCTGACGGAGTTCTTTATTCATGCCAACAAACCATACGGTAATGGACACACTCAACACACTAACAATTACCAGTATAATGAATTCTTGAGTGATTGAAATAAATAATCGGCCTCTGTATAGACACAATATTACTGGTACAGGTATTGAAAAGATAAAAACTTTAGCGCAAGATATAAATACTGCAATAATCTCGCTCCATCTATAACCAACAATCCTTACTACAAGCCACGGCTTCAACACCATGCCGATAATTGCAGTAAGAAACATAACACACCAAGCATAAGCCATTGGGGAAGCCCCCATTCTAAACATCAAGTATATGATAGGAAAAGCAACAAACTCGAGAGCAGGGCATAAAATAGCATTCTCCTTGATTTGACCTTTTGCGTATAATGCTGTATAAAAGCTCAAATCAAATACTGTAAATAAACTTGTAATCATGGTTAGCTGGAGAAACTCTGTTGCATATTCTGGAACTGTTCCTAGCCATATGGTCAATAATGGTCTTGAGACAAGGCAAATTGGAAGAGCAAGTAGGAGCATAACATAAAACGAGAATCGTGTGGAAAGAAGTAATAACCTTCTTGACCCTTCAAAGTCCTTAGCCGCATAGCGTTTCACAACCTGAGGATTTGCGGCTGTACGAAAATTACCAATAAACTGGAAAGCCGCCATATTTACTTGGTTTGCTATCGCCCTTGCCGCAACTACACTCGGATTAAAGAACATGTTTATCAAAACTGTACCACCTTGTCCAATCAGAGATGTTGAGATGTTAGAAATCAAATTCCATCCAGAATAACTCAATACGCCTTTTATAATACCTTTATCCCATGTAAACTGATACCTTGATTCTTCAAAATTTCGAATACAGTAGAATCTATAGAAAAGCATGATTCCAATCTGTTCAAGGATAAGAAGACATGAATAGTATTTCAACTTATCCCAATCGGCTAACTGAAGCATATATACGATAGCAAGCTTCAAGATAACATCAACAATGGTAACATAGGCATAGATGTTCATTCGTTCGTGAGCAACTATTACTGCGCCAAACGGGACTTGAGTAATGCTGAATAGTAGACAAAATGCAGTCATATGATACACAAAAACAGCTGCATCCATCCTTGTTTCTGGTATTACAAGTTTATTATAAAGAAACCAAAGCCCTACCGTTTCTGCAAGAAAAACAAGAAACAATGCCAAAAGAATATGAACGGTGAGTACAGACGAGAATGTTTTCTTCAATCGTTCAAAACACCCCGTCCCCATCTCGTAAGTAAGAAACCTTGAAGTGCCTGAACTTAAAGCACCATTCAAGAATGAAACAAGTCCTATTAAACCTCCGACAGTCTGGTAAATTCCATAGTCTTCAACACCAAGTACCTGAAGAATAATCCTACTTGTATATAAGGATACTGCCATGGAGAAAAGCATCCTAAAATACAATAGGATAGTATTTTTTGCAATTGTCTTATTTGAGTTGTTTGTCATCTTTTGCCTATCTAGCAAGTTTTTTCAGAACTCGCTGTGGTAACATATAAATTCTCGTTAGTATTTCCCAAAATTTATTTCCCGGATGCATTCCTTTATTATAGTTCATCCAGTTAAATAATAAAGAACTTTTTTGATAATTTATAAACTTGGCATTATTAATTCCAACAGCATTTAGCAGACAATCACATTGGCCATCATATTCCATATCAAAACCTTTGATAAAATTATGTTCTTGATAATATCTAATGGTTTCTGCGACTCCCTTACATAATGGATATTGAAGTTTGAAAGTTGGAACAGCTCGCTTTAGCTTTTCATTACTTACATAATGATCTGTTGCACGATCTACTATAAACTCCCCCTTTCGAGATGGGAAATAATGGATTATTGTAGATACTGGAACATCAACCCTTAAGACCTGTTTACCTACACAATCTTCTATTGTGTTTAGTATTTCACTCCAAGTTACCGGTTCTCCGCATATGCCAAAATCTTCGTTGAAAGCTTTTTCATTACCCCATAGACCAACCATACCTGATGCAAAATCCTCAACACGCATGACAGTCTGCACGTTTTCGCCACCATTCCATGTAATTATAGGCTTATCATGTAGGATGCGCTCAATCAGGGTATAGTGATAACCGTATGATGGCATAAATCCATAAGGAATACGTGTATTACCATATGTAATACTTGGACGTACAATTGTGTATGTGAGTCCAACTTTTTTACAGTATTCTATTACAATCTTTTCACATTCTGCTTTCTGACAGCTATAATCCCATTCAGAATTAGACTGCTCACAGTTTTCGCTATAACGTCCGTCTGTTTGTAATTTATATACCGAATCAGTAGAAATAAAAACGTATTGGGTACATTTATCGTGGAATAAATCCAAACTATATCTGGCATGATTAGCATTAAAACAAACAAAGTCAACAATAACATCAAACGACCTACCTTTAAGCATTTTCTCAGCTTTCTCTCTATTTCTCACATCAAAATGTAATGTTTCAATATCAGGGTTAGATGTCTGACCGTGATTATTACCCCTGTTTATACATGTAATCTGCACACCTTGTCTGACAGCTTCATCGACTACAGCTGTACTGATTACTCCTGTACCACCTACAATGAGTGCCTTCATAAATTAATTGTTGTTATGATCCATATAATAGCCCTCATCTATCAAGTCACAAGGATTACCACCAAACAATGGGTATTCGCCCTCTTCATAGACTTTATTAAGGATAGACCCTGGCATAAATGTAGCATTATCAGGTGTTATAGTACCTTTATTGACAATACACTTATAACTGATAAAATTATGTTTACCGATCTTTACAGGAGCATTCTTCTTTAACAGTTTACCTGTTGTTATATCTGTCAAAGCATGCCAATCTGAATCCATCACCATTGAGTCGTATGCAATCCAAGTTTCATCTCCTATCTCGATAGATTCTGCACATTTTATTTTTCCACTGATATCAAGATTTCTACCGAATAACAGTGTTGCATCCTTCCTAAGCATAATATAGGTGTCATTTGCAAATAAGGCTTTTCCCCTGAATATGATATTGCCGCCTTTATTGTCTATACTTATACCATTATTAGGATTACATGTATTTACAAGAGTACCCATCTGAATCATGCCCATGGAAATCTTTTCGCTTTCAATCTTAACACTCCCTCCCAACTTGATAAAGTGTGGACGATACAACAGAATTGGCAACTTTAGTGCTTGCATGAACGGGAGGTAATGAAAGTTAAAATATAAAGAGTGTAATAGGTATATATTATATACTCTTATAATATGGAACAATGCTTTAATCTTACTCATTTTGAAAACTCTTCCGCAATCTTCTTGCGATCTAATTTGCCGTTAATATTAAGAGGGAATGGATTGAAGAACATAATCTTAGTGGGAACCTCGTATAGGGGAAGTTTCTCCTTGATATAATCAATAACTGGAGCAGTGTCGAACTCTGTTCCCTGAATAGCCAAACCAATCTCTGTGTTGCCCATTTTATTTGTAAATGCTACACAAAGAGAGAGAGGTTCTATTCCAAAGAATTCTGTTGCGTAGTGTTCAATCTCTGACAACTCTACACGGAAACCTTGAATCTTAGCTTGGAAATCGATACGTCCAACGTACATGATGTCACCATCTTCGTCAAAGAAACAGAGGTCACCTGTACGATAGAAGCGCTTACCATTCAACTCGAAGAAAGATTCTGCGTTCTTCTCTGGATTTTCCCAATAACCAGGAGATAGCTGTGGACCAGAAAGACAAAGTTCACCTCGTTCGTTCGGCTTTGCAATTTCATTATTTTCGTTCAGCACAATGATTTCGCCATCTTTCATAGCCTTTCCCACAGATATCACACCATTAATATTTTTCTGATTCTCAGCATTGACGACATAGAAAGAGCAAAATACAGTATCCTCTGTAGGGCCGTAGAAATTAATGATGCGTGCATTAGGAATACACTTCTGCCAGCGATTAGTAATGTCAAGCGTGAGTGCTTCACCACAGAAAGAACATAGGCGAACCTGAGGTTGGTCAATTTCCTCGAAGTACGTTTGTAAATATGTAATAACCGAAGGTACCATGAAGAGAATAGTTAATTCATGTTCCTCAATCAAATCCAAAGCATAGTTGAACTTTACCTCTCCTGCAGGAATAGTATAAATACAGGCACCTCCAAAAGAAGGAAGCACGTATGACACCACAGAGAAGTCAAAGGTTAGCTCGAACATCTGAAGAACGCGATCCTCATTTGTAATCATATGACCAATATCTATCATTGCATAAATGAAGGATGATAGGTTGCCAATGGTTATTGGTACGCCCTTAGGAAGACCTGTTGTGCCAGATGTGAAGAGAATGTATGCTATGCGAGATTCCTCTTTAATACGAGGACCTCCATTGATTGTAGCCTCATTAAGCTCTTTTGTTGCAACGATGGTTGCCGGCAAATTCTGATCAAATCCATTTGAACCAAGGATATGCGTAAGATGTGCCTCCTTCACTACTGTAGTATTGCGGTCTACAGGAGCTGTAGGCAAAAGGGGAACATACGCTTTTCCCTCAAACCAAAGGGCAAAAATTGCAGCGTAGGTGTTGATATCTGTATTAGCAATTAAACCAACAGTTATCTTTTCTTCTGTAATATTCTCACGAATGTAAGTTCGGATGCACGCAATACGTTCAAGTAGCTGACCATATGTGTAATACTCCTCGTCATCGCAAAGAAAGTTGCGTTCAGAGTTTTCCTGGAAAGTATTGTAAAGTGAATCTAAAAAGAACATAATCAACCAAATGTATTAAATAGTTCCTGAATAGTTGTACATTTACGTACCTGTATTCCACGAAGCTTTATGCCATACTTTGTGTAAAGCTTCTCGGTTATCTCAAAAGCTGACAAAGAGTCCCAACGATCGCAATCCTTAAAAGCGGTTTCCGCATTAATTACTTCCTCTGCTTCTGGGTTGAGTACATCATTGAATACATTAATTAATTCCTGGATTTCCATTGTTTTTTGTTTTTAAAAATTATACTTCCAACACTTGTTGTTATCTATTATATTCGCAGGATTACCTGCAATTGTTGATAAAGGTTCGAAAAAGCCCTTTACCATTGAATATGCTTTAATTATTGTTTCGTCTCCGATGTGTGTTGAACCTTTTATGATAGCTCCTTGCTCAACAAGGGTATGAGTTCCAATAATGATGCTCTTATCTATGGGATATTCAGTATCAAAGTATACCACCCCACAATCAGTATCGTTAATCTCTACGTTATTGTGAATTAGAGAGAATGCTCCAACTGTGATATCATGTTGGGATTTTATTACGACATTGTTGCCCAAAACAGTCTTGTATCCTAATCTCACAACACTCTTATCATCCAATGTTATGCAGACACCACCCTCGATTATATTATTATCAAGCATAAGTATAGATGATGATGACAATTGAATCACAGTATGTGTCCCACAAAAATTCATTCCTTTGACAATTATTTTTGCGTCATTTGTAATATGTAAACTGGTATTATTATTTATAAATAAAAGCCAACCTTTCAAATAGTCGGTCGATATTTTTGAGCACATAAAATTAATCCATATAAAACGAAGTGTATTTGATACGCTATGATTACAGAAATTCCATTGTGTAAGAATGGCTCTAGCAAATCTCCTAACAGGGGTAAGAAAAGAACGTTTTTTATTTATACTACCATACATATCGACCAGTTTATTGAAGTCTTCTTTTTGAAGTCTTCTATAAAAATCGTCTCGATTATATGTTGGCCTAGATAGAGATGATTGTGCACGGGGGTTTGCCCCTAGAATATCAGTAATCTTAACTTGGCGATAGTTACATAAATCCTTAACCATTTCGAAGAATCTAATAGCCTTTTCGTTATTTAATATGGCATATGATGTGCCAGTATTGTCATCCAATGAATCGTAATCATACACCGTCCTCCAATAGTCGCCAATAGTTATGTCCGCAATTCTGGGGAAGCCTTTAAATTTACACTCATAACAAGAAGGACGGACTAATATATTTTGAAACGTTGCTTTTAAATTGGCATCAGTTGCACAAATTCCAAAGTAACTCTTGCCATTTGCAAAACGTGCTTTGTTTGTTAAATGTCTCCAACCAACATCCTTAGCCTTTGCTTTAAAATATATCATCTCAGCGCCATATTGATGCTCCAATGACTCAATGTATTTTGCAAATGCAAGAGGCGAGTCGATACCCATACAAGTAAAGTCTGTAGTTATAAGATTATCATAGTCTTTTCGCAAGAATCTTCTTAAGGCGGCAACCTGACAAGGACAACCACTAAATAGAACTAACTTTCCATCACGCAACAAACCGCTTATCGATTTGAACATGCCCACGGTATCACTCTGTAAGTACTTAGTTCCTCTCAGAATTTCTAAGTCCTCAGGATTAGAAGATATATAACCTATAACATTAGCCTTATCTTTCCAAATATGCCCTGCAATATAACCTCCCTGTTTATATACTGCTCTTGCAATCAAGGTATATGCTGCACCAGAGGCACTAGCAAGTCGGTCTTCAAGATTTGGAGCTTGCAATATATAAGTGTCAGGACTTTCGTAATTTCCGAGATTTGAGAAGTCAGGATTCAATATAGGACATACTTTTTCACAGAGCCCACAATCAACACAAGTATCCATGTTCACTTTCGGATACCAAAAGCCTTCAATGTCTGTCTTGAATGTAATTGCCTTGTGGGCACATACATCGCCACAGGCGTTACAACCGCAGCAATCTACTTTATTTTGAATGTTAATCATATTTATATTTGATTACAAGTGACATCTAACAGTATGCATTATATAAAAGCTCAAACATGCTACTCGGACGGAAGGTCACGCTTTCTGATATGAATTTATCTAAGTTGAACATATATTGTATTTTCGTTATTATTATCTTTCGTTCTTACTTGGAGGCATCATCCAGACATTAGAAAACTCACTTCTCAACTATCTTTACAAATGAATTTGGCGAACCAACCAGATTGCGATGATGATACAATCTTTGAGATGTCTGATGGCTGAAGTATGATGGCTGATGTTCCAACTGTGGACGAAGAAGTTCTACCACCATATCCGCGTTCATCATACTGTCAGAAGAGACCTTGCTCATCACGAACTCACGCAGAATGAAATTGATTGCCGCTTCATTGATCGTATCGCTGTATCCCAAAGGCTTCAGCCATGCCCTCATCTCCTATATCGTAATTCATTCGAAAATAATTATCCTTGAATGCAAACTTTGATTTCATTACTTGTTTTTTGGTGGCTTGGGCATTGGAACTTTAGGGGCAACAACTTTGCCATCCTGCATCCTCCTTACCTTAATACCTGACTTATTATTATTGTCTGAATTGCTCATATTCTCACTTATTATTATCCTTGACAGACTTCTGTGGTTCTGGCATAGGTACTTTAGGGGCTATGACCTTACCTTCATTAATGTGATTGTCTTTATTCTTATCCATGATAGTTGGAATTATTAATCATCATTTCTGTCATCTTATCAGCCAGCACCTGTAATCGCTTGTCTATCTTACCAGTCAACAGGTCGTGCTGAGTTATATATCGTTCATTCTCCTTTTTTATCTTTTCATACTCAAGAATCATCTTCTCCATATTTGTGGTATTATCAGGTAGAGCCTCAATACGAAAGAAGAGATCTAAAAGTTTGCGTTTATATGAATCTAAATCCTCATTGAGTTTTAACAACTCGTTTATTTCCTTCTCATATATTCCTAGCACTACATATATCAGCTTCTTATTCTTAAATTTCAGAACAATAGGAATAACCAAAAGAATAGCGCAGATGATATAAACCATTGTTGCATTGGTGAAATAGCCCTTTTTCAAGAGTATCGACAAAACTGTAGGTATTCCCATGCAAAGGTATATTCCCCAAAAATAACGTGTCTGCTGCTTTTCTCTCAGCTGTTCACAGTACAGTGATGAGTAATTAATGTTGGTATATACCTGCACAAAGTCAGTCCATACTATCTGTTTATATCGGTTCTTTAAGCTTTCTGACTTGACATGACATTCCAAGATAGATAATCTTTGCCCTTCACTTACTTGCTATCCATTCTGGAAGAAGAAGTTGCAGGTGCTTGGGTTGTCAAATTCTTGACTTCAACATTCTCCTTGAATACAAAATTACTCTTCTTTGTCATAAAAATTCTTGCATTGGGCTTAATTTCAAGAATCTTATTTATCAACCTTCTTGATGGGTGTCCTTCACTTTCACCATCAGGAGGGCAAGAAATAATATATTCGGGATTGTTGAAACGTTTAATAATCTCTGGATCAATATTCTTTCGACTACCATGATGTGGTAACTGAACAATAGTAAAGTCCGAAGCTTTCCCACCATTTTTCTCATAATAGTCAAGTGCACTATTAATGGCTTCTTTACCAGCATCTCCTGTAAATAGAACTTTTACATTACCCAATGCGAGTGCTATTACAAGGCTTGTTCGATTTACAGCAGAGGTCTGTTCATCATCAAACCATTCAATAGTTTTGCCTTTTACATAATCCTCCTCAGAATAATCCGTTGGCGTATAATCCTCGAGACCTGCTTCAATATATGACTCTGGTGTCTTTTCTGACCCTAGCAGTCCTCTTTTATACAGTGTTTCAGAAGGTCCCAAAACTGTTAGAATTCCATCATAACAGGTTGTACCTTCCATTCCCTTATATATTTTAATTTGTTTGTCTTTTGCGACTTGCTCCAAATCATCAGCATAGCCAAAGGCATCTTTAAGACGCTTGATAAGACTTTTATCGGTAATACGATTATCATCAAACATCTCCTTGGTAAACTTCGCATCTTTCCATGGACGGTTTAACACCAAAGAACCCACTGTAATGTCATCATTGTCAAGAATGGTCACAAGACCTGAAATATGGTCTTTATCTGGATGCGAATTAAATACGACATCTATATGTTTCGTTGAACACTCTTTCTTGATGTAATTAACAATCTTATCACCAGTGTCCTTGTATCCGCCATCTATCAAAACGAGATGCTCGCGGTCATTATCATCATAAAGTCGTATAAGGATGGCATCACCACCTTTAGCTCCTGTACCAACTTTGAAAAAACGTATCAGATATTTATCTGTTCTCATACTATCAGAATTCTTCTTTTGCAATCGTTCTTACAAGTACCTTTCCAAACATAAATGTGAGAAAAGCAGAGACAACAATCCATATCACACTTCCTCCCTTGAGAATATTTATTACAGAATACGTTGCCACACCAGCCAGAGTCATTGTTAGTACCATTAGCATATAGAAACTAACATACTGTGTACTTCGGAAATCTCTGACTTTTGGATAGGCAGGATCTTCCCAAAAATGAGATTCATTGCTAAACCCATAAGGTTTCCTCTGTAAAACATGATGACGCAACTCATTAATATGTCTTGCCGTTCTGACAAAGTACACTCTATTCTTCACTATCGTGTAGATGGAAAGAATGCCAAACAACCAACTAGCAACACAAATTGCTCCCATTACATACCACTTAAGAAGCGAATCAGGATCTTTCGCGAAATCAAGAGAGAATACAGTCCAGCAGGCACCAATGGCCACCAAAATTTCACCAAAAGCGAACTTGGTTATTTGCCAATTTAATGTATCATAATGACGATGCATCTCCATACTTTGCGAAAAGTCTTCTATAAGAAGCTGCCCACAATAATCAAGTGGCGGTTCTGTTGGCTTAACAGGACCTTCTTCCCATGACTTAAAACCTGTAATCTTCTCATACGCACCAGCCCAATCTCCATCAAACTGAATAGCCCTATCATCAACATATACATCAGCCATTGGCTTTCCGCCTATAGCATTCGCAGGCTGATTGGGATTTTCGTTGATTGCATCAAAGGGAATATTGTATTTACCCAAGAACTTAGTTATCTCGTTCTTATCTGCCCTTGTAGTATGGATAATAACATACCAGCCATCAGCCTTTAGGTGATGGATAGTCTCTGCGCAATGGGGCAGGACATCTCCAAAGGTCTTTGCATCAACCCAATCTATGTATCGGCTAATTGTGCCGTCAATATCTATACAAACTGTTCTCATTAGTCCTCGTTGTCACGTATAAAGTTCCAAAAACGTCTCGGCATCCAACCTTGTCGATTATTTCCTATCTCAGTAATCATAAAACGTCGATTTGGAAATAAACGTCTTATCTCTGCAGAAATAGTATTTGCATCTTCATCAGAAGAAAGGAAAAAACTATAGGGGAACAACTCGCGAATCTCGTCAATAACATCTAGGCCATTTAAACGTTCACGAACCTCATCTGCATCTCCGTATGAGCGATTATATAAAAATAAGTATACCACGTTATGCCCTCCTGTCTTCTACATCTTCAGAATCCTCTGAATCATCATTTCCATTCACTTTCCAGTCATCAATTTGGTTCTGAATAGTTAATAATTTCTTATTCGTATCGTTAATCTTCCCCTCAAGATTGGATATTTTGCTAGAATTCTCCACAATCATCTGTAGTTTACCAGGAACATCATCCAACCGCCCAAGACTGTTTTTCAACGCCTCCATTTTTATATCGATTTCTTTTGCCGTATCTTTATAAGGACTTAATATCCCCGATAGTTTCCCTTCTATATTGGCTTTCTCTTTTTCCACTTCAACAGACAATTTTGATATCCTATCTACAGACGCTTGAGCTGTCCTCACTAAGTTGTCTGTATGAAATAGAGAGTAGAAAGAGAAAATAAGAAAAACAATGGTTAAGGTCGCAGCCCATATCTCAATGACATTCCTCTCTGCTTGCTGTCTTTCAAACTGTACTTCAAGCATCTCACCAATAAGACGCTGATTATAGTCTAACTGGTGTAAGGTGGATTCGTCAATTTGAACACCATTTGATGTTGTGTCAGCCTTCGCCTCTCTTATTGCATCCTTCAAACGCTTATCCAATACCTGATGCGTAGAAGCAATCCTCTGATACTCTCTTTCTGCAACTTTCTGAGAATTGCAAGAGTAAAATATTACGCCAGTAATGAGTATTGTAACAACTATTGCAAACAATGATTTCATATGTACTCTCGTTTATATATACAGAATCATTCTTCAATTAACATTTATTCACTCTTGATGGATAAGAAATCTTAACGCTCTTGCCTGTTTGCCCCAAAATGCTACCTTTGTATAGAAATGAGCTGGAAAGGCTTAATTTCCCGGATGTCTGATGAATGTCTGATAACTCAAGAAACGGCGTTTTTGTATTACTGTGACTGTCAGGCTGTTATGCAGAAGTTCACATTAGCTGGGAAAACTATTTTTCATTATGACAAACCAACTTAACAAAGTTTATTCCAAAGTTTGTCAATTTAAACATTTTGTGTCTATAGTTATAATGAATTCTTGATATATCACCACTAACAGGGTTCTTTATCATAGGATGATTCTCTAATTGCTTATATTTCTCTGGGTCATCAAGAGACTGCAGATAAGGTATCTCAATAATATTCAATCGAACCAAATTATCTATATATGAACAAATATTGCCAGGGTGCTCTAATACGTTGAGATTGTAATCAGTAAAGTTCGTGATAATAGGATGACCACCTCTACTTCCATCACCAACTGAAAAATCAACATCAATTAGAGGATATATCAGAACTGGCATTGCTGGCATTGCTTTTAAATACTTTGCTTCATCTGGATTTAATTGCTTAATGATGTCAACAAATGCGGGGTGACCCTGCCACTTCTTATCCACATTCATCGAGGACGCAAGCAAATTAGCATAGAGATCACGAAGCTCGCCACTATTCTCGCAATAGCTGAGCTGCATAACTGCAGGAACAGCAATGTAAGGTTCTAAGGGAACAATCTTTTCTTCTGGTATATCTTTTGTCTTTTCAGCAACTGCTTCTGCAGCCATTTTAAGACTTGCCTCCTGATGAGAAAGCCACTTTTCAATAGGGCCAAACGCTATACGCAATGCCCGAAAAGGGTAGCTTATAATTTGACCTATTGGCTCCAAACTCGGTTTTGCCAAATCTTTATAAGCTTCTCCTAAGGCTTCACCAGATTGGTTAGCTATTGTTTTTACAATCTCATCCATTTTTGTAATACTCACCTAATTAATCTAGCCGGTGGCGGAGTGGAACGGAGCCACGGGCTGACACCTTATTTAATAGCGGAAGACTCTGGCGACCGTAGGGTGCCTGAATAGGACAGGGGGACATAGGACAGGGGGACTGGTTACTGTCTCACCACTAAAGCCGGTGGATTATTGACCTCGTCTTCCTCCTTCTTGCAAGGCATAGCTCAAACACGTTTGGCTCTGCGCCTGCTGCGTGCGTCGGTTTTGATGATTAATGTCACGCATCATCAC
>ODAI012637131.1_pt1 | contig 31472 bp, 26 predicted proteins | sample 1539321 | NCBI WGS metagenome assembly ODAI01 (sample SAMN02144231, study PRJEB22623) | gut metagenome | biome: sheep rumen | host: Ovis aries | place: New Zealand
ACGCTCTGTTGCCTGACGTCAAATACTGGTTCCCAATCCGCGCCACACACCACCGCGCCCAGAAAATCTACGACAAGATAATCTCCCTGCGCAACGATTGCCTCGAACCCTACCTCCCAATCCTTCGCCACATCGAATACACCAACGAAGATTTCAACAACCCCACACAATACATCGCGGACAAGCCATTGGACACAGGACTATTGTTCCTGCGCTCCACAGTAAACGACTTCCGCGCCCTCTTGCAATACGACACAATGTTCCCCGGCATGACACCTTATTACAATCATTTTTACGAAAACGAATTTGGCAAAAACGATTTCCTCACCGTGCCGGACAGGCAGATGGAGAGTTTCAAGATAATAGTCGAATCGGGCAACGAGAATATTCTTGTTCGGCAAAATGAAATGCCAGACTTCGTGGTTGGCGATTCCGTTGTAGTCATCGGTGGGCCGTTTGCGGGAGTTGAGGGCGTAGTGATGAAGTACAAGCATCAGAAACGGGTGTTTGTGGAATTGCAAGGAGTCGGGAGGTACGCGACGGCTTATGTGCCAGGGGCGTGGATACGGAGGATAGAAGCATAATTGCCATCCGGCGGAAAAAAATTTGGTAGGTCAAATAAAAAGGTCTATATTTGCAGTGTAATTACAAACAAGCAAGACCATGGCAAAATACTTAGATCCAAAAGCAGATTTGACCTTCAAGAAAGTGTTTGGGGAACATCCTGACTTGCTCAGGAGTTTTCTCAATGCATTGTTGCCTTTCAAGGATGGCGAATTTATTGAAACAGTTGAATATTTGCCGCCAGAATTAGTCCCAGACAATCCGTTGCGCAAAAACTCGATTGTAGATGTACATTGCACCGACAATTATAAGCGTCAATTTATAGTCGAGATGCAGACCGTATGGTCAAACGAGTTCCAACAAAGAGTTTTGTTCAATGCCTCAAAGGCGTATGTCAAGCAATTGGGCGAGGGCAACAATTATGAATTGTTGAAACCCGTATTCTCTCTGAATCTGGTGAATGATGTTTTTGAAAAAGACATCGAAGATTGGTATCATTATTACCGCTTGGTTCATGAAAAGTATTCTGACAAAGTAATAAACGGTTTACAGTTGTTGTTTGTTGAATTGCCAAAATTCAAGCCGCAGACATTCAGAGACAAGAAGATGATGGTTTTGTGGCTGAGGTTTTTGACAGAAATCAATGAGAAAACCCATGACCCTGCACCCGAACTTAAAGAGGACGCGCTAATCAAAAAAGCATTGAATTTAGTAGAACATTCCGCCTACACCGACAAGGAGCTTGCAGACTACGATAAGTTTTGGGACATAGTAAGAACAGAGAATACCTTGATAGCAAGTTCGGAGAAGAAGGGAGAAAGGAACAAGGCTCTCGAAATCGCCCGCAATCTCAAGCAATACGGAATGTCTGTTGCTGAAATATCACAAATGACAGGTCTTCCCGAAGACGAAATCAACAAATTGTAGATGTCATCATCTTCCACTTCGCGAATAGCGAAAAACACGCTGCTGCTATATTTCCGGATGCTCCTGACAATGGGCGTGACGCTGTACACGAGCAGAGTCATTCTCAATGCTCTCGGAATCGAAGATTACGGAATCTACAATGTTGTAGGCGGAGTAGTGGCGATGTTCGGAATTTTGAGCGGCTCACTATCATCGGCAATAAGCAGATTCATAACATTTGAACTTGGGAAAGGAGATTTAGACAAACTTAAAAGAATATTTTGCACCTCGGTAAACATCCAAGTAATTCTAATCGCAATAATTACCATATTGATGGAGACCATTGGCATTTGGTTTCTTAACAACAAGATGGTGATTCCCGAAGAAAGGCTTGCCGCCGCGAATTGGGTATTTCAATTCTCAGTAGTAACATTTGCATTAAACCTTCTAAGTGTACCATACAATGCTGTAATCATCGCCCACGAAAAGATGTCGGCGTTTGCGTACATCAGCATTATCGACTGCACCTTAAAACTAATCGTCGCATTTATAATCGCTTACAATCCTTTTGATAGGCTTGTTTATTATGGATTGTTGATAATGGTTGTGGGATTGATTAACCGAATGATGTACGCAATATATTCCAAAAGGCATTTCGAGGAAGCAACCTATCGAATGATTTTTGATAAGGGATTGATGAAGGAGATGTTTGGGTATGGCGGCTGGACTTTTTTTGGAGCAGGTTCGGCACTACTTATGACACAGGGCGTTAATCTACTGTTAAATCTGTTTTTCGGCGTCACAGTAAATGCAGCAAGAGGAATTGCGGTTCAAGTGGATCATGCTGTTAATGCTTTTGTTACAAATTTTATGACGGCATTAAATCCGCAAATTATTAAGTCCTATGCACAAAATGACAAAGAATATATGTATAGTCTAATGTTTAGTGGCGCAAAATTTTCATATTTTTTAGTTTTGTTTTTTGCTGTACCTTTAATTTGTGAAACAGAGTATATTCTAACGCTTTGGTTGGACAATTACCCAAGCTATACAACGTCTTTTGTCAGATTAACAATTATTACGCTGATGATATTTGTTCTTACAAATACATTGATTACAGCAATGCAAGCAACTGGTAAAATAAGAAATTATCAATTAATTGTCGGAGGATTGGGAATGTTAGTATTCCCTGTTACATGGATTTGTTTTTGTTATGACTGTCCTCCTGAGGCCGCGTATTATTCAAATATCATCATTTTTATTTTACAATTGATTAGCAGGTTGTTTTTGCTAAAAAATATGGTGGGAATGTCAATCAAAAGATTCATTAAGGAAGTATTATTTAGCAGTTTAATTGTTACTGCATTAGTTTTTGCTTTTGTATTATTGATACAATACGTTATAGACAACCAATCAGCAAGATTTTTAACAGTAGTGTTGTTTGGTAGTGCTTTTTCTGCTGCGGCAATATACGTTTTTGGATTAAAACAAAACGAAAAAAAATTTATCAAAAATCAAATTAATTCCAAATTAGCGAAATTTAAGAAATAGGAAATGTCCATTAAAGTCTTTCTAAAAAAGTGTTTAAAAAAATTTGGAGATTTTTTGAATCCACCTCAAAGAATAACTGCTAATATTGTAACGTTAGCATCAACAGAATTGCTTAAAGACAAGACAGCGTTAATTACAGGCGGAACAAGTGGGATTGGAAAAGAAATTGCTAAGTCTTTTTTAAAAGCAGGGGCAAATGTCATAATTACAGGAAGAAACGATGATAAAATAAGACAATGTATAAATGAATTATCCGAAATAAATTCTTCTCGAAGAATTTATGGAATCAAATTAGATAACACCGACATTAATAGTTTCGCGCCAAAATTTAAAGAAATCCAAAATGTGGTAGAAGAACACACAATTGATATTTTGGTTAATAATGCAGGAACAAATCAAGGTGGCTCTTATCGTTGCACCGAAAGTGATTACGATAAAATTTTAGATACAAATTTAAAAGGAGTTTTTTTCTTGTCAAGGCTTGTCGCTGATTATATGATTGACAATAACATACGGGGCAATATTCTAAACATAGCATCTTCGTCAAGTTTGCGACCTGCTGATTCTCCATATAATGTCAGCAAATGGGGAATAAGAGGTCTTACTCTTGGCTTTGCAAAAAAACTGATATCGCATGGTATTGTTGTTAACGGTTTAGCACCGGGACCCACAGCAACTCCAATGCTTATAAAGGAAGATACTAATAATATTTCACTGCCAAATAATCCTTCCAAACGTTATGTAATGCCGCAGGAAATTGCGAATATGGCGGTTATACTAACAAGTGGAGTAGGACGTATGATTGTGGGCGACATCGTTTATATGACGGGTGGCGCGGCAACAATTACTTTTGATGACGTTACATATTAAATTGTTATGGAATACAAATATACCGCAGAAAGAAATCATCTTATTCTTTTAAGCTTATTAAAGGCATACGGAATACGTAAAGTGATTGCATCTCCTGGTGCAACGAACATTACATTAGTTGCAAGTATGCAACATGATCCATATTTTGAAATGTATTCATGCGTTGACGAAAGGTCGGCTGCATATATGGCATGTGGATTGTCTGAAAAATCGGGCGAACCTGTGATAATAAGTTGTACAGGTGCAACATCTGCACGAGAATATATGTCTGGACTAACGGAAGCATTTTATAGGAAATTGCCTGTACTTGCCATTACATCGACACAAGATATTGCAAGAGTAGGACATTTAATTGCACAAGTTACCGACCGTAGTGCAAGACCCAATGATATTGTGGTTGAAAGCGTTCATCTTCAAACCATAAAAGACAATATTGACGAATGGGATTGCATGATAAAGGTTAACAAGGCGTTATCAGCGTTAACATGGCACGGCGGAGGTCCTGTTCATATCAACCTCACTACGACGTATAGCAGAGATTACAGTGTACAAACTTTGCCTGAAGTAACAAAAATAAGTAGATATGTTGTAGGTGATGAGTTGCCTGACATTACGGATGGTAAAATAGCCGTTTTTGTAGGAGCGCACAATGTTTGGAGAGAACAAGAAACAAAAGCCATTGATGCATTTTGTTTAGCCAACAATGCGGTTGTCTTGTGCGACCAGACAAGCAATTACAGAGGGAAGTATCGTGTGGATTGTTCGCTCGTAGGTCTTCAAACTAAATATAGTACACCCCTTTTTGATATCGATTTGCTCATACATATTGGTGAAGTGTCTGGCGCGTATGATGCAATGTCTTTCAACCCCAAGACAGTTTGGCGGGTGTCTTCCGATGGAATAATAAGAGATCAGTTCAAAAAACTAAGAGCTGTTTTTGAAATGCCTGAAAATGTATTTTTTGAGCATTATTCACATGGCAATTCCAAAAACGACTCGTATATTTCAGCATGGAAGTCTGAAAACGAGCGTTTTAAATCTTTAATTCCTAATCTTCCGTTTTGTAATATTTGGATAGCGCAGCAAATATCAAACAAAATTCCGGCGAATTCAGTCTTGTACTTGGGTATCTTAAATTCACTTCGTTCTTGGAATTATTTTGAAACGCCTGCGAGTGTGGCAGTCCATAGTAATACTGGTGGATTTGGCATTGACGGCATACTTTCAACTCTGATAGGTTCTTCCTTCGAGAATAGTCAACAGCCTCATTACGCAGTAGTTGGAGATTTATCTTTCTTCTACGATATGAACTCTTTGGGAAATCGTCATATTGGCAACAATATAAGAATATTGGTTGTCAACAACGCCAAGGGCATGGAATTTAGATTGATAAATCACAATGGAGCAATGTTTGGCGACGAAACAGACAAATACATTGCCGCTGGCGGACATTATGGCAATCAATCGCCCTATGCAATCAAACATTGGGCGGAGGATATGGGCTTTGAATACCTATTTGCATCATCAAAAGATGAATTCAAAGATATTGTAGATAAATTTATTTCCCAAAATTTAACGGAAAAACCAATGATTTTTGAAGTGTTTACAACAACAGAAGATGAAACATCTGCACTAAAAATGATGGAGGAGTTGATTGTAACTACGAAAGAAGCATTTAAAGAGGGGATGATATCGGTTGTGAGAAACACAGTAGGAGAAAAAGGAATCAAAACTCTTAAGAATATCTTTCATAAGTAATGAGAATCAAACTTGTAACATTTGCGCCGCACCCAAATTTCGGAACTTGTCTGCAATCGTATGCCTTGAACAAAGTTCTTAGAGATATGGGGCATGACGTGGAATTCATATACAACGGTCGAGAAGATAGGCATCATACATTTAAAGGTCGAATTAAGAGTTTTATAAAACATTTCGTACCAAAGTCTATTATAGACAAACGCAACGCGAAACAAAGAAATGTTCACGCTAATGCCGAGCCATACATCATAACTCCGCCCAACAACTATTTTCATTATTTGCTAAGCAAATTACCTTTTTATAAAACGTTGTACAAGAAGTACAAATGCCGCAATCTTCAATGGAAAAAGGTGTATAAGTTTACATTTGAAGACGACAATTACAATATGAAACGATTGTTCATAAAAAAACAATACGACGAAATTGTCAATGATGCGGATTTGTTCATTACTGGCAGCGACCAAATATGGAATCCATATTGCGGTGGCTTCAATCCGATGATGTTTTTGGAGTTTGTCAAAGGGAAAAAGAAATGCGTCGCATATTCGTCAAGTATTTCAAGACCGTTTTTGCCTGATTCGTTGAAAGATAGAATAAAACAAGACCTAACACATTTCCAACATATTGCAGTCCGTGAACAGAAATCAGTAGATATTCTAAGTGAACTTTTGCAACGTGATGACATTAAACTTGTAGTCGACCCTACGTATCTGTTGTCCGCCAAAGAATGGTCTGATTTTGGAAAGATGACTCAGATTGAATTTGAAGTTCCTGAGAAATACATTTTCTGCTATTTTGTGGGTAGCACACGCTACGACTTTTATCAGAAGATGGTAGAAGATGTCAAGCGGTTTACTGGCATTAATGAAGTGATTACATTGGAATGTTACAATCGCGCTTTGAACTACGGTAATGGTCGTCTATACAATGATGCAGGTCCGTATGAATGGATATATCTATTGGAACATGCTTCATACGTGTGTATGGATTCGTTTCATGCTACGGTTTTTGCGTTGAAGTTCGGCAAAGATTTTTGCCACGCGTTAAAAAGTGGAGACAACAATTCAACAAGTTCGCAAAATACAAGGATGTATGATATGCTTGGACGATATGGGTTGCTGAATAAGATTTACGATGGAGTGTCCGAGGCTTGGAAGCAACCTGTGGACTTTGAGAAGATTGGTAGAATTGTGGAAAAAGAAATTAAAGAATCTGTTGGGTTCTTAAAATTTGAGATTGAAGGATAAAAATGGCATCTAATCGAGTTGCATACTTTGACGCGCTGAATGTTTTTTCGTGTTTCAGTGTTATAGCTTTGCACTGTAATGGCATTTTTCACCAATATACACGAACTGCTGCATGGAATTTCAGTGCAGTTATTCAAGTTTTATTTTATTGTGCAGTTCCCATTTTTTTTATGTTGTCTGGTGCAACATTGCTTAATTATAGAGAAAGATATTCGTCGCAAGAGTTCTATAAGAAAAGATTGATAAAGACTATGTTACCATATTTGTTTTTCTCAATTGTCTTTTATATCATTAAGCAAATAAGTGCTTGGGAAAAGTCAGGAGAACTATCGTTCAATATATGTGATTTCCTACGTATATTATTTGAAGGCTCAGCACCATTTGCAAGTTTTTGGTTTTTTATACCTTTGTTTATGATGTATCTTTTTATGCCATTATTATCAATAATTGCTACAAAAGCAAGTAAAAACCAAATGCTATTTTTCATTATAGTAATTACATTTTTTTTAGGTGTTTATCCAATTATTGCTCATTACCTTGAATTAGGCACTCTAACTGTTGGCAAAAATAATAGCTTTATGATACCAATTGGTGGGTATTCTTTATATTTATTTTTAGGCTATTTCCTTCATAATCATGATTATGAAAAAAATAATTACATCCTATGTAGTATATGTTTGGTTGGATTGTTAGCTTTCATTACTCGTTATTATTTATTGATAAGATTTGCAGACTACAGAATTGATTTGTTGATGTCATACTTTGGGCTTTATGCAATAATACCTTCTGCTGCTTTTTTTATGTTATTTAAGAGATTATTTACAAATGAAAGAAAGATAATTAGTTCGCTTTCGACTCTTTCTTTTGGTGTATTTATAATTCAAAGTGCTGTAATTTCGTTTTGTCTTTTTTTTCAAAGGAAAATCAATTTAGACGAAATATGGTTACAAACAGCAGGTATAATTTTAGTTTATTTGATATGTTGTGCAATTGTGTATGTTGTAAAAAAAATATCGTTTCTAAAATGGATTTTCCCATAAAAAAACACTATTATGTTATACGACTATCTTATTGTTGGCTCTGGTCTATTTGGCGCGACTTTCGCATTTCGTGCAAAGCAATCTGGCAAGTCCTGCCTTGTAATTGACAAGCGTCCACAACTCGGTGGCAATGTTTATTGCGAAAACATTTGCGGTATCAACGTTCACAAGTATGGAGCGCATATTTTCCATACTTCCAACAAGGAAGTTTGGGATTTTGTAAACTCTATTGTGCCGTTCAATCGCTATACAAACACGCCTATCGCCAATTATCATGGCGAGATGTTCAATCTGCCGTTCAATATGAACACATTCAACAAGTTGTGGGGCGTAAAAACTCCTGACGAGGCGAAGGCTAAGATTGACGAACAGAAGGCAGAGGCGTTGGCGGCATTAAATGGTCGAGAACCGCAGAATCTTGAGGAACAAGCTCTTGTTCTTGTAGGCAAAGATATTTTCAACAAACTTATCCGCGAATACACAGAGAAACAATGGGGCAGAAAATGTTCTGAACTTCCAGCGTTCATCATCCGACGGCTGCCGGTCCGTATGATTTTCGACAACAATTATTTCAATGACCTCTATCAAGGCATTCCGATTGGTGGATACAATAAGTTGATAGCGGGGTTATTGGATGGTGTTGAGACAAAGACCAATCTCGATTTCTTCCAATCCGAATACTGTAATTGGCGTAGGTATGCTGAAAAGCTTGTCTATACTGGCGCAATCGACGAGTATTTTGGTTACTCACTTGGCAAACTTGATTGGAGAACTGTTTCATTCAAGACAAGAATTGAGCAAACACCTAATTATCAGGGAAATGCAGTTGTCAATTACACTTCGCACGACGTGCCTTATACCCGCGTCATCGAGCACAAGCATTTCGAGAGTTTTGGAGAGGAAGTCTATAAGAATCCGCAGACGGTCGTAAGTGAAGAATATTCTACGGAATATCGCGACGGAATGGAGCCGTATTATCCTGTAAATGACAAAAGAAACAATGCTCTTGCGACCAAATATCGTGCATTAGCAGAGGAAGAGAAAGATGTGATTTTCGGTGGGCGATTGGCAGAATACAAATATTACGATATGGCACCGGTTGTGGATAAAGTAATGAGGATTACGATATAAAATATTGATTATGTGGATATTATTATCGATACTCAATGTTGTATTTGCATATTATGCAGAAAAAAGTTATGATGTCAATAAAGCACAGTGTAAGTTTTTTTTGTTTCTAATTGTTGTCGCAAATGTTATTATTCTTGGATTAAGGGACATAGGGGTTGGATTTGACACCAATGTATATATAGAACTATATTTTCAGGAAGCAAAAAAAATATCAGGATTTCGTGATTTATTTTTTACAGAATCAGAAGGTGATAAAGGTTTTCTTTTATTAGCATGGGTCTCAACTTTATTGGGCAACGACCCAAGAATTCTAATGTTCATAACGGAACTATTTATTATTTCATTTGTAATCATTGGTATATATAAATCAAAAAAATTACTCAATTACAATATTACATGGTTTGTATTACTATTCGTTCTATGCTTTCAACATGACACCATTAATCTTATGCGTCAATTCTGTGCAATGAGCATTTTATTCTATGGGTATTCATTTATTTTACAAAAAAGATATGGAGCTTATTTAATATGTCAAGGATCTGCTTTGTTATTTCATACAACGTCATTAGTGTTATTGTTAGTTCTTTTATTGCATTTATCATTAAATTCAAGTAAAGAGATACAAAAAATTGCTTTATTGTCAATTGCTGTTATCTTATTATTGTTTTTATTCTTTTACTTTAAGTTCGTGGATTTTTTACATTCTACAGGATTAATGCAATCCTTGTATTTCAATAGATACGGCGAAGATAGCAATTTACTTACTGATGGTGCAATGGGAATGGCGATGCCATTATTGCTGGGAATCCAAATTTTAATATATATATTTGCAAAAAAGACACAATGTATTTTACCAAACTATTTATATATGTTGTTAACATTAAGTATGTTTACAATAGTCTTTCAATTTGCATCCTTTTATACAATTAAGAACTTATATCGATTGGGGTATTATTTTTATTTAATTTTAATTATGTATTATGCATCTATGTTTCAATCAAAAAAAATAAGTATCACTGTATTAAGCTATCTTTTTGTGATGATGACTATGTATTTACAGGTAAAAAGTATATATAATGATTATGTTAATCATAATCCAGGTTGTACGGTATATAAATCTGAAATATTAGGCATCAAATAAGAATTTATGTTTTACTTACTAAATAATTGAGAAAAATGAAATATATAGTTCAGGAAATAAAGAAAAGTGGAAAAAACGCTGGGTCAAAAGCAGTTAGAGATGTGATTGATATTTTATTATCGAATGGATATCAGACCATAAATATTAATGGAAGATTCCCATATCTACATTTAATTGCATTGTTCGTTAGAATAAAAGCAAATGATACTATCGTTTTACAGTGGCCTTTTTATGGTCGTTCTATAAAACTTTTTGTAAAAATATTGGTTAGAAAAAAAATTAGACTAATATTATTACTACATGATATTAATTCGTTAAGAAAAATTGAAGATAGTGAAACCGAAGAAAAAACATTGTTATCGTATGCTGAAAAAATTATTATTCATACGAATGCTATGAAACTATTAATGGTTTCTAATGGTGTTGATGCTTCGAAAATGCGTGTATTATCATTGTTCGACTATCTAACAAATGACAGAATTTGCAAAAGAGAATATAGTTCTACTATTGTTTATGCAGGAAACTTAAGTAAAAGTATTTTCCTTCAAAAAATCCCGACAGACTGCTTTAATGTTCATTTTAATTGTTATGGGTTACCATCTGGTGTTATTCCAGAACATCTAACATATAAGGGAGCATTTGTCCCTGAAAATGTATCCGTAATAGAAGGTTCTTGGGGATTGGTATGGGATGGCGATTCCGTTACGACTTGTAGTGGAAATTTTGGTGAGTATCTAAAAATCAATTCTCCACATAAAACTTCATTGTACATTGTTGCAGGTCTTCCAATCATCATTTGGAAATATGCTGCATTGGCAGAATATGTAACTCAGAATAAGTTGGGAATCACGATTGAATCATTAGAAGAACTTTCTGAGGCAATTGCTTCTGTAAGCAAAGAACAATATGAGGAAATGCTTGCTGCAATTGATCAAGAAGCAAAGATATTAAAAACAGGTGGACACATAATGAAGGCAATAAATTTTTAAAAATGATACCAAAGACCATCCATTATTGTTGGCTTTCCAACGACCCAATTCCACAAAATTTACAAAACTATATGCGGTCATGGAAAGAAAAACTTCCTGACTATAAGTTCATTTTGTGGAATTTTAGCAGGTTCGACATTAATCAATCGCTATGGGTAAAGCAAGCATTTGAAAATAAAAAATATGCCTTTGCTGCTGATTATATTCGGTTATACGCTGTTTATAACTATGGCGGTTTTTATATGGATATGGATATTGAAGTTTTAAAACCATTTGATGACCTATTAGAAAACAAATTGGTATTAGCTTACGAAAATGACAATGGAGGAATTGAAGCGGGTTGTTTCGGGGCAGAGAAAAATAATCAAATAATTAAAAATTGTTTGGAGTATTATACTAATAGATCATTTATAAAACCTGACGGAAGTTTTGACACATTGCCATTGCCACGAATTATGGCAAAATATTGCGACATCCGGGGAATTGACATTAAAGATAAGTTTTTCTTTACATGTAAATCGTTTGAAACCGGTGTTGTAACACAAAAAAAATACTCCTATACAATTCATAATTTTGCTGGAAGTTGGTTGACACAAGGGCAAAAAAAACGTACAGCTTTTAGGCATAAAATAATTATGAAATATGGGGATAATATCTTTTCGAAAAGTATCAGTGCTGGTTATATACTTTTTTCTAGAATAAAAGAATACGGTTTTATCGCAACAGTTAAACATTATAAGGAAAGGTTATCAAATAAATAATTGATACTATTTAAATATGCTTAACTCACCCCTCATATCCATCATTGTCCCAATTTACAAGGTAGAAAAGTATCTTGCTCAATGTATACAAAGTCTGATAAATCAGACTTATAGAAATATTGAGATAATACTTGTTGATGACGGTTCTCCTGATAACAGTGGACGAATGTGTGACGAGTATGCAACCAAAGACAACCGTATCAAGGTGATACACAAAGAGAATGGAGGGCTGGCTGCTGCACGCAATTCAGGACAAGATGTAATGACAGGCGAAGCAATGATGTTTCTTGATGGAGATGATTATTTGGAGTTTGATTGTTGTGAGAAAGCAATTAATGCTATGCAAAAACATAATGTTGAGCTTGTAATGTTCGATCAATTTGTCAATTATCCTAATTCTCAGGTTGTTGTTCATTCTTTTAATAATCAACAAAATGAAATGATTTTTGATTCGGATGGTTGTAGAAAACTTCAAGCTCGTGTTTTGGACTATAATGGCAAAATTGCTATGGCTTTTCAGAAATTGATACGTACAGACTATCTTTGGAAAAACAATATTCGACATATAGATGCCTTAAGTCAGGGTGCTGAAGGATTTGTTTTCAATATACAACTATTTGAACATTTAGAAAAGGCATGTTATATTAATAGTCCATTGTATCATTATATTTATAATAATTCGTCTATTTCACATTCAACAAGCATTAAAAATAATCTGTTAATCATTAAATGTATGGAATGGATAGAAGAATACATCAAGCATAGCAGGAATACGATTGATTTGAATCCATTATTACTAAATCGTATGCTATATGTTATATGTACAACCGCAATAACAGGCTATTTTAATCCATATAATGACTCATTACACAAAGAGAAAGTTACAGATTTTTGTGAGTATATGCGTATACCAATGGTGAAAAAGGCAATGAAATATGCGCCTCGACAAGGAATTAATTTTCAACGACGAATAATACTAATGCTTATTCGATTAAAACAATATCGATTATTAGAATTACTTGGTTGGCTAAGACGCAAACAATTGGAACACGCATAAAATTGTTAAAACTCTTTTTTTATGATGAATAATGCTATAAAGGTTCTTGTACTTGATGTGGACGGCACTCTTACTGATGGCAAGATATATATGTCTGACAATGGCGAATTTATGAAGGCTTTCAATGTAAAAGATGGTTATGCCTTGTCGCGTTTGTCATCTTATGGCATTATACCCATAATTATAACAGGCAGGAGTTCAAAAATAGTAGAACAAAGATGTAAAGAACTCAACATTCAGGAGTTATACCAAGGAGTTGACGATAAATATTCCAAACTTTTAGAAGTGTGTGCTAAACTTAGTATTTCTATTAAAGAGTGCGCTTATATCGGCGACGATTTAAATGATATTAAATGCATCCAATATTGTGGATATACGGCTGCTCCGGCGGATGCAATAGATGAAGTAAAAAAATGTGTCGATTACGTATGTATTCGACACGGAGGAGAGGGGGCCGTAAGAGAGTTTTGTGATTATTTGGTAAAACAACAAAAAGCATAAATATGAAAATAGTAGCAGTAATGCCTATCAAGCTCAAAAACGAGCGTTGTCCTGGCAAAAATACTCGTATGTTAGGCAATAAGCCGTTAATGCAGTATGAACTTGACAATTTAAAACATACTGGTCTGTGTGACAGTATCAATGTGTATTGCAGTTCTGAGGATGTTATTCCCTATATCCCTGATGGATGTAATTTTCTCAAACGCCCTCAGTTCCTTGATTTGCCGACATCAAATTTCACTCAAATTTTTGAGTCTTTTTCATCAGCAATAGAAGCAGATATTTACGTTTATTCTCACGCCACAGCGCCGTTTATATCCGAAACGACAATGAGAGAATGTATTATGTCTGTAAAATCGGGAGCTTTTGATTCTGCGTTTTGTGCTGTTAAATTGCAAGACTATCTTTGGCAAGATGGCCAGCCTTTGAACTTTGATGCCACCAACCTTCCTCGCACACAAGATCTAAAACCTATTTATCAGGAAACATCGGGTGTGTATGTATTCACCAAGGATGTTTTCAAAAAATATCAGCGAAGGATTGGTGTTAATCCATTTGTCAAGGAAGTTTCGTTTAAAGAAGCTGTTGACATAGATAATCCTGAAGATTTTCAATTGGCAGAGGCTCTGCTTAATGTTCAACTTTAAAATAATAAAAGAATGAATTCTATCAAAGTACTTGATGTAACGCTTCGTGATGGCGGATGCGTGAACAATTTCAATTTTGGTCAAATCTACATGGAAAAGATTCTATCTGCATTGGAATGTTCTGGTGTGGATTTAATCGAAGTCGGTTACATTGACGAAAAAAAGGGATCTGTCAATGGTCGCACTCAATATGTCAATGACCAAGTTATAACAGATTCGTTTCTAAAAGAAAAGAAGAAAGGCGTCACCTACGTTGCCATGATTGATTATGGTAAATTCAATCCTGACAATCTGCAAAACCGTACTAATGATAGTATTGACGGTCTGCGTGTTGCATTCCATAAAAAGGATTTGCATAAGGCTATGTCAGTAATAAAAACAATAATGGACAAGGGTTACCAGGCATATATACAGCCAATGATAACACTACGCTATTCAGATGCTGAATTGCTTGAGCTTATCAGCCTCGTTAACAAAGAATTGCCCAATGCATCAGGATTTTATATTGTTGACAGTTTCGGGGAGATGCGACCAAATGACATGCAACGTTTGATGAACCTTGTTGATCACAATTTAATTCCTTCAATGCTTGTGGGATTTCATTCTCATAATAATCTTCAGATGTCGTATTCCAATGCGTGTGCTATGCTTCAATTTCCTACCAACAGGGATCTTATGCTTGATACGTCCATTATGGGTATGGGAAAAGGAGCTGGCAACCTTAATACGGAGCTTCTGCTCGAACATCTCAATCTGTTTTATGGCAAGCACTACGCTATTAGTCCATTATTGGAAGTCATCGATAAAGTCATAAATCAACTTCATTCTGAGTTCTACTGGGGATATGCACCTGAATACTATCTTTCTTCGGCGAATCATTGTACTCCATCATACGCAAGTCATTTCTACAACAAACACATGCTACCTATCGATCAAGTTGCTGAATTGTTGGGAATGATTGCAGAAGACAAAAAGATTTCGTTTGATATGGAGTATGCAGAATCATTATGGCGCAATTATAATGAGGACAAACAGATATGCGACGATGCTGTGGTCTCCGAGATGAAGTCAGTGTTTCAGACAAAAACCGTATTCCTTATTGGTCCAGGAAAGAGCATTATTGCTAATCGCAAAGAAATAGAAGTCATCTTGTCTGATGACAATGTTGTGTCAATAGGTCTTAATTTGACAGAAAACATTGATGTTGATTATATTCTTGCGACAAGAAACGATGTGCTTGAAATGGCAATAAATAAGAAAAAAAACGTTTTGACAACATCAAACGTATCCAAAGGAGTTCGTGGCAACGTTAAGATCTTGAATTACAAGAATTGGATAGAAGTTACAGACAGAACGCATGATTCTTCATTTGTAATCGCGATGAACCTATTGAAGTCGTGTGGCGTAAAAAATGTCTATCTTGCAGGATTGGATGGATTTGTTGTCAACATCAACGAAAACTATTCCGACCCAAATCTAAGACGTCCCGTTTCCATAGAACAGGTTGGACGACGCAATTCCTATTATAAGGATTTTATAAGTCGTATGAGAGAATATGGAATCGACATTACGTTTGTAACACCTTCTAAGTACGAATAATCAAATCCTTTCCATCACATTACATCAAATGGACACAACAAAAATTAAAGATAAAATAAAAAAAACACGATTGTCTCGCATAATAAGGCTCTTAATGCGACCATATTTTGTTTTTATGTATCTTTTATCCTCTTTTCAAGGCTGGCTTAGGAACAAAAATATTGTAAAATCAACAAAATATCAATATTTATTGAATTTAAAACAAATTCACGCCAGGGAAAGATGTTTTGTTGTAGCGACAGGTCCAAGTTTGACATTTGAAGATTTGGACATGATTAAGGGAGAGTATTGTTTCGGCATGAATTCATGTGTATTAGCACTTGACAAAACACAATGGACTCCAAATGTTTTGGCGATACAAGACGAATTTGTGTACAACAAAATACAAAATGTTCTTGTAAAGGAATCTCAAAATCGTCTTAAAAACAAAATTTGGGTAAGCAATACCATTAGTTCTATGTTTGACAGTGCTAAAACATTTAGACAATTCCCCTTACATTACCTTGACCATAAGTACGACCCTGACAAAATATTGGAACTCAGATTTTCGGAAAACCCATACGTAAATGTTTTTGATGGATATTCAATTATTTTTTCGGTTTTACAACTTGCCGTATATATGGGATTTAAGGAAATATACCTTTTGGGTACTGATTGCAATTATAAACAACCTCAAAAAAATTTCATAGAACATGGGGCAACGGCCTTAAATAATCTTGACATTGCGGGGACACGACTGATTGTAGCACATCAAGAATTTAAAAAATTTGCAGATAGTAAAGGTGTCAAGATAATTAATTGCACAAGAGGTGGAATGTTAGAAGTATATCCAAGAATGAAACTTGAAGAAGTAATATAGCCCTATAATATAGGATTAAATTCTTTATGAAACTACTTGATGATACAAAAAACAGAATAATTGCATGGGATATTTTAAGAGGGATAGGAATATTATGTGTCGTACTTGGACATATAACGTATAATGACAACCTTGATAGGTGCATTAATGCGTTTCATATGCCGTTGTTCTTTTTTATTTCTGGCGCATTATACAAGAACAAAGATGGAATTGTAAAAAAACAATTCAAAAATCTGATGTTTCCGTATTTTGTTTTTGCAATATTGTCTTTTTTGTATTGGTATTTTATTGAATTAAGATTTAGAGAAAAACATATTGGTTCAAATGCATTTGATCAGTTAGTAAATATTGTGTACCCAATGAACATGGAGGGAAGTTATGAATTTAATGCTGTTCTATGGTTTTTACCATGTTTGTTTGTAACATTTTTATCTTATCATATTTTGCATAAATTGCATATAGGGATTACAGGTGATTTAATTGTGTTATGTATTTCTATCGTATTAGCATCGCTAATAAAGATTAAAATACCATTTTTCATTTCTGAAATGTTTTGTTCTCTGCCATTTTATATTTGTGGTAGTCTTTTTACTAAATACAAAAAACAATTAGATATTTTATCATCCTCCACCAATAATAATATTGCGATTGGGTTATTTACTATTATAATAGCATTTATATGCGTGATTATTTTTAATGTAATAGGAAATATGAAAGGAAATTTTTATTCTCATTCATATTTTGTTTTTTTTATTTGTGCACTATTCATTGTTTTTGGATTATATTTATCTGTCTCTAGCATAAAACATCAAATTGTTTTCCAATGGCTTGGAATGAATTCATTATGCATAATGCTAATTCATGAACCAATAAGAAGAATAATTACCAAATGCTATTCTATATTCTTTTCTCTGAATGTTGATTATGTACGAGAATCGATCATCCACTCCATACTTTTGTTATTGGCTACGATTTTAGTTGTTTCATTGTTCACTATGTTAATAAACAAATATGCAAAAATATTATTGGGGAAATTTTAAGTATAATTACAATTATTTATTTCTTTTATGAAAATCCTTCATATTGGCAATATCAAATCTGGTATTGACACTTACGTAAGAAACACTATTTCAATGTCAAGTGATGACTTGGAATTTGTTGTTGTATGTGGTGCCGACGACAAATGTACGCCATTCTTAAAAATCGGCAAGGAGGTTAAAACATATACAATACCGATGTATAGGGTACTGAATCCATTCAGGGATTTTATGTCTGTATGGAAAGCCGTCAAAATAATTAAAAAAGAAAAGCCAGACATCGTACATTGTCATTCTGCAAAAGGTGGCGTCATAGGACGCATAGCGGGTTTCCTCACCAAACGTAAAACGCTATACACCGCACACGCCTTCTCTTTTCTTTCTGCGGAATCTTCTTTAAAACAGAAGATTTTTTTATTTTTGGAAAAGGTTACAAAATTTAAGTCAATTTTGCTTGGTTGTTCTCAATCCGAACGCGAACTTGGGATAAATCGCGTTAAATATTCTGAAAATAGAGCGTTAGCATGGAATAATGCAATTCCAACAATAAGCGAATCTGATATAAAAGAACCTGATGATGAAATCAAGAAGCAACGTTATATCATTTCAATAGGCAGACCATCATACCAGAAGAATCCATTGTTGATGGTTGAAATAATGCGAATTGTCCACGAAAAACACCCTGATGTGAAATTTTATTTGTTGGGTGTAGGTTTTTATTCGCCGATGCTTGACGAAATGAAGTCTTTGATTGCAAAATACAATTTGACCGACACTATCATTTTGTTGCCATGGCTTAGTCATCAAGAGACATTGGGGTATTTGAAATATGCGGAAATGTACCTTACTACATCTGTTTATGAAGGACTTCCAATAGCCGTTTTGGAGGCATTGGCAATGAGGAAAGTTGTAGTTTCTTCCGATACTATAGGCAATAACGATTGCGTCAAAGATAATTATAATGGATTCCTGTTGCCAATGAATGCGAAACAATTTGCAGACAAAATAAACATCCTTCTTGAAAATGAAGAAATTAGGCGACAGATGGAAGCTAATTCGTATTCATATTTTGAATCGAATTTTAATATTGCAAATCGCATTGGAGAATTAGAAAACATTTATAAACAAATTATAAAATGAACTACATCATCACCGGCGGCACAGGCTTCATCGGTACGCATCTGACGAACCTGATAAAATCAACCAATTCCGCCGCAAAAATATACAACCTCGACATCGTAACTCCCGGTACGCCAAATCCAGTTGTCAAAAACTACAAACCGGCAGTGAAAGACGGCGAGACATTGCAATCGGAATTTATCAACTGCGACGTAAGGCAACCAATTGAAAATCTGCCGTTCACGCCGACATCCGAAGATATAATCTTCAATTTTGCGGCGGTGCATCGTACTCCTGGACATCCCGACAAGGAATATTTTGAAACCAATATTCGTGGCGCGGAGAATGTATGTGCCTTCGCCGAAAAATATGGCATCAAGCAAATTGCTTTCACTTCGTCGATTGCGCCATACGGTGCGGCGGAGGAATTGAAAACCGAAGATACTTTGCCAACGCCCAACACTCCATACGGCATTTCAAAACTTGTTGCCGAGAAGATTCACATCGCTTGGCAGAAGTCGTCGCCCGGCCATAAACTGACAATTGTTCGTCCGGGCGTTGTGTTTGGCAAAGGTGAAAACGGCAATTTTTCACGGTTGTATTGGGGCATCCGCAAACACACTTTCGCCTATCCAGGACGCAAAGATACCATCAAGGCTTGCATTTATGTAAAGGAATTGGCGAGGTTCATAATGTGGAATGTCAACGAGCGCAAAACGCCGTTTGAAATATATAATTGCACCTTTGAACCTGCATATACAATTGAAGAAATCGTTAAAACAATCAAGTCTGTTACAGGATTGACACAATCCACGCCCTACATTCCTAACGCAATCATAATGCCCGCCGCCTTTGGAGCAAAACTCGTTGGCAGTCCAATGGGCATCTGTCCAGCACGTGTAAAGAAGTTGCAGATTTCAACAAATATTTGCGGCAAGAAGATGAAAGAAAGCGGCTTCCAGTTCCGTTGGACTTTTGAAGAAGCAATCCGCGATTGGTTCTCTGACAACGCCAATCAATTCCTCGAATAATCAAGACATCTACAAAACACAAAAAAGCGGACATTGTCCGCTTTTTTTGTGCGTAAAATACGCTTAACAATACTCTACTCCCCCACCACCGGCAAAAAAAATTCCTATAAAAATTTTTCTTTATCAAAAAAAATCACTTATATTTGTCTCACGTATTCAAAAAAAACATCCTTATAAAGAAACTATTGATATACAGATGATTATGGAATTTAACTGGGACGATTTCAAGAGCAAGTACAGCAACGAGCAGGAAGCCCGTCAGGGTTTTGCGCAGCTTTGCGAGACCATAATGCAACGGCAATACCCCGACTTCATCGTCAAAAACTCCGATACTATCAAGGAGTACGATAAGACCGAGGACAAGTCTTTGGACAGGAAATGTATCATTTACCTTCCCAAATACTTCCTGGACGGCGTGTCTAACTCTCGCAAAGGGCAAATCAGAAAAGCCCTCAACGACAACCTGCCTTACATGAAAGCCAACAAAATCGAGCAATGGTTTCTTTTGATGCCGCTGAAATTCTCGCCCGAGGAAAGCAACTGGTGGGAAAATTGGTCGCTCCGCATCAAGCAGGAAAACGCCATCACACCCACAGCAATACTTTCTGACGACATCGTAGAACTCGTGGCAAAGCACGGCATCGACTTCAAGGGACTCGAAAAAATTGCCGAACAAAGGGCAGCCGACGAGCCGGTAGATTTTGTATTTGACGACGAAACACCAGAAGCAACAGCCACCGACCCTATTGCCGAAACAGTGGTAGAGCATATTGTAGAGCCTACCGTGGAGACAGTGGAAACCATAATCAACGAAGACAACGATACAAAGACAACCACAACTACAACAACCAAAACCACCACGGTAACTACCGTAACCACCACGGAGCCAGCCGCACCAACTCCCGCGCCAGCTGCTCCAGAACCTGAGCCTGTGGTCGTCGAGGCACCCAAGCCCGATACTAAACTTCTTGCGGCTGCCAATGCGGCTGCCCATCAGATAGTGGCTACGGCATCGCCCGAAGACGGCAACAGGACTATTGCAATCACAATCACCGACAACGACAAGAAGACCGACGACAAGAAGACTGCCGACGACAAAAAATCAGCCTCATCCGCCGCTCCCGAAGAATCGTCCACCAAAAAAGTGCGCGAACCAAACCTCAACCAGCTCAAGATGACCTACAACTTCAAGCAAAAGTTTGAAGAGCTTGAGGCACAGAAACTTGCGCTCCCAAAGGACGGCGACAACAACGGACAGCGCGGCATATTTGACCGCCGACGCGATCTTTCCAACGTCAAGAATTACCTCAACGACTTCGTATTTGGCGACCTCTCCAACTTCAAGGGCAAAGAGCTCGTAAAGAAGGCGCAGATATACGTCACCAACGAGCAATACTCTCGCGGCCTCTACATCTACGAATACGCCTACGCCAAAAAACTCGTAGAGAAGGATATAATGGACGACTACAAGAAAGGCGTAGCCGAGGCAGAGTTTAAGCTCAACTACAAGTACCACATGATAGACGGCGACCTCAAATTTGCCAAGGGCGACTACATCAACGCACACGACGCATACGAAAGGGCTGTCAACACAAAAGAAGCATTCGCGGAAAAAATAAAAGGCTCAATGTCGTATTCATTAGAATCCGACACATACTCGCCGTCGATACGCGACAACGAAGCCGAGACCAAGCTCCTCGAAGCCAAAGCGGAGGCATTGCTGCACATCAACGAATACCAGGAGGCAGTGGACAATTTCAAACTCGCCACCGACGAAGACCCCGACAACAAGGAGCTCGCCAATAGGTACAAACTCGCGCAGAAACTCCTCAATTGGGACAACCTATACAACAACAAGTGGATAGGCTGGCTCTCTCCGCTATGGGCACCAGTACATTATCTCTTTGTTGTCAACAAGCACAAAGACATCCAGGATCTCAAAATATACAAGACAATCAGGCGCAGGTCGTGGATTGGACTAATCTGGCTCTTGATTATAGGACTGATAGCTGCATTGTACTTTATGAAGGGACGCATCGGCTTTGTAAGCAGCGGCACAGACGACGGCGCACAGACCTCGGCTCAGGCACCTACCACGCCGCTCGACCTCTGCCTCTATAAGGGCGACCGCTACATGGAGATGCTATCGCCGGCTACTCCTCACTACATCGACTCCGCAATCTACGCATACCACCGCGCCCTCAGGTACGACAACACCGACACTATCGCCAAGCCGCGTTACAACAAGGCGATGATCAAGAAAAACGAAATGGTAACGGAGATCCAGCGCAACATCCGCGAAGACTCCGCGACCTACTTCCTGAGCATGCGACGTCCCACAGAGGGTCTCCGCCTGTTCAAGTACAAATACGACCCAAGCGACACCTCCAAACGTAAATTTGGCTTTGTGGACACTCTCGGCAACATTGTAATACCGCCATTCTTCGACTTCAACTACATGAAAATGAACGGACAGGGCGAGACATTCTACAATGGCAGGGCAAAAGTATGCCTTGTAGTGGCGCCCGGCGACACAGCTTATTTCTACATCGACAAGCGAGGCAACAAAATAGACGAATAAGTCAACGCCTTCTATGCTCAAATTCCATATCTGCAAAAAAATATTTTGCGGATATGGAATTTGTTTGTAATTTTACCCACGATTACAGACAAAGAAATGTTACGTTCTAAACTACCTGAAAGCGCCAAGACCGCGCTCAAAGACCTTACGAAAATCGCACAGTCGGACGAATGCATCGACCTGATGACCACCGTCCCCGACTGCGATATGCCTTTGCCGCTCAAGGAAAGGATTATATCCCGCATTAGCGACAGCAATTGCCACTACGCGCCACTCGAAGGAATCCCGCAGCTGCGCCGCACCATGGCAAGATACTACGACAAGACCTTCGGACACCGCTACAACCCCGAAACCGAACTCACCGTCACATCGGGTTCGTCGCCGGCGGTGTGGGCTGCCATCACAGCATTGATACACGAAGACGACGAGGTAATCATCATGGAGCCGTCGCACTCCAACTACGTCCCCGCCATCAAAATAAACGGCGGCACACCTATATTCCTCACTCTCAAATACCCTGAATATCAGGTGGATTGGAGCGAACTCAATAGGATGATCAATCAGCGCACAAAGATGATTATCATCAATTCGCCACACATCCCGTCGGGAAGGATTTTCACCGACGAGGACTTCCGCAACCTCCAGAAAATCGTGGTTGGCAACAAAATCACCGTACTCGCCGACGAGACCCTCTCCACCACGACATACGAAAAACCATACATCTCAGCCGCCAAATACCCGTCGTTGGCAAAACAATCGATATTAATATCGTCGCTATCCAAATGCCTCGATGCAACCGGCTGGAAAGCAGGTATCTGCGCCGCACCTGCCGACATTACAAAAGAGATAAGGAGATTCCACAGCCACATCTGCAACGGCGGCAATGCTGTGGCTCAATACGCCATCAACGACATCATATCAGAGGACGAGGAGCTATTCTTCAAAATCCGCGACACCTACAAGGCAAAGCGCGACCTCTTGTGCTCGCTGTTGAAAGATTCGCGGTACAAGTTTACCCCGGCAGAAGGCTCGTGGTTCCAGTTAGTGGATTTTTCGGGAGTAAGCAAGGAAAGCGACCGCGACTTCTGCCTCCATCTCGCCAAGGAATATGGCGTGGCGGCTTACCCGATGTCGGCATATTACCACGACAAGACCAAGACAAGCGTCATCAGGATATGTTTTGCCCGTCAGGACGAGACCATCCGCGAGGGCGTAAGACGAATGTTGAATTATAAATAAAACACCCATATAAAATGGCACAGCAAGAAGATTCACTCAAAAAAATCATCTCACACTGCAAGGAATACGGATTCATATTCCCGTCAAGCGAAATTTACGACGGCCTCGCCGCTGTCTATGACTACGGTCAGAATGGCGTAGAGCTCAAAAACAACATCAAGGAATACTGGTGGAAGTTTATGACCCGCCTCCACGAAAACATCGTAGGCATCGACGCAGCCATCTTCATGCACCCCAAGACTTGGGAGGCATCGGGACACGTATCAGCTTTCAACGACCCCCTCATCGACAACCGCGACTCCAAAAAGCGTTACCGCGCCGACAACCTCATCGAGGAATACCGCGACAAACTATACGCCAAAATCGACAAGGAGGTTGAAAAGGCTGCCAAGAGGTTTGGCGACAAGTTCAATAAGGAGCAATTCCTCTCCACCAACGAGCACGTACTCAAGACACAGGCTGAAATCGATGAGCTCACAGCCCGTTACGACAAGGCTCTCAATGCCAACGACCTCGAAGAACTCCGCCAGATAATCATCGACAAAGGCATCGTTTGCCCCATCTCCGGCACCAAAAACTGGACGGAGGTGCGTCAGTTCAACCTCATGTTCCAGACCAAGATGGGTTCTGTTTCCGACGAACAGTCAACCATCTACCTGCGTCCCGAGACCGCACAAGGTATTTTCGTCAACTATCTCAACGTACAGAAGACCGGCCGCATGAAGATTCCCTTTGGCATCGCACAGATTGGCAAGGCATTCAGGAATGAGATTGTGGCACGTCAGTTCATCTTCCGTATGAGGGAGTTTGAGCAGATGGAGATGCAATTCTTCATCAAACCTGGCACAGAGATGCGCTGGTTTAAGTATTGGAAGACCATGCGCCGCAAGTGGCACGAGGCATTGGGCTTTGGTACAGACAATTATCGTTTCCACGACCATGAAAAACTCGCCCACTACGCAAACGCAGCCACCGACATCGAGTTTAATTTCCCGATGGGCTTCCGCGAGGTGGAGGGCATACACTCCCGCACCAACTTCGACCTCAGTCAACACCAGAAATATTCGGGCAAAAAGATTCAATACTTTGACCCGGAAATGAACGAAAGCTACGTACCCTACGTCATCGAAACCTCCATCGGCCTCGACCGTATGTTTCTCTCCATCCTCTCGGCATCTTACTGCGAGGAGGAAATCAAGGGCGACGACGGCAAGGTGGACTCCCGCGTGGTACTCCGCATCCCGCCTGCGCTCGCACCTGTCAAGGTAGCTGTATTGCCGCTCGTCAAGAAGGACGGCCTGCCCGAAGTAGCAGAGAAGTTGATGAAGGACTTGATGTACCGTTTCGACTGCCGCTACGAGGAGAAGGATACAATCGGCAAGCGTTACCGCCGTCAGGACGCCATTGGCACACCTTTCTGTGTAACAGTGGATTACGACACATTGAAGGACAATACCGTTACAGTACGTTACCGCGACGACATGCGCCAGGAACGCATCGCCATCGACAAGGTAGCCGACCTCGTATCCGCCAATTGCGACCTCAACAACATCCTCAAGCACCTCGCCGATGAGGACATCGCATTGCCGGAAGAGTAGCGTATGAATAAAATTTAATGTTAAAAATGAAAAAACACCGCAAAATTATTTTAAAACTCAATTATTTTATTTACTTTTGCGGTGTTTAAAAACGAATTGTTTAATTATCACTAATTTAACCCAAATTTTATCAAAATGAAAAAGATCGCATCTATTTTCGCAATGTTGCTGATGGTACTCAGCATCAGCCTCTCGCTCAACAGCTGCGGTGGCGTTACAGCTTCTGCACTCGCTGACAACATCAACAAGACCTGCCCCAAGGATATGGGCAACGGCATCACCATGACTTCCGCAAAGGCAGAAGGCAGCACCATCGTAATGAACATCTCTGTTCCCGAAGGAACTGATATGGAATTAGTAGAGGCAAACATGGACAAGGCCGCTACAGTTGCCGCTCTCAAAGCCGCCGACAAGGATTTCGTTGAAGGTGTAGCAGCTCTTGGTTGCAGCATCAAGTATGTTTACAGCAACGGTACTGACTCCGCAGAGCTTCTCCTCACTCCCGAAGACTTGAAGTAAGAGTAGTCTCCTCAACAGACACAACACAAAGATAGCCTGCGAAAATCGTGGAAGATTTTCGCAGGCTATCGTCGTTTTAGGGGTTGCAATTTTGAATTTTAAACGTTGGATTTTTTGGACGTATCGTCCGCTTTTTTCGGAGCGTTGACAAGCGACGCCCCCTCCTTTACCACCTTATAAAATCCTCCCGGCACTGGCACTTCAAATTTCATAGGCTTGCCGGTTTTGGGGTGGATGAACTCCAATGTGGCGGCGTGGAGACATACACGCTTCAATGGGTTGGTCTTGGCGTCGTATTTGGCGTCGCCAGCCACGGGATGACCTATCGCCGACATCTGGACGCGGATTTGGTTTTTGCGTCCGGTGTCGAGGTTGAGTTTCACGAGCGAATAGTCGCCGTTGCTCTGGATTACGTCATAATGCGTGGTGGCGAGTTGACCGCCATTGTTGATGAACGACGAATGAATTTTGAGCATTTTGTCCTCGGTGAGGTATGATTTGATGGTGTCGCTCTTGATGTTGGGACAGCCCTCCACAACGGCGTAATAAGACCGCTCCAATACCATCCGGCTCCAATTGTTGCGCAAGGCATCACGCGCCGCCATACTCTTGGCAAACATCATCACGCCCGAAGTCTTGCGGTCGAGACGGTGGACGACGTAGATGTGATGTCCTTTGCCCTGTTTCTTGACGTGCATATTGATGATGTGGTAGGCGGTGTTTTCCTTGTCGCCATCGGTGCCTACCGACAGCAACCCTTCGTGCTTATTGACCACAATGACATCGTAATCCTCGTAAAGAATGTCGAGCATCGAATGATTGATGCCGCCCTGTTGCAAGAGTTTTGGACGAGGCAGCAGGCGGATTTCCGCGCCACGGCGCACGGGATAGTCAAAAGCCGTTGTGCCAATGCCGTCAACGACCACGCGACCCGATTTCAAGAGTTCGCGGACGTTGGTCTTGCTCCACGAGGCAAGCCGCTCAAAGAGGTATTCGAGCAATTGAGAGTCCTTGTCGGCAATCAACCTTTCTTCCGAGGCTGCCGAGGGCGTAGATTTTTTTCGTCTGTTGCGCATAATGGTATGTCGTTAGATTACAAAACTTTCAAGATATTCTTCAATCGCCTCACGGTTGAGTTTTTTGCCGATAAAGACGATTTTGGAGAATCGCTGTTCGCCGTCCTTCCAATCGCCGCCTTCCTCGATGAAGAAGTATTGGCGTACAGATTGAAGGATGTATTTCTTGTCGCGACCGGCAAAGGAGATGATGCCCTTGACACGGAAAACGCTCGCCGAATTGTACTGCAAAACGCCTTGCAGCCACTCCACAAACATCTTCTCGTCCATATCGCCCTGCACCGTAAATCCCTCAGACACAATGCTGTGATGGAACGCATCGTTGTGCTTGTTTTTAGGATTGGCGGCAAAGGAAGGCGCATTGTCGTTGAAATCCATCATATCGAATTTCAGGGGCGTAGCGTTCTTGAAATCCACCACGAGTTTCTCCACATTCTCAGGCGAATAGGCGAAAGTATCAAGAATGTCGATGTTGTCTATCTTGGCGTGGGACGTGCAATAGAGTTTTGCAGTCGGATTGACGGAGCGGATGAGTTTCTTGATGTGCTCGCCGTATTCTGGCGTTACGTCCTCGATTTTGTTGAGGATAATTATGTCTGCCACAGCGAGTTGACGATGCACTTCGGGCTGTTCCTCGGCGGATTCCTCGTATGTCTGCGCGTCGGCGAGGCATATTACAGAATCCACGATGAATTTCTTGTAAATCTCCTCGTATGCCATAAAATTGTCGATGACGCCCGACGGGTCGGCGATGCCGGTGGTCTCGATGAGGAGGTTGTCAAACTGATACTTGGAGGTCAAAAGATTGTTGAGCGTGTTGGTGAGACCCTCGCTGAGGTTGCAACAAATGCAGCCGTTGGAGAGTTCGTACATACTCTCGATGTTGCCGACGATGAGTCCGCCGTCGATGCCAATCTCGCCAAATTCATTCTCGATTACCGCGAATTTCTTGGCGGAATACTTGGTTATGATGTTATTAAGAAGTGTAGTCTTGCCTGCACCCAAAAATCCCGTCAATATCGTAACGGGAATCTTACCGGTATTGTTCATAATTATTTTGCTTTATAAAACCGGCGCAAAGATAATAAATTTTCGTGGAATCACATATTTTTATTTTTATAGGTTATAATCCGTGGAAATCGCATAATTTTTGGGACATTTCCACGGGTTATACGGCATTTTTGGCTTATAAGCCGTGGAAATCGCATATTTTTTGGCACATTTCCACTGGTTATACGGTTATTTTGTATAATCAACAACTAAACAAATCCTCCGCCGTAACCTGAGAATTTACAATTGATGAATATTTGTTTCGCTTTGTGCCATAGACAGTTATCATCGTAAGGCGGACTGTTTTTTTGGTTCTTGTGGCAGCCTGGAAGGTGGTAATCTTGTTGCGGAGATTGTCGTAATAATCCTTGTCGATAACGAACTCATTGCCATAAAACTTTATCTCACAGACGTTTATGATGCGGTCGTCGCGGTCGATGAGAAGGTCGATCTGTGCGCCGTCGTAAAATTCGGTTGGCCTTGTAAACCAAGAATTTTCGGCTGTTCCAACGCCCGAAATGCCCAACTTTTGCTTGATTTGGTCGATGTGCCAAAAACACACCCTTTCAAACGCCAACCCGACCCAACTGCTTCGTACTGAATTGCTTGCAACTGAGGAATAGAAAGATTTGCTGCCCTTGGTGTTGCGCATTATGAAACGAAAATAAAACAATGTGTAATTGTCAATCAACTGATACACAACACCTTTGGATTTTTTCTGAAACGAATTGTAACGCTTGATAAACGAACATTGCTCCAACTCTTCGAGTGCGCGGGCAAAAACCTGATTGTCAGACATTTTGGTGGCATCCAAAATTTCGCTGCGAGTCATTCCCGCCTTCTTTTCGCCGAGAGTCTTCACGATGTTGAAATGGGGTTCGGGATTTTTGAACAATGACGAATACAACGACTGAAATTCTGTACGCAACGGGCTCGACGCATCAAAAAACAGGTGGTCAATATTCTGACTTACAGATAGTTCTCTATTAAGAAAATTCCAATAATACGGCACTCCGCCAAGAGCCATGTAGAGTTCCAAGATGTCGTAACGCGAAAATTCGAGGTTGGAAGCGTTACAAAATTTTTCGCACTCATAGAGGTTGAATGGACGAAGATAAATCTGCTGCGTCAGGCGGTTGTGAAGTCCGCCATAATTTTTTATAAGTTTGCTTATAATCCAAGATGTCGCACTACCGCAAACTATAAGCACAATATCTTTACGTGCCGATGCCCACGAGTTCCAAAAATGTTCCAACGCGCTGATAAAGTTGGATTTAGGAGTATCCATCCAAGATAATTCGTCGATAAAAACAATCTTCTTTTCCTCAGACGAACTCTCCAAGAGTTTTTCCAAATTTCTGAAAGCCTCGCGCCAATTTTTGAGTTGACGGCAATTTTTGAGACCGTATTTTTTGAGCGACTCCTTAAACTCGTCCAACTGCTCCGGCATCGTGGAATTGGCAAGTCCGATGTGTTGGAATGTAAAGTATTCTTTGAAAGTTTCGCGTATCAAATACGTCTTGCCAACTCTGCGCCGCCCGTAAACCGCGCAAAATTGGGATTCGTCCTTTTGTAAAAGAGCCAAAAGTTGCTTTTGTTCGTTTTCGCGTCCTATCAGCATAATCGATTGTTTTTAATTATGCCGCAAATATACAAAAAAATCAGGATAACCAGTGGAAATCGCATATTTTTTTGCACATTTCCACTGGTTATACGGCATTTTTGGCTTATAAGCCGTGGAAATCGCATATATTTTTGCACATTTCCACGGATTATACGGTTATTTGATTAACTAATATGTTTGAAAAAATCCATCACGTCGTCCCAGGTCTTGTATGGAGCTTCGCCAAATTGCAGGAACGCGCCCATAAAGTCCTCCGCACCGTTGTAAGGGCGGTCGTCGATGAGGTAGTCGCCGTAATTGAGATTTTTGTGATGCGAGATTATCAGACGGCGATAAGCCGCCACGCCAAGCCACTTCTGCACCCATTGCATCTTGTCGCTCCACGCCGTAGGATTGCTAAACGGCGCACTCGTCAGGATATAGGTATCGTATTTCATCGACAATGTTCTGAACGCCTTCACCGCGCTCGGCATCGGTTCCAACGCCGCAAAATATCCCGGAATGTCCCACGGATGACCTTCGTACTGCTGCACGGTCTGCGCGTCAAATTTTCTTACGCCCTTTTCAAAATCCACAAGCGTACCGTCGAGGTCAAAATAAATTATAGGACGCTGAGTGCCATTCTGACGGTCGTCAATCCAACGAATCACTTGAACCACAGAATTTTGCAAGACGCTCTCGTTCAATCGGTGTTCGCCGTCAAAATATATCGCATTGAGATAATGCGCTGCAAACATATCAAAGGTATGCACCAACGGATCCTTGTCGCCAAAAAGTCCATATACCCGCTTGCGATTTTCGTCAACATCGATGCCCGAAAACGACTTTGCCATCACCTCCTTGAACTCATCGACAGTGTCCTGCGTAATCCAAAACTCCGTCTCGCCGTCCTGACGGGCGTTGAGCCACTTCTGCTTGCCCATACCGTGAAGTTTTTTGAGGGTGTCGCCGATTTGGAACGCCGGATTCACCAAAATTCTGTCAAATCCATAGAGTTGCTCGGCGTAAAATCCGCCCATCGATGTGCCGATGATGATGTCGGGCTTTTCGGTGTCGCAGATTTCGTGAAGGAGTTTCATCGCCGCAAGCGGGCTTACAGGCAGGTCGGGGGAAATGACGGTGGCATTAGGCAGGAGAATCCGCAAATTTTTGGCAGTGCCGCTCGCGCCCGACGACGCAAAGCCGTGGACGTAGAGGATTTTCTTGCCCTGCATCAGGTCGGGGTATTGTGTGTAGTTTTGATTGTCCATAATAATGATTGTTTCGTTGCAGGGACAAAGGTAGCAATAATTATTTGGATTGGCAACAAAAAGGTAATGCTCGACCGCGATTTGTCGGAGTTGTACGGTGATGAGACACGTGTATTGAACCAAGCGGTAAGAACAGCTTCCAGTTTGTTTTTGGTAGTTTTGTAACTAATAAACACATTTGATTCTGAAGAAAGTAACATCATTTATACCTTATACTCTCCACAAATGCTATTTAACGTGAGTTCGACGAAATAATTTAAAAATAATCGTCTGAAAATTAGGAAATTAGCGATATATTTGGTAACTTTAAAGTGTCAAAAAAAAGTCAAACCTAATAATATCGCTAATGTTTTCCGAAGACAAAGTTACTGAAATTTTCTGTATGGCAGATGATTTTTGCAAATTTTTTGATGCAAAGATGAAAAAATACACTCTGCCAAAGACTACAAAAAGGGCCTACCATCGGGAAGGGACACTCTCGAAGGCGGAAGTGATGGTAATCATCATCATGTTTCACAATTCGGATTATCGTTGCCTTAAGCACTTCTATCTGGAACAAGTGTCAAAGCACCTACGGCACTTGTTTCCAAAGATTGTGTCGTACAACCGTTTTGTTGAGCTTGAAAAGGAGGTTGCCGTCCCGCTGACCATCTTCATCAAGAAAGTACTGCTGGGCAAGTGTACAGGCATCAGTTTCGTTGACAGTACGCCGCTGAGGGTCTGCAAA
>ODAI013789961.1_pt1 | contig 31465 bp, 28 predicted proteins | sample 1539321 | NCBI WGS metagenome assembly ODAI01 (sample SAMN02144231, study PRJEB22623) | gut metagenome | biome: sheep rumen | host: Ovis aries | place: New Zealand
ACGAAAAACAAGGTGGAAGTTACGACGAAGGCCAAGCCTGCTATTACGATCGAGCCCCGTTTCTATACGAGTCTGCAGCGGCGGGACCGTCTCGGAAAGAATACGACGAACAACAGGGCCAATTTTATCATGTTGCAGTTGACAGGAGCCCATATGCTCCGGGATGTTGACCCGTTTGAGTGCAAGGCCATCCTGGCCTACGGTCTGCGGAGAGGTGGCGAACATTGGTTCGTCGAGCCGACGTTTGGTGCCGGTTACCATTCCAGCGCCGGGAACAATATGCGCGGCGGAGACATCCTGCCGCATGTCCAATTCCGGTTCGGCTATAGTTTCTAGGACATATTTCATCGAAATAACTGGAAACGTTGCCAGATATTTTTTTCGTGAATCATTGTCGCCAAAGATTACGAACAGAGCTCTTTTTTAGGGGGGCATTGGGTTTTGTCTTTTGAGATGAACCACTATCTATAAATTATTAAACCTTCAGTTCTTTCAGGATGAAAACAAACAAAGCACTTCTTTTCCTTTTGCTTGTTTTAATGCCGTTCATGGCGTGGGAGAGCTTTGGGTATTATGATCGGCGTTTCTATTTGGCCCACCGCGTGAACAAACACTTCATTTTCCGGATTTGGAGCGCAACTAAGAATTTCCGAATCGGGCAAGGGTCCTATCAATTAACCGTATTGCGTTCTTCGATATTTTAGTATTATTAGGGGAGAAGTATTGCTTTTGCTCCCATCAAAATGACAATTTAATGATTTATCATTATGAAAAAATTCCTCTTTTCTTTATTGGCTGCTTTTCTGATACTGGGCCTGAGTGCCCATGCACAGGCTCCTGCGGATCATCGCTTTGAAGTGCGTCTTTCCGAGAGTTATTTAAACGGGAAGCATGATGTCATGGATTTCTTGGGAGCACGTGCCGGGCTGCGCCTGAATTCAAACTGGATGATTCAGGCAGAGTATCTTCAGGGTTCCGGATTGATGAGTTCGGGATATTTCTCCCAAGTGGGGGCACTGGGCTTTACGGTAGCGGTCAAACCGGGCCCTGTAGAAATGCTGGCTTCCCTCTCCGGCGGTCTGTTGAGTGATAAGCAGACAGATGGGACTTATAAGAAGCAGTTCGCAGGCATTGGGGATTGTGAAGCCCGATACTATTTCCTGGATCATTTTTTTGTCGGAGGGTTGGCACGAATCATTGTCGCCAAAGATTACGAACAGAGCTCTTTTTTAGGGGCGTCGTTCGGATTTGTCTTTTGAGCGTGAATCCAGATTTATTATCTGTTGAATCAGGAACGTGCTTTGAATGAGACATAATGGATCCGGCATCTCTCTTTGACAGCCGGGTCCCCCCCCCCCTTGCGCAGTTTTCAGGGGTTGTTTTGCAGACTTGATTCGGCCATTCGGGCTACGAAGGTTTCCGGTGAGAAATAAAGCATCTCGCCGGGAACCTTTGTTCGGTTCAGGCGTTTCCGATCCGACGTTATGACAAGGTCGCATCCTTCCGTTTCGGCACAGGCGAATTGAACGTCATCTTCGAAATCGCCGGTGGGATGCAGGAGGGCATCCCGGATGTCCATCGCGTCGATGGGGCGGACGTTGACAAATCGGAGGAGGGTCTCGATGGCTTGCAGGAAAGGCTGCTGCACATTGCCGCGAGAGAGAATGTATGCCGCATCCACAATGCTCTGGGTCGTGATGACCCCTTCCATCCGGCCGGACCGGATGGCTTGCAGGATCTGGCAGGAGGCTTCTGCAGAGGGGCGTCCGGAGCGACATAAGACGTCCAGCAGGACGTTGGTGTCCAGGAATACTTTCATTTTACAGCGTATTGTATTTCTCCCACAATGCCGCCAGTTTGGGATCGGCTTCCCGTTCCGCCTGGTCCGGCTCCTTCCACTCCATGCATTGCAGGGAACGGATTTCGTCTGATATTTCTGCCGGCAAAGGCGGAAATACAAGATCGGTCTCCCGTTCCAGCAGTTCTTCGATGAAGCGGTTGAATGAGATTTTCCGCTGGCGCGCCTTCCGCCGGGCTCTCGCCAGCAATTCCGGCTGAAGCCGGAGAAGGGTCTGTGTCCGTGTCATGTCCTCGTTTTTGCAAAAGTAAAAAATAATGATATCATTTCAAAGTATATGATATCATTCTTAGAAACAGAAACAGGGAAGGGATCCAATCCCGCCTACTGAGATGTTGCCGCTTTCCAATTTTTTGTATTTTTGTGTCCATTACAATACTGTATGATCATGAAACGAGTTCTCTTTGAGCGGGTTCTGCCGGTTCTGGCAGCCATTCTTCTTTCCCTGTCTTTTGCGGATGCCCAGGAGAAAGGAGGGAAAGCGGTGTCCACCGAGTACATGACAGAAAACGAATTGCCGGATGCAGCCGCTTATCTGCCCGCTCCGTCGAAGCCGGGTGAACCGCTGTTCGCGGGCGATCTCGCTTATTATGAATGGAGCAAAGCCCTCCGGGCCACGGATCGGGGACTCCTTGCCCGAGAAGATGCCGACGATGCCCTGGCGAAGATGGTCCAGCGTTTTGAGCCTGCCGTCGGGATCCTGATCAGTCAGGAAAAAACCCCGAACCTGTACCGCCTCCTTTCCAAAGCCAACCGGACGGCTTCCAATGCGACCCGTAAAGCGAAGAAACATTACAATCGGGTGCGTCCTTTCGTACAGTTCTCGGAGCCGTCAGGCATCCCGGAGTCGGAGGAATCCTATGCCGGATCGGCTTCCTATCCTTCCGGCCATTCGACCCGCGGCTGGACGATGGCCCTGATCCTTTCCGAATTGCTTCCGGACCGGAGTCAGGAAATCCTGCATATCGGATATGAATTCGGTACCAGCCGGGTCATTGTCGGATACCATTACGAAAGCGATGTCCAGGCCGCCCGGATCGCGGCTTCCGCCGCCATTGCTGTCATGCACTCCGACAAGGTCTTCCTCAAGGACATGAAAAAAGCGAAGAAGGAACTCCTCCGCGCCGGCCTCCGATAGACGCTGTTCGGTGCTATCTCAAATCATAACCAGGCACCTGATTCGTATTACGATTCGGTTTTATGACATTCTTGGAGACGTATTTCCTGTTGTGAAGTGTTCTAATAGTAAGTAGTAGACCTCATCCGTCGTTTTTTCTATTTCCGAGGTTAAGTTCATGTAAGTGTATCAAGAATTGGATGAGCAGAGTTTGGCCAGACTTTGTTCACGAAGAGACAGATTGGCAGAGGATGAGCTGTATACTCGATATGCAGCAAGGGTAATGACACTCTGCCGCCGTTATACAGGATGTGAAGCTGATGCGCAAGATCTTCTGCAGGAAACATTTGTAAAAGTATTGGGGCGGATCGAGACCTTTCAATACACAGGAAATGGATCCCTATATAGATGGATCCGTCGGATTGTAATCAATAAGGCGTTGAATGATCTTCGGGGAATCCGAAAGAAGGGCGTATTGCAAGATTTTCCTTTGAAGGATGATATTGCTGAGCCTACGGAAGAGGAGATCCTGGCGATTCCTCAGGAAAAGATGTTGGAATGGATTTCTCAATTGCCGGAATTAAGGAGAGCTGTGTTCAATCTCTATTGTATAGACGGCTATTCCCATAAGGAAATCGCCAAATTGCTGGGTATCAGTGAGAAGGGCTCCGCTGGCGTTCTTGCAAAGGCGAGGAAGCAATTGAAGCAGAAGATTTTTCAGTATATAAAGGAGACAGAATAATGAGCCATTGGGAAGATATCGTCAAGGAACGGCTGGAGAGGTATGAAAGCACCCTTCCGGAGGACAGCCTCGCTTCATTCCATGCCTTTCGTGGCGGCCAGACAGCAAAAACAGGCAGGCCTGTCTATCCATGGATACTGGGCGTGATGGCCATTGCTGCCGGCGTGTCCGCTGTTCTTTTCATTCATCGGCAGGAGCCCGTCGTGAATATGGTTCCAGCAGAGCATACGCCGCCGGCTTCCCTCGAAGCAAGGGCGGTCCTTTCCGAGGTTGTTCCTTCTGAGCCTTTCATACACTATACCGCCCGGACTCTTCCTTCCGTGGAGGTCCCGACAGAGATTGTACAGCCGGTCTCGGAGGCGTTTGACGAAGGCACCGTGGAATCGGAAGAGGTCGTTTCCGATACGGTCTCAGCGCAGCGTTTGGAGCGGGCTGGGACGCTGCTCTCCCCTTATGTATCGCAGGATGTTGAGGACAAGTTTATTAGGATGAAGGTCGGTCCTGCTGCGGGGGTAGTCGCCGGCAGTGGAGTGACTGCTTTTATGGCGACATCCCTGCTCAATGGGAGGAGTTTTTCGGTTTCAGGCGGTGTGCCTGCGGACAAGCCGGTATATACTTCGTCTCCGGGCAATGATGCCTTTTCCGAAGAAAACTTGCGGCATCGTTTCCCGCTGATAGTGGGCATGACTTTTTGGATACCCGTCTCGGACAGGCTCAATGTCATGACGGGGCTGGAGTATTCGCAGTATGTTTCCCGGATCGGCACATCGTCTTCGGTCGGAAAGAAGCAGGTTGCGCAGTACATAGGCATTCCGTTACGTCTGGATTGGATGCTGTCTTCCAGCGACCGAATAAAGACTTACCTCGGCGGCGGGTGGGGCGTGGACTATTGTTTCCGGGCGACTCAGGCTGGAGAGTCGCTCGCAAAAGGCGGCATCGACTTTTATCTTATGGGCGCGGGCGGCATCCAACTGAATGTCGGACGCCGTGTCGGGCTCTATGTGGAACCCCGGGTGGGATGGACCGTGCTGAATGGGAACAAGACGTTGGAGACGTACCGGACCGTGCATGCTCCGATGCTCTCCGTGACGGGCGGAATCAGGATTAAGCTTGGAGAATAAAGTACATGTATATGAAACGAATCCTATTTGCAGTTTTTTTTATTTGCTGTGTCATTTCTTGCAGTAAAGACGAAAGCAACCCCTTGGACGGAACGAGCTGGATTTCAATCGACAATCCTACAGAGAGGGTGTCCTTCAGTAATCATGAAGTCTTCTTCTTTAATAATGGATCCACTTATTCCGCAGATTATTCCTTGAAAGGCGACAGCGTCTTGCTGAATAATGGAAAGGGGCTTGTTATTCCTGATTCTGGAGGATCTATGCTCGTCATTATGCAGGGAATACTGAATGGAGAAGCATTCGAGTTATCCTTCTCCTGTGAGGAGAGAAAAGAAGGTTCGGTTATAAAAACATTTTCTTTAGTTTATATGCGAGCTGTTTTTACTGCGACGAATATGTAATCCTCCACCTCCTTTAATAAAAAAGGGATGCGCCATGATAGACTCTTTTCGGGATAAGACCTTTCTGTATTTGGTGCTTTACTTACAAGCATTCATTGCTTGTGAGAAGGTTGTTGATTTGCGTCCGGAAGGGGGAGGGCATATCGTGGTGGAGTGCATCCTGTCGGAAGACACGGTCCAGACGCTGCGTTTGTCCTTGACGGATATCGCATCGGCCTCCCTGGACGATGCGGTCGTCTCCTTGACGGATGAGACGGAAGGCGTCCTTGTCGGCCATTTCGCCCATCTGCGAGGGAATGACTGGCAACTGGAATATGCGGCGATACAGCAGCATGGGTATTCCTTAGAAGTTGAAATAAATGGTTTTGAGACGGTTACGGCTCATACGGAAATGCCGGAGAAGCTGGGGATCAAACACACAATCCTATGGAGAACATGGCCGCAAAATCTTCAGTTTGATGGATTTCCAGACTGGGAACTGGGATCGAGGTATGAAATCGCCTCTCTTCCAAAAGGCCCTGTATGGATATGCGGAATGAATTACGACAGTGCTGCCGGCCGTCACGTTTTCGCCTCTACGATTGCGACCAGCCTTGCGAGCGCCGACCTTTTCAATCTGACTGGGGACGTATATTGGAATGCCTTCAATCCGCAAGCAGACAAGTTTTTTGAAGACAAGTATGAAGATCCGACTCCTCCCGGCTCACTTAACTACCACTGGTGGTATCATTTCCCAAAGGAGTACCGGACGACGATGTATAAATATGTCGTCGGATGCCCTCTGCATGATACTTTCCTCCGTATTCCTTCCCTTGAAGAAAACGATGACAGGACAGCGGCAGACCCGAAAGGGTGTTTCTCCGTTGCCGGTTCTTTCCGGGGGTCGACTTTCTCCTTTTCCGATCCTCCTCCTTCTTCTCAGGAAGGATATCTTCTCTTTGTATCTGTCTCCGAAGAGTATGACCGTTATCTGAAGAATCTGCTGATGGAGCAGGCCCGCCAGTCGTCGATGAAAGACTTTGCTAGTCTCTTCTCGCGGGATAACATGTACGGCAACATAGAGAATGGAATCGGCCTCTTCGGGGCGAAAACGGAGCAGGAGCTGCCCTGGATCAAGCATAACGCTCATGGATCATGGAACATTGATTTCGAATGGTAATACGTTATCTGGCGGCCGGCTTGTCCCTGCTCTTGCTGACAAGCTCGGCCTTGCATGCACAAACTGAGCGGCGGGACACGCTGCCGGCGTCCGTCATCACGGGGACCCGCCGTCTTCAATTCGACACCGGGGAAATCCTTTCTACGCAGGAATCCATCCGGGCTGCAGCATCTCCTTTGGGAGAAGGGGATCCGATCCGTTGGATCCAGTATCTGCCCGGCGTCTCGGCCGGGGCCGACGGCACATCTGCATCCTTTGTCCGGGGCGGAAACATGGGCGGCAATCTGATTACCCTGGACGGCGTCCCGGTCTATGGCTATTCCCATGTGCTGGGCCTGACCATGGTCATACCCAACGATGCGGTCGGGTCCGTATCCTTTGCAAAGGGCGGATTTGGCGGGAATCAGGGCAATTTCTCCGCTTCGCACATCGCTGTCTCATCGAAGCAACCTGCCGAGGACAAACTCCAAACAGACTTGCTGGTCAATAATTTCCTTGCCGGCGGCTACGTGACGGGACCCCTATCGGAGAAGGTGTCCTACACCCTGTCCGGGCGGATTTCCCCCTTGGGACCGGAATATGCCGCCCTCAAGGGATTGATGCACGGACAGCTGGGGAGTCTGGACCATTTCATGGCCGGCGTCGGTGACTTCTACGGAAAATTCCATTGGAAGATCAGGGACGGAAAAACGCTCACGGCGTCCGCCCTGGCATCGCTGGACCGCTACGGATTCAACATGGCGGACGGCTCCCGCGAGCAGATGGGATGGGACAATATCGTCGGTTCCGTACGCTATCTCACAACCGGGAGGAAGGGGGTATCCAACCTGACCTTGTCCTACAATTCCTATGGCGGCACCCAGAAACTCTCCAATGAATTCAAGGGCGAGGAAAACCATTTTTCCCTCCGCTCCAAACTGGACGAGGTGACGCTTTCCGAGGATTTCGAGCGGTATTCCGACGGGGCCGCCAAGTGGAAGATGGGCGCCCGTCTTTCCTATGCGGACTTCCGGCCGGGAGAGGTTGCCGGCGGCGTCAACCGGAAACGGGTCCTGATGGCCTCCGCCTACCTGCAGACCTTGCGCAGTTTGGAGAAAGTCCGCCTGGAAGTGACCTTGCGGCCGACCGTGTTCCGGAGCGATACGACGATGTTCTCCCTGGATATCAACCTGAAAGGGAAGTGGCAGTTCCTGCCTTTCCTCGCTTTCGAAGCGACCGCGGACGCCATGTCGCAGTATTACCATACGTTGGAAGGACTGCCGGTCGGCTGGTCGATGGACCTGCTCGTCCCTTCGGTGTCCGGGATTCCTGCGGAACAGATGGCCCAGGGGTATGCCGGTCTGGAGAGCGTATTCGGGAATCATCTGCTTTCTGTAGGGGTCTATGCCAAGTGGCTGGACCATGTCATCTATTACAAAGACGCCCGGAACTTGTTCAATTCCGGTATTTCCTCGTGGCAGAGCGATGTGGACCTGGGCAAGGGAGACTCCGGGGGCGTGGAACTGATGTACCTGTACCATGGCCGTGACCTTCAGGTGCAGGCTTCTGCAACTATCTCGAAATCAACCCGGAAAGATTTCCGTGATGTAAACGGAGGGAAACCGTTCCACGCCCCGTTCGACCGGCGGTTGGTGGGCAGCCTTACTGCGCAGTGGAAGGGATTCAGCGCAACCTTCACCTGGCAGGACGGCAACTGGGTCAACGGCAGGGGGGAACGGTACACGGTTCTGGACCCTTCGGGAAACGAAGTCGCTTTGGAGTATTATTCTTCGGTCAACAACTATCAAATGCCTGCGCTGGTCCGTCTGGATGTGGGGTATCAGCGCCGGTGGCAGCGGGGCAGACTTTTACACGAACTGAACGTCGGCGTCTTCAATGTCCTGAACCACATCAATCCCTTTACGATCTATTACGATACGAAAGAGGAAACGTGGAAAGAACTGGCCCTTGTCCCAATCCTTCCCAACGCGAGTTACAGGATCAGCTTCTGAGGTGTCCGGATTTTTTCGTATATTTACGGCAAACCCTACGCGTATGAAAAAGCTCCTCGTCTTGGCGACGGCCCTGCTGGTGCTGGCAGGCTGCGCCCCGAAACAGGAAACGGATCCGGACATCGCTGCCGCCAGGGCCCTGGCCGGACGTATTCTCGGTAAATCTGCCAAACAGATTGAGTTTTGTCTGATTCCAGCGGCAAACGGGAATGCCGCATCTGAAAGCGGAAGCGCTGCTGCAGCGGCGACGCCCGGGGATGGGGAGAAGGATGTCTTCCGCATTGAGTCTTCCGGCCGGAAGATCCGGATCAGCGGCAACAATGCCAACTCGATGGCCGTGGGCCTGAACCATTATCTCAAATACTATTGCCATGTCAACGTCGGCTGGTTCGTGTGGGACAAAGTGACCTTGCCGAAGAAGTTCCCTGCCGTGCCGGAGCCGGTCGAGATCCGGGCCCGCGTCGACAAGCGGTTCTTCCTCAACTACTGTACCTTCGGGTACACGATGCCGTGGTGGCACTGGGATGAATGGGAACATTTCATCGACTGGATGGCGCTCAACGGCGTCAACCTGCCGCTGGCGATTACCGGCCAGGAATCCATCTGGTACCAGGTCTGGACCGAGATGGGCCTGAGCGATGAGGAGGTACGCAGTTACTTCACCGGCCCGGCCCATCTGCCGTGGCACCGGATGCTCAACATCGACCGCTGGGGCGGCCCGCTTCCGGTCTCATGGCTGGTCGGACAGGAAAAACTCCAGAAGCAGATTGTCGCCCGGGAACGGGAACTGAACATGAAACCGGTCCTGCCGGCCTTTGCCGGCCATGTCCCCGAAGCCCTGTCGCGGATCCATCCGGAAGCGCAGATCGACCGGATGAGCGACTGGGCCGGCTTCGACATCAGCCAGTGGCCGCACTTCCTCGATCCAATGGACCCGCTCTTCCCGGAGATCCAGAAGAAATTCCTTGAGAAAGAAATCGAAACATACGGAACCGACCATATCTACGGCATCGACCTGTTCAATGAGATGATCCCCAAGAGCTGGGATCCCGATTACCTGGCAAGGGTCAGCCGGCAGACCTATGAATCCCTCGCCGCTGCCGATCCCGAGGGCACCTGGCTCCAGATGACCTGGCTCTTCTACAACGAACGCCAGTACTGGACGGAAGACAAGATCAAGCCCTACATCACCTCTTACCCGGCGGAGAAATCCCTCCTGCTCGACTACTACTGCGAACGCATGGAAGTCTGGCAGCGGACCGAAAGCTACTACGGCGTGCCCTACATCTGGTGCTACCTCGGCAACTTCGGCGGGAATACCTACCTCGCCGGCAATCCCGGCGAAGTCAACAAGCTGATCGAGAATACGTTCGCCAACGGCGGCGACAACTTCCGCGGCCTGGGATCGACCCTGGAGGGCTTCGATGTCAATCCGTTCATGTACCAGTACATCTTCGAAAAAGCCTGGGACTTCGATACGCACAAAGACCTCGACGCCTATGCGCGGATCGTCGCCGACAGCCGCACCGGCAAGGTGGACGAAAACGCCCGGAAAGCCTGGGACATCCTTTTCAAGGAAATCTACCATGACCGCTCCGTCCCGGGCCACAGCCCGCTGATGAACCTCCGTCCCTCCTTCGGCCGGTCGTCCTCCTACCACTCCACGGTCCGCTATACCTACGACAACGACCGTCTGCGCGAGGCCATCGAATACCTGCTGGCCGCGGACGGGCGCGGCTCCGCTTATGAATTCGACGTCGTCAACCTGACCCGCCAGTGGCTGAGCAACAACTTCGACACGCTCTCCTTCGACTACAGGGATGCCTACGAAGCCGGCGAGCGCGAGCGGATGGACAAAGACAAGAACGCCATGCTCGCCATCCTCGACCAGATGGACCGCCTGCTGGGCACCCAGACCTATTTCCTGGTCGGGAAATGGATCGCCGACGCCCGCGGATGGGGAGCCGATGCGCAGGAAGCCGCCTATTTCGAGCGCAACGCCCGTGATCTGCTGACCTCCTGGGGAGACCGGGGGAACATGCTGACCGACTACGCCAACCGGACCCTTTCCGGACTGGTCGGCACCTATTACCGGGGTCGCTGGGAGCGTTTCTTCCAGGCCGTGGAACAGGCCATGGCGGCCGGACAGCCGCTGGACGAAGCCGCCTTGGAAGAGGACTACAAGGACTGGGAATACGCCTGGTGGAACGAGTGCCCGGGCACCTTCCCCGCCGAGCCGGTCGGCGACGGCGTCGCGATGGCCCGGGAAATCCTCTCCGAATGATCCACCCGATGGGCGGACCCGCGCGGGCCGCATATCTTGACAGGCAAAAATGCTTTTTGTGGGCATTTTTGCCTATATTTGTATGTTTAGATTGTTGGGTACATGGCAAACATGAAATCCCTGGCCAAGGACACGGCCATCTACGGACTGAGCAGCATCATCGGGCGGTTCCTGAACTACCTGCTGGTTCCCCTGTATACTTACAAGATCTCCGCCGCGAGCGGCGGCTACGGCGTCGTCACCAACCTGTATGCCTATACGGCCCTGCTGCTGGTCATCCTGACCTACGGCATGGAAACGACCTTCTTCCGCTTCGCCAACAAGGAAGGCGAAGATCCCCGGAAGGTCTACTCCACGATCCTCCGCATGGTCGGCACGACCTCCCTGCTGTTCGTCGCGCTGGTCCTGGCCTTCATCCGGCCCATCTCCGCAGCCATGGGGTATCCGGACCACCCGTCCTATATCTGGACCATGGCCATCATCGTTGCCCTCGACGCTTTCCAGGCCATTCTCTTCTCCTATCTGCGGTACCGCAAGCAGGCCCTCAAGTTCGCAGCCCTGAAACTGCTGTTCATCGGGATGAACATCGGCCTGAACCTGCTCTATTTCGTCCTGCTGCCCAATTTGTACGCCTCCCACCCCGAGTGGGTCAGCGCCCTCTACGACCCTTCTGTCGGCGTGGGCTATGTCTTCTACATCAACTTGTTCTGCACGGCCTTCGTCACGATCTTCTTCCTGAAGGAACTGCAGGGCATCCGGTACGGATTCGACCGGGAACTCTGCCGACGGATGCTGTCCTACAGCTGGCCGATCCTGGTCCTCGGCATCGCCGGTATCCTGAACCAGACCGCCGACAAGATCCTTTTCCCGAAGATCTATCCCGGGGCGGACGGCCATACCCAGCTGGGCATCTACGGGGCCGCCAGCAAGATCGCGATGATCATGGCGATGATCACCCAGGCCTTCCGCTACGCCTATGAACCCTTCGTCTTCGCCGGCGCCAAGGAAAAAGACAACAAGGAAACCTATGCCAAGGGCATGAAGTATTTCGTGATCTTCAACCTGCTGGCCTTCCTGTGCGTGATGGGATACATCGGCATCCTCAAGTACATCATCAGCCCGGACTACTGGGAAGGACTCCGGGTCGTTCCGATCGTCATGGCCGCCGAAATCATGATGGGCATCTACTTCAACCTCAGTTTCTGGTACAAACTTACCGACAAGACGATCTGGGGCGCCGTCTTCTCCGGCATCGGCTGCGCCGTCCTGATCGGCGTCAACCTCCTCTTCGTCCCGAAATACGGGTACATGGCCTGCGCCTGGGGCGGATTCGCCGGGTACGGGACCGCGATGTTCTTGTCGTACTTCGTAGGCCAGAAGCACTATCCCATCGATTATCCGCTGAAAGAACTGGGTGTCTACTTCCTGCTGACCGTCCTGCTGTTCGCTGGGATCATGCTGTCCAACAGCCGCCTGGGTACCGTGCCGGCCCTGGCCGTCAACACGGCCCTGATCGCCGTCTTCGCCGCATACATCATCCGGAAAGATCTCCCGCTTTCCGCCCTTGCACCTGTCAGAAAATACATCAAGAAATGATCGCCATCCATACATTGACCTCCGCCCTGCACGACGAGAGCGCCGTCGCAGCCGTGACCCGGGAATTCCTGGGCAGCCTGAAACTGGACCTTGACCTGCGGGGCGCCGACTACTCGGACTACGGCACCGCCGACCTGGACCTCATCTACGTCCGCACCGGCGGCACCGAGGGCGTTTTCAAGCCCCTCCTTCCGCAGATCCTGGCCGCGACGGACCAGCCGGTCTACCTGCTGACCTCCGGCAAGAGCAACTCGCTGGCCGCATCGATGGAAATCCTCTCCTACCTGCGCCAGCAGGGGATCAAGGGAGAGATCCTGCACGGAACGCCGCAGTATATCGCCGGCCGTATCCGGACCCTCGAGCAGATCGAGCGGGCCCGCAAGAGCCTGAAAGGCCTTCGCCTGGGCGTCGTCGGCAAACCCTCCGACTGGCTGATCGCCAGCGGCGTGGACTATGGAAAGGTCCGGGAAAAGACCGGAATCGAGATCCTGGACATCCCGATGGAAGAATTGATGGCGACCCTCGATCAATACCCCGAAGATCCTACGGCCGCCCGCATCGCCTGCGGCACGCCGCTCCTGGATGCCGCCCAAAAGGTCAAGGACGCCGCCCCCGGCGCCCACCGCATCTACCTGGCCCTGCGGGACCTGGTCGGCAAGTACCGGCTCAGCGGCCTGACGCTGCGCTGTTTCGACCTGCTGGGAACGGTCCGGAATACCGGCTGCCTGGGCCTGGCGAAACTCAATGCCGAAGGCATCGTCGCGACCTGCGAAGGCGACATTCCCGCCATGCTGTCGATGGTCATCGGACGGGCCCTGACCGGGGTCAGCGGCTTCCAGGCCAATCCCTCCCGCATCGACCCGGAAACCGGCGAAGTCCTGTTCGCCCATTGCACTGTTCCGCTGGACATGGTGACGCGCTACGTCTTTGACACCCACTTCGAGTCCGGAATCGGCATGGGCATCCGCGGCCACCTGCAGGAAGGGCCGGTGACGGTCTTCAAGGTCGCCGGCGACTTCTCCCGGCATTTCGCCGAAGAGGGGACCCTGCTCCGCAACCAGTCCCAGCCGGACCTCTGCCGCACCCAGGTGGTGCTCCGTCTTCCGGAGACGGACTATTTCCTGAAGAATCCGATCGGCAACCACCACATCATCCTGCCGGGTCATGTCAAGGCCCTGCTGGATGCCCTCCTGCCGTAGCCGATGATACCTGACATTCTGAGCGAAGCATCCATGATTACGGAAAAAGACATACAACTCTTCCTGGATTTCCTGTCCATCGACTCGACCACCGGACGCGAGCGTGCCGGAGCCGAGTGGCTGGCCACCCACCTGAAGACCCCCGGCAACCGTGTCGAGACCCATGAAGTCGGCGACGGCAGCCTCAATGTCCTCCTGTCCTGGGGTACGCCGAAGGTGTACTTCTGCAGCCACTGCGACACCGTCCCGCCGTATATTCCGCCGACCCTGCGGGAAGACCGGATCGAAGGGCGCGGCAGCTGCGACGCCAAGGGACAGGTGTTCTCCATGTTCCTGGCTTGCCGGAGGCTGGAAGAGATGGGCCTGACCGGTTTCGGCCTGCTGGTCCTCGCCGGGGAGGAAACCGGCTCTTTCGGGGCCAAGGCCTGGACCCGGGACTGTCCCGGCGGAGACGTTGTCATCGTCGGCGAACCGACCGGCAACGCCATGGTCACGGCCAGCAAGGGCACCCAGTCCTTCTCGATGACCTTCCGCGGCACCCCCTGCCATTCCGGGTATCCCCAACTGGGGGAAAGCGCCGTGGATCTTTTCCTCGATTTCGCCGACCGGCTCCGGACGGCCTGGTTCCCGCCGGATCCCGAACTGGGAGAGACGACCTGGAACATCGGCAAACTGTCCAGCGACAATCCGCAGAATATCCTCAGTCCGGAACTGACCTGCCGGGTCTATTTCCGGACGACCTTCGCCAGCCATGCCTTCGTGGGATCGCTCATGGAAGGATTCCAGTCCGACAAGGTCCGGGTCGAGGCCCATGGCGGTGACACCCCGATGCATTACCTGACGGTCCCGGGACTGCCGACGACGACAGTCGCCTTCGGCAGCGACGCCCCGCAGCTGCACAAGTTCGGCAAGCGTGCCCTGTGCGGTCCGGGATCCATCACCGTGGCCCATACCGCCGCGGAACATGTCCTGCTGGCCGATCTGGAAACCGCGGTGGGGCAGTATGTCGAAACGGCCCGCTATCTTTTGGCGGAAGTTGTTGATAATTAACGTGAAATATTTATTTTTGCAAGCAGATACTGAAGCGATATGATTGTGATGAAGTTCGGCGGGACGTCCGTACAGGATGCGGAAGCCATCGCCCGTGTGATTGAGATTGTCCGGGGCCGCCTGGCAGAGCATCCGCTGGTCGTCGTCTCGGCCATGTCGAAAGTGACGCGTCTGTTGTGCGGCATCGCCGAAGCGACGATTGCCGGCGACCGGGAGCAGGTGGACACCCTGTTGGATGACCTGCTTTCACGGCACCACCGGGTGGCGGAAGACCTGCTGGCCGACGATGCGCAGCGCTTTATGCAGACCATTGTCCGGATCGACGGTCTCTGGGACGAACTGGCGACTTTCGTGGACGAGACGTGCGGAACGGGCCGCCTGTCCGATTGCGACCATGCACGGATCCTGTCCACCGGAGAACTGCTGTCTTCGGTCATCGTCAGCGCCGCCATGGACGCCGCCGGCCTGGACTGCACCTGGCTGGACGCCCGTGACCTGATGACGACCGACGAGAATTACCTCAGCGCCCGCCCGGACCTGGAGATGACCCGGGCCAACGTGCGGGAGGAAGCCTGCGGAACGACCGCCGGCGTCCTGCTGACCCAGGGGTTCATCGCCCGGACGTTTGCCGGCGACCCGGCCGTCCTCGGGTTCGAGGGATCGGATTATTCAGCCGCCATCTTCGGCATGTGCCTGGATGCCTCCCGCGTCGAGATATGGACCGATGTCGACGGCATCCGCAGCGCCGATCCGCGCATCGTCGCGCAGACCCGGCGCATTCCGGAACTGTCCTATGAGGAAGCGGCCGAGATGGCATATCTGGGCGCCCGTGTCCTCCATCCGCTGACGATCGGACCGGCCCGCAGCCAGGGCATCCCCATCTGCGTGCTGAATTCGCACCAGCCGGAAGGCAGCGGTTCCCGGGTCTGCGAGGACCACGGGGACATCCCGCAAGGACCGAAGTCCATCGCCCTCCTGACGGCGGAAGATGCCCGGGAACTGAAGACCCGGACCATTTTCGACGTCAGCCGGAAAGCCCAGGTCTCGGTCATCGGCAAGGGAATCGCCGCCGATCGCGACCGTATCGTGGGCACCATCCGGGGCATTGACGGCGGCTGCGCCGTCTCGCTGTCCGAGAACGGACTGAGCCTCAGCGCCATCGTCGAGAAAGACCGGGCCCGGGAGGTCGTACAGGCATTGCACCATGAACTTTTCAAATAGAGACCGATGAAAGTAGTCATTTCTGGATATGGCCGGATGGGCCACATGATCGAGCAGGTTCTCGCCGAGCGCGGCATCGAGTGCGCCGGTGCCAGCGAGGACATCGCGCATTTCGATCCTGCGATCGCCAAGGAGGCGGTCTGCATCGACTTTACGGTACCGGATGCCTTCCGGGCCAATTACAAGGCGCTCGCCTCGCTTTTCAAGGCGGTCGTCGTCGGCACGACCGGCTGGTACGACATCCAGGACGAAGTCTTCGCCTGCTTCGAGGAGCAGGGCACGCCGCTGATCTGGGCCTCGAACTTCTCCGTCGGTGTCAATGTCCTTTCCGCCGCGGTCGACGTGGCTTCCAAGCTGCTGGCGAAGGCCGGCGGCTATCAGCCGTACATGATTGAGCGGCACCACATCCACAAGCTGGATGCGCCCAGCGGAACGGCCAAGATGCTGGCCGCCATCGTGGACGGCAACATGGGCGGAAAGACCGAGATCCAGGCGATCCGGGCCGGGGAGATTCCCGGCATCCACACCGTGGTCTTCGAAGGAAAGGCGGACCGCATCACGCTGGAACATGAAGCCTTTTCCCGCCGCGGCTTCGCCGAAGGCGCCGTCACCGCCGCCCTCATGACCGAGGGCCTGTGCGGCGTCCATGAATTCAAGGAACTGTTTTTAAGAGATCTGTAATATGTTGAGGATAGAAGGCCTGGGCACCGCGCTCGTCACCCCGTTCCGGGACGGTGCTGTCGATTATGCAAGTTATGAGGCGCTGGTCCGCCGCCAGGTGGCCGCCGGTGTCGATTTCCTGGTTCCGCTCGGTTCCACGGCGGAGACCCCGTGTCTGGAAGACGATGAGAAAGTCCGTCTGCTGGACATGACGCGCCAGTTGTTCTCCGGTCCCGTCGTGGCCGGTGTCGGCACGAATTCCCTGCAGGCGACCCTGCGGAACATCCGGCTCCTCGAGCCTTACGGAGCGGATGCCTGGCTGGTCGTCGTACCGTATTACAACAAGCCGACCCAGGAAGGAATGTACCAGTACTTCAAGGCTGTCGCCGAATCTACGGACAAGGCGGTCATCCTGTACAACGTGCCCGGACGTACCGGCTCGAACATCAAGCCCGAAACGGTGCTGCGCCTGACCCGGATTCCGAACATCATCGCGATCAAGGAGGCTTCCGGGGATGTGAACCAGATCCTGAAAATCCGGCGGGAAGCGCCCGCGGATTTCACCGTGCTGAGCGGCAACGACGACCAGACCCTGCCGCTGGTGGCCAGCGGCTGCAACGGCGTGATCAGCGTCGCTTCCAACCTGGCGCCCGTCCAGATGGCAGCCCTCTGCGCGGCCCTGCGGAAAGGGGACATGGCGGAAGCCGTCCGGCTCAACAACGCCCTCATGCCGCTCTACGACGCCTGTTTCGTGGAGAGCAATCCAATCCCTGCGAAGGGCGCGCTGTGCGCCCTGGGCCTGTGTGCCAATGAACTCCGTCTCCCGCTGACTCCGGCCACCCCGCCGACCGTCGAAAAGATGCGCAGCGTCCTTGCCGCCCTCGGCGTAACCTGCTGAATTTCCCTGTCATGAACAACGAACTTGAAAGATTCTACGAAGTGATCCGCCAGCTGGAAGCCGGCGAGATCCGGGTCGCCGAAAAGACCGAAACCGGCTGGAAAGTCAATTCCTGGATCAAGGAAGTGATCCTCAGCGGTTTCCGCCTCGGCAAAATGACCGACATGTCGGAAGGGCTCTTCTCCTTCTTCGACAAAGACACCCTTCCGCCCCGCCGCTTCTCCCTGGAAGACGGCATCCGCATCGTGCCGGGCGGTACCAGCGTCCGCCGGGGCGCCTACCTCGCCCCGTCCGTGATCATGATGCCCCCGTCCTATGTCAACATCGGCGCCTACATCGGAGAGGGATCCATGGTGGATTCCCACGCCGTCGTCGGCTCCTGCGCCCAGGTCGGCAAACATGTCCACCTGGCGGCGACCTGCCAGATCGGCGGTGTGCTCGAACCGGCCGGCGCCCTGCCGGTCATCATCGAGGACGACGCGTTCATCGGCGGCGGCTGCGGCATCTATGAAGGGACGATCATCGGCGAGCGGGCCGTCATCGGATCCGGCGTCGTCATCACCCGCGGTACGCCGGTCTTCGACGCCGTGAACGGCGGGTTCATCCGTCCGAATGCGGATGGCCAGCTGGTCATTCCGGCCGGTGCCGTCGTCGTCTCGGGATCCCGTCCGATGACCAAGGGCCCCGGTGCCGCCGAAGGCATCCATGTCTATACCCCGGTGATCATCAAGTACCGGGATGAAAAGACGGATACGTCCGTCGTCCTGGAAGACGCCCTCCGCTGATGGAATACGCTCATTTCTTTTCCGCCGATACCGGCTCCTTCCTGCGTTCCCCGGTCCGCGAGATCTTCAAGCGGGTCGACCTGAACGCCATTTATTCCTTTGCGGGCGGCTATCCCTCCGCGGATACCTTCCCGTTGGATGACATCAAGGCCCTCAGTGCGCTGGTCCTGGACAAGTACGGCGCCCGCGCCCTGCAGTACGGTGCGACGCAAGGGGTGCCGGAACTCCGCCAGGTGCTCTCCGACCGTTACGGCGTGCCGGTGGAGCGCATCCAGATCACGACGTCCTCCCAGCAGGGCATCGATGTCTGCACGCGGATCCTGACCGATCCCGGGGATGTCATCCTGACCTCCGACCCTTCGTACCTGGGCGCCCTGCAGTCCTTCCATTCCTACCGGGCGGACATCGTGGGAGTCCCGCATACGGAGGACCTGGCCGCCTTTCGGGCAGCGTATGTCTCGACGATCACGGCGCTGCGTGCGGCCGGCAAGCGGATCAAGTTCCTTTACATGATCCCGGATTTCCAGAATCCGTCGGGCGAGACCCTGACCCTTGCCGAGCGGCAGATGCTGGTGGGGCTGGCGGAAGAATACGATTTCCTGGTCGTGGAAGACTGCCCCTACCGGGAACTGCGTTACGAAGGAGAGCCGGTGCCGACGATGTATTCCCTCGCACCGGACCGGGTCCTGCACCTGGGTTCCTTTTCCAAGATCTTTGCGCCGGGATTCCGCCTGGGCTGGATCTTCGGGGCTCCGCAGCTGCTGGACAAGATCTATGTCTGCAAGCAGAGCCTGGACCTCTGTCCGCCGATCTTCGACCAGTACATGGCGGCGGAATTCATGGGCAGCGGCCGGCTGGACGCCAACCTGGCCCGCAGCAAGGAACTGTACCGCTCCAAGCGGGACCTGCTCCTGCAGATGCTGGCGCAGACGATGCCGGAAGGGGTCTCCTGGACCCATCCGGAAGGCGGCCTGTTCCTGTTCCTGACCCTGCCGGAGGGCTTCGACAGCGTGGCCTTCTACGACAAGGCGCTGGACGCCGGCGTCGCGTATGTCGCCGGTTCGTTCTTCCACACCCGCGGCGGCCGCAACACGATGCGGCTGAATTTCTCGTTCATGACGCATGAGCGGATCCGTGATGGTATCCAATTGTTAGCCAAACTCTTGCATGAAGTTTTATAAATACCACGGGGCCGGCAACGATTTCTTGCTGGCCGACAACCGGGAGGGCCGCCTCCATTTGTCCGCGGACCAGGTCCGCCGCCTGTGCCACCGCCATTTCGGCTTCGGTGCGGACGGGGTCATGCTCCTGGGACCGGGCAGGGACGGCTATGCCTTCACGATGGAGTATTACAATCCGGACGGCTCCGGCGGCATGATGTGCGGCAACGGCGGACGCTGCATCGTGGCATTCGCCGCCGATCTGGGTATCACGGATTTCCGTTTCCTGGCGGCGGACGGCCCGCATGCGGCCGAGGTGCTGCAGGACGGGAACCCCAAGACCGTCCGGCTCGGGATGAAAGACGTCACCGATGTGCAGCAGCTTGGCCCGGACGAGTATTTCCTCGATACGGGCACCCGGCATGATGTCCGGTTCGTCGCGGATCCGGATGCCCTGGACCTGCGGACAGTCGCTCCGCCGGTGCGCCATGATCCTCGCTTTGCCCCTGTCGGGACGAATGTCAATTTTGTCCGGTGGGACGGCGGGAGCCTGCGGATCCGGACGTTCGAGAAAGGGGTCGAAGACGAGACCCTGGCCTGCGGGACAGGCATCGTGGCGTCGGCCATGGCGGCCTGGCTGCACGAAGGGCTGGACCGCTGCGAGATCCCGGTCCGTGCGCGCGGGGGAGACCTCAGCGTCGCTTTCCGGCCCGAAGACGGCGGATTCCGCGCGGTCTGTCTGACGGGCCCGGCAGAATTTATCGGCACGGTTGAGGCCGATATCTGAAAAATACGTGTATATTTGTTGAAAGAAACAGAAATTGCATGACCATGAAAAAGTACCTGTATCTGTGTTTCGCCCTGTTGCTGGCGGCCTGCGGCCCGGAAGTGGGCCAGAAGTATACGTACTATGCGGATTGCGGATTCGAATTCCCGGATGCCATGGACTATTGCGATGCGGACAGCACGTATATCGCCAAGGTGCTCGCTCCGGTCGACGGTCTGGAGTTCAAGGGGCTGAGTGAAGAGCCCGGTTTTGTCTTCTCGCTCCAGCGGGATCCGGTCTCCGAGGAGGGCCATGCCGCCAAGCCGTATGCGGCTTTCGGCCGGGGCGGTTATGCCAACGGCGGCGGTTATGTCGTCTATCAGGACATTGCCGGTGCGAAGGTGCCGCATACCGTGACCTTCATCTATCCGACGAAGGGTACCTGCGCCCTGACCGGATTCTTTGTCAACAATACGAACGAGATCGTCAACCTGGCCCGCTTCGGCAACGATGTCTGCGTGCCGTTCCAGCCCGGAGACTACCTGAAACTGACGGTGACCGGCTATGTCGGAGACAAGGCCTCCGGCACGCTGGAAACGATGCTGGTGGATTTTACCGGTTCGGAACTGAAACTGGTGGACGAGTGGACGGCGGTCAAGTGCGAGACGATTTCCAATTTCCAGTACCTGGACTTCTCCCTCTCGAGCAACCGGCAGGATATCCCGCTGCGGGTCTGCATCGATGACCTGGTCGCCTACATCGACGTTGAATTCTAAATCCTTTCCCCATGATCAAGAATCAAGAATACAAGAATGCCGCCCTGGCCGCCTTGTCGGGGCACTGGACGGCTGCCATGATTGTGACGATCGTCTTCCTTCTGATTATGATGGCGATTGTCGTTCCTTCCACGCTCCTGCAGCCGGATTCCGCCACGCTGCTGGAGAACATGGATCCTGAACATCCCTTCTCCATTTACGGGGACATGCTGCCGTTCATGTTCGGTTCTTCCTTGCTCTCGCTGTTTGTGCTCATGCCGCTGTCGATCGGCTTCTATTACGCTTTCCTGCTGCTTTTCCGCAGGGGCGACGACAAGTTGACGTCCAATATGTTCAACGAGGCTCTCCGTCCGAAATACGGCCGGAATGTCCTCGCGATGTTCCTGGTGGAACTGCTCGAGGGCATCGGCTTGATCTTCTTCTTCGTTCCGGGCATTATCCTGGCGCTGTGCTACAGCCAGGTTCCTTTCGTCCTGAAAGATCATCCGGAACTCTCCGCCGTCCAGGCAATGAAAAAGTCCCGCGAGATGATGCGCGGTCACAAGTTCGATTATTTCTGGCTGAGTCTGAGTTTTCTCGGCTGGATCCTCCTGGCCTGCCTGACGCTGGGACTCGCGCTGATCTGGCTGCTGCCGTACATGGTACAGACGCTGGCCGTCTTCTATGAAGATGTGAAAAACGGAACGGCCGGTCTTCCCGGCGAGCCGGTTGCGGCGGAATAATCCTTAAGGAAGAAGTCCGTCCGGAATCTCCATCGTGAGTTCCTGACGGTCCGGATCGACGGACAGGATGAGATCCTCGTGCAAGGGGAGCATCGCCTGTCCGTTTTCCGTGTCGACATAGATGCACGGATTGCCGGGGATATCTTCGTAATCGGAAATCGTTCCGGCCCGGCGGCCGTCCGCGTGCAGGAGCGTCCAGCCGACCAGGTCTTCGAAGTTCTCTTCGTCTTCGTACCCTTCGATGCTGTCTTCGTCCGCATAGACGGCTTTCCCCACGATTTCTTCCGCATCCTCGAAAGAATGGATGCCGCCCAGGCGGACCAGCGCCTTGGATGTGCCCCGCGGGGTCAGACTTTCAATGAAAAAGGGAACCGGCAGTCCATCGTATTCGATGAACACCGGTTCCTCTAACTGGATATCCTCCGGTCCGAAATCACGGAAACCCCATACGAGTTCCCCCTCGGTACCGTTGGATTTCAATACCTGGGCAATCTGCAGCAAGCGTCCTGCCTCGGTCATGGGTTTAGGCCTCAGGTGCAGCTTCGACCTGCTCTGCGGCAGCGGCGGCAGCCTCTTCGGCAGCCTTGCGTGCAGCCTCCTCAGCTTCTGCCTTCTTCTTGGCAAGCGCTTCGGCGCGGGCCTCGTTGACCTTGGCCTCGGCGGCAGCAGCCTCTCTTGCCTTCTCGGCAGCGGCGCGGGTCAGACCCTGCTTCTTGGCAGCGACCTTGGCGTCCTTCTGCTCCTTCCAGTCCGCGAACTTGCGGTCGGCCTGCTCCTGGGTGAGGGCACCCTTGGCGATGCCGCCGTCCAGGTGGTGGCGGAGGAGAACACCCTCGTAGGAGAGGATGCGGCGGGCGGTGAGGGTCGGCTGGGCACCTACCTTGAGCCATGCGAGAGCGCGCTCGGAATCGAGAACGATGGTGGCAGGGTTGGTGTTCGGGTTGTAAGAGCCGATCTGCTCGATGTAACGACCATCGCGCGGTGCGCGAGAGTCAGCCACTACAATGTGGAAGAATGCGAAATTCTTCTTACCGTGGCGCTGAAGACGAATTTTAACAGCCATTGCTAATCTGTTTTTAAAAAATTAATACGTAATAATGCCCATCTCGTGAGCGGACCGCAAAGTTAGCAAAAACTATTGGATTCCAAGGCCTCCGCCCTTTATTTTTTCAATTATCTCCCCGAAAATGCGCCGTGCGCGGCCCGCAGGGGCCGGGAAACTTTCAAAGTTGCGGTTTTTTGGGTAATTTTGCAGGATGAAAAATAGATTTGGATCATGCCAACCATCATGCTTGAAAACAGACAGATTCCGGTCCTGCTTCTGACCGGTTATCTCGGAAGCGGCAAGACGACGCTCCTGAACCGGATCCTTGCAAACCGCAAGGGCATCAAGTTCGCGGTCATCGTCAACGATATCGGAGAGGTGAACATCGATGCCAGCCTGATCGAGAAAGGCGGCGTCGTCGGCTCCATGGACGACAGCCTCATCGCCCTCCAGAACGGATGCATCTGCTGCACCCTGAAAATGGACCTGGTCGCCCAGATCGCCGAACTCACGGCCTCCCGCAAATTCGACTACATCGTCATCGAGGCCAGCGGCATCTGCGAGCCGGCCCCGATCGCCCAGACGATCAGCACCCTGCCGCAGTTCGGCCCGCAATACATCCATGACACCCTGCCGTACCTGGATTGCATCGTGACCGTCGTCGACGCCCTCCGGATGAAGGACGAATTCGCCGACGGGTCCGCGCTGGAACGCGAGGACATCGGCGAGGACGATCTGGAGCGCCTCGTGATCGAACAGGTGGAGTTCTGCAACATCGTCCTGCTCAACAAGGCGGCGGAAGTCTCCGAGGACGATCTCGGCAAACTGAAGGGAATCATCTCCAGCATCAATCCCAAGGCGAAGATCATCCCGTGCAACTACGGGGATGTCGACCTGGACGAGATCATCTATACAGGCATGTTCGACTTTGACGCCGTCGCGACGTCCGCCGCCTGGATCGCGGCCATCGAAGGAGAGGACGAAGAGGAAGAAGCCGAAGGCGAGGCCCTGGAATATGGCATCGACACGTTTGTCTACTACCGCCGTCCCGCCTTGGATCTCAACAAGTTCGATCACTTCGTCGCCCGGAAATGGCCCAAGGACATCATCCGTGCGAAGGGACTGTGCTATTTCTCGGACGAGCCGGACAAATGCTATCTTTTCGAACAGGCCGGCCGGCAGAAAAGCATCAAGGATGCCGGTCTGTGGTTCGCTACGATGCCCGAGGACGAACTGGCCCGGATGATGGAGCGCGACCGCAACCTGCGCCGCGACTGGGATCCGGAATACGGCGACCGCATGCAGAAGATTGTCTTTATCGGCCAGCACCTCGACAAGGAAGGCCTTACGAAGCTGCTGGACGCCTGCCTCGCCGACTGACCGTCCGCCGAACAACAAACAAAAAAGAGACGATCGCGACGATCGTCTCTTTTTTGTGCGGTTGGTGAGACTCGAACTCACACGGGCCAACGCCCACTACCCCCTCAAAGTAGCGTGTCTACCATTTCACCACAACCGCAGGAAAGTAGATTTGAGGTCTCCCTCTTTTACTTTGGGATTGCAAAGATACACTGAAATCTCGAAACTCCAAAATTTTTGAAGACTTTTTCTTTCTTCCCGGATTTCTTCGTATTTTTGGGATAGCGGGACTTGTCCCTGCACCGAAGCCTTATGAAACACCTCCTTACCCTTTCGGCGGCCGTCATCCTGAGCCTGACGGCTTCCGCCCAGATCCGTCTTTCCGTCCATGAAACCGCGCCGGACCAGCCGGTCATTCCCCGTGAGATCTACGGCCAGTTCTCCGAGCATCTCGGCAAGTGCATCTATGAAGGCATCTGGGTCGGTCCGGATTCGGACATCCCCAACGTGGACGGCTACCGGACTGACGTCCTCGAGGCGCTGAAAGCCCTGAAGGTCCCGGTCCTCCGGTGGCCGGGAGGCTGCTTCGCCGACGAGTATCACTGGCGGGACGGCATCGGCCCGCGTGAAAACCGCCCGAAGATCTTGAATTCCAACTGGGGCGGCACGCTCGAAGACAATTCCTTCGGCACCCACGAGTTCCTCAACCTGTGCGAGATGATCGGCGCAGAGCCGTATATCTCCGGCAACGTCGGGTCCGGTACGGTCGAGGAACTGGCGAAATGGGTCGAATACATGACTGCCGACAAGGGCTCGATGGCCGATCTGCGTGCGCAAAACGGGCGCAAGGAACCCTGGACGGTCAAGTACCTGGGCATCGGCAACGAGACCTGGGGCTGCGGCGGGGACATGACGGCGGACTATTATTCGGATGTCTACAAGCGGTACGCCCTCTATGCCCGTGATTTCAGCGGGAACCATCTCTACAAGGTCGCCTGCGGCGCCAGCGGGGACGACTACAACTGGACCAAGGTCCTGATGCAGCGTGCACGGGACAAGATGAACGGCCTGTCCGTCCATTTCTATTCCGTCATCGACTGGAACCGGAAGGGCTCCGCCACGGATTTCACGGCAGATGCGTATTATGACATTCTCGGCAAGACCGTGGAGATCGACGAACTGCTGCGGAACCATACGGCGATCATGGATACCTATGATCCGCAGGGACGGGTCGGCTTGCTGCTGGACGAATGGGGCACCTGGTTCGAGGTCGAACCGGGCACGAACCCCGGCCATCTCTTCCAACAGAACACGATGCGCGACGCCATGGTCGCCGCCCTCAACCTGAACATCTTCAACAAGCATGTGAAGCGTCTGCGGATGGCCAACATCGCCCAGATCGTCAATGTCCTGCAGGCCATGATCCTGACGGACGGGCCGCGGATGCTGCTGACGCCGACCTACCATGTCTTCCGGATGTTCAATGTCCACCAGGGCGCGACCCTCGTCCCGGTCGAATATTCTTCCGGGGAACTGCGGGCCTCTTCCGGCCGGTCCTGTCCGGACTTCAGCGCTTCCGCATCCCGGGATCAGGACGGCATTTTCCACCTGAGCCTTGCCAATCCGGACCTGGAACGGCCGCAGACCGTCGAAATCCGATTCGACGACAAAAAAGCCCGGACCGTCTCAGGAGAAATCCTCCGTGCCGACAAAATCCAGGCTTATAATGCTTTCGGAAAAGAACCCGCCGTCGCTCCGGCTGCTTTCCGCGGCGCCAAGGTGACAAAGGACGGGATTACCGTCGAGTTGCCACCGGCCAGCGTCGTCGTCCTCGCAGTTCGGCAAGCCGGGCGATGACAGGGAGCAAATGGGTAAGTCTCATTTGAGTTGGAAGATGACGGGGAAGATGTAGGTAACCTTGACAGGTTTGCCGCCCATTTCACCGGGTTTCCAGTCCGGAGACATCCTGATGACGCGAAGGGCTTCTTCGTCGAGGAGGGGATTCACGCCGCGCAGAATCTTGGCATCCTTCAGTTTGCCGTCCGTATCAATGGCGAACTGGAGCGTAACGCGGCCTTGGATACCGGCCTCAAAGGCTTCTTTCGGATAGGTCAGTTGGGTGTTGACCCATCTGGAGAATTCGCTGGCGTTTCCGCCGTTGAAGGTCGGCTTGACCTCGACCATGTTGAACGGAGTAGCGTCGGCGTTGTTGGGAAGCTGGCTCTCCGGGGCCTTCTGCCGGAGTTGTTCCGGGACGTCCAGGGCGGCCTGCGGCACTTCGCCGGAGGCGGGTGCGGCTGCCTCGGTTTCCGCGGGGAGCGGCTCGGCCTGTTCCCGGCTCGGATTGCAGGCGTACACGGCGCCGGCGAGGAAGGGGATCAGGAGCAGCCAGGCCAGTCTGTGGCCTGCAGCGGTAGGGGTTGATAGCATCATGGCAATTCTGTTTTTGAGTTTGGAGTGCTGGAAACCGTTGGCCAGGGAGAAACGCTGCTCTCCCACGGCTTTCCGCACCAGAAGTAATTGGTATTGTGTAGCATCGATGCCTTGGTTAAGAACCGAATCGTCGGCTTCATATTCATGGAGCAACTTGAGTTCGGTCAGGGTAATCCACACCAGCGGGTTGAACCATTGGACGGCCGTGCAGGCGGTAAACAGGAGGATATCCAGGGAATGGTGGTGGCGGATGTGCATCCGTTCATGCAGGAGGATGGCCGGGTTCTCTTTCGCGTCCTTCCGGCTGATGACGATCGTCCGGCCCCAACTGAAAGAGGAAAGGGCCCGGTCGGTCTCGACAATCCGCACGCCGTCTTCCTCGCGGACGGTTCCGCTGCGGATGACCCGGAGCATTCCCGCGAACGAGCGGAGGGTCAGGGCCAGGACGGTCAGGACGCCGAGCCCGTAGAGAACCGTCAGGATCAGGGCGACCGGATGGCCTCCTGCCGCAGCGGTTCCGCCGGCCGGAGCCTCCGCCATGCCGATGATCTGTGGCGCACCGACGGTCCAGAAGGCGGCGCCTGCACGGCGCAGGCGCAGGACCGGCAGCAGGAAACAGGCCAGCGTTCCGCCCAGCAGGATGATGCGGTTGAGGCGGAAGAAGGTCGTCCGCCGCATCACCAGCAGGAAGAAGGCGTAGAAAAGGGCCAGGTACAGGCTGCTGCGCGCGATATAAAGGAGGAACGGGATCATTTCCGGGCGGCTTCAATCTGTGCGATCAGGTCTTTGAGTTCCTGGAGGTCCATGCGCTCGTCTTCGACGAACTGGGAGACCAGGCTGGCGTAGGAATGGTTGTAGTAGCGGTCCACTACCTCGCCGACCGTTTCGGCATGGTACTGCTTTTCGGTGATGGCGACATGGTACCGGAACAGGTTGGCGACGGGCTCCCTTTTCAGGAACCCTTTCTCTTCCAGGAACTTGACGAGGGTCGCTACGGTGTTGTAGTGGGGCTTCGGTTCGGGGATCCGGTCGACCAGCTCGCGGATGAAAAGCGGGCCGTCCGTCCAGAAGATGCGCATCAGCATCTCTTCTTTTTCTGTCAGTCTTTGTTTCATTTTCAGTCAGGTTGTAGGATCACCTGCTGCAAAGATAGACATTATTTTCTAAACTCCTAATCTTTTTAGGAGAAATCCGAAAATTTTTAGGTATTTGATTCAGCATATTGAAAATCTGGCCGTTCCGGGTGGAGCGGCCAGGGATTATGTCGGGGGTGAAAAGGCGTCCGGGAAGGTCCGGGGTCAGGCCAGCAGCAGACCGATGCGGTAAGCGGCGAAGGCGCAGAGCCAGGCGACGGCCATCGTATACGCGATGCAGGCGATGGCCCATTTCCAGCTGCCGGTTTCGTTCTTGATGGCGACGAAGGTCGCGATGCACGGGAAATACAGCAGGATGAAGACCATGAACGCCAGGGCGGCCGGCCAGGAAATGACCTGGGTCAGCGCGGCCTGCAGGGCCGTGTCTTCGGACAGGTCTTCGCCTTCGGAAATCTTGGCGCCCTGTGCGTACATGACGCCGAGGGTGCTGACGACCAGTTCCTTGGCGGCGACGCCGGTCAGGAGGCTGACGTCCATCTTCCAGGTAAAGCCCAGCGGGTCGAGGGCCGGGGCGACGGCCTGGCCGAGCCGGCCGATGTAAGACCGGGCCTGCTGCTCCTCATAGTAGAGATTGATCTCTTCTGCGGCCGAGGCCTGCGCTGCGGCGAGGGCCTCCGACATCTCGGGTGTGGCGGCTTCAACCTGTTCGGTGAGGGCGGCATAGCGTTCCTGCGCGTCGACGAGGCGCTGGCTGCGCGGGAAGTAGCCGAGGAACCAGATGACGACCGAGCAGATCAGGATGGTCGTGGCCATCTTCTGCAGGTACTGGCGGCCTTTCTCCCAGGTATGGCGCCAGATGGCCTTTCCGGTCGGTACCCGGTAGGGCGGGAGTTCCATGACGAACGGGAGATCGTCGTCGCGGACAAAGTGGCGGAAAACCAGGGCGGACAGGATGGCCAGGACGATGCCGAGCAGGTAGATGCCCAGCAGGGCGAGGGCCGCATGTTTCGGGAAGAAAGCACCGGCGATGAGCACGAAGATCGGCAGGCGGCCGGCGCAGGACATGAACGGGATGATCGCGATGGTGACCAGGCGGGATTTCCGGCTCTCGATCGACCGGGTCGCCATGATGGCGGGAACATTGCATCCGAAGCCCATGACCATCGGGATGAAACTCTTGCCGTGCAGGCCGATGCGGTGCATCAGCTTGTCGACGATGAAGGCCGCGCGGGCCATGTATCCGGAGTCTTCCAGCAGCGAGATGAAGAAATACAGGATCAGGATGTTCGGCAGGAAGACCAGCACGCTGCCGACGCCGGCGATGATTCCGTCGACGACCAGGTCCTTCAGCCATCCGTCTTTCATGAACGTGGCGACGAATTCCCCGAATTTCCCGACCAGCCAGTCGATCCATTCCATCGGGTAGTTGCCCAGGGAGAAGGTCGCCTGGAACATGATATACAGCAGCAGGATGAAAATCGGGAACGCGGCCCACTTGTTGGTCACGACGGCGTCGATCTTGTCGGTCAGCGTGCGCCGCGGCCGGTCGGTGACATGTTCCCGGTACGTCTCGGCGAGGGCGCCCTGGATGAAGGCGTATTTGGCGTCGACGATGGCCGACTCGGTCGAGGTCTTCAGCATCTCCTCGATGCGGGCCTGCTCTTCGACACGGGCGGCGATGATGGCGTTCCGGTTCGGCAGGGTTTCGATGACCTTCTCGATGTCCCTGTCGTTTTCCAGGTACTTGATGGCCAGGTAGCGGGTCGAATAGCGGCTGCGCAGGTCCTCGTTTTTCTGCAGCAGGAGCTTGATCCGGTCGATGCTCTTTTCCAGTTCGGTGCCGTGGTTGATGTGGATGTGGCGGGCCAGCTGGGGATCGCTCTGGGTGTAGACCCGGATGACCGTGTCGAACAGTTCCGGGATGCCGCGGCCGTCCCGGCTCACAGTGGGGCAGACCGGCATGCCGAGCAGCCAGCCGAGCTGCTTCGTGTCGACGGCGTCGCCCTTGGCTTCGAGTTCATCGTACATGTTCAGGGCCATGACGGTCCTCAGGTTCATGTCGATGACCTGGGTGGTCAGGTAGAGGTTGCGTTCGATGTTGGACGCGTCGACGACATTGACGACGACGTCCGGCATCTTGTCGATCAGGTTCTTGCGGACATAGAGTTCCTCGGGGGAGTAGGCGGACAGGGAATAGGTGCCCGGCAAGTCGACCAGGATGAACTGGTATCCTTTGTATGAAAACTTGCCTTCCTTGGCGTCGACGGTGACGCCGCTGTAGTTGCCGACATGTTCATGGCTGCCCGAGGCAATGTTGAACAGGGAGGTCTTGCCGCAGTTCGGATTGCCGACCAGGGCGACGCGGATGACATGGTGCCGCTCCTCGGCCAGTTCGGCCATCTCCCGGTTGATCAGGGCCTGTTCGTCGGATTCCATCCGTTCCAGGGCATGTTCGACGGCGATGTGCTCCTTCGCTTCTTCTTCGCTGATGACCTCGATCATCCGCGCTTCCTCCCGGCGGAGGGAGAGTTTGTAGCCCAGGATCTCGTACTCGATCGGGTCCTTGAGCGGGGCGTTGAGCACCACCGTGACCTTCTTCCCGGCGATGAATCCCATTTCGATCAGACGTTTGCGGAAACTTCCGTGACCATTGACTTTTGCGATCACGCCCTTTTCCCCGGTCTGTAAATCTGCAAGTTTCATGTTAAGTTTAAATTATTCGAAGGAGTTGACGTCGATCAGGTTGTTCAGCAGGGCGTAGACCGTCAGGCCGGCGACCGTCTTGATGCCAGTCTTCCGGGTGATGTTCTTGCGGTGGGTGATGACGGTATAGATTGAAATGTTGAACTGGTCGGCAATCTCCTTGTTGAGCATGCCCTTGGCGACGCAGACGAGGATTTCCTTTTCGCGGCCGGAGAGTTCTTCGCCTTCGCTCTTCGGGGTCTCCTGCCGGCCCTCCAGGGCCGTCCGCAGTTTGCGGATGATGGTGGTGGGCGCATCGAACAGGCTGATCGACTCGTCATACTGCCGGAGGATTTCATCGTCGGTCAGGGTCGTCTGCAGGGCGACGGCTGCCGCATTGGAATTGTCCCCCAGCCAGCTTCTTCCGTTTTTCCGGTCGGGATAGCTGAAGACGGTCGGATCAATGATGATGACATCCGCTTCCATGTTCCGCAGCCGGGACTCGCTGGCGTGACCGACATCCGGCAGGATGCCGGCGACTTCGAATTCCCCGAGGTCGCCGAAAATGCTTTCTAGCCCCTTCGCCACGACGACGGAAGGGGTGATGAGCAGGACTTTGCGGGTGTCACTTTTCATGGTCTTCGAGACGGTTGACCATCGGGATGAGGATGTCGTCTTCGATGGCGGTGTGTTTCTCCAGGTCCATCTCCAGCAGGTACAGGTTGAAGAGGACCACGCTGATCTGCCGGTCGTCGCACTCCTTCGGCAGATATTTCATGATGATGTTCTTCAGGTCGCCGAGTTTTTCTTCCACGTTGGTGTGGTTCTCCTCGTACTGGATGATGGCGAAATCCTTGTTCTCCACATGGTCCAGGATACCGAGGACGTACGGGAAGACGACTTCTTCCTCGTATCGGAAATGCTCGGAGAGTTCTTCTTTGTAGGCGGTGAAGAAGCGCCAGATGACTTTTTTGTGGCGGTCGTCGCACGGGGCGAGCATCCGTTCGATGGAATCGGCCAGTTCGTGGAGGGCGATGTCCATGTAATAGGAATGGCTCTGGTGGAGGTACCCGACGATATCCCGCAGGTCGGCCGTGCGCAGGACATTGCTGGACGGCATGTAGCCGGCAAAGGTGTACACCTTGCAGATCAGCAGGAAGGTCTGGGCGTTGACGCCGCACTTGCGGCAGGCTTCTTCGACCGTTTCGTCTCCGAAACCGAAACGCAGCCCCGTCCGCGTCAGCACGCCGAGCAGGTTGTAGTTGAGGTCCAGCAGGTCGGCCAGCTTCATGTTACCGGTCAGGAGCCTTGCGTCAGGATCGTTCTGGTGCTTTTTCATTTCTTGC
>ODAI011353625.1_pt1 | contig 31464 bp, 30 predicted proteins | sample 1539321 | NCBI WGS metagenome assembly ODAI01 (sample SAMN02144231, study PRJEB22623) | gut metagenome | biome: sheep rumen | host: Ovis aries | place: New Zealand
ACTGGAACTTATAATCCTCTTTCTAATGGTGCTTATGAAGGATATTCAAGGTATTATTGGCGCAACTTCTTGCTGCAAAATGGTTATAGTCCAAATAATGATGAAGTATATTCAAAATTGTATGATGATACGTGGTATACAATGTGCTTCCCGTTTGATTTGACTGATGAGCAGTTGGAAGCAGCATACCAGTCCAACAAGTACAACATTTGTGAGTTCTCAAGTGCATCTATTTATCCTGAAACGAAGACGGATGATAATGGTGAAGATGTAGAAGTGAAGAACCTGGTGTTGTGTTTCACCAAGATTGCCCGTACATGGTATAAAGATAAGTATGGCAATTATTATGAGCGTACGCGAGATAATGATGGAACTAAGCACTATTATGAGACAACGCGTAAATGGGTAGAAAAGAGTGACGGTACATCTGATTGGGATTTAACCGACATCAGTACAACAGAGTATACACGCACAACAGATAATGCTGACATATATGATTCTATTGATGGTATTCTTGCTTTGGCTGGTCATCCATACATGATTCATCCATATCAGGTTGAGAAACAGGATGGAACAGCAACACTCTGCGTGCTTCCTAAAATCACTTATAAGTACAACTTCAACAAACGTACAAGTGAAACTCTGACAGAAATTACAAGTAAGATTAATCAACTCTATGAAGATGAGGCTGTGACAAGACCAATATGTGAGGTGCCTGACAAGGATATAACCATCTACGAAAAAGAATGGGATGCTATTACCAAAGGTGACGGAAAGAATGAAGAATATGGACGATATAACCAAATGACAAAGACAGATAATGGAACATATACATTCAAGGGAACCTTTCTGCCTGCAACTGATGATGTCGTTGTAGCAGGTGAACCAACGGAAAAAGTTATTCCATATGGTGCATATTTCCTCGGAGTAGATCCTAATGGAGCGACTGCAAACGATAGAAAGTACCCTAAATTCTGGAGAGAAACCAGTACAAATACCGCCCGTCCGAGCGGACTTTGGAAACAATACTCTGCTATTATAATTCCTGATGCTGCGGCTTCAGCATGGGAGACAGAGAACTTGGTGCCTGACGGAACCGTCACAGGAGCAAAGGGGGTGCATATGATGTTTGGTGACTTCGAAGAAGCTACAACCACAGATATCAACGAAATCGTGGCTGATGCCGTTAAGAAAGGCCAGAAAGTAGAGAAAGTGAACGTAATAGTGAACATCAATGGTCAGGTGGTTCGTCAGGGCACAGACGTGAAAGGACTCCCACGCGGTCTCTACATTGTGAACGGTAAAAAATATATGGTAAAATAAGTTGAAACGTAAAGGAGAAAAGGTTATGAAGACATACATGAAACCAATAACAGAGATCATTAATTGCGTCTCAACAATTACACCACTGGCCTCAACTTCAATGCAGTTGAAAGGTTACCGTTATTTCAGATGGGGTAATGGAAAAGACCCGTATGGAAACGAAAGTTGGGTAAATGAAGGTTATAACCCCACAAACATTGTGTTGGGCGGTGATAATGAAGGAACCATCGACTCTCGCTCTAAGGGTGGTCTCTGGGCAGACGACGATGACAATTAAATAGTGTGATGATTCATTGATGGAATGAATCTTTCGCTGTGGATATAAAGCGGCAAGGCGGCACTTCTCCCTGCATGTGGGATGGAAGAACTGCCTTGCCGCTTTTTGTGGTCTATTTGGAAAAAACGGCAAATGGGGTTCTGTAAATGCACTATGCAGCCATTAGCGGCATTTACTCTATGAAAAATTTGGCAGAACAGAAATAAATGCCGAAATTTGCAGCGAAAATAAAGGAGATAAACATAATGATAGATAAAGTAGGACGATATGAGTTTCTGGCAGAACCGTTTCATTGCGACTTCAGCCAGCACCTTTTCATGGGCCATCTGGGCAACCACATGCTCAATGCGGCTGATTTTCACAGCAACGACCGTGGTTTCGGAATGAAGTATCTGCTGACTATCAACCGGGCATGGGTGCTCTCGCGCCTGGCCATTGAGATGGACGAAATGCCGGAGATGTATACAAGGTTCAATGTGGAAACCTGGGTGGAGAGCGCCATGCGCTATTTCACGAACCGTAATTTCCGAGTTGTGGGAAACGACGGGCACATCTATGGCTATGGGCGCAGCATCTGGGCAATGATAGATACGCAGACGCGCCAGCCCTGCAACCTGATGGATGTGAATAACGGCTCGATTGTGGAGTACGTGGAGAAGGATAAGGAGAACCCGATGGATAAGTTGTCGCGCGTGAAGATGGACCAGCAGGCAGAACTGGTGCGCACCATCGACACGTTTTATAACGACGTGGACATCAACGGACATATCAACTCGGTGAAATATATTGAGCACGTGCTCGACCTATGGGATATCAATTGGTATAAGGAGCACCAGATTCGCAGGTTCGACATAGCCTACGTGGCAGAGTGCCATCAGGGCGACCGGCTGAGTTTCTATCGTGAACAGACGGGAGAACATGAGTATTGCGTAAGGATTTGCCGACATTCACCAGCCGAGGAAAGCGGAGAGCAAACGGAAGTGGTGAGAAGCAAGGTGACGTTCTTGCCTGTTTCTAAGTGAAAGAAAATGGCTGGTTTTGCTAAATAATTCGTAATTTATTGCGCTGTTTTTATAATTATTTCGTAACTTTGCAGCCGTTTATGTTTAATCAATCCTGAGCCGCTCTTTTGTAAAAGAGGGGATGGACAAGTAAAAAAGACTGTTTTTGGATAAGACAGAAAGGTTCATAGGGATAATATCCACTTTAAAACAACAACATTTATGGCAGAAATGAATTTCGGTGGCGTTATCGAGACCGTAGTCACCAGTAAGGAATTTTCATTGGAAAAGGCACGCGAAGTGCTGAAAAACGAGACAATCGCAGTAATCGGCTATGGCATTCAGGGACCTGGCCAGGCATGCAACCTGCGCGACAATGGCTTCAATGTCATTGTGGGACAGCGTCAGGGAAAGACCTATGACAAGGCTGTGGCCGACGGATGGGTGCCGGGCAAGACGCTCTTCTCTATCGAAGAGGCTGCCGAGAAGGGTACCATTGTTTGCATGCTGCTGTCTGATGCTGGTCAGATTCAGGTATGGCCGAACATCAAAAAATATCTCACACCGGGCAAGACGCTCTATTATTCGCATGGCTTTGCCATTAATTGGAGCGACCGTACAGGGGTGATTCCGCCAAAAGACATCGATGTAATCCTCGTGGCACCGAAAGGTTCGGGCACTTCTCTGCGCACGATGTTCTGTGAAGGACGCGGATTGAACTGCTCTTATGCCGTTTATCAGGATGCAAGCGGCAAGGCTGAGGAGAAAACAATTGCCTTTGGCATCGGCATTGGTGCCGGTTATCTGTTTAAAACCACCTTTGAGCGCGAGGCAACAAGCGACCTGACGGGTGAGCGCGGCTCGCTGATGGGTGCCATTCAGGGATTGCTGCTGGCTCAGTATGAGGTGCTGCGCGAGAACGGACACTCTCCATCGGAGGCATTCAACGAGACCGTTGAGGAACTTACACAGAGTCTGATGCCTTTGTTCGGTGAAAAAGGAATGGATTGGATGTATGCCAACTGCTCAACAACGGCACAACGTGGTGCTCTGGACTGGGCTCCGCGTTTCCATGATGCCATCAAACCCGTGATGCAGCAACTTTATGAGAGTGTGAAATGTGGTAACGAGGCTCAGATATCTATCGATTCGAACTCGAAACCAGACTATCGTGCCGGCCTGGAGAAGGAACTGGAGGCCATGCGCAACCAGGAAATGTGGCAGGCAGGTGCTGTGGTGCGCCAGTTGCGTCCTGAGAATAATTAACAGCAAGCGGGAGTAGAAACCAACCTTCCCCTGGTGTTTTTACTCGCAAGGGGAACCGTTTGCAAAGAATATAGGTAGGCAGTGCAGACACATTGAATCTTTTTGGGGTTCATGTTTCTGTACTGCTTTCTTTTGGGGAAAGCGCGGTTGACTGCATTTTTTCAAATGAAAAAGAGCGTGTTTTAGAAATTAGTTAGTATCTTTGCCACACAGAAAAGAAAGGAAATATGAAAATATTGGGGAATATTATTTGGCTTTTGTTTGGTGGGCTGGCCACGGCCATTGAGTATGTGGTGTCGAGTCTTGCCATGATGGTTACCATTATTGGCATTCCTTTTGGCTTGCAGTCCATCAAGTTGGCTGTGCTTTGCCTGTGGCCTTTCGGCTCCAAAGTTGTAGAGAAGCCGGGAAAGGTGGGTTGTCTGAGCACACTGATGAATGTGATATGGTTCTTTGTGGGTGGCGTATGGATATGGCTCACTCATATTTTCTTTGGTTTGCTGTTGTATATAACCATTATCGGCATTCCTTTTGGCAAACAGCATTTCAAGATGGCAGGGCTGGCTCTTACGCCATTCGGACGGGAAATCGTTTCGTGAGCAGTATCTGATGGCCATCAGAGGGGTGGGATAGTCATGCCGTTCTCCTTCACCTTTCTCTAAGGAGAATTGGTATCAGAGGTGTAAAAGGTGGTTTTCAATGAAGATTTCTTCTTCATCGATGAGGCAGGAGAGGGCAGCATGAAGTTCATCGCTGGGGATGCGGAGGTTGTGTAATTCGGTGATAGCATGCTTCTTACCGTCGGAGAGCAGTTGTTTGATCTGCTCCTTTGCGGGTTTGATTTGCTGATCCGATAGATAGTCTTCGCGATGGGCAATGCAGACATCACACTGATGGCAGTCCTTTGATTTCGTTTCCCCGAAGTACCTGAGTAGTTGACGGCTTCTGCAAATATCGTCGTTCTTGGCATATCTGATGACTTCCTCAATGCGTTTTTCAAACTGCTTTTTCCTGTCGTCATAGATTTCGCGACTGATAACGATATGCTCCGGGGCTTCTCTTCTCTCTGTGTAGGTGATAAACGGTGTCTTCCGCTGAGGAATAAATTTCAGAATACGTTTCTCTGAAAGGTTTTTCAGAATCATATAGACCTGCTGGGCAGTCTGAAGTCCTGCTTGTTGAGCGACAAAAGCCTCGTCAATGTATTCGAAATTGGTGAAAAGTCCGCCATAATTGCGGAGCAGTGCGGTGACCACATTATTCTCATTGGCTGTCAGCGACTCTATTTGGTAGAAGTCGTTGCGGTCGATGATGAAATGCACACGTGCCTGGTTGTCGCGTTCTTCCGTATAGTTGATGTATCCGGCTCTGGTCAGAATCTTCAGGGCTGCGTCGGTCTGGATAGGGAAATGCTTGAACGTGGCACAGAACTTGTCTATGTCGAACACGAAGGAAGCACCATATCCGCTGCCTATACCTATTTGATAATAGTAGGCCAGGTGTTCATAGATTTCGCGAATATAGTCTTTTTCCGGGAAGGTGTCGGCCACCCGTCTTTTCAGTTTGCGCTCATCGCTATCGTTATAGAGCAGTGCGGCATAGGCTTTTCGGCCGTCGCGTCCGGCTCGTCCGGCCTCTTGGAAGTAAGCCTCCAATGAGTCAGGGCAGTCGAAATGTATGACAATGCGCACGTCCGGTTTGTCTATTCCCATGCCAAAGGCATTTGTGGCGACCATGATGCGCACACGGTCGTCGTGCCATTCCTTCTGTCGCTCATCACGAATAGCATTGTCGAGACCGGCATGATAGGCCAGTGCGCTGATGCCTCTTTTTATCAGTAGTTCTGAAATCTCTTTCGTGCGTTTCCTGCTTCTCACATATACGATACCGGAGCCATCTACTGAATGGAGAATATGGCAGAGTTCTTCATATTTGTCTGTCGTCTTCCTCACGATGTAGGCAAGATTCTTGCGCTCATAACTCATTCTGAAGACATTGTTTTCCTTGAAACCAAGGCGCAGTTGGATGTCTTCTATAACTTGGGGAGTGGCTGTTGCTGTCAGCGCAAGTATGGGAACATCGGGTTTTAGTTTGCGAATCTTTGCAATTTCCAAGTAAGATGGCCTGAAATCATACCCCCACTGACTGATGCAATGTGCTTCGTCGACAGTGATGATGCTCACTTTCATGTGGCGGAACTTGGCCTGGAAAAGTTCGGAGCCAAGACGTTCAGGGGAGACATACAATATTTTGACACCTCCAAACACACAGTTCTCCAATGTAACGAGGATTTCTTCGTGCCGCATGCTGCCATAGATGGCTGCGGCCATGATGCCAATCTTGCGCAGATGGGCCACCTGGTCTTTCATTAAGGCAATCAGCGGGGTAATGACAACGCATACTCCGTCGTTTGCCATGGCAGGAACTTGAAACGTAATAGACTTTCCCCCGCCCGTGGGCATTAGTCCCAAGGTGTCTTTTCCAGCACAGATACTCTCGATTATCTCGCGTTGGATGCCGCGGAAGTCATCATAATGCCAGTAATGGCGGAGTATTTCGCGGTAAGTCATGCGGTTTCGTCTTCACCTTCTGCAGGGCGTATGTCTTCGATCTGCAGTTGCACGTCATTGTGTTTGAACACGTTGTCTTCGATGGTATAGGCAATGTCGAAACTGCGCTTGCTCTTGATATACCGCGCCGAACCGCTCTGGCCGAATGCAATTCCGTTCATAACGTTGTTCGACTTGGAGTCAACGAGTTCGAGTTTGATGTGCTCCTGTTCGCGACCGACAACCTTGCTCGTTCCGAAATCATAGACATCGACGGTGCTGAACAACGGTTTTTGGTTGTCGGGGCCAAACGGACCGAAACGTTTCAAATCGTTATGAAGTTTGCGAGTGATGTCTTTGAAATCGATTTCTGCATCAATGTCTAGAATGGCTTCGATTTGTTCGGGCTCGATATGCTCTTCCACATATTTCTGGAACCTGCGTCTGAATTCAGGAACGTCCTTCCAGCGGAGCGTCAGACCAGCTGCATAGGTGTGTCCACCGAAATTAATCAGCATGTCGCGACAACTTTTGATGGCAGAATACACATCAAAGCCCGTGACACTGCGGGCAGATCCCGTTGCCAGATCGTCTTCACGGGTGAGCACCACTGTAGGACGGAAGTAGATTTCCGTAAGGCGGGAGGCAACAATACCAATAACCCCTTTCTTCCAGTTCTCGTCGTAAAGCACAATACTGGAATGCCGCTTCTGACTTTCTATACGTGCAACAATCTGATTGGCCTCTTCTGTCATCTGTTTGTCGATGTCTTTGCGCTGCTCATTGTACTGATTGATGTGCTTAGCCTTCTTTAAGGCGATGGCAAAGTCTTTCTCCACAAGCAGATCAACAGACTCCTTTCCGTTCTCCATCCTACCGGACGCATTGATTCGCGGCCCGATCTTGAAGACGATGTCGCTCATCGAGATGTCGCGCCCGTTGAGTCCGCAGATGTCAATAATGGCTTTGAGCCCGATGTTCGGGTTTTGATTCAACTGCTTCAATCCATGGAAAGCGAGTATTCTGTTCTCATCTGTGACGGGAACAATGTCTGCAGCAATGGCCACAGCCACAAAATCGAGAAGAGGAATAAGATTGGAGAACGGTATTCCATTGTTCTTTGCGAATGCCTGCATAAACTTGAAGCCTACGCCACAGCCGCACAGATGCTTGAACGGGAACATGTCGTCCTCGCGTTTCGGGTTGAGAATGGCCACAGCAGGTGGCATCTCTTCATCAGGAACGTGATGGTCGCAGATGATAAAGTCGATGCCAAGACTCTTGGCATACGCAATTTCATCGATTGCCTTGATTCCGCAATCGAGAATGATAATAAGTTTCACACCTGTTTCATGCGCAAAGTCGATTCCTTTCTTGCTTACACCATATCCTTCATCATAGCGGTCGGGGATATAGTAGTCTACATTGGAATAGAACTGCTGCAGAAACTTGTACACCAGCGCTACGGCTGTGCATCCGTCTACATCATAATCACCGTACACAAGTATGCGCTCTTTGCGTCCCATGGCATCGTTCAAACGATCCACGGCCACATCCATGTCCTTCATAAGGAAAGGATTGATGAGGTCGTTCAACTGAGGACGGAAGAAACGCTTGGCTGCCGATTCGGTGGTAATGCCGCGCTTGATGAGTATCTGTGCCAATATGGGCGAGATGCTCATCTTTGTTCCCAGCGCCTCAGCTGCTTTCTTTTCTTCTGGTGTAGGTGTTTGATAATTCCATTTGAAATGCATTTATATTATTTTTATTTTCCTTCGTAGACGGTATGCGAACATCTTTCTGCAGTGAATGAAAGACATTCCATTTTTCTGCAGATACATAAAATCCGCGCCCAAAGATAGTAAATAAAAATGAGATAGAAGACTTTTTTGCAAACTTTTTATGGAAAAGCATGAAAAAAAACTAAAAAATTGAATTAGACCTCTTGTCTATTCCATTATTTTCCCCATGCGCACTGCTGATAGTTGACGTGATAAGCATAGAAAGCATGACAGGCATGCCCATGAAAAAAGGCATGCCTGTCACGAAAAATTATTTAAGAGGAAATGGTATCAGATGCCCATTTTCTTGCGGATATCCTTGGGAATGGCATTCTTGTTTACCATGTAGTCCATTGTGTTTGCTGCGATGAAAGCCTTGGTCATGTACCAGATGCCTTTGTATTCACCGCTGAGACCCCATGAGTTCTTTACCATATAGTATTCTTTTCCATTCTGGTCTTTTGCAATACCATAGATAAGCATGCCGTGGTCATCAGTAAGTTCCCAGTTGTCGAAACGTGTTTGACGCATTTCCTGTGTCGGGGTAATCTCCGGAACAGTGCATCCCAACTTTTCAATCTCGCTCTTCTTGGCTGTCGGAGAGAGTTTGAGCCAATGTGCCATGTCGCTTCCTGCGAGGCTGTTCTCAGCGGCTTTGTTATCAATGGCATAAGCCAGGCCCTGACGGGTGAAGCCTTCTTCCGAAACATCGCCTCCCCAAGCAACCGTGTAGCCTTGCTCGATGGCGTTGTCAATGATGCGCATCATTTCGTCCATGGGCAGGTTCCAAGACAGAGGGTTGCGCCAGTTGTCCTGTACTTCAACGGCGAACTTCGTGTAGAAAGGATGGTGGGTATAACTTGTAATGGTCACGTAGTCGTCGAGGTTGATGCCAAGGCTTGCTGCAAAAGACTGCGGATTATACTTCTTTCCCTCATATGTGAATTCCTCCGGGCACTTTCCGAGATAAGCATCAAGGATGCCTTGGAATCCAACTTTCCATTGGTTGCTGATGGTCTTAGCCTTGCTGCGGGCAACGGCATCTACGTATGGAGAAAGTACAGAGAAGAATTCGTTGAAGTTGAACAGCGTGTCACCATAAAGGCTACCCGGTGCAGGCATTGCTTCTTCTGGGCAAATGCCATAGTTTTGCAGTGCATAGAGCACGTCATAGGCAGCACCACCCTGTGAGAACTGGCAGTCGCCGTGCAGGCGTACCACCTGGACAGCGCGATCCAGATAAGTCTTGTTGCATACAAATGCCTCGCAGAGGTCGTATGTCTTGCCCGTTTTCTTTAAAATCTCTGCCTCGAAATAGGAGAGGGTAGAGTAGTTCCAGCAGGTGCCACTGCGGTTTTGGTTCTTAATGCTTGTAATGGGGTTCTCTTTAATGGTTGTGAACACAGGCTTGTTGTTTTTCTCATTCTTTTCCTGTGCCATGGCGCTTGATGCTATCAGTGCAGAAAGCGCGAATACTAAGACTTTCTTCATTGTAAGATAAATTAAGTTATTGATTGTTGTTTGTTGTTTATTAATTATTGGCCATGAATGCTTCAACGTCTTTCGGGTGATAAGGAATCAGGTCCTTTCCCAAGAAACGACAGCCATCCTTTGTGATGAGAATATCGTCTTCCAGACGGATGCCTCCGAAGTCCTTATAGGTTTCCAGCAGGTCATAATTGATAAAGTCTTTGTGCAAACCTTGTGCACGCCAGTCATCAATCAATGCCGGAATAAAATAGATTCCTGGTTCGTCGGTCATCACAAAACCTTCCTGTAGGCGCTTTCCGCAACGTAGTGCATTTGTTCCGAACTGCGTGCTTGGCTGTATTTCATCGTCAAATCCCACATAGTTCTGTCCCAGGCCTTCCATGTCATGGACATCCATTCCCATCATGTGGCCGAGTCCGTGGGGCAGGAACATGGCATGTGCGCCCGCTTGCACGGCTTCTTCGGTGTCGCCTTTCATCAAACCTAACTCTTTCAGTTTGTCTGTCATGAGTCTGCATACGTTCATGTGAACGTCATACCATAATACACCGGGCTTGGCAACCTCTAATGCATAGTCATGACAAGCCTCGACGATGCTGTAGATTTCCAATTGCCGCTGGGTGAATTTTCCATTGACCGGATAGGTGCGGGTGTTGTCCGAGCAGTAGTTCTCAGAATTCTCGGCTCCGGCATCGCAAAGCGCCAGCCTTCCACTCTCAAGAATCTGATAAGACGGATTGCCGTGCATAATCTCGCCATGCTGAGTGAATATGGTGGCGAAACTCTCATGCTCTCCGAGTGAATGTGCCATGCCGTCCACTTGACCGCCGATATATTTTTCTGTCAATCCAGGTTTTGTGAGTCTCATAGCATGCGTATGCATCTGGTAACCGATGGCACAAGCCTTCTCGATCTCAGCAATCTCAAGGTCGGTCTTGCATTGGCGCATTTTTACCACGGCCTTAATCAGTTCTACAGATGCCGATTCTTTTTGCTGGTTGGGATGGATGCCGAGCAAATCCATTATCTGAATCTTCGTGTCGAAACGGTAAGGGGGCAGGAAATGGATCTTTCGGTTCTGCTTTTGCGCATCTTTGCAGATTCTCTGCAGTTCTTTCATGGGTGCCGATTGGCTAACGGCAACTTGATGAGCCAAATCACTTACGCTGTCAACGCTGCCGTACCACACGATGTCTTCAATGTCGATATCATCTCCAATCAGTATTTCAGAGTCGTTGTCAATGTCAATGACACCAACAAGACCGTCTCTTCTTTGGCCGAAATAGTACAGGAACGATGAGTCTTGGCGGAATGGATAGTATCCGTTGTTGGGATAATTGCAAGGAGATTCGTTGTTTCCGAAAAGAATAATGATACCGCTCTTTACCAGTTTTTTCAGTTCAGAGCGTCGGTTTGAATAGACTTCTTTGTTAAACATGTTTCTCTAAAAGTTATAAAGTTGCCGCAAAGATACGAATTATAATCGATAAGTCAAGCGGATTATTGATAAATATTCAAAAAAAGCAGGAAAAGTCGCCATTCTGAATGCGGTGTAATGGCATCAGTCTTTCAATAGGTCTGGCCGCAAACGACGGGTTCGTTCCATCGCCTGATCCATTTCCCACTGCTTGATTTTTGCCTCGTGTCCGCTTAATAAGATGTCGGGTACCTTCCATCCTTTATACTCTGCAGGCCTTGTATAGATGGGAGCCGCCAGCAAATCGTCTTGGAAACAGTCTGATAGTGCACTCTGTTCATCGCCCACCACGCCGGGAATGATTCTCACAATGGCATCGGCCATGACTGCGGCAGCCAGTTCGCCGCCTGTCAGCACATAGTCGCCGATGCTTATTTCTCTGGTAATCAGATGGTCGCGCACTCGTTGGTCGATTCCTTTGTAATGTCCGCAAAGGATAATTAGGTTTTCCTTGAGCGACAAATCGTTGGCAATATGCTGGTTGAACTGCTCTCCGTCGGGTGAGGTGAATATCACTTCGTCGTATTCCCTCTCTGCTTTCAGTGCAGAAATGCAGCGGTCGATAGGTTCAATCTGCATCACCATTCCTGCAAATCCTCCGTATGGATAGTCATCCACTCTGCGCCATTTGTCTAAGGTATAGTCGCGCAGGTTGTGCAGGTGTATTTCTGCAAGGCCTTTTTTCTGTGCTCTGGCAAGTATCGACTCATGCACGAAGCCTTCAATCATTTCAGGCAAAACGGTAATAATATCAATTCTCATGCTTGCAAAGGTACGAAATAAAAGTTAAGTACGGGGCTTTGAATGCTTAAAAATAACTAAATAGTTGAATATGACAAATAACGCAAAAAGCATTTTTTTTGTAATTTTGCGCATGTACCATTAAATTTTTAAGAACATGTCAAAGACTATTGAACTACAGATTGGTAAGAGCCAGACACTTATTGAGGGTCTGCGCAAAAACTTGGATGAACTCAAGGAGCGTGGTATCTGTGATGCTGATCTCTGTAAGATGAGTGAAGATTTGGAATTATTGGTCAAGTGTAATGCAGACTGTGATGCTTTGCGCGTGGAATTATCCCAGAAGGTGAAGAGGATGAATGCCGTTCTCAACGACGTGAAGGAGAGTTTCGCCGCGAAAAAGATAGTAATCAAACTGAACTATCCCCAAGAGGAATGGGTGAAATACGGTGTGACGGACAAGCGCTGAAGACCATTTCCTATTGGCTTATGTTGTTTTCACAAAAAGAGGATGTACCATATATATAAATAGGTGCATCCTCTTTTGTTCTGCAGTGCACCTTCCTTTTGGTGCAATTTCTGCTTGTTATGCCAGTGTTTCTGGACTAAACTATGGAGAAACTACTGATATTCTTTGATTTCCTGTTGTCCTGTCATCGCCCGGTATGCATTGTGAGCGAGGGCTGTAAGTTCGTCTTCTCCTGGGTAGACAAATACTGGTGCCAGATAACTAAGGCGCTCTTTCAGACCACTTGTGACATATTCGCTTTTGGAAATGGCACCTGTAAGCAGAATCGCATCCACATGTCCGTTGGTGACAGGTGCCAATGAGCCAAGATAACGGGCAATTTGATATATCATGGCATCTAAGACAAGTTTTGCATGAGCATCTCCTTCAGCGATGCGCTTTTCTACTTCTCGGCAGTCGTTAGTGCCTAAATGTGCCGTTAATCCACTGTGCCCATTAATCTTCCGAAGCATCTCCTCTTCGGTGTATTTACCGCTATAGCAGAGTTTGATCAGTTGTGCTGAAGGCAGTGTTCCTGTGCGTGAGGGCGTAAAAGGCCCGTGCCCGCCCAGTGCGTCAGAACATTCTATGGCGCGCCCTTTATGGTGGAGGGCAAAGGAGATGCCGCTTCCCATGTGGCATGCTATGAGTGTCTGCTCTTCATATTTCAAACCATGCTCACGGCAATAGCGTTTTGCAATCTCACGTTGATTCAGCGCATGCCAGATGGTTTGGTGCGGCATTTCTGGCAAACCAGTGATGCGTGCAATGTCATCGAGTTCATCTACGACACCGGGATCTACTGTGAACGCACGGCATCCGGGAATATCCTTGGCAAGACTAAGGGCAAGAAGTGATCCCAGATTGCATGCATGGTGCAGGCGCGGATGCTTAGTGTCTTCTATCACCTTGTCGTTTAGTTCGTAAACACCGCTTTCTATGGGTTTCACCAAACCGCCCCGGCCAACGACAACATCGAAATCGAGTTTGTATCCGTTGCGCTCTAATTCTTCAACCAGTTTCTCCCTGCGATAGGGAAATTCATCCATGATAAACGGATAGCGGCATAATTCTTCAAAAGGATGGTTAATGGTGGAATGCCAATCCAGTTCTTCATCAATAAACACACCAATCTTGGTGGAAATCATTCCAGGGTTAATGGCTAGTATTTTCATAATATAAAAAGAATTTCAATATTAGGTGTAAAGGTTATTTGTGCAATGCTTGAAGGCATGCCATGGCAAGACTATTGTATTTTGTGTCTGCTGTGTCTGCTCGTGATGTCAGTGTTACCGGACAAGATGTGCCTTGCAGTCCTACAGCAAGTTTGGTGTCAGTGAAAGCAGTGAGTGTCTTATAGTATACGTTGGCGGCCTCAATGTCTGGCATTATCACTGCATCGGCATTGCCTTCCAATTGACTCTTGATGCCTTTGATGTCTGCCGACTCTTTGTCAACAGCACATTTCAGGTCTGTAGGACCGTCGATAATGGCCTTTCCAAATTCTCCAGCTTGACACATCTCCACAATTTTCTGGTAGTCGAGCGTGATAGGGAATTTCGGTGATACCTTTTCCGTGCAATGCACAAGTGCTATGCGGGGCTGTTCAATGCCGTAAACATGGCAAAGGCGGATTACGTATTTGATCATGGCGATGCGCTGTTCCAATGTCGGGAATGGGATAACGGCGGCGTCGCTCATGAACAAAAGTTTGTGGTATGTGGGAATTTGCATGGCACTGACATGAGAGAGCACATTGCCAACAGGCAGAAGACCTTCTTCGCGGTTCTCCTTATTAATAATGGCACGTAACAAAACGTCGGTGTTCAAGATTCCTTTCATCACCACATCTGCCTCGCCACGGTGAACACGGCGCACCGCTTCGGCTGCTGATTCCTCAACAGTGGAGAGATGAATGTTGGTTACTTCTGCCCATCCTTCGCTCGTTGCTCTTTCAATGGCTTCACGAGAATGGTCATCGTTTGCCTCTACTGATGCAACGCGACAACGTTTTCCGTTCTTGAGTCGCTCGGTTAGTTCACTAAAGTCTTTAATAATATCCATGGTATCATAATAATTATTGCAAATGTAGTGATTTTCTTTTTATCCACCAAATTATTCCGAAGAAAATGCACAAATAAACGAAAAATGTGCCGAAAGAAGTTCTCTATCAATCATCTTGTCACTCATGCAAACCTGTTAGTGTCGTTTCTTTATTGCTGTTTCTCTCTTTCTGTCTTTCGTTTTTTTGCAAGAATTATTTCATGAAGCAATCGTCTGATTCTCGATAATTTTTACTACCTTTGCAAAAAATCAGTGGACAATGGATGAGAAACAGAGAATAGAGCAGTTGAGAAAGGAACTGCATGAGCATAATTACAGATACTATGTGTTGAATCAGCCCGTGGTTTCTGACCAGGATTTCGACTTCATGATGCACGAACTGCAGGATTTGGAACAGAAACATCCGGAAATGGCCGACCCCAATTCGCCTACACAGCGGGTGGGAAGCGATTTGAATCAGGAATTCCAGCAGGTTGCACACAAATACCCTATGCTCTCGTTAGCCAATACATATAGCGAGCAGGATGTGAAAGAATGGTATGACAGTGTCAGGAAGGGACTCAATGGCGAGGACTTTGAAGTGTGCTGCGAGATGAAATACGACGGACTGAGCATATCGCTCACCTACGAAGACGGGCGGCTCGTGCGTGCGGTGACGCGAGGAGATGGTGTCTTGGGTGATGATGTGACTGCTAATGTTAAAACCATCCGTTCTATTCCGTTGGTGCTGAAACCAAACACAGAGTTGCAGAATGTGCCTTCCTATCCGCGTGAATTTGAGATACGAGGCGAGATTCTGATGCCTTGGAAAGTGTTTGAGCGGCTTAATGCCGAGCGCGAGGCAGCAGAAGAACCGTTGTTTGCCAATCCTCGCAATGCAGCAAGTGGCACACTGAAGAGCCAGAAGTCAGAACTCGTGGCATCGCGTCAGTTGGATGCCTATCTGTACTATCTGTTAGGCGATACCCTTCCTGCTGAAGGACATTATGAGAATCTGGCTGTTGCCCGCTCATGGGGATTCAAAATCAGTGAGGGAATGCGTAAGGTGAAAACCCTTCAGGAGATTTTCGAATTCATCAAATACTGGGATACAGAACGCAAAAACCTGCCCGTGGCCACCGACGGTATCGTTCTCAAAGTAAACTCCCTGCGTCAGCAGCGTGCTCTTGGTTATACTGCCAAGAGTCCGCGATGGGCTATTGCCTATAAATTCAAGGCAGAGAGAGCGTTGACAAGGTTGAACGAGGTGACCTATCAAGTGGGTAGAACGGGTGCCGTTACCCCTGTAGCGAACATGGATCCCGTCTTGCTGGCTGGCACAACCGTGAAACGTGCCACACTGAATAATGAAGATTTCATCCGCAGTTTCGACCTTCACATCGGCGATTATGTCTATGTGGAGAAAGGCGGAGAGATCATACCGAAAATCGTGGGGGTGGATATTGACCAGCGTCCCATCATTGCCCAGCGTGTACAATTCATCACTCATTGTCCTGAGTGTGGTGCCAAATTGGTGAGATATGAGGGCGAGGCAGCGCACTATTGCCCCAATGACACGGGATGTCCGCCTCAAATCAAAGGCCGCATAGAGCATTTTATCTCGCGCAAGGCGATGAATATCGATTCTCTTGGACCAGAAACGGTTGATGAGTATTATCGTCATGGGCTGATACACAACATTGCCGATCTCTATGATATAGAGGTCCAGCAGATCAATGGTGACGGTAGTCGCACAAAGTCTGCCGTAAAAATAGTAAATGGCATAAAGGCTTCCACGCAGGTTCCTTTTGAAAGAGTGGTGTTCGCATTAGGAATCCGCTTTGTCGGCGAGACCTCTGCACGCCTGCTTGCACGCCATTTTAAGAATATGGATGCGTTGATGTCTGCTTCGTTGCAAGACCTGCAGGAAGTGGAAGGTGTGGGAGAGGTGATTGCCAATAGCGTTATTTCCTATTTCCATCAACCTCAAAACATAGAGATTATACGTCGTCTTCGTGCTTACGGACTACAGATGAGTCTTTCTGAAGAGCAATTGCAAGGTTCTTCCGACAAACTTCAAGGCAAGAGCATTGTTATCAGTGGTGTGTTTGCTCATCACAGTCGTGACGAATATAAAGCGCTCATCGAACAGCATGGAGGCAAGAACGTGGGGAGCATCAGTGGAAAAACTTCATTTATTCTCGCTGGAGAGAATATGGGACCCAGCAAATTGCAGAAGGCAGAGAAACTGGGCATTGCCATTGTCAATGAAGACGATTTCTTGAAAATGATTGAATAGATTATTTGGATATGGTATGGTAAAGGTATGTGTTTCAAATGAAATTGAACAGGTTTGTCCTGGTTTTGTCGGTGCAGCAGTAGAGGCTCATGTTGAAAACAGTTCCTACTGTCAGTCGTTATGGGACGAGATTCATGCGCTTGGTGAGGAATACAGGGCAACTTTGAATACGGAAAGTCTGAAACAGATGTCTGGGATTGCGGCAACGAGAAGAGTATATAAGGCATGCGGAAAGGATCCTTCTCGCTACCGACCGTCAAGCGAGGCATTGATTCGGCGCATGCTTCAGGGCAAGGATTTGTATCAGATTGACACCCTTGTCGATCTGATCAACCTCGCCAGCATACGTTTTGGCTACAGCATTGGTGGTTTCGATGCTGATAAGTTCCATGGTGATACACTCACATTGGGGGTTGGCCAGAAAGACGAGCCTTACGAAGGCATCGGCCGTGGTATGATTAATATCGAAGGTCTGCCTGTTTACCGTGATGCCGATGGTGGTGTGGGAACTCCCACAAGTGACCATGAACGCACAAAGATAGAGATTGGAACCATTCATCTGATGGTGTTGGTGAACGGCTATGACGGAAACGAAGAGCAAGTACTGGATACCGCCCGCTTCATTCAGCAGTTGCTTCGCAAGTATTGCAAGAGCGATGGTGGTTCAATTTCTGTTTACAGATAGCCTTTTTTGTGATATTGACAGAATCTTCAATGCCTTATGAAAAAGCCAGAACTGGAGTTCTTCCCCATAGAAATGAATTCAGCACTTCGTGTGAGTATCGTCGAAGCCGGCGATGTTCATGCAGGTTTCCCTTCGCCAGTACAGGATGCTTATATGAATCAGCCCATTGACCTGAACAAGGAATTGGTGAGTCATCCTGCCACCACATTCATTGTCCGCGTTGTTGGCGACTCCATGGTTGATGAGGGTATAGATACTGGTGACTTGCTGCTTGTTGATCGTTCTTTGTATCCGTCAAAACAAAATCTCACCGTGTGTATGCTCAACGGTGAGTTTTGTATCAAGCGCATTGTGCAAAGTGGGAAGAAAATCCTTCTCAAGTCTGGTAATCGTAAGTATTCACCGATAGAGGTGCTCCCGTCTATGAACTTCACGGTCTGGGGTGTGGTGACATGGGTTTTGAAGCGCAAGGTTGTTTATTGACGTTTTTGTTGGGAGTCTATGGCAATACTTCATATCGACTGTAACAGTTTCTATGCTTCGTGCGAGGTGTCTTTCCGACCAGAACTGAAGGGGAAACCGGTTGTGGTGGCCAATTACAATGAAGCAGGTGGCGGAATTATTCTTGCCCTGACCAAGGAGGCCAAGTCTCTGGGGCTAAAACGCGGTAATCCCGTTTTTCAGATTAAGGATGTGCTGGAGAAGAATCATGTGGCAATCTTTCCTGCCAATCTGCAGAAATATGTGGATATCTCGCGCAGAATAGTCAGTCTTGTACAAGAACTCGACATGGTTATTCATTTCCATCGTTATAGTGTGGACGAATTCTTTGCCGAAATACCCGTTTTCAAAAGCAAGTCAGACATGAGGGATTACATAGGAATCATCAAAGAGGCGATTGAGCACGGCACGGGAATACCAGTCAGTTGTGGTATTGCGTCAACAAACACCTTGGCAAAGGTGGCAACTTGGTATGCCAAACACTATGAAGGATACAAAGGAATATGCATTTTGGAAGCAGCCGATACGGAAAAAGCCCTGAGAGGCATACCCATTGCTGATGTTTGGGGTGTGGGATGGCGCTCTGCTCCCAAGATGATGCAAATGGGTATTCGCACAGCGTGGGATTATTATCAGCGACCAAAGGCTTTCGTACAAAACAAATTTCATGTCACAGGCGTGCGAACATGGACAGAACTGCATGGGCAGCCAGCCATTGATTTGACCATACCGCCAAAACAGCAGACCATCATGCACTCGCGTACCTTTGTCTATATGGAGCATGATTTAGAAAAACTGAAAGATTACATACGCGATTTCGCAGTGGCTGCAGCCCGGAAACTACGTGATCAACATAGTGTTTGTCGCAGTGTCACGGTTTTTGCAAACACAAATCGTCATCGCGGGGACCTGGATCAGTATAGCAATGGATTCACGGTTCATCTGACAGAAGACACTTCTGACACAACCGCCATCGTGAAAGCGGCTCAGCAGGCATTGGAAGCCATATACTTGCCGTATTATGAGTATAAGAGGGCTGGTGTCATTCTGGGAGACATCATGAGTGATGAGGCTGTTCAGCAGGATTTGTTTTCCACTTCTTCGGGTGAAGAAACGCGTAAACATCGCAGACTCATGGCTGCCACCGACCATATCAATGTGCGCTACGGTATGAATAAAGTGCAACCGGCTTCTTTATTGCAGACTCCGGAAGAACATAAGAAAAAAGGACATGACACCCTGCAGTATGAACCATGGCGTAATCAGTCAACAAATCTGGATGACGTGATTGAAGTGAAATAATCCATACCATTTGTGTGGAAAAGTGCTAATAACAAAAAACAAACTGTGCCAAAAAGCAAGAGTTGTTTTATCTCTGCTTTTTGGCACAGCCTGTTTCTGTATGATTTAAAATAGCGTGCAGCCTCGAATTCTCATTAGCGTGCAGCCTCGAATTCTCGTAAGAATCTGACGTCGTTCTCTGAGAACATGCGCAAATCACTTACCTGATACTTGAGGTTTGTGATGCGTTCCACGCCAAGACCGAATGCATAGCCACTATACACCTTACTGTCAATGCCGCAGAGTTCAAGCACATTCGGGTCAACCATGCCGCATCCCAGAATCTCAACCCATCCCGTATGCTTGCAGAAACCACAGCCTTTGCCGCCGCAGATATGGCACGAGATGTCCATTTCAGCACTGGGCTCGGTAAATGGGAAATAACTTGGACGTAAGCGGATCTTTGTATCTGCACCGAATAACTCACGGGCAAATGAGAGGAGCACCTGCTTGAGGTCGGTAAACGATACGTTCTTGTCTATATAAAGTCCTTCTATCTGATGGAAGAAGCAGTGGGCGCGGGCGGTAATGGCCTCGTTGCGGTATACGCGTCCAGGGCAAATGATGCGAATAGGCGGTTGCTGGCGTTCCATCACGCGTGCCTGCACTGAACTGGTATGGCTGCGCAGCAGGATATTCTTGGTAACATCTCCGAGAGCACTCTGTTCCACAAAGAATGTATCTTGCATGTCGCGTGCAGGATGGTCTGCAGCAAAGTTCATTTTTGTGAACACATGGAGGTCGTCTTCCACTTCTGGTCCATCGGCCAATACGAATCCCATGCGTGTGAAGATGTCTATGATTTCGTTCTTGACTATCGTAAGAGGATGGCGTGTGCCAAGTTCTACAGGATAGGCAGAGCGTGTCAGGTCGATGTCATCTCCTGTGGCCTCTGCAGTTTCTGCTTGTTCGCGCAGTTCATTGATACGTTCCGTTGTCTTCTGCTTCAACTCATTGATTTTCATACCGATGGTTTTCTTCTCATCAGCAGCCACATTTCGGAAATCAGCCATGAGGTCATTGATGATTCCTTTGCGGCTTAGATATTTCAGACGCAGTGCTTCTATTTCTTCTGCATTAGAGGCAGAGAGTTCGCTGACTTCTTTCAGAAGTTCTTCTATTCTGTCAAGTATCATAATCTATATAATAAATTTGGCTGCAAAGATACGAATTTTATTGGAAAAACGTATTCTATATCAAAATAAAGTTGTAATTTTGCGGTGAATTTGAGAGATTGACAGAATAATCATAGATAAAGAAAGATGAGAAAAGGTCTGTTTTTGGTGGTCTTTGCTTGTGTGTTCGCTATGTTTTGGACTGCGGGATGCACTGACAAAAAGCCTGCTGCTGCCGATAGCCTGGCTGTTGACACCTTGTCGTCGGATACTGTTTTGGCCGACACGCTGGAGGAGTTGATGGCCGACCAAAGCATACCTGTGGCGGCGGATGAACTTTTTGATGATTTCATATTTAATTTTGCAGGAAACCGAAAGCAGCAGATTCGCCGCATACTCTTCCCTCTCACGGTAGTGGAAAACGGTCAAAAGCGTAGTGTTTCAAGGAATTCGTGGAAGACTGACCATTTTTTTATGGAGCAAGGCTTCTATACTTTGATTCTTGATGACCGTAAACAGATGGCACTTCCTAAGGATACGAGCATTAGTCGTGTTACGGTGGAGAGAATTAATCTGGATAACTCGAAAGTGGAACAGTTCCATTTTGACAGAACTGCAGGGAAATGGATGCTCAAGTCCATTGAGAAGAGCACGGTGGCAAACAATGACAATTCTTCCTTCCTGACGTTTTACCATCGTTTCGTCACAGATACTGTGTTCCAGATGCAGAGCCTGAACGACTTTGTAACCTTCTCAGGGCCGAATCCCGATGACGATTTCGAGGAACTGGTGGGTGAAATCACCCCGGAGCAGTGGCCTGCCTTTGCCCCGGCTGATTTGCCTTCAGGAACCATCTATAATATTATATATGGTGAAAAACGTGTTGGGAGCACTCAGAAAATATTCATGCTTCGTGGTATTTCCAACGGGCAGGAAATGGAAATGACATTCAAGAAAAGCGGTTCTCAATGGAAACTGACAAAACTGGTGGAGTAGGAGAGATGAAGGACTGTCTAAACTATAGTTTGAAGAATCACAACACATTCGGCATTGATGCCCAATGCGACCGTTTCCTGGAATATTCCAATGTACAGGAGGCGCAGCAGGTGGCCGCTATTTTGCGCTCCTCCGGTTGTCCGTTCCTGATTATTGGTAGTGGCAGTAATCTGCTGCTGACAAAGAATTTTGAGGGAATTGTAGTGCATTCTGCCATCAAAGGCATAGCGTGCACAGCCTCGTCAGCCGATTCTTCCTCGGAAAAGGGCGTGTACATAGCATGTGGAAGTGGTGAGACGTGGGACGATGTCGTGGATTGGTGCACATCGCAAGGCTATGGAAATCTGGTGAATCTCTCCCTTATACCTGGCGAGGTGGGTGCCTCGGCTGTGCAGAATATCGGTGCATATGGTTCTGAAGTGGGGACTTATATCTCTGCGATTCATGCCGTGGAAGTTTCGTCAGGCAATGTGGTGACGATTCTTAGTGACGACTGTGAGTATGGCTATCGCAGCAGCCGTTTCAAACATGAGTGGCGTAACCGTTATCTCATCACCTCTGTAGTGTATTTCTTGCCGACATCCGAACCGCTTCATGTAGATTATGGAAATATACGTGAAGAACTGCGGCTCCGTCATATCGAACAACCCACGGCAGCAGACCTGCGACAGACTATCATTCATATCCGCAATGCGAAACTACCTGATCCCAAGACAGAAGGCAATGCCGGCAGTTTTTTTATGAATCCCGTCGTACCGAAAGAAAAGTATCTTGAATTGGCAGCCCTTTATCCTGGTATGCCGCATTATACGGTTGATGCAAGTCATGAGAAGATTCCTGCAGGCTGGATGATTGAGCAGTGCGGATGGAAAGGTCGGACAATAGGCCGTGCCGGTGTCCACGATAAGCAGGCATTGGTGCTTGTCAACCGCGGAGGAGCCAGTGGAAGCGAGATAGTAAGCCTGTGTGAAGCCATCCGCCAAGACGTTTTCAGCAGGTTTGGCATAGAAATTTTCCCCGAAGTGAATATCGTTTGAGTCTGAGACTATGGATATGAAACTGACCTTTTTAGGAACAGGAACGTCTGTCGGAGTGCCTTCCATTGGCTGTCAGTGTGAGGTTTGCACCAGTAAAGACCCTCACGACAAGCGCTTGCGGTGCTCTGCCATGATAGAGACTGAACATACGCGCATACTGATTGATACAGGACCAGACTTCAGACAGCAGATGCTCACACAGCCTTTCCGCAAGATTGATGCCGTTTTGCTCACTCATATCCATTATGATCATGTGGGGGGTATTGACGATCTTCGGCCTTTCTGCCAGTTCGGAGAGGTGGATGTCTATGCGGATGAACTGACATCAAGCGGACTGATGAAGACGGTTCCTTATTGTTTTGCAGAGAATCGCTATCCCGGTGCTCCACGTATATGTCTGCATACCCTGCAACATCATACACCTATTTATATTAATGAGTTGGAGATAATCCCCTTCTGTGTCTACCACCACATGCTTCCCATCACCGGCTACAGGATTGGCGGGCTGGCCTATATTACAGATATGAAGACGATTGATGAAGCAGAACTTCCTTATTTACAGGGTGTTGATACGCTGGTTGTCAATGCGTTGCGCTTCCATCCAGCCCACCACGCTCATCAGAATGTGGACGATGCCGTTGCTTTTGCGCGGAGAATAGGGGCACAACAATCGTTCCTCATACATTCCTGTCATGATATAGGATTGCATGAAGAGGTAAACAGTCGGTTGCCCAAAGACATCCAACTCGCTTACGACGGACAAACGGTGGAAGTTATTTCTTGAATTTCCTGTAGAGTTTCCATACTAACAGAAGACCGTCAAACACGCCGGCTCCCGTATTCATCAGTCCTTGCACGTTGAGTTTGCCGCGCTTGCTGGTCAGGGCGGTAGGCTTTGCAAACAAATCCTTGCGCAACTTATTGATTTTGTCGTTGTCTTTTCGGATTTCTTTGCGCAACTGCATCTTCCGTTCCTCAATGGAACGCAAGGTGGTATACAGGTTTGTGTTCGTTTCTTCTGTCATAACTCGCTCTGTCAACTATTGTTCCATCAGCAGACTGGCCAGGAATTTCACCAGTGGCTTTTCTATCCAGTTCTTTCTGAACGCAAGGAACAAAAGGAAAATCAGTAAATAGAAGGCTGCCACGATAAGGAATGCCAGCGGAAAACCAGTATATGGCGCCATGGCATAGGCGGCAGCGAAAGAAAGATAGATGAAAATTATAATGACGATGAGGAACACCACGGCGGCAATAGTCAATGCCGTGATGAGCCGCACCACTTTCTCGATTACATCGAGCCTCAGATACTCGTTCTGAAGCCCGACGTAATGCTTGAGCACCTCAATGAGTTGCCCGATGGTCTCTATGTTCTTGTCTGTGGAAAACATGAGAATTCTTTATTCAGCGATGTCTGAAGCGGCTTCCTTGATGTCGTCGGCCAGGTCCACAATCTCCTTGCGTGACAGGTTGATGTTGTGTTTCTTGCAGAAATCGTCAATGGCATCTGTGATTTTCTCACGGGTGTCCGTACCCTTTTCGGGTGCTACCAATAAACCTAATGCTGCTCCGGCGATGGCTCCGCCGAGGAATGCGCCAATGTAACCTAATGCTTTCATATCAGTTGTTGATTTAATTGTTTGAAATGTCTTGATAAAAGTTCTCGCAAAAATACTCATTTTTCTTGTAACTGCAATGTTTTAGACACTCATTTTTTGTTAAAAACCGTGTATTTATGTCATTTAACAAACTTTATGCACCATTTTTCTCCGTTTTTAATTGTTTTTGTGTAATTTCGCACATTCATTGGAAATAAGTTTAATTCTAACAATAGAGAAAAAGTATGAAGAAGTACATGGTGATATGCGCAGGTTTGTGCATGACATTAGCATTTACAAGTTGTGGTTCACAGAAGGAAAGTGCCTATCGCAAGGCATACGAGAAAGCAAAGGCTCAGGAGGCTGCCGTTGGCGCACAGGCCGTTGAAGAGACCACAGTAGTGGCTCCTGTAACCACGAGACCGGCTACCGAGACCACTGTTATCGACAATGTGGACAACGTTTCCGTACGTCAGGAGAAACTGACGGTTGTTGACGGCTCTGGCTTGAAGAACTTTAGCGTAGTGGTTGGTTCGTTCTCTGTGAAGGCAAATGCAGAAGGACTTGCCCGTCAACTGCGTAATGCTGGCTATCCGGCACAGATTGCATTCAACAGTGGAAACAATTTCTATCGCGTTATCGCTTCCACATTCGACGACAAGGCAAGTGCTGTGCGCAGCCGCAACGATTTCCGCTCACAATATCCTGATGCCTGGCTGCTCTTTAACCAGCAGTAATCAAAACATTGGCAAGGATTTTATCGATAGACTACGGGAAGAAACGTACAGGCATAGCAGTCACCGACCCATTGCAGATTATAGCAAATGGGTTGGCGACTGTTTCTACGTCTGAACTTTTCGACTTTCTCCAGTCTTATATGTCGCACGAGCCTGTCGAGAAAATCGTCATTGGCAGGCCCATGCAGCCCAATGGGGCGCCCAGCGAGAACTTGGTGCGAGTGCAGCAGTTCGTGAATCGCTGGAGAAAAGTATGCCCCGACATTCCCATTGAGTATGTTGATGAGCGGTTCACGTCGGTATTGGCTCATCGCGCAATGCTTGATGGCGGACTTCATAAGAAAGCACGCCAGAACAAAGCGCTGGTGGATGAGATCAGTGCCACCATCATCCTCCAGAGTTATATGGAAAGCCGGCGACCATGACTACAGAAAACAATTAGCAGGAAAACCGCCAGATGATTTTACCTATTTATATATATGGGCAACCAGTGTTGCGAAAAGAGAGCCAGGACATACCGAAAGACTATCCTGACCTGGGCGTATTGATTGACAATATGTTCGAAACGCTGACCGCCAGCGATGGCGTGGGGTTGGCAGCACCACAGATCGGACTTCCCATCCGTGTGGCCGTAATCGACTTGGATGTGCTTTCAGAAGACCTTCCTGAGTACAAGGGATTCCGCAAAGCGTATATAAACCCTCATATTCTTGAGTTCGACGACAGCGAAACTGATGCTATGGAAGAGGGATGTCTCTCTCTGCCCGGCATTCATGAAAAAGTGGTGCGCCCCAAACGTATCCGCGTGAAATACGAGGATGCTGACCGCAACGAGCATGAAGAGTGGGTGGACGGCTATTTGGCCCGTGTGATGCAACATGAATTCGATCATCTCGATGCACACATGTTTATCGACAGAATCTCTCCTTTGCGCCGCCAGTTGATCAAAAGCAAACTCAAGGCGCTCACACTGGGGAAATACCGCTGCTCTTATCGCACCAAGCCGCCCAGAAGATAGTTTGCCGGCACACGGCAGGGGATGAGGATGGGAAATGCAAACAGGCAAAGCAGATGAGCACGATGAAGAGAAAACCATCATCACGACAACTGAAAGGTAAGAGACTGCAGAGTCTTTTGCTTTTCTGTCTTTTTGCCTTTTTGCCCTCGTGTGCCCAGTATAACATTGACCGAGTCATCATGGCCGGGCGCAGTGCGCTCTATTATGAAGACTACGTTCTGTCCATCCAGTATTTCAATCAGGTAATCACCGCCAAGCCGTATCTCTATGAACCATGGTATTTCAGGGCCCTGGCGAAATACAATCTTGATGATTATCTTGGTGCGGAGAACGATTGTTCGGAAGCAATCAGCCTGAATCCCTACGTGTCCACTATCTATGAACTTCGCGGAGTGTGCCGTATCAGACAGCAGAAATATAGCGATGCCGCCACCGATTATGACAAGGCCATAGCCAATGACCCCATGAACATGAACCTGTGGTATAATCGTGCGCTGTGTCGCATACAGGACAAGGACTTTGACAAGGCGAATTTCGAACTCGATTCGATGATGAACCGATGGAAAACCAACGCAAAAATCTATCAACTCAAGGCAGAAGTGTGCATGCAGCAGAGAGATACCGTGGAGGCCTCTGCCTTTCTCGACCGCTCTTTGGAACTCGATCCCTACGACGGAGAGGCCTGGACGGTAAGGGCGATGATCAGTTTGAGCCGGAAAAAGTGGAAAGATGCAGACCAGCAACTTGGAAAAGCCATTCATTTGAAGCCCTCTGTGGCCAATAATTATGTGAATCGAGCGCTGGCACGCTATAACATCAACAATCTGAGAGGTGCCATGGCCGACTACGACAAGGCCATCGAACTGGATCCCAACAACTTCCTGGCGCATTATAACCGAGGCCAGTTGCGTGTACAAGTGGGGGATGACAACCGCGCCATAGACGATTTCGACTTCATTATCAATCTGGAGCCTAATAATATCATGGCTATTTTCAACCGTGCGCTACTGCTCGACAGGACGGGAGACCTGCGCGCGGCTATCCGCGACTATTCTCGTGTGATTGAAGAGTTCCCTAATTTCTGGACGGGACTGCAATATCGCGCACGCTGCTATCGTCGTCTGGGCATGACGGCACAGGCGGAGATGGACGAATTCCGTGTTTTCAAGGCCCAGATGGACAAGCATTTGGGCATACAACCGCGTTGGGGCAGAAAGAAAAGCAGGGAGATTCGTAAGCAAAGCGACATCGACATGAACAAATACAACCAGTTGGTGGAGGCCGACGAGCAGGTGGTGGAGCATGAATACAACTCTGCCTATCGCGGCAAGGTGCAAAACCGAAAGGTGGAAGACGAACTTATGCCGATGTATGTGCTTTCTTACCGGCGCTATACGAATGGCGTGAAGAGATATACAGCCTATGATAACGAGGTGGAAGCCTTCAATCGCACCTCGCACCCGCGCCATGCCATTAGCATTACCTGCAATCAGCAAACCCTCAATGAGGGAGAGACGCGTGCCTATTTCATGTTGGTTGACTCGTTGACGGCCGACGTGGCCGCCATCAAGGACCTGAATAAAGACAAGGCACTGCTCATCCACCGGGCCATTGCTTATTCGGTGGTGCAGAATTTTGACGCTGCCATCAACGATCTCACTGCTTATGTGCAGACCGACAGCACATTGGCCATAGCCTATTGGCAGCGCGGCGTGTGCCAAGCACTGATGAATGAGTTTACGCAGTCGCAAGGCATCGACTCCGATCTTAGGGCCGTACGCACCCAAGCCGACTTCGACGAGGCCATCAAACTAAGTCCCAACAATCCGTATCTCTATTACGACCGGGCCACGCTCCATGCCATGCGCAGGCAATATCAGGCTGCCATTGATGATTATACGAGAGCCATTGCCCTCGATTCCGATATTGCCGAGGCCTATTTCAACCGAGGTCTGGTGAGAATCTATAGCGGCAACAAAGCCGAAGGACTTGAAGACCTGAGCAAAGCCGGAGAACTGGGATTGTTCAATGCCTATGGACTCATCAAGAAATACAAGGCATCGAAAGACCGTAAATGAGCATTCTTGTGCGTCATCATATTATTTGTTGTTCCCATGGTGACGGTCGCTTTCCTGCAGCAGCCATCGTTTCACGTCGCTAATGGCAGAAAAACGCATTCTCCTCAACGAAATTTTTTCTGTGAGAAGAAAGAAAATGTGTTAAATTTTGATATTATCTCAAAAGAAAGTGCTAACTTTGCAGCCAATATTGATTTTAAACAAAAACACAATGATTAACATTACATTTCCAGACGGCTCTGTTCGCTCGTATGAGCAGGGCGTGACAGGACTCGAAATTGCCGAGAGCATATCACCGGCCTTGGCACGTAGCATTATCAGTTGCGGTGTGAATGGTGAGACAGTAGAATTAAACCGCCCCATCAACGAAGATGCCACCATCGCACTTTATAAATGGGATGACGAAGAGGGAAAGCATACTTTCTGGCACACCAGCGCACACTTGCTGGCCGAGGCTCTGAAAGAGTTGTATCCTGGAATTCAGTTCGGATTCGGTCCGGCCATAGAAAACGGATTCTTCTATGATGTGCTTCTGCCCGACGGCGAGCAGATCAAGGAGGGCGACTTCACCAAGATTGAAGACAAGATGAAGGAACTGGCCTCGAAGAAAGAGCCGGTGGTGCGCCGCGAAGTGTCGAAATCAGATGCGCTGAAGGAATTCGCTGCCGACGGACAGACCTACAAGTGCGAGCACATCGATCAGGACTTGGAGGACGGAACCATCACTACATACACACAGGGAAACTTTACCGACTTGTGCCGAGGTCCGCACTTGATGAACACAGGCGACATCAAGGCTGTGAAACTCACCAGTGTGGCTGGTGCATTCTGGCGTGGTGATGCCGAGCGTGAGCAGATGCAGCGTCTCTACGGCATCTCTTTCCCGAAGAAAAAAATGCTCGACGAGTATCTGGTAATGCTTGAAGAGGCCAAGAAACGTGACCATCGCAAGATTGGAAAAGAGATGGATTTGTTCATGTTCTCCGAGCGTGTGGGTAAGGGACTGCCCATCTGGCTGCCCAAGGGAACGGAACTTCGCCTGCGCTTGCAAGACCATTTGCGCAAGGTGCAGAAGCGTTTCGGCTATCAGGAAGTGATCACTCCGCATATTGGAAGCAAGAATCTCTATGTCACAAGTGGCCACTATGCCCACTACGGAAAGGATTCTTTCCGCCCCATCACCACTCCAGAGGAAGGTGAGGAGTATATGCTCAAGCCGATGAACTGTCCCCACCACTGCGAGATCTTTGCCAATAAGCCGCGCTCTTATCGCGCCCTGCCACTGCGTATTGCAGAATTCGGTACCGTTTATCGCTATGAGCAGAGCGGCGAATTGCACGGACTGACCCGCGTGCGCTCGTTCACACAGGACGATGCCCACCTGTTCTGCCGTCCCGACCAGGTTAAACAGGAGTTCCTCAATGTGATGGAAATCATCAATATCGTGCTCACTGCCTTCGGATTCAACTTTGAAGCACAGATTTCTCTGCGCGATCCTAACGACCATGAGAAGTATGTGGGTACCGACGAAGACTGGGCATTGGCCGAAAAAGCCATCGTTGAGGCTTGCCAGGAGAAAGGTCTGCCTGCCAAGATTGAATATGGCGAGGCCGCTTTCTATGGTCCGAAACTCGACTTCATGATCAAGGATGCCATCGGGCGTCGCTGGCAGTTGGGCACCATACAGGTGGACTATAACCTGCCAAAGCGCTTCCAACTGGAATATACCGACGAAGATAACACGAAGAAGACACCTGTGATGATTCACCGTGCTCCTTTCGGCAGCATGGAGCGCTTCTGCGCCGTGCTCATCGAGCATACAAGCGGTCATTTCCCATTGTGGCTCACGCCCGACCAGGTGGCCATTCTTCCGCTGTCAGAGAAGTATAATGACTATGCAAAAGAAGTGGCCAAGAAATTCGATTTGCAAGGTGTGCGCGCCACACTTGACCTTCGCAATGAGAAACTTGGCAGGAAAATCCGCGATAATGAACTGAAGCGCATTCCTTATATGGTCATCGTCGGCGAGAAAGAAGCCGCAGAAGGACTCGTTGCCGTGCGCCCGCAGGGTGGTGGAGAACAGAGCGTGAAGACCATTCAGGAATTCATCGACGAGGTGAATGCCAAAGTTGCAGAAATGACAAAGGACTTTTAGACCTTCATAATGCAATCGTGCATAGTATGGTTTTTATGTTCATCGTGATAGGTGCATAGTTCATGATTTATGGTTGTTCGCTGAACAGGAAGAAAGACGTAATGTTAAATATCTGTAAAATTGCGAAAAACTTTGAATTATGGGCTATGCACTATGAACTAAAAATTGTACCTTTGCAGCCGATTTTCTAATCAGTTGAACTAAAACCAGTTAATGAAGAACGACAAAAAAGGACAACAGTACCGTGTGAACGAGCAAATTCGTGTCCGCGAAGTACGAATTGTGGGTGACGGAGAATCAATGGTTCTGCCAACCCGACAAGCATTGGATATGGCTCACCAGCAAGGCGTTGACCTTGTTGAGATTTCTCCGAATGCAAATCCGCCTGTTTGTCGTCTCATTGACTACAGCAAATTCCTCTATCAGCAGAAGAAGCGTGCCAAGGAAATGAAGGCCAAGCAGGTGAAACAGGAAGTAAAGGAAATCCGTTTCGGACCTCAGACCGACGATCACGACTATAACTTCAAACTGAAACATGCCAAGGAATTCCTGGAAGAAGGCAATAAGGTTCGCGCCTATGTATTTTTCCGCGGTCGTTCCATCTTGTTTAAGGAGCAGGGAGAGGTGTTGCTGCTGCGTTTTGCCAACGATTTGGAAGAGTATGGCAAAGTAGAACAGATGCCATCGCTCGAAGGAAAGAAGATGTTCCTGTATCTGTCGCCCAAGAAAGCAGGCGTGGCCAAGAAGAGCCAGCAGAAACTTGACAGGGAGAAGCGCGAAGCCGAAGCCAAGGAACAGACAAAACAGGCCGTGAATACAGCCAAAGAGGATCTGGAAGAAGATGCTCCCGCAAACGGCGGCCTGTTTGCCAATATCAAAGGCGGTGATGAACTGTTGAAAAAACTGAAGGGCGAATAACAATGAAAAAAGGGTGCGTAACGCCGGGTATATGCGTTGCCACTGTATATATTAACAATTAAATAAAAGGAAAAAATGCCAAAAGTAAAGACAAATTCCGGTGCTAAGAAGAGATTTCGTTTCACCGGTACGGGTAAGGTGAAGAGAAAGCATGCTTACCACAGCCACATTCTGACGAAGAAGACCAAGAAACAAAAGAGAAATCTGGTTCATCAGGCTATTGTAGATCCATCAAACATGAAGCAGGTACGCGATTTGCTCTGCCTTCGTTAATCATTTAATTTAGGAAAGGAACAAAACTATGCCAAGATCAGTAAATCACGTTGCTTCAAGAGCAAAGAGAAAAAGAATTCTCAAATTGACACGTGGCTATTTCGGAGCCCGTAAGAATGTTTGGACAGTAGCAAAGAATACCTGGGAGAAAGGTCTGACCTATGCCTATCGTGATCGTCGTAACAAGAAGCGTGCTTTCCGTAGCCTGTGGATTCAGCGTATCAACGCTGCCGCTCGTCTGGAGGGTATGAGCTAC
>ODAI011850307.1_pt1 | contig 31404 bp, 24 predicted proteins | sample 1539321 | NCBI WGS metagenome assembly ODAI01 (sample SAMN02144231, study PRJEB22623) | gut metagenome | biome: sheep rumen | host: Ovis aries | place: New Zealand
ACAGCCGGCATCGGCTTCCAGAACGGCTGCGAGAAGCTCGGAGCGATGGCCATTCCTATGGGACCCGGCAATACGAACAAGCAGCTGCAGATGATGATGGATCTGAAGTCTACCGTTCTGTGCGCGACATCTTCCTATGCGCTCCTTCTGGCGGAGGAGATCGAGAAGCGCGGGATCGCAGACAAGATCCACCTGAAAAAAGGCGTGATCGGTTCTGAGAGATGGGGCGAAAAGATGCGCAAGCGGATCTCGGAAGAGCTCGGCATTGAACTGTACGATATTTACGGCCTGACAGAGATCTACGGTCCCGGCATCGGCATCAACTGCAAGTACGACACAGGCATGCACTACTGGGATGACTATCTGTATCTGGAGATCATTGACCCTGCGACCGGCGAGAACGTGCCCGACGGCGAGTGGGGAGAGATCGTCATCACGACACTGGTCAAAGAAGGGGCGCCTCTTATTCGCTTTCGCACGCACGATCTGTCCAGGATCATTCCCGGCGAGTGCCCTTGCGGCAGCAAATTCCCCCGCATCGACGCGATCACCGGAAGAAGCGACGACATGATGAAGATCAAGGGCGTCAACGTCTTCCCTAAACAGATCGAAGAGATCCTGGGAACATTCCCCGAACTGTCCAGCGAGTATCAGATCCGTATATCTCATCTGGACGGCAAGGACAGCATGCGTATATACGTGGAAGCGAGCGGCAGCAATGATTTCAAGGCGCTGCAGCAGAAAATCGCGGCAGCCGTCAAGAGCAGGATCGGCTTCACACCGATCGTTTATGTGGTAGAGCTCGGATTCCTGCCCAGAAGCGAGAAGAAATCGAAGAGAGTGATCGACGAGAGATTTCAGTAATTACGGGAGATGAACATGAAAGTCTGTCTTCTTAGTGAATCGTTCCCGCCCGTTATTGACGGGGTGGTCAACGTGGTAATGAACTATGCGAAATATTTGATGCAGGATAACGGCGCGCAGATCGAGGTCGGCGCGCCCAAATATCCGGGCGGCAATTATAATCAGTATCCTTATCAGGTCGTCGCCTACCCCAGCTTTGACACGGAAGCACATGCCAACGGATACCGCACGGGCAATCCGCTGGTCGGTAAAGAGATCACGCAGCTGGCGGCTTTCGGGCCCGATATCATCCACTCACACTGCCCGGCCACCGCGACGATCGCGGCGCGCCTTGTGCGGGAGATGACCGGAGCCCCCATCGTATTCACCTATCACACGAAATATGATATCGATATCCGAAGAGCTGCCAAAATAAACCTGATCGCGGAGGAAACCATCAAAGCGATGGTGGGCAATATCGAGGCCTGCGATGAGGTCTGGGCAGTGAGCGACGGTGCGGGCAGGTCCCTGAAAGCACTCGGCTTTCAGGGCGACTACCGGGTGATGAACAACGGCGTTGATTTTGAAAAGGGAAGAGTGGACGTACAGACCGTTGCGGAAGTAACGGCGGCATATGATCTGCCGGACGGTGTTCCGGTCTTTCTGTATGTCGGAAGGATGATCAATTACAAGAACCTGCCGATGATCCTGGAGGCGCTGAAGATCCTGGTGGACAGCGGACAGGACTTTCGAATGGTACTGATCGGGAAGGGGCCTGACAAAGAAGCGCTGGAAAAAACGGCGGTGGAACTCGGCCTCATGAATGAAGGGGGCGGAGGCAAAGTGTTCTTCACCGGACCGATCTACGACCGTGATCAGTTGCGCGCGTGGAACACGCGGGCGGATTTGTTCCTGTTCCCGAGCACATTCGACACCAATGGCCTCGTGGTCCGTGAGGCAGCGGCGTGCGGACTTGCCAGCGTCCTGATTAAGGACTCCTGCGCCGCAGAAGGGATCACGGACGATCAAAACGGCTTTCTCATCGGCGAATCGGCGCAGGAGATGGCAGAGTTTCTTGCGAGAGTGTGCAAGGATCTCGACCATGTTCACGACGTCGGCCTGCATGCAATGGACGAGATCTATCTGTCCTGGCAGGAATGCGTCGGCAGAGCCTACGACAGATACCGGTACATACTTGCAAGGAACAAGGTCGGTGCGCTTCCGCATCACAGAAAACAGGCGACGGATATGATGGTCCGGTTCACGGCGAAGACCATGGAAGAGCAGTACAAGCTTCACAGAAAGACGCTGGAAGGGCAGGCGCTGCTCCGGAAAAAGACGAAAGACATCCGCAGGGAGCTGCTCGGCCGAGCGTCTGCGGTGGCGGAAGAGGTCAAACTGACTTCGGAAACAGCCAAGCTCCTGTGGGATGATATCATCGAAGACCTGTGGTCGGAGGACGGCGGCGTGAAATGAAGGTATCGAACATAGCATCGAGTAGAGCATCGAATAAAGCATCGAATAAAGCATCGAATAAGGCACCGGATAAAAAGGCACCGAGTACAGCGAAAGAGACGAGCAGACCGCCCAAAAAGCAATTTAACTTCCGGAAGATGTCTTTTTACCAGATATGGATCCGGAGCTTCTGCGACGGAAACGGGGATGGGATCGGCGATCTGTACGGTGTATACGACAAACTGGAGTACATCAAAGCGCTCGGTGTGGACGGAATCTGGTTCAGCCCGATCTATCCTTCTCCCAACGCGGACTACGGCTATGATATTTCCGATTACAGGGACATCCACCCGGACTACGGCACATTGGAGCAGTTTAAGAAGGTGCTGGACCGCGCACATGAACTCGGCCTGAAGGTCCTGCTCGATCTGGTGATCAATCACACGTCCGACGAGCACCCGTGGTTTATCGAGAGCTGCAAGGGAAAGGACAACCCCTACAGTGATTACTACATCTGGCGCGATCCGCGCTTTAAGGGGGAGACCAAGCTTCCGCCCAACAACTGGTACAGCCAGTTCGAAGGTCTTGCCTGGGAATATAACGAGCAGAGAGGACAGTACTATCTGCACGTTTTTGCCAAAAAACAGCCTGACCTCAACATGGACAATCCCAAAGTCCGCGAAGAGGTGAAGAGCATTATGCGCTTTTGGCTGGATCTTGGCGTAGACGGGTTCCGAGAGGATGTGATCAATTTCATATCCAAGGTGCCGGAGCTCCCCAACGGCTGGTCTTTCGTGCCTGCGATCAACGGCCTGCCGTTTTACAAGGACGGCCCTAATCTTTACAAATACCTGGAGGAATTCAGAGAAACGGCACTGGAGTACGGCGCCGTGCAGATCGGAGAGGCGCCGTTTACATCCGTCAAGACAGCCCTCACTTATATAGGCGGCCGCCGGCGTGTGCTGGACATGCTGATCCAGTTCGACACAATGTTTGCGGACTGCTTTATGACGGAGTACGTGTATCACGGGTTCCGGCTGCGCAAGCTCAAACGCGCATTCAGGAAATGGCAGTACGGACTGCAGGGCAAAGCGTGGTTTGCGCTGTATCTGGAGAACCATGACCATCCGCGCGTGGTGAACCGCTACGGGAACATCCGTCACTGGAAGGCGTCGGGGTCGATGCTGGCGGCGTGCTATATTTTGCAGAGAGGGACGCCTTTCCTGTATCAGGGACAGGAACTCGGAATGACGAATATTGCCCTCAATTCCATCGATAAATACAATGATGTGGCGGCGAAGAATGCCTACAACACGTTCTTTTTGAGGGATTCCGTCGAGCGCAGACTCGAACGCATACATGTCTCGACACGGGATTCGGCGAGGACGCCGGTGCAGTGGACGAACGGTCCGAATGCCGGCTTTACCACGGGTAAGCCCTGGTTCTATGTCAATCCCAACTACTCTTTCGTCAACGCGCAGACGGAGGAGGAGGATCCGCTGAGTATCCTGAACTTTTACAAGAGGTGTCTTAATCTGAGAAAGCACAGCAGGACGCTGCTGTACGGAACATACCGGGAGTATTGTCCGCTGAGCAGCAAGATCTATATGTACGAGCGAAGGTATACAGATAAGAGCGGCGGCTCGGAGGAGAGGATCCTGGTGGTGTGTTCGTTTGCCTCCCGTGAGCATTCCTACCGCATGCCGCGGGGATATAATTACAAGAAGGGAAAACTGATCCTGGACAATTATATATCCGAAGAAGGTATGAAGGCAGGAGAGACGGCCGAGGCGGGAACCCTCAGGCCCTATGAAGTACAAGTATGGAAATTCCGCAAGAAACCGCGCGTCTGAGAAAAAAGCTCGCACGGATACAGGATTTGCTGCATTTATAGAGAAGAGTTATTATGAGTGGTACACAGATTTTTGAATTAATTACCGGAATGCTGAGCGGACTTGCGCTGTTCATGTTCGGAATGAATGTGATGAGCGACACATTGACACAGCTTGCGGGCGGTAAATTGAGCGGCCTCATTGATAAGATCACTGCAAACCGCTTCGCGGGATGGGCTTTTGGTACTATCTTGTCGGTATTTGTGCAGTCATCGGTGACAACTGTAATGGTCGTCGGCCTTGTCAATTCGGGGATCATGACGGTCATGCAGTCCGCAGGCGTCATGATCGGGGCTAACCTCGGAACGACTGCCACGGCGTGGCTGCTCAGCCTGAACTCGCTTGGCGGCTCCTTCTGGCTGGAGCTCCTCAAGCCATCCAGCTTCACGCCTTTTCTTGCGATCGGCGGTGTAGTATTTCTGATGTTTGCCAAGGGTGAAAAAAAGAGGTCGATCGGCACGATCGTCGTCGGTTTTTCCGTCATGATGATCGGCATGGAGATGATGAGCTCCGCAGTGGTTCCGCTTCACAATTTCCCCGCTTTCAACCGGATGATGCTGAGCGCCTCGAATCCGTTCATCGGCGTGCTCGTGGGAATTGCGTGTACGCTTATGATCCAGAGTTCGGCAGCTGCGATCGGTATTCTGCAGGCGCTGGCTATGTCCGTAGGGGTAACTTACGGGATGGCGATCCCGATCGTATGCGGCGCACAGCTGGGAACATGCCTGACTGCGATCCTTGCTTCCCTCAGCGGCAGTAACAAGGGCAAAAGAGCGGCTCTGGTGCACCTTACCTACAACCTGATCAGAAATACGGTTTTCCTTGTGGTATTCAATATCCTCGTCGGGATGTTTCGGTTCGCGATTGTTAATGAGGAGGCAGGTGCGGTCGGAATCGCGGCTTTCCACACACTGATCAATCTGCTCGGAAGTGTTGTGTTCCTGCCGATCACAGGGCTCCTTGTCAAGCTGGTGCACATGATACTGCCTTTCAACGCAGCGGAAAAAGAGGAGGAGACAGATACACTCACTATCCTCAATCCTCTGTTTTTGAGGAATCCTGCCTTTGCGCTTGATCAGGTCAGGACCGCCTCTTTCATGCTGTCAGATGTTGTGCAGGAATACTATGATTCATATATGGATATGATCGCTCAGAACATGGCGGAGGAGCCGGAGAATATGCGGCTTTTGGGTGCCAAGGCGGATCGCTATGTGAGTCAGATCAGAAAGTACTGCATACGTCTTTCAGAGCAGAAGATGCACGATAAGGACGCCAGAAATCTTGCCTTTCTCACCGGTGCAGTCAACAATTATGCCGAAATGACGCAGAAGATCAAAGCCATGGAAGAGGCCTTCTTCCGGTTTAGAAAGAAAGGAGAGAGTTTCTCTGAAGAGGCAAGGAAGGATCTGGGCACATTCGGAAACGCAGTTCAGGAGATCCTGGGCGCTACGGTCCATGATTATGCAACGCAGAACACAAGGCTTGCGGGCACTGTGCAGGTTTACAGAGAGATCATCACGGACCTTTGGGGCAGGATCAACAGAAGGAATGTGAGAAGACTTCACAGCGGCGAGTGCAGCCCGGCAGGAAACAGAGCGTTTTCAGAAATCTGCACAGGATATGAAAGGATCGTTGACCGCTGTGACAGCATTGCGAGGCATATCCTTCTGAGAGCCGGCGAGAAGGCGCAGGCACCGACGCCGGAGCAGGTCGACAGGATCAGGGCGCTGTTCAGCGACAAATTCTCCGAGCTGGAATGAGTTTATAGTTTGGGCGGCCGCATTTGTCGAATGCGGCCGCCCCTTCTTTCTGCCGGTTAATTAGGCTTTCATTTCTCCATTATAAAGGCAAAATCTTCGAGCCGGGCATCCCGGTCGCCGTCGTTTGCCGTATCATTCCATTTCCCCTGATGTGCAGTCCACTCCGCGTACTGCACGTCTTTGTTTGTAAAGCGGATGCAGGTCTCCTTGTTCTCATAGTTGTCGGGCTGAAGATCATCCCAGTTTTCGTACCGGAAGGCGCTGCCGTCCGTCCATTTCCAGCTGCCGTCCGCATCGAGATAGCCGCCGATCCAAATATTGCTGCGGGAAGATTTCTGAGAAAACTCTATGAGGAACTTCTGCTCCGGCGCTGAGTTGGCGGACGCCAGATGTCCTCCGTGCTCCGTGCAGTAATCCTCTGCCGCGCTCCATGACAGCGCCCCTTCCAAGAGCGTGTAATCATGTCCTCGGAATTCGCTCACTGCAACTTCTACGGTCACGTCCGCCTCTTCGGTCGCCTCTGTCTCTTCGGCTTCTTTCTCCGACGGTTCCGGATCCTGTTCTTCATCAGCGCCCGTGTCTGCTGCTTCGTCCGCTGCCGCATCAGTCTCAGCGTCAGCCGTCAGTCCGTATCCGACAGGGAAGAGGCACTGATCTGTTCCGATCTCACTGACATCGCCGTACCAGGGCATCGGGAGCCTGCCGGTAAAAGGCGCCTGTCCCATGAGGACATTTGCGACGCCCTTTCCCTCGCTTCCGGGCAGATAGCACATCACTGCCGCATCCCAGTCCTGCAGCTCCTCACGGATGATCACCTGCCGGCCGGCAACGATGCACGCGACTGTCGGGATTCCGTGGTCCCTGCGCAGCGCCTTCGCTTCCTCGATCGCACTTCGGTTCTCAGGCAGCGCGAGCGCACCGGTTATGCTGATATCCGCGCTGTCTCCGTTCCACTCCGCATAGGGCTGTTCTCCGACGAACAATAAGGTGACATCTGCCTCTGCCGCTCTGGCGGGATCCGTGATGATCGTGATCTTCTTCTCTCCGGCGGCTTCCTTCAGACCGGTCATGATCGTGGTCACTCCTTCGACCTCCCCGACCGGTGCGTTCCAGCTCTGCGTCCAGCCGCCGCACTGCGCACCTGCATTCTCTGCCGCAGGTCCCGTGACATAGACAGAGATGCCGTCCTTCAGGGGAAGTACTGCAGCATCGTTCTTGAGAAGGACCAGCGACTCCTCTACTGCTTTGATCGCCAGGTCACGATACTCTTTGGATCCGCACTCCTTCTGTGTGGTTGTGAGCGCCTCCTGCATGGGATCATCCATGATGCCGGCATCTATTTTGAACTGAAGGATATGGCGGACCGCATCATCAATGCGCTCCTCAGAGATTTTCCCGCTCTTTACTCCCTGCAGCACTGCATCGAACGTCTCACGATACATGTTGGGCTCCATCAGCATGTCGATGCCCGCGTTGATCGCATTGGCCATCTGCTCGCCGAAGTCTTTGCCGCTGATATTGTGGATCGACTCCCAGTCGCTGACGATCATCCCGTCAAAACCCAGCTCGCTACGAAGGACGGATATATACTTGCCGTTCTCATGCATCTTGACGCCGCCCACGCTGCCATGGCTGATCATGATCGTCATTGCGCCGGCATCGACGAGCCGCTTGTAGACATCGAGCAGGGCCTCCGTCTCAGCGTCGCTCAAATCTGCGTCGCCGCGGTCGATCATAAATCCGTTTTCCCCGGTTCCCCACGTCTCTGCACCGTCGGCAAAAAAGTGCTTCCCGCATGCGGCGATTCCGTTGTCCTGCAGTCCTTTGACATAGGCGACGCCCAGATTTCCGACGATCTCCGGATCTGAGGAATAGGATTCGTATGTCCTTCCCCATCGGGGGTCCGTGCTCACTGCGACGCACGGCGCGAAGTTCCAGAGCATTCCGGCAATTTTGGCTTCATCCGCCGTCGCGGCGCCGATCTTGTACATCAGATCCTCATCGTTCGCCGCGCCGAGTCCTATATTGTGCGGGAAAAGAACAGCGCCCCTGCAGTAATTGACGCCGTGTACGTCGTCCTGCCCGTATATAAACGGGACACCGGCCTCGGAGGACAGTGCCGAGCGCTGAAAGTCACGGATCAGGCTCTTCCACTCCGAAGCGCCGCGATCTATGCCGTCCGTTTTGCTCAGAACGGAGCCGAAATCATACTCCTCCATGAGATTCGGGTTGATGTTGTAGACAGCGGGCTGGATCATCTGGCAGATTTTCTGCTCCAAGGTCAGCTGTGCCAAGATTTCGTCAGCCGTCATGCCGGCATACTTGGAACGAGTTCCTATCTGTTCAGAAGTCTGCGCAGCCGCATCACTCTGCTTGTCTGCGGGGGTGGTCTGCTGAGCCGCATCACTCTGCTTCTCCGCGGGGTCCGCGGCGGCGGTCTGCTGAGCTTCTGCCGCCTGCGGTTTCTCTGCGCCTCCGCAGCCGGCGGCCGTCACGATGCAGGATATTGCAAGAATGACGGACAGTATTCGGGCTGTCACTGTTTTTATTGTGCGGCTTTTCTCTGCTCTGTTTCTCCACAACATATGATCTCTCCTTCCGGTCCTGATCCTATATGCACCTGATTCAATTATACACGAGCTCTGCCGATGATACATTTTAAACGGGCATTTGTTATTGTATAATAATAACAATCAGCCCACGACACGGAGGACGACGATCATGCCCATCTACAAACTTGCTGCTTTTGACATGGACGGCACTCTTTTGAACAGCCGCAAGGAAATCCCGGATTCAGCTGTCTCTGCCTGCCGCAGAGCTCAGAAAGCCGGCAGGATTTTGGCCCTTGACACCGGCCGGGCCGTCTCGGAGCTCACTCTCTTTCCGTTTGCGGAAATGGGCATCCGCTACGGATCCTGCGCCTGCGGGACCGTGATCTACGATTTTCAGGAGAACTCCGTTCTCGCCAAACGAACGATACCCGCCGATCTGGTCCCTCTTATTGTGGAAGCATCCCGGGGGGAAGATCTGATGTTTCAGGCGATGATTGGCGGAGTGTCTTATGTGGAAGCGGCCGATGTAAAGAATATGGCACACTTTCGCATGAGCGCCTATCAGGCCCTCTACGAGGCCACGACCTCCTATGCGGAGGACGTCCGGGCATTCACCCTCGCGCATGCCGATCAGGTCAACAAGATCAATATGTACCACACAAGCTCTGAGAGCAGAGCGCGAACGCTCTCACGCCTCTCGGGACTTGCGCTGGATCTGACTTTCGCAGAAGATACTTCTCTCGAGGCAACGCCGCAGGGCGTCACCAAAGGCACGGGGCTTATCGATCTGTGTGAGGTCCTGGGTGTTTCCATAGAAGAGGCGATTGGGGTGGGCGATGCATTTAACGATGTTCCGATGCTGAAGGCGGCCGGTCTGGGAATTGCCATGGGCAATTCCAACAAAGCAGCTCTTGATGCTGCCAATGCCGTTGTAGCTGACAACGATCACGACGGGATCGCCGAGGTGATCGATCGGTATTTACTGGGATAGGTGTCAAGGGGACGGTTCTACTGACACCAGCAGGGAGAGAGCAGCATTCGATGAAATCGGGGCCGGGGATGATCACAAGGACATGTAAGATGTGCGGGAAAACAGAAACCGGCTCCCAAAGTTCATCCGCTGAAGTGCAGGAAAATGAAACAGAAGCAGTGGATGCCGGAACGGACAATACGGGTGAATCTGCAAAACTGACAGAAGATTCTTCTTTGGGCGGCAAAGACGATTATGCATTAGAATTTCCCGGTGATGCGTCTAATAAAGAAACAAGCCACGAAGCTTACGTCCGTCACTATTACGAATCAAAAAACTACAAAGTGAAAAGTGTTTCGATCCAAGAGGAAAGTGACCGGGACCGGTACGAAGTTGTAGTTGAGGTGGACGGACCGTACGGCGAATGCGAATTTACACATCGCGTATCCTTCGAAAAGCTGGAAAACGATGCCTGGTATGAAGATGACTGGGATCCCGACGAGAGTGCTTATTATCCTAATGCAGACAGTTTTTTGGGCAAATGGTACTACAAAGGTGAAGCTGCGGATATTTCCATAATGATCCATAAACTCGATCTGTCTGCGGGAAAAATTGCATACGAATATGCATGTGATTGTGATTACATTTATAAAGATTCCGGATTGTATTCATCAGAGTCCAGAGAACGTTTCACAGGTGAATCAGACCGCGTCATGACAAGTGATCTTATCAACAAAGAAGGAGGTTACTATTTTGAAATAGATAATCTCAAGGTCTATCTGGATCCTATAACAGGTGTCAGGGCGTCAATGACCACTCTGTCACAGAGTGATAATTACAACACAATTAAATCTTATCTCCCTGAATCCAGAATCCTGGTCGAAGACACGCCCGTTTTCGAGGAAGAAGGAGGCCTTACCGGAAACAATGCGCGGTTCTCTTATAAGAGCCCTTATTCTGAGTTCAACAGCAACGGATTAGCTAATAACGAAGGTGACGGCACAAGAATAAAGCAGACCTATTTACTCTGGGGAGCATATAAGTCTTTATGCGGGACAGCTTATGTTTCCGGCAAAGAGGACCTAAAGGAATACCTTGATAAAAGCGCAGAGATCTACATCTACGGGGATGGAAAACTACTGAAAACAATTACGGACAAAGAAGTGAAAAACGCTGATTATGAACTATATTTTGAAGTGGATGTCAGCAATGTAAAAGAACTCACTTTTGATATGCCGGGCGAGCTTATGTATAAAAAAGAATCCGGCTGGGGAGTAGATCGAGCACTCCTGAATCTGGGAAATCTGATGGTCTCCAAACATGATACATATCGCGCTGCAGACTTTGCTGAAAGCGACGAAGGCGCACTGGGATTTCAAAGCACTGACAAAGCCGATGAATATATGCTTTCCAGTTATTCGTTTTATGAAGAAACAGGGTTCCGACCGGTCTTTTGTGCTGTCGCATATGATAAACGCTTTTATGAACTGAATGATAATTTCGAATATGATCTCAACGAACAAGAAGTCAAAAAATACGCCAAGGAAGTGTATGATAAGGTGACTGAGCCGGGGACAAACAGCTTTCTTATAATGTATTTTTCGGATGGAGTTGAACCCGGTAATCAGGTAGTGGAGCGATATTTCTATTTTTACAGTCCGAATAATGAAAAAGCAGTTGAAAAAATCAAGGCCTGGTTCATGGAAACGCGCGACAAGAATTCAATATGGCTTAGCGATGGAGTGATAGACACTTTACGAAACAACCGGATTATGTACCTGGGCGCCCTTTAGGGTGCCCCTTTTTATTGGTGTCAATCTTGTTCAATTCTTTTCAATTTACCTGTAGAGGGGAAAGAGGTACAAAATGAATTTCAGAAGAACTATTGCATTACTTTCAGCAGGAATCATGGCAGCAGGCATTATGGCAGGCACAGGCATCACAACTATGGCAGCACAGAGGCATCTCCCGGGACTTCGGAGTGCCGAAAACCTTGATTTTATCGGCTTTTTGGCCGTCCCCATGATATAATGGAGAATATCAAAAGGAACCGAAAAGCATAACATGGAGGACGTGATGAACAATAAAGAACGAAGAGATCAACAAATACTGTATATCACAGACGATGCGATCATGGAGGAGCAGGCCGTCGCCCGCAGGCTCTGCCAGAAATTCAACACCATGGACCGCGCCGATTTCAAGGGCCTGCAGGCCGTCGCCAAAGAGCTTCTGGGAAAATCGGACAATGCCTGGATCAATCCGCCGTTCTACTGCGATTACGGTAAAAATATCGAGGTCGGCAAGAACAGCTTTATCAATTACAATTGCACGATCATTGATGTCGCGAAAGTGAAGATCGGCGATTACTGCCAGATTGCCCCCAATGTGGCAATTTATACGGCGGGGCACCCGGTGCACCCCGCCACTCGCAATTCTCTGTATGAATACGGCATTTCGATCACGATCGGAAACAATGTGTGGATCGGAGGAAATGTAGTGATCTGCCCCGGCGTTACCATCGGTGATAACGCCGTGATCGGTGCGGGCAGTGTTGTGACCAAAGACATTCCGGCATGGAGCGTCGCCGCAGGAAATCCCTGCAAAGTGATCCGCAAGATCACCGAGGACGACAGAGAGAAGTACTATAAGGGCGTTCCTGTCGATGCGGAAGCACTCGCGCATATGAAACGCATGTGGGCAGAAAATGAAGATCCTGTGAAGTTTCCCGCAGCTGACTGAGCCTTATCCCACAAATCACGTCGCATCGATATTGGCCAGGTACTTTTCGCGGTAGATCTTTCTGTATTTTGCCGGCGGCAGGCCCTTGGCCTTTCGGAACAGGCGGCTGAAATACATGGGATTGTCGTACCCGATGACGGAGGCAATGTCGCTGACGGAGTAGTCCGTGGTCTCGAGCAGCACCTGCGCGTTGCGGATTCGAATATCCAGGACGTATTTCATGGGCGATGTGCCCATGGCACTGCGGAAACTGCGGTTGAACCAGCTTGTAGACATGCTTCGCGAAGCGGCGTACTGCTCGATGCTGATGTCTTCGTTGTAGTGCTCCTCGAAGTAGTCCCTTGCCCGGTCCATCTCGTCCTGGATGAAGCCGGTGATCCGGGGAACGCTTTCCGTCATGCGCCGGTGCATGGTCAGGAGAAGTTCCCTGAAGAGAATGGTCAGCATTTCCTCGTAGCCCCACGAGCACTTGACCAGTTCATCCCGCATCCTCCGGAACAGATCCTCGTATTCGCGGGATATGCCTGTGTGCAAAATATAGCCGTCCAGCGGGATCTCGTAGTGATTTAAGATGCTGCGGATCTCCCGCCCTGTGAAATGCACGAACCAGACCTGTGTCTTGTCTTTGCCCAGATAGTAGTATTTCTGCTGTTTTTTCGGCGGATACAGCACCATGTTTCCTGCAGGCACGATGACTTCTTTGCCGTCCAGGAAGAAATGCCCTTCTCCGGCAGCAATATAAATGAGCTGCCAGTCGACCCGGCCCTTGGGCCGCCAGGTCGGAAGCTTGGGCCTTGTATAGAGTTGATATGTCCCTGCGCTGAGGAGGCGCAGGGGCTTTTTCTTTTCTTTGAACGGTACTCTGGAATTGAATAAATATCCGGAATTGATGTACATGTCCTGTTCGGGAGTTCCTTTCTCCTTTTTCATTTCATTCATTTTAATACCTAATTTCAATTACCTGTCATTATTTTATATCCGTCAAGAGCCAAACGTGAAACAGTGTATTCTTCTACTGTAATCATTCCCTTTTCTGATTTCCATACCTTGTTCGCTTCTTTTGTCCTTTGTGCAGATTTTGAGTCGTTTCGTTCATATGGTTTGAATATTATTTTCGATATGCTTTCATCAGGAAACTAGCAAAAACAAGTAAAACAGAAGGGAGGGTTGATTTTGATCGTACCGAGATTATATGAAGATCTCACTGTTCTTCATCAAAACACTATGCCGGACAGAGCCTATTATGTGCCGTCGTCTTTGCGCGGCAGCAGGCTGTCCTGGCAGAGAGAGAGCTCGGACCGGCTGCAGATGCTGAGCGGATGCGAATGGCGTTTTGCATGGTATCCGAGTATTCATGATCTTCAGGACCGATTCTACCTGCCGGAGTATGAGGCAGGTAAGTGGTGGAAGAAGGAAAAGGTGCCGTTTTCCTGGCAAATGCGGGGATATGACAGCCAGCAGTACACAAATATCCGGTATCCGTTTCCGTTCGATCCGCCGTATGTGCCGCAGGAGAATCCCTGCGGGGCCTATCTGCACCATTTTGATTGGCACAGAGATCCCAAAGCCCCTTGCGCTTTCCTGAATTTCGAAGGCGTGGACTCGTGCTTTTATGTCTGGATCAACGGACAGTACGTGGGATACAGCCAGGTTTCCCACAACACCGCGGAGTTCGACGTGACGGAGCTGCTTGTGGAAGGAGACAATCTTCTGGCTGTCCTGGTACTGAAGTGGTGTGACGGAAGTTATCTGGAAGATCAGGACAAATTCCGCTTTTCCGGCATCTTCAGAGACGTCTATCTTCTTCACAGGCCGGTAAGCAGGATCGAAAACTATGTCATCGACACACAGCTGACGGAGGATTTTGACCAGGCGGATCTCAAGATTCAGTTTACCTTCAGCAGGGCACCCATTCCGGTCGAGCTGACACTGATCAGTCCGGACGGCGCCACAATACTGTACAGAAAGACGATCTCACCTTCGCCGGACGGCGCCTCGATCCACGTGGACAAGCCGGAGCTCTGGAACGCAGAGAATCCCGTCCTGTACACGCTGATCATGGACACGGGCAAGGAAGTCATTACGGAGAAAGTCGGATTCCGAAAGGTGGAAGTGAGAGATCTGGTGGTCACGCTGAACGGATCGCCCATTAAGTTCCGGGGCGTCAACCGCCACGAATCCGATCCGGTGACGGGAGCCGTATGCACGCTGGAACAGACGCTTCGGGATCTGCAGATGATCAAGGCGAATAACTTCAACGCGGTCCGGACCAGCCATTATCCCAATGTGCCCTGGTTTTATCAGCTCTGCGACGAGCTGGGTCTCTATGTCATCGATGAGGCTGACAATGAGAGCCACGGGACGGCGCCTCTGCAGTTCAGGGAGAGCGATTACTCAGAGCGGATGAAGCAGGCGCATGTCAGGATCGCGGATAATCCGGATTTCATTGAACCGACGCTGGACAGAGTGCGCTCCATGGTGATCCGCAACCGAAACCGCCCCTCTATTTTGGCCTGGTCCATGGGCAACGAGTGCGGATACGGCTGCACCTTCGAGAAGGCGCTTCGGTGGACCAAGGAAAACGATCCTGCAAGGCTCACGCACTATGAGAGCGCGTTTTACTTAAGTCCCGACAGGGAATTTGACGTCTCTGACATCGATCTCTTCGGGCGGATGTATCCGGGATTCGACGAGGTCACGGACTATCTGGACAATGCGCCGGATAAGCCGCTGCTTCTTGTGGAGTACTGCCACTCGATGGGGAACAGTCCGGGTGATTTCAAGGAATATCTGGATCTGACGGAGAAGTATCCCGCGCTGTGCGGCGGATTTGTCTGGGAGTGGTGCGACCACGCGATCTACAAGGGCACGGCGGAGAACGGGAAGGCCATGTACTGGTACGGGGGAGATCACGGAGAACTGCAGCACGACGGCAACTTCTGCCTGGACGGGCTGGTCTATCCGGACAGGACGCCCCATACGGGACTTATGGAGTATAAGAATGTTCACAGGCCGCTGCGCGCAACCTACGATCTTGAGAAGCAGGTCCTGACGCTGGAAAACCATTTGGATTTCACGGATCCTGCTCAGACCGTGAGTGCGGCGTGGGTGCTGACGCTTGACGGAACGCAGATCGCCGGGGGACCCCTGTGCGCCTCGAGCCTCGGGACCGGGGAAGCATGCGCACCGGGGCTGCCTTCCATTGCGCCCCATGCCAGCGCCCAAATACCGCTTGCCTTCAAAGTTCCGGACAAGGGAAGATGCTTTCTTACCATTACTTATGTACTCAAAAAAGAAACCTTCGGCCTGCCCGCCGGGCACGAACTGGGATTTGACGAGATCCGGATCCCCACTGCGGAGCCTCGGGCCCTCAGAGCCGCAGGCATGCTGACGAAGGGCCCGCTCTCCGGAAGCCTGGCACAGAAATCGGCTCCCGGCAGTGCTGCACAGAATCCGGCAGCAGGCGCGCCCAAAGTCACGGAAGAGGGGCACTTCCTCTGCGTGGACGGCGAAAACTACACTTATCGGCTGGATACTCTCTCCGGACGGCTTACGTCTATGAAGATCCGCGGCCGGGAGCTGCTGGACCGCCCGATCGACTTCAATTTGTGGCGCGCACCGACCGACAACGACGCGCCGATCGCAGATATATGGAAGCTGGAGCGCCTGGACCACACCGTGACCAGGGCATATGAGGTGACTTGGAAAGAGACGGAAGGCGCGGCGGAATTTATGATCCGCCAGTCAGTGGCAGCGATGTCGAACCAGCCCATTCTGCGAGTGAACAGCAGGATCACCGTCTATGCAGACGGCAGAATCCGGCTGGATATCGATGCCGTGAAAGATTCGGAGATCGAGACGCTGCCCAGGATCGGTCTGCGCCTGTTCCTGGCCGGTGCCATGCGGCAGGTGAACTATTTTGGCATGGGCCCTATGGAAACCTATATCGATAAACATCACGCCGGCCGCCATGCCGCATTCAAGGGGACCGTCGCCTCTATGCAGGAGGACTACATCCGGCCTCAGGAGAGCGGCAGCCATTATGACTGCGATTTCGTGACAGTGAAGGGCAGAAGCCTGAGCCTGACGGCAGCCTGCGCGGACGAAGATCCCGACAGGACCTTCTCTTTCAACGTTTCTGCTTTCACCCAGGAGGAATTGGAGCAGAAGCGGCACAACTACGAACTGGTTCCCTGCGGGAGCACGGTCCTTTGCATCGACCATCAGATGGCGGGAATAGGATCTAAGAGCTGCGGTCCGGACCTTCTGCCAAAATACAGAGTGTCTGCAGATTCATTCCGTTTCTCCTTCATGCTTGAGCCCGGAGAAATGTGATGAGGAAGAAAGGAGGGGTAATAGTGAACGATCAGAAAGAAAAGCTGCAAGAAGAGATAAAAAAAGAGATAAAAGAAGAAACAAAAGCAAAAACAAATGAAAAAGCGAAAGAAAAAACATATCTGACCTGGGCGAATAAGATCGGCTACGGTTCCGGCGATATCGCCGGCAACGTCGTGTACGCGCTGCTGTCCGCTTTTGTCATGATCTTCCTGACAGATACGGTCGGCATGAACGCGGGCGTAGTCGGGACCCTGATCGCGGTATCCAAACTCTTTGACGGCGTCAGCGACATCTTTTTCGGATCGCTGATCGACAAGACAAACACCAAGATGGGTAAAGCCCGTCCCTGGATGCTCTACGGATACTTCGGCTGCGCGATCTGCCTTGTGGCGATCTTCTGCATTCCGGCCGATCTGAGCGCGACAGCGCAGTATGCGTGGTTCTTCATAGCTTACACACTGCTGAACGCGGGCTTTTACACAGCCAACAACATTGCGTATTCGGCTCTTACCGCGCTGATCACGAAGAACAACAATGAGCGCGTGCAGATGGGTTCCATCCGTTTCATGTTCGCATTCGGCACCAGCATGCTGATCCAGACGATCACGGTCGGCCTGGTCGCATATTTCGGCGGCGGCGCGGCAGCATGGCGGACCGTGGCGATCATCTACGCGATCGTCGGTGTGATCTCCAACACCCTGTCTGTCATGTCTGTCAAAGAATTGTCGCCGGAAGAGCTGTCGGAAGGCGAGGAAGTAAAGCTTGCGGAGGGCGAAGAGGAGAAGTATACACTGGCGGATGCCTTTAAGCTCCTGATCCGCAACAAGTATTATCTGATGATCTGCGCGTCCTATATTTTGATGCAGATCTATTCAGCCACGCTGAACATGGGCATTTACTATATGACCTATGTCCTGAAGAATGCCAACCTGCTGGGCGTATTCTCCTGGTTCATCAACATTCCGATGATCGTCGGTCTGCTGTTCACACCTGCGCTGGTGGCAAAGTTCAACGGGATGTACAAACTCAATCTCATGGGCTACACGATCGGAACACTGGGACGTCTCGGCGTGCTCATCGCCGGATATCTCGGTTCCGTGCCGCTCATGCTTGTGTGTACTGCGGTCGCGGCGCTGGGCATGAGCCCGCTTCAGGGCGACATGAACGCGCTGATCGCGACTTGCTCGGAGTACACGTACCTGACCAGCGGGAAGCGAGTCGACGGGACTATGTATTCCTGCACATCACTCGGCACCAAACTCGGCGGCGGAATCGGCACTGCACTTGCAGGCTGGCTGCTCGCGTTTAGTGGATATGTGGGCGGCGCAGCCGTCCAGTCGGCTTCCACGATGAACATGCTTCATATCATGTACTTGTGGATGCCAATGTGTTTCAATTTCCTGATCACACTCATCCTGACGAGGCTGAATGTTGAGAAGGCGAACGAAGAATTGAGGAAAAAGCTTGCCTGAACCCGATGAAGGATCAGGTGTGAGCGAAAATCATCCTACCTCTCAGTCCTTTGTTTTTGGTAACTTATTATACCAAAACACCTCATCGGCTTCGTGCCGATGAGGTGTTTTCTTTAGGACTTTTTTTACAGCCTCCATTTTTTAATATTCCCGTAAAGGTACACGGTACCTGAATCCTGTCCGCCTGCACCTGTCACTTGAGAAGTCTGAGAAGATCCAAAGCCTCTTTGACAATGAAATCGGAGAAAGCATCGTATGTTTTCTCCCCGGTCTCAGCGCATGCCAGTGAAGGAGAGCCAAAATAACAGTCAGGTGCGCCGCAGTCAATGAAGTTATCTGCGCCTTCTGCAACTTTGGCAAAAAGGAATTCACCTGCATGGTTGACCGGGAGAGCTCGGATCTGTGCCTCATCTACGAGTTCCGGATAGCGGTTCATGATGAAGGAAGTCTCAATCTCACCTGCATGCAGATCCCATTCCGGATGTTCGCCCTTACAGAGGTGGTTGACTGCTCCGCTGGTGATCATACTGAACCAGTCGGAGTATATGGCATTGATTGCAGGATTTTTGACCTTGGCTGCTTCAAATCCTTTGACGACATACTCGGCATTGAGAGGGTCAGCGTGTCCGCTGACAACGATGATATTGACAAAGCCCGCTCTTGCCAGGCTGAGGCAAATATCCTCAAACATCATGGCAACGGTCTCCGGTCGCAGAGACGTATTTCCCGCAAAGACATTTGTGACGTCCGCTTCACAATAAGTGACCGGAGTCGCAATAACAGATTCAATGCCCTGATCCTGCAGCTTTTGGGCTGCCCGTTCCGCAAGATCCAATCCGCTGACAATGTCGCACCAAAGGGGAAGATGCGGACCATGGACTTCTGTAGGACCGAGGGGAATGAATGCGACATTGCAGCTGCGCTCGATCAGTTCTTCAATCTGTGTGCGATGCATTTTGTAAAGATAGTTGAGGCTCATATTTAATTCTCCTTTCCGGGCAGGACACAGCTTCTCGAGCTGAATCAGGGTTGCAGTGACAGAATCCATATCAGACTCCGGCATCACATATCCGATGCCGGAGTCTTTGCAGGGGCCTCAATGACTTGCCCCGTCAGGGTCAAATGGCCCTGACGGGAGTAAATGACCCCTCCCGGGGTCAAGTGGCCATGCCGGGATTAAATGCCCCTAAGTCTGTTATTTGTTTGTGCTCCAGGACTTCTCGATCTCATAGCCTTCTTTTTGGAGTATGTTTCTGAGATCCACAATGTGAGATTCGTCGGAATCGCCGTAGATCGTGATGCTGTCAAGGGTGCTGTCGATATCCTTCATCTCTTCGGGCGTCAGCACGACGTCGGCTGTCTTGAGGTTTTCATACAGGAAGGGCTCCCGGTACATTCCCGGAATTGGCACCAGTCTGCTGTACTTGTGCATCAGCCATGCCAAAGCGATCTGTGCATAGGTGGCGCCTTTCTTCTTGGAATATCTTTCCAGCATCTCGAGGACAGGCTGGTTTTTCTTCAGGTTCTCATCGGTGAACCATGTGATCGTTCTCTTGGCGTCGTCGTTTTTATAGACCTGTCCGGGCTTGATCGCTCCGGTGAGGAAACCAACGGCCAGAGGCATGTAAGGTGTGAAGCCTATTCCCAACTCATCACAGGCCTTCAGCACACCGTCCTGCTCAGGTGTCCTTACCATCATGGAGTATTCATTCTGGATGACTGCCAGAGGGCAGACTGCATTTGCTTCACGGATCTGCGCTTCGGTCGCTCTTGACATCGCCCAGGAGCGGATCTTGCCTTTTTTGATCAGGCCGGCCATCGCTTCGGCACACTCGGCAAGCGTCACATCCTGCGGGACTCTGTGGAACATGTAAATATCCACATCCTCTGTATCCAGTCTCTTCAGTGACTCATCAAGTCTGCTTTCAATCTGTTCCTTTGCTGTACCCTTGCCGGGAAGGGTGATGGGATTTACTTCGGGATTCAGCTTGGTCAGAATAACGACCTTATCCCTGATGGGTTTCAGAGCTTCGCCGACCAGGATCTCATTGTGGCCTGCACCGTACACATCAGCAGTATCATATAATGTTACGCCCAGGTCATTTGCTTTTCGCATCAGAGCGATAATATCCTTTCTCGGAATAGGATCACCGTGCGCATGTGAAAAGCCCATGCAGCCCATCCCGATCTCGCCGACTTCAATGCTTCCTAACATTCTTGTTTTCATAACGATCTCCTTATCGATTTGATGGCAAAATACAGATTGCAGTGCGGCCCGCTTCGCTTTGTTTAACTGTATTCATCATATCGGAGGCTTTACAGGAAATCAGCGCTTTATATTAACATAAAGTGTGGTATATTTTAACCATGTAGAAAGGAGGCTGTTCGAAATGTATATCAACCATGACCCGGAGATCGATGCCGCAATTGACAAACTGGGACGGGATTTCCCGAACCTTAAGTGGGATTTCAGTCCGGATCCTTCAACCGGGAAGAATGAACCGGTCTCTCATTGGCTGGGAGAGGAATCTGAAGAGGTCATGGTCAATGTTTTTAAAGGGAAAAAGATCGACGAACAGTTCCACCGGCAGGATTTCTTCTACTTTCATTTTGCATACCGGGGAGATTATGTTACGCTCAGTGAAAAATATGGAAGCCATACCACCATTCATGAAGGGGAATGCTACATCGGACAGCCTTACAGCGGATATGCGGCAAAATATGATTCTGACAGGGAGTGTATTATTATCGGTATTTTGATCCGTATCGAAACATTTATAAGGGAATATCTGAGCGCGCTCTCCGCTGATACCACCATGCTCAACTTCTTCCTTGAGCCGCAGAAGAATAAATTTTCCGATGAGTTCATCCATTTGGAAATACCGGACACATCACCGGTCTGGAAACTGCTGGGGATCATCGCGTATGAATATGCAAATAAAACAGAGAATACACAGAAGATCATAAAACCCATGGTTCTGTCATTGGCAATGTATCTGGCGTCGGAATACCGGCGCCGGAACCTGCACGAGAACGTCGGTATGACGGATCAGGTCCAAGAATATATTGAGATGTATTCCGATACTGCGACTCTCGCTTCTACAGCCGCTCATTTTGGCTATCATCCTGTTTATCTTTCACGACTCATATCTAAAAAGACCGGGAAAAAGTTCTCCGAACTGATTCTCGAATCGCGGATGAGGAAGGCAAAGAAACTGCTTGAACTGACAGATCTATCCATTGAGGTCATTGCGAATATGATCGGATACAGCAATACAAGCAATTTCTATAAGGCCTTCAGAATGTATTTCGGAACATCTCCGAGGAATCTGAACTAATGGTACCGCGTACCATTACGGATGCGGTACCTTTTTTTATATTCTCACCTTTAAATCATTTAAACACCGCAGCCCAGCTGCCGAGGTCTTGTGAAAAGGCGGGGTCCTTGATCACGGGGACAAGGTTTTCGTTCAGTTCGCAGGAAGTCAGACTCTCCAGCATATCGACGACGGTTTCATCCGGTGCAGGTGCGTTCACCGCCCACTTTTTCACAAGCTCTGCGTTGTAAGCCGGCGCATAGTGGCGGTACATGAGGCAGCCGTCGTCTGCAAAACAGAGATCGATGACAAGAAACGGGGGATGTATGTTTGTGATGTGTATCCCCTGTTCGTAGTCCCAGATCTCGAGGTAAAGATCGCCGTTGTCCTGCGTCAGGTCCACGGCCAGCAATCCTTTTCCGTCGATCGCGATCTGGTTGATCGCCCCGCCGTGTTCCGTTTCGATCGTCTTATAGGGCTCGGATTCCCCGTCCCTGAAGACGAATACGGAGCCGCCGGTCGCGGCGACAGCATATCCTCCCTCGTACTCTTTGTAGGAGACAATGGTCCTGCCCAGCTTTTCTTCCAGTGCAGTTCGCAGAGCGTCGTCAATGAACTGCTCTTGATTGCCTTCCTCCTGTATCTTCGCTATGTCCGCATCTGAGACCGGCACGTCAAAATATACAGCTTTGTATTTTTTGACAGCTCCGCTGCTCGTCCTGGTCAAAATACTGCCGTCTTCCATCATCACAGCATCCGTTACAGGCTCCTCCAGCATCAGCTGTACAGATGCATCATCCGCGGAATTGCCGTTCAGGATGCTGATCCGGTTCGTGCGTGCCCACATGATCGCAGAGCCGTCCGCACTGAAACCGCCGCCGACGAAGTCGTAGCGCGTATCCTTGCGGCTGGTGCCCATAGACTGTCCGTCCATATTAAAGATCTCGACGAGCGGGCCGTTATTGCCGAAATCCGTGCTCGCAAAGCGGCAGACCGCATAGCGGTCCTCACCGGGGCTGAACATCACCGACCGCCACGTGAAGGGGCCTGCATCCCACGCGTGATGCACTCTCCAGGTGACCGCGTCCACCATCGCAAATCCGTAGCCGGACCTGACGCCGATCAGCGTATTGCTGGGCGAAGCGTACATCTGCGCAGCCAAGTCCATATTATCGGTGTTGTACTGTTCCGCGGCGACTTTGGCAATATCGAGCTCCTGCGACGGCGCGCATTCGATCCGCCCGGTGCTGCCGGGCGCGCCGTAGGGCTCATACAGATACAAAATCCCGCCAAAATAGACAGCAAACCGCGTTCCGTACTCGTCCGACAGGGCAAGCACGGAGGGCTTGTACGTGTAATTGGTATTATAAACCTGGTCATCGTTGACATTAGTACTTACCCTTACAGGACTCGGCATCTCGTATTCGGTCCCGTCCGGCATCGTGACGACGATCGTCCGCTCATCAGCACTTATGACGGGCTCCGCCGTTGTCTCCGGGAAGGAGAGGGGGGAGGTGCCGGCCGCGTCGGTGCTTGCGGAGCCGTTATCCGGTTTCGGTGCCGTGCTGTCTTCCAGGTAGATCCATCCCTGTTTCTGGAGTTCGATCAGGGCGCTGCGCGCGGCGTTTTGATTAGACGGGTCGTCCCTCAATACTTTGGCAAAGTAAGCCATGGCCTCGCTCTCGTCCAGGGCGCACGATCGCTCCATACCCGCCTGGGTGTAGCTGGTCAAAAGACTTTGGCGATACTGCCTGCGCGAGACGGACACTTCGTGGTAGGAGACCAGGACCACGGCCAGGATCGCCGTCAGGATACCGAAGGCGGTCCCGATCGCGATGGTCTGCCGCCTCCGCTGCTGTTTGCGATGCCTCTGATACAGGTCGTCAAAACCGCAGCCAAGCATAGGCGCGGCAAGACGCAGAAATTCGGTCTTCAGCTTCCGGTCCCGCTCTTTTTTGCTGTCGGCTCTGACGTCGCAGCAGAGGGGCTCCAGAATCTTGCGTACTTTCTGTTGTGTGCCGTCGGGCGCGGTCTCATAGTATTCCTCGAAGCAGATCTCCTCGGGGAGCGCCTCCGCAGGTTCACCGGATACAAGCACGGGCAGAATACGGTCGATCTTCCCGCCGCAGTGTTCCTTGAAGGCGCGGACTTCCTCCATACACCAGATGGAGTCCTTGTAATGCTCGGACAGGACGACGATCAGATAGTCCGAGTTGAACAGAGCGTCCTTGAGAGACTGATCCAGACTCTTGCTGGTGGGGAGTTCCGAGCGGTCCAGGAATATATACTGGATGCGGTCGATCTCACCGACGCCCTTGGGGGGCTTGTAATTCTCCAGCAGCTTCTGCAGTTTCTCAGCCACATAGGAATCGATCTCGAGATGCCTGTAAGAAATAAAGGCATTGTAATGTCTTGTCTCTGTCATATGTCCCCCTCAATCCAATCAGCTGTCCGCGGTGCGGTGTCAAAAAAGCATATAAACGCAAATTGGTCAATCTCTATACCATTATAGGGCATATTGCTTCTGTACAAAAGAGTTTGGGGCCGCGCAACATTTCTACTACTGCAAACGGCAAAGGTAAGTATATAATATGAATCAAACAAGAGATTTTTGGCAGGAGAGGTGAGGACCATATGAAAAAGACATCGTCAAATCCCATCAATTATATAGCGGGGGCACTTTGGGCTTATTTCTTGATCATGGAAGTCATAGGATTGATACGGTATCCCGGGGGAATCAATATGGGGGTGATTGTTGAGATCATAGGGATGATCCTGGTCGCAGCCGCATTATTTACGAAGACAAAGTATCCGCTTGCGGCGGTCGGCTATTCGATGTTCGCGGTTCTGTCGCTTTCAAATCTGATCCGGCAGATCGTCTATATCTTTGATGGGTCCAACCCCGGCATATATCTCGTCAATACTCTGCTCAGGTTCGCCGGATGCGCCTTTGCGGCAGGGATCATTGCGGCACAGCTGCTCAGCAGGGAGCAATTGGGCCGGACCCTGAAAGGCCTGTGGTTCATACCCGTCATAATGTTTGGCATAAGCACGCTTATTTTGCTGATCAATACATTTATCAACTTTGGTCTGGATATGTCCTTCAGATACTATATAGACCGGATTATTTCTATTGCTGCAGATGTGCTCACTATACTCTGGTATGTGATCGGAATCGACGGATCTGGTCAGAATGCCTATTATCAGGGGGCACAAAGAAATGGTTACGGCCCAAACGGAGCGAGACCGTATTCTCAGGGAGGCGGTCAGTATCCTCGGGGAGGAGGCCAGTATCCGCAGGGAGGAGGCCAGTATCCGCAGGGGGGCGGCTATAATCCTGCCGGAAGAGGGTACAATCCGAACGGCGGAGGGTATGGTCAGCAGCCGCAGGGCGGCGGTCAGTATCCTCAGGGAGGCGGCTATAATCCTGCCGGAAGAGGCTATAACCCGAATGGCGGAGGATACGGCCGGCAGCCTCAAGGAGGCGGTCAGTATCCGCAGGGCGGCGGCTATAATCCTGCCGGAAGAGGCTATAACCCGAACGGCGAAGGATAGGGCCGGCAGCCGCAGGGCGGCTATAATCCGGCAGATGGTTTTGACGATCATACAATGGCCGGGAAGGAATAAAATCGAGGACTCCCATAAACAAAAGAATTCTCAGTCTCAGGCGTGCTGCACGCCTAAGACTGAGAATATTTTGTTTCCTGGGCTTCATTTTCACACCTGTGTGAATTGGAGTTTTTATGACTCCGTTCTTATTCATCCTCCACGCCGTACATATGTCTCATGATGACACGCTTTGCTGTCGCCGCCCCGAACAGCTTCGTGAGCATACTGACGGCAGGCCCGCCGTTTGATACCAGCTTTTGGGCAAAATCCTGTACCTTGGCACTCTTTTGAACGGGGTCGCAGTCAGCGGCATCGGGCAGCTGTGCGCAGTAAATGCCGATATATGCCTGCGCCATGGCATTCAGGCGGCCGGTGATCAGCCTTCCGCTCTTGTGAGCTGAGCAGGGATAGAGGAGAGAATCATACCAGTGTTCCTTTTCGGCGCTCTCGGCGTCGGGAAGATCAGCGTCTCTTGCCTTGATTCGCATGAACTCTTCCTTCTCTGCTTCCGGCCAGGGAGCCAGCTGTGTGTCATAGAGTTCCGCGATCTGTGTCTCTTTACCGAAAGCCCAGATCCAGTCTGCGTTGAACAGAGGCGCATCTTTCCGGATCGGCGCGATGACAATGGTCTCCATTTTCATCAGGCCGCCCATAGCCATCATTCTCATTGTGCACAGATGACCGACGCCTTCCACATCGTAAGACCTTGTCCTGAATTCCAAGCCGAATTTGCGGAGACGGGCATCTGAGCCGATCTCTTTCCTAGTTAATGTGAAGTTTCGTTCCAGTGCAGCCATAGAAAACCTGGTCAGATTTAAGTGTTCGTCCATACGATCAGTCCCTCCCTGATGAGCATTTAAAACCTGTTAAGCTGAGGATACACGAAACGGAAGCAGACAGCAAACAAAATGACAAAAAAAGAGCTGTTGCCTGACGCCCCGCGCCAATCGAACAGCTCTTTATCAATGCGGAAGATGGGACTTGAACCCACACGGTGTATCCACCACAAGATCCTTAGTCTTGCTCGTCTGCCAGTTCCGACACTTCCGCGTATTTCCTCACAGTATGATTGAGGATGCAGGAGATGGGACTTGAACCCACACTATGTTGCCATAACAGGCACCTGAAGCCTGCGCGTCTGCCATTCCGCCACTCCTGCGAACAGATGCTATTCTACCGAAAAACCGGGCAGTTGTCAATGATTGATTTTTAATTGATCTTGAAGGAATTTTGCCGTGGATATTCGGCGGGTTCCGAGTATATATAGACATAAGACATAAAACAATGCCGGTGCAGACCGCACCGTCCAAACAAAACAGAAACAATATTCAGAGATCAAGATCAAAGGAGATTGAAAAATGAGCGAGATGATGGAAAACAAACTGAACGCAGAAGAGCTTAACGGAGTAACAGGCGGCGCAGCAAGAGAAGAGATCCATGTCAGATCCATTAAACCGATCTGGGTCAAGGTCACCGCTTCCAGCCTGAACTGCAGATATACACCCAACGGACCGATCGCCAAGACTTATGAGTACGGCCACAAGCTCAAAGTCGATGGGATCACGGAGGACGGCAAGTGGTACAGACTGCTGATCAATGATCCCCGCGGCGGCACCTGCTATGGATTCATCTACAAGCAGTATACGGAAGTGCTCTGATCCCCGTTCGGAAAGAGCCTTTTGATCAGGAAAGAGCTTTTGATTAATAGAGACCTTTAGCATGAAGGACCGGCACCCCGGAAACAGAATTCAGGGGTGCCGGCCTTTTTTGGCTGCCGCGGACATTGTTTACTTTGCCATGCCTTAATTATCGTAATTACAGGGAGGTAATTGTAGGGAGAATTATGCTATATTAAAATAGTACATAGGAATCTTACAGATCCGGCGCACCGGCCGGTTTCGGCGATCGGGGGAAAGGGTTGATCGCGGGACCGCGCCAGATGAAAACGGAATCTCAGTATGAAGATCATAACAGGGAAAGATGAGGAAACAGGGAAATGAGAAACAGACTTCTGGTTGCGTTTATATGTGCGGCTGTAATAACAGCTGCCGGATGCGGCAGTCAGGCAGGAGGGAATGACAGCACAGGGACCGCGGCAGAATCAGAAGAGAAGTCCGGGGAGCAGGGCTCGGAGACGGGAACGGATGAAACGGACACTGACGTAAGCGGTGCCGGTGCAACAGCAGCCGGAGACGGGATGACATCGGAAATCGCTGCGCAGCAGGAAGATGCTGCTCCTAAGGGCGAAAAGTATGTGAGCGAAGACGGCTGGTCGGTCTATTATGACGACGAGCTTGTCGAGGTGAGCGAGGGAACGGACCTGGTCGAGTTTATTTACACCGGCGAGTGCAGCGGAACGAATAAGATCGGGATCCGCTATATTCCGAACACAGCCACAGACATCGTTCTAGCTGATAAGTATGTGGATGAAGACGACGAAGAGAGCCCCAAGATCGAGAGAAGCGAGGGCTATTTCGGCGGGAGAACGGACATATGGTCCTTCAGCGTCGATGAGCTCCGCAGTGGAAATTCGACACACGGATACACAGCGGTGGAGCACAATCGCGGTGTTCTTCTGATCGAGAGGACCGGCTATAAGGAAGCAGACGAGGAGCTCGGGACACAGATCGCAGACACGATGGCGTCGATCCTGGCCAGCTTCGAGTTTGAGAAACACGCGCCCCAGACAGAATATGACTACATCCCCGGCAAATATGAGCTGAACGGGGAAGCAGTGCGCGGCAGTGCCGAGGGATTCCCCACAGAGATCCTTCTCAGGGAGGACCACACCGGGACCTTCACGATGCAGAGCGCGGCGGCCGCAGAGGGCGGGTCCGCCGATCAAGGCGGGAAAGAGGCAGACAAGGACACTGCCAAAGAGGCCTCTGCCGGAGACGGTGCTGATGGCGAGGCTTTAGCTGATCGGAAGGATATTGTCTGGTACAGCAGGGACAAGATCATCAAGGAGGACTCCGTCGGCGGCAAGTCTTATTATTTCAGTATGGAGGGCGATATCCTTTATCTGGAGCAGGGCGAGGAGTACGTGGAGTACCTTAGGGATACGAGCATCAGTGCGAGTGCGGAGGCTGCATCCTCCGGGGAGACTTCTGACCCCTTCCACAATAAGAGCCTGCTGGATTTTAAGACATATGAGAGCGTGGACGGATGGCTGGTATATTATGACAAGAACCTGATCTACGTCAATGAAGCGAACGGAGTTACCGGGTTTGTCTACGGAGAATCGTCAGGCGGCACCGAGATGCTGACCTTCACTTATAACCCTTATGACGAGACCGATGAAGTGCTGGAGGACATAGAAAGCGATTATGATCGATCTCAGGTCGTTCGGAGCGAGGGGTTCGTCGGCGGAAATCACGGGGCATGGGGCTACACACTTACGGTTCCCGCTGTCGAAGGGACTTCGGGCATGGGGCAGATCTTTACCGCTATCGAGCACAACGGCGGGACACTGCTCATCGAGAGAGTTTACCATGCATCCGGCGATTCGGAAGATGCGCGTAAGGTGGAGGAAGCGTTTGAGGAGATCCTGAGCACCTTTATGTTCACGGCGCATGAACCGGAGAGAGAATACAGAGAAATTCCGGGCACTTATCAGATCAACGACAAGAAGCTGAGCAAGCCCGCATCGAGTTATCCGGGAACCACGCTCGTGCTGAATGAAAATCATACCGGCAAGTTCACAGGCTTTGATGAGGAAGTGGATTTAATCTGGCACAGCAAAGACGGCATCATCAGGGAGCCCGGCACAGGCGGCACAGTATACACGTACCGCATCGAGGATGACACTCTGTATCTGCAGATGGGCAATGAGCAGGTCGAGTTTATCCGCGATGAGCGGGAAGAAGATGACTGGGACGACTGGGATGACTGATCCCGCCGAAGGGCAGGCCAAAGGAGGAAGTATGTACGCATTAGTGACCGGCGCCAGTGCCGGTATTGGAATGGAGATCGCCAAATATCTTGCCGTAAAGGGGTATGACCTGATCCTCACGGCGCGGAGAGAGGACCGGCTCTCGAAACTGCGCAGGCAGATCCTCCACAAATATCCGGACAGGAAGATCCTGGTGATCCCTGCGGACCTGACAAAGAGAGAGGAGTGCATGCGCCTGTTCGAGGAGGCATGCGCACAGGCGGGCAGCCAAAATATTGACTTCGTTGTCAACAATGCCGGCATGGGTGTCTACGGCCGTTTCCTCGAGACGGATCTGGAGAAGGAGCTGGCGCTGATCGATCTGAACGTGACATCGGTCCATATTTTGACAAAGCTGTTTCTTCGGGAGATGGTGAAGAACGGGCACGGCGTGCTGCTCAATGTCGGCTCCTGCGCGGGATTTACGTCAGGACCAACGTTTTCAAGTTACTACGCTTCCAAGAACTATGTGGTCAGGCTGACCGAGGCGATCCACGAGGAACTGCGTCAGGCGCACAGCCCCGTGAAGGTGAGCTGTCTGTGCCCCGGACCGGTGGATACTACCTTCAACGATAACTCCGGAGTGCTTGTTTCGGGCAAACAGATCACGGCCTGCCAGGCGGCGCGGGAAGGTGTGGACGGTGCACTGCAGGGTAAAATGATCGTAATCCCGGGTACGAAGATGAAGCTGGTCACAATAGGGTCCCACCTGTTGGGCGAGCATCTTTCGACGCGCATCAATTACATGATCCAGAAAAAGAAAGCTGGGGAATAAGAAAGCCGCTGCGGATGGCTTTCCGGTTGAAATAAAACGGGAAAAGTTTAGTACTTTGCAATTCCCGCCAATATAAGGTATGCTGAGAGTAGCAATCAGCAGCAAAGAATTTGTACGATAAACACCAAAATCTTCTGATCAAGACGCGCTGAACAAGACGGGAGATCATATGGCGATATTATTGTTTTTACTTTGGATCATATGGAACGGAAGGGTGAGTGTGGAGATCCTCCTCTTCGGCGTCGCGCTGACTGCGGCGGTACTTTTATTTGCCATAAAAGTACTGGGCTACAGTCTGGAAAGCGAGCGTCGGATTTGGAGAAATTTCCCGCTCTTTTTGTTATATGTACTTACGCTGATCGCGGAGATCTTTAAGGCTTCGTTTACAGTGGCAAAACTTGCATATGATCCGTCCGGCAAGCCGGATCCGGTGATCGTAGAGTTTCACTCGGGGCTCCCTACGGATTTCCAGAATGTACTGCTGGCCAACTCCATTACTCTGACGCCCGGCACGTTCACACTGATCCAGGAGGGAGACCGGTTTGTGGTGCACTGCCTTCGCCGGGAATATGCGTCCGGAATGGGAGACTCCAGGTTTATTGAACTGCTGCGCAGAGTGAAATGAGGAAATGCCATGACTGTTGAACAGGCTTATCAGATTTTATACGGAGGGGCACTGATCGTCTTTCTCCTGATGATCGGGGCGATGGTCATTCGTTCCATTATCGGGCCCCGCAGCACGGACAGAATTCTCTCCGTCAATATGCTGGGCACAATGACGATCTGTTCGATCGCCCTCTTGTCATATCTTCTGGGAGAGGGATATCTTGCAGACGTGGCACTAATCTACGCGATGATCAGTTTTGTGGCAGTGCTCATGATGGCATCCATGTTTGTGCCGTCAAAACCCAAGCAGCCCGAACTGGACAGCATCGATACTGAACAGGAGAGCAGCGCCGCTGAGTCTTCAGAAGGCAGCGGGGCTGAAAAACAGGGAGAGGACAAAGAGTGATGTTAGAATGGATTCGATTTGCAATAGCGGCGGTGCTGATCATCCTGGCCTTGTGCTCTTTTGGCGGTGCCGTGCTGGGAGCATACAGATTCGGGTTCGTGCTGAATCGGATGCATGCTGGAGGCATCGGCGACACAGCAGGGATTTTCCTTGTGGTCTTATCGCTGGCGGTCGCCAAGGGACCGCAGATGGATACGCTTAAGCTGTTCGTCCTTGTTTTCTTTTTGTGGTTCACGTCGCCGGTGTCCACGCACTTTTTGGGACAGGTGGAGTATTACACCAACCCTGTCCTTCGGAAATATGTGAGAAAGGGGAAGCAAGATGCAGCTGACTGATATTGCGAGGATCATTCTTTTGATTCTGCTGATCGTCTGTGCCGTGGGCGTCAACTTCGGCAAGAGCCTTCTTCAGGCTGTGATCATTTTCATGTCCTACAGTTCCATTATGTGCATCTTGTGGGTCATTTTGGAGTCTCCGGACTTGGCAATCACGGAAGCGGCCGTCGGTGCGGGTGTCAGCAGCGTCCTGTTCATGCTGACGCTTCGCAGAATCCATACGGAGGACCTTCGCGTGGAGAATCAAACCCTGGAGAATCAAACTCTGAAGAATCAAACGCTGAAGAAGGAAGCCGGGAACGTCGAGGCGCAGACAGAGAACGAAGAAAGCGGCGAATGATATGAAAATACTGTATGAAGAAGACCCCGGCAACAGGGAAGAACATGACCTGCTCGAAGACATA
>ODAI014721737.1_pt1 | contig 31404 bp, 13 predicted proteins | sample 1539321 | NCBI WGS metagenome assembly ODAI01 (sample SAMN02144231, study PRJEB22623) | gut metagenome | biome: sheep rumen | host: Ovis aries | place: New Zealand
ATATATACATAAATCGCAAAAGAATATAGGGGTATACGGTGTACCGCCTTGCAGAGTGCCAGCTCTGCAAGGCAGGGCATAGTGAATCAGCACTGCACCATACAGACAAAGTCTGCGATACACACGCATGGGTTATTATATACCAACTCAGTCTGCTTTACAAGGAGCGGACACGTGTGTAAAAACAGGCGTTGTTTGTGTATTTCTGAATATAAGACAGGTGAAGTGTGTCATGCATTTCACCTGTTTTCTTTTGCGGTTCATTCAATTTCCGGATTCTGGGATATATACAGTAAACATAATAAATAATCGTGTTCACTATAGTTCATTGACGTAGAAGTGAAAAGCGTTGAGATTGTTGGTGACATTACCTAAGAAGGTAAGAGGGGAGCTTAAAAAAAAATTTGCATATAGATGGTATTAATATTGGTGAGAGTGATAGAGTGTATGAAATAGGTAACAGGGAAAATGTAGAATGGGAATGTCGGAGGCTTTGCTCTGATAAGGACTCTATTAATATGAAAGTGAAATGAATAACTGTTTTGAACTGGTTGCGTTTTATTTATAAGCATCTTGGAGGAAAGAATTTCATAATGGCGAAAAAAAGCAACCATAATAATCAAGATTCAAAATGGAAGGAGAAGAGAATGAAAAGAAAATTTACAGCTCTGCTTATAATATTATCCATGATGATATCACTTTTCTATATGCCGGTAAAAGCTAAGAATATGGCAGGGGCAGATAGTAGCGTATCCTACAATAGCCCCAGCAAAAACAGTAACGGAGATATGGTATGGGACTGTGTGTGGTTTGGAAACTACTGGCAGAACGATACTAACGGTGACGGTATCGCAAATACGAGCGATGAAAAGGAACCCATAAAGTGGAGAGTTCTGTACGCGACCTCAGATGATCTGTTTATCATTTCAGAAAATCTTCTTGATGCAAAGTGCTATAATACGACTTTCAAAGATATTACTTGGGAAAAGAGTACAATAAGAAGTTGGTTAAACGGCTATGATTCATCTTATAATAATTGCGGCGAAAATTACACGAATTCCGGCTTTATCAACGATGCTTTTTCCAACTCCGAAATATCAGCTATAAAGACAACAACTGTTAATAACAGCTTCGGGCAGGGACTTTTTGAGACTAATGGTGGTAGAAATACTACTGATAAGCTTTTTCTTTTATCGTATAAAGAAACTATTACCGGTAGCTATGGCTTTTCAACCGATCACGACGTCACGCGCATAGCAAATGTTACTAAGTTTGCGGTGGCCAGAGGAGTCAAGGGATATAGCAGGTTTAGAAATGATGATAGAGAATGCGGAAAGTGGTGGCTACGCTCACCTGCCTCTAGCTCTGCCCGTGCCATGGAAGTGACTGACGATGGCAGTAATGACGACTACAGACTCGTTAACTATAACAAAGGGGGTGTTCGACCTGCTTTGCACATATCACCCTCATCTTCTCTGCTCTTATATGCGGGAACTGTTTGTTCCGATGGGACGGTAGATGAGATTTCTCACGGGAAAGGTGGTATAGCGACAAAACCATCAGGTCCATATAAGAATCCAGTATGGAATAATGATGATACTGTGACATGGGATTGCGTCTGGTTTGGCTATTTCTTGCAGAACGATACTAATGGTGACGAAGTTATAGATGATAACGATGAGAAGGAACCTATAAAATGGAGAGTATTATCCTCAACTCCTGATGATTGTTTTTTGATATCGGATAAAATCTTAGATTGGAAAGTTTACACTAATAATTATTATGGTTACGTAGGTTGGCCAGGTACTAACATTTATGAATACCTGAACGGGAGTTTTCTTTCTAATGCTTTCTCAGATCTGGAGCAACAGTATATCAAAACTACAGAAGTTGAATATTTAGAGGATTATGAAGAGGATGAGTACTTTACGCAAGGCTGTAAACTATTCTTGTTGAATAAAGAAGAAAGCGAGAATGCTGATTACGGTTTTTCAGTTAATTATTACGATGCTGACGAGGCAAGGACAGCACAGGCAACGGCTTACGCGAAGCAAAGAGGAGCTAAAACAAAAGGAAAAGGGAAATTTGCGGATAATTCACCTTGGTGGTTGATGGAGAGCCTTTTATTTACAAGCAAGTTTGGAGACCTAAAATTGGGAGAGGAAGATAAGGCAAAAGGATTACGCCCTGTGTTACATGTCTTACCTTCTACAGTATTATCCTATGCTGGGACTGTGTGCTCAAATGGAAAAACAAATGAAGTTGCTCCAGAGAAAAGATGGTGTACGGTTAGCTATGACTCTTCGGGGGGAACTACTTTTATGTCCACGAGCGTTAGATCAGGAAATACTATAACATCTCCTGGAACGCCTAGAAAAGGGGGGTATGTTTTTGCAGGGTGGTATCAGGATGAAACACTAACGAAACAATGGGAATTTAAAAATACTGTGGCCCACGATATGACATTATATGCGAAGTGGTCGAAAGATAAAAATCCGCCTAAAACAAAAGCAACTTATGATGGTCCTATATGGAATAATGATGATACAGTGGCGTGGGATTGTGTTTGGTTCGGCAGTTATTGGCAAAACGATACAAATGGAGACGGAAAAGCTGATAAAAACGATGAAAAAGAGCCGATAAAATGGAGAGTTTTGTCTGCTAGTCCAGATGATCTGTTTCTAGTTTCTGATATGATTCTTGATGCCAAGCCCTATGAGAAAATTGAAGACTATGTTTCATGGGATACAAGTTCTATAAGAAGCTGGCTAAATGGCTATGATGCAAGTAAAAATATAATAGGAAAAGATTACAGTAATCGTGGATTTATTAATTTAGCTTTTACAAAGTCCGAGCAATCTGCTATTAAGACAGTAGAAGTCAAAAATGATAAGAGTGAAGGAGACAGTTTTTCCAGGCATGGGGGAAATGATACCCAGGATAAGATTTTTTTGTTATCTTACAAGCAGGTGAATGAAAAAAAATATGGCTTTTCAGATAATATATTTAGAACCGATAAAAGGGACAAGGCTGAACAGAATGCAAAAATGACACATTTCTCATGGACACAGGGATTAACTGGAGATAAAACAAATGGATCGTGGTGGTTACGTACACCGTTTTATCAAGGAACTACGGGTTATGGTTATTGTGTTGATCCATCAGAAGGTTTTTACAGATATGAGCCTGTTAGGAATGCGGGAGTACGTCCTGCTATGCATGTTGCGCCTTCATCAATAAAATCCTATGCGGGTACAATCTGCTCGGATGAAGTAGAAAGCTTGTTTGAATTTCATGATGTTGGAGTAGGAAAAAAAATTAACATAAAGTTTGGAGAAAGAATTGAAAAAATAGATGAAATAATTGTTTGTGGGGAGAACGTAATAGATGCTAATATTTCTGAGGAAACGCAGTCTATTGTCATCGAGGGAATGAAACCAGGGTTTGCAACAGTCACAGTATATAATAAAAAAGGCAAAGTAATAGGAATCTTTCCTATAAGGGTGGATCAGTAAACATAAATGTGATTATATCGTAATAAGCTATGATAAGCTGCGTAAGCTATATATTATGAAAATATTAACAAAAAAATATTTCAGCATACCACAAGCGTTTGCTGATGATGTGGGCTTTATAGAACTTCAGAACTCAGGATATAAAAAGAATTGCCTATTTCATAATAATAAAACAACTGGCGTATCCAATCTGAAATGTCGAGGGGAATAGATTATGTAAACCGGCATTAATCTTTCACTTAGTCAGGGAATAAATTTTGGTTGTGAACATAGAGAGCGTATGCTAGAATATACATAAATCGCAAAAGAATATAGGGGTATACGGTGTACCGCCTTGCAGAGTGCCAGCTCTGCAAGGCAGGGCATAGTGAATCAGCACTGCACCATACAGACAAGTCTGCGATACACACGCAAGGGTTATTATATACCAACTCAGTCTGCTTTACAAGGAGCGGACACGTGTGTAAAAGCAGGCATTGTTTGTGTATTTCTGAATATAAGACAGGTGAAGTGTGCATGCATTTCACCTGTCTTCTTTTGCGGTTTACTCAATTACGGAATGTACAAAAGAAGGCTGAAGGGCTTCAGAAGACTATACAAAGAGGAGAAGATCCATTCTCCTGAGATCAGAAGATTTATTGTAAGCTTTACGGACTATATGAGAACATGGTAATGCCTATAAGCTTTGTTGGGTTAAGTGAGGGGCGCTTGTCCTCAGAAGAGAAAGCGATAAGACAACCGGAGACATTACCTGACCATAGAAGAAAAAGCGGTAAGACAGCCGTAGGCATTACCTGAGCTTAGACGAGAAAAGCGGTGAGACTGTCGGTAATATTATAGTGAACGACAATAATAATCTGCCGTTTCCTATACCTGAGAACAGAAGAGGTGCATTCCGCGGAGCCCGACGGCCAGTGATGAGTTATAGAACGGCCATTCGGCGGAGCTTATCGGCCAGTCAAGAAGACATTATTCCACGGTGCTCTTGACACGAGCCTCTATCGCATATGATGTTATGGCAAAGCGGCAAGGCAGCGTAAACACAGCCTTTGCCATGGCAAGAGAGCCTATCATATGCTACTCATGTCAAGAGCCTTTCGCGGCATAACGTCTTCTTGTCTGGCTGGCCGGTGGGTAGCGCATCGTGGCCGTTTAGCTCCGCAAAGGCGGCCGTCGGATGGCGCCATATGCAGAAGAGGGGAGTTTTAAAGGGGGAATTAGCTTTAATGTTTTTATCGCAGGGAGGAGAAGGAAAATGAGACTGAAGAAGTTAGTTGCTTTGGTGCTGGCCGCTGCTATGTCGGTGACAGGGCTAAGTGAACTGTTCCTTGAGAGTGTCAGGGCAAAGGAACGGAACACCTCAGGAAGAGCAGGAACAGAATCGGATATTATCGATGCTTCAGGGGAGAATGTAAAAGAGAGTGATGCATCGGGCATTTCGGTTGATGCTGTTGGAATTGATGATATTGTATCTGATGGTAACGGCTTTGTTGAGGAGCCTGAGGTATATACCAGGGAGGATGAAACCTTAAGCGGGATAGCCTTGGACAGCTCTACCTCATACAGCAGTCCCTATAGTAATAGTAACGGGGATACTGTGTGGGACTGCGTATGGTTCGGAAATTACTGGCAGAATGATACGAACCGGGACGGCACCGCGGATATGAACGATGCGAAGGAGCCGATAAAATGGAGGGTACTGTACGCCTCCTCTGACGACCTTTTCCTGCTCTCGGAAAAGCTTCTGGATGTCAACCCCTATAATACAACAGATATTGACATCACATGGGAAAAGAGTACCATAAGAAGCTGGCTCAACGGCTATGATTCTTCCTATAATACCTGCGGCACCAATTACACGGATTACGGCTTCATAAACGCTGCTTTTTCGGACTCTGAAATGGCGGCCATAAAAACCTCTACGGTCAATAACGCAAACAGTCAGGGTTATTATAATACATATGGTGGAAAAAACACCTATGATAAGCTTTATCTTCTATCCTATAAGGAGACTGTGAACGGAAGCTATGGCTTCTCCACAGATTACGGTACATATGACTGGGCACGAAGGGCGAAGTTCACACCTTTTGCAAAGGCAAGAGGTGCATATGTGAATACAGATAGCGAGTATGCGGGTAATGGATGGTGGTGGCTGCGCTCTCCCGGCTACACTGCTTACAGTGCCGCGGGTGTGACTACCTACGGCTACGCGGGCGACTACTATAACGTCTACAGGAGCGATGAATGTGTCCGGCCCGCTTTGCACATTTCTCCATCCTCTCCTTTTATTTCTTATGCGGGAACTGTTTGCTCGGATGGGACGGAAAATGAAATATCACCGGGGCAGACAGCTGTATTCTCAGTTAGCTTTGATTCAAACGGCGGCTCTGCAGTTTCCTCCCGGACAGCAGAGTCAGGAAGTAAGATCAGCAAGCCTTCTGATCCGGTAAGAGACGGATATACCTTTGTCGGCTGGTATAAGGACAGCGCGCTGACACAGGCATGGAATTTCAATTCGGACTCAGTAACCTCAAATATCACTCTTTACGCAAAATGGGCAGCAGCTGCAGACAATAAGTACAAACTGATAGATACCGGACTGACCTGGAATGAAGCAGAGTCGTATTGCGAGAGTATGGGAGGCCATCTTGCCATTATTACAACTGAGGAAGAACAGAAAATAATTGAGAACCTGCTTCAGGGCGGGACGAAAAACAGCTATTGGATAGGTGGATATAAGAGCGGCAATAGCTGGGTATGGTTAAATGGCGAGAAGTTCAGCTATACTAACTGGGCTCCGGGGCAGCCCGATAATAACACAAGCTCTGGCAAAGGGGAAAATCACCTCATGATCTATAGGGTGGCTAATCCTAACTCTAAGGGATCAGCGTTTGGGCTGTGGAATGACCTGTATCACAATGGAACTTGCGGTACACAGCCCTTCTTTGGGTTAGATGATTTCGGCTTTATTTGTGAGTTTGGTAACTCGGATATCGAAGTATATACCGTGACCTTTGATACCCAGGGCGGAAGCGCAGTAGAATCACAGAAGGTACCAGGCAACAGTAAAGCTGTAAAGCCTTCAAACCCGACAAGATCAGGTTATACCTTTGGGGGATGGTATAAGGACAGTGCTTTGACGAAGGCCTGGGACTTTAATAAAGATTTAGTAACCTCGGATATTACATTATATGCAAAATGGGAAATCAATTCCGGTGAGGATGATGACGCTGCCTTTGTAATAGGTCAGGACAACAATCACTTTGGACACTATAAATCTAACTTTTTTACAGGTGAAAATGGAACATATCATTTTAAAAATGCATATTATTATTCTGAATTAGAGAAGCTGGGAAAGGAGTCTCTGCAGAATCGTGTCACAAGAGAGTGGGGAGGAAGCTGTTTTGGTATCGCTTCTACAATCGGACTGGTAGAAACCGGGAAACTGTCAATAAGTGATATTACGGATAGTAATGCAGCGTATTACCATGATCTACAGATACCATTAAGAGATCCGGTTTTGTTTGATTCGATAAATTATTATCAGACAGGATATCCATATGTGACTAAGGATGCAAAAATAGCGTCAACTGCAGTAGACTCATTAAAAGTATTTCTGAAAGCTCTTGTACAGAACACAAAAAATGAAAAGCCGGTAATATTTTGCTATTACTATTACAGTACAGCAAGGCAAGATTATGTCGGACACGCCATTCTGGCATTAGATAGTGAATTTGATGAGAACAATAACCAATATATAGTTACCCTTTATGATGAAAATACGGCATCAGGTACAGCCGCCGGCGGTGCTGAAACTGAGCGTAAATCAGAATTGACAGTCAGCTCAGATTATAGCTCTTTCAGTTATCTCACAAGTGCCGGCTTTATGCTTGAAAATGAATATTTGAACATGGAATTGTTTGACCTGGCTAAGTTTCCGTTAATTAGAAAACAACCTGAGCCGGTTATCAGTTCTGACAGTACTAAGGTTACCATCAGTCTGCCATTTGGCAAAGAGACCAAAATAACTGACTCCAATGGCAAATCCCTGACGGTGACTCATTCCGGCGTAGAAAATACCATGAATGTATATAATATACAATATATCTGCGCGGATGATGCTTCAAGAATAGAGATTACCGTAGACAGGAACGCTCAATATACTATCAGGTCCAATGACATTGATGTTTCAATAACTGGCAAGGATATTATATTGTCAGTTAAGGGAAAAGGTGCCAATGGTGCGATATTGTCACTTAAGGATGGGACTATAAAGATAGAAGGTGGGGGGAGCAGGATTACCTTCGGAGGATATATTATGTCCGACAGCGGTGCTTTGATGTCACTCAATGGTAATACAACCGGGGATACACTTATTTCGATCGATAATAATACCATCAAAGCTTCAACAAATGGGAAGCTGAGTGATATTAAATCTGTTACCTACAGAGGAAACGAGATGTCGAACGAAGAAGTGGTGATATCAGATGACGGAAATGCTCAGGCCACAGAGAAAAGGGAAGGCTACGTGACAGTAACATTCAATTCGAATGGAGGGTCATCAGTCTCTTCTCAGATGATACCTTCAGGCGGATCGGCTAATAAACCTTCAAATCCGATAAAAAGTGGCTATACCTTCGCAGGTTGGTATGTAGATAGTAATTTGACTGTCGCATGGGACTTTTCCAGAACGATATCAGAAGATGTAACTCTTTATGCCAGATGGGAAAAGGGCTCATACAGAACAATTTCTGTGGGAAAGAAAACCACTTATAAGGTAAAGAAGAAGGTCGCGAAGGTTGAAGTCTCCGACAAATCTGTTGTGAAGGTAAAAAAGCATGGGAAAAAGGTTATTGTAAAAGGAAAAAGGTCGGGGATGGCTACTATCACAGCGTATGATAAGAAAGGTAAGGAGCTTGGAAACTGGACGGTTGAGGTGAACTGAGCTTCTGACGAAGATATCTGTCATGTATGTTGATGTGTGTGGTTTAAAGGGAGGCTTGTATTGAAAGAAATATTTAAGAGAATATATGCTGTAGTGGTAACAATATGTCTGTTGTCAGACATTTCGGAGAGTGTGTATGCTGCTGAGTCACAAAGGGAATATGTAAAAAAAGAGATATCCGGAGAGGATATAGAATCCTCAGATATCGAAGAAAGCATAGCAGATATCGTGGTTGATTCCGGTGAAGAATATACAGAAGCCTTTGAAAATAATGCTTATGATGAGATAGTTTACCTGACTGACGAGCAGATACGAGGGCTTCCGCAGGAAGGGCTTGAACAATATGAGCGGTTTTGCAGAGAGATTGAGGCTTGGAGAAACTGTAGTGCAGGTGTGGAAAACATCAGGGTATCGGCTGACATTGACGGCATTTCCCTTGAGGCAGATTTACCGTTGGAGTTGCCTGCAGATTATGTACCGCCTGAGAAGGCAGAAGATGATATTGTGACCGATGAAGACGATGTACTTGAGGAAGAAGAATTTGATACCCTGTTAGCGGATCAGAACTACTATGTGCTTCAACTGAGCTCCAGCGAAGAGAAGGTGTATAAAACAACGCTTAAAACATTAAAGAAAAGAAAACGCAAGTTTTCGTTAAAAGGTAATTATGCTTCAAGCGTGTTATCAAGTGGGATTACTGCAGCTTATATGGCAAAACCTGAAATGTTTGACTTTGTACAAAATGGGAGCAAACTGGCGCCCGTCAAATACAGACAAAAATACAGGTACCGTAGGGGTTATATAACTTATGTTAAATTTAAAGCCTCTAAGCACTACAGCAAAAAGCTTGAGAAACAGGTGAGGACAAAAGTAAATTCTATTTCCGGGAATGCAAGGGCATATGCAACGGTAAATTATCCAAACGATCCGGTGTATGGTATGGTGGAATATTTTCATGACTGGATTAACAGCAATGCGGAGGAAAAGGAAGGCAGCTACGGAGATACTAAAAAGGAACAGTCAACCAAAACATATTTTTACAGTAATACTGCCTATGGACCTTTACTTAAGGGAATGATGTCATGGCGTGGATATGCACGTGCTATGTCCAGACTTCTGGATGCCGCAGGTATTCGGAATATGTATGTACAGGCTACTGCAAGGAGTGGTTCAGGCGGATATGGGAGTTGTGTTTTGGCTCAAATGGTGGATCAGAACTGGTACATTGTTAATCCCGAAGATTGTCTGGTTGGTTCTGATACGCTGGGCTCTGGTTATAACTGGTCAAAAACGAAATGGCTTTCGAATGGTGGGACTCTCACGGTGCCGACATTGTCTGAAAGTGACTACGTTCCCGTGAATATGGAGAAATACATCTCGTTACCGGAGAGTGTGATGATTCTTAGAGGTGATAAAGCTCCGGTTGGTCTTGACAGTTATTTTAACAATATTGAAAAGCAATGGAGCAGTAGTGATCCGTATATTGCTACTGTTTCATCTGATGGCATGATCAATGCGAACAATCCGGGGATGACAGTTATTACACTCAGCGCTGCAGGGGTTACCAGAACCTGTACCGTATATGTGGTTGAGATATCCTCGCTGACCTTTGATGAGAATTCCGGACGAAAGCTGGATATCACTTACAAGAACAAAGATGGTATATATACCGCAGACGATGCCATAACGCTTATGTTAAGTGTGTCTCACAATCTTACCGGAAGTGGATATTCAGCAGAGAATATGGAGAGTAATGGTATTGATAAGATTACCGCAAAGTCTTCAAATTCTAATGTGGTCGGGATTGTATCCGCTGAAATTCATGGGGATTCCGCTGAGGTCACCGTGCTTCCCCAGAAGAAGGGTAAAGCAAGTATCACGATTTCATTTGGGGGAAAGAAAGCCGTATGCTCGATCAATTCAAAATGATCATATGCTGTAAAGCCCTTTATTTGTAAGACAGGGTTCATCTGCTCATATTGAGATTGCTGTATGCTGAAGAACTAAAGTATGCAGCAAAAGCATAAAGAATGGGTAGGTGTTAAGGATAACCTAATTGATTGGTAATATTATTGCCATAATCTGAAATTACGTTAATAAGGAAACAATAACGGAAAGGAGACTGGGCGGATGGTTATCAAAGGCGCAAGCGGTACGTTATCGGGAAAGGAATTTGATGTGAAGGGGACACTGCTTATCGGCAGAAACAGACAGTCCTGCAATGTCCTTTTCCCTGATGATGCGGTGGGAGTGAGCCGAGCTCACTGTAAGATCGAGTCGGGAGGCGGCAATGCCACCATCACGGATATGGGTTCCTCCTACGGGACCTTCTTAAACGGGAAGAAGCTTTCCGCCCATGTTCCCTATGCCATCAAAAACGGGGATGTGTTTTACCTGGGGGATAAGTCCAATTCCTTTATGGTGTCAGGAAACGCGGGAGGGGCAGGAGCCTTGCGTGTCGGGGAAAAACAGAAGAGAGTTATCGGAATCGCTGCCGCGCTTCTTGCGGTCGTAGTGATCGCGGTGATCCTCACACTTACATTAACCTCACGTAAAAGCCTTGTGGGTACCTGGGAGGTGGTCGGCGCACCGGGAACACGGATGTCCTTTACGGAGGACGGGGAGCTCATCATTACGGAAAACGGAGAATTTTCCATAAACGGACAGCTCACCTACAGCAAGGCGGGCGATAATATGGTGAGCATCAAATATACTGCACCGGTAAAAACTACAACAAAGGAATTAAATCTCAGCGCGGGTCTGTTGAAGATATTCGGCATAGGCGGGGGATCCTCCGAGGCGGTGGTGGCAGCCTATTCAAACGGGTATATATGGAAATATGATTATAACCCGAAGATAAAGTCAATGGTGGTACGGGACATAAACGGTGAGACACTCTTTGTGATGACAGAGGATCCGGAATATCTGCGCAAATAACCGGGCGGATAAAAAGAGGTCTGCATGTCAGATATAAAAGCGGTAAAAAATAATATCAATTAGAAAGAGAGGAAAAACGGATGGAAATGAAAAGATGCCCGAAGGGCCATTACTACGATGCTTCGATACATGTAGAATGTCCTTACTGTTCAAACACCGGAACGGGCAGCGCCACATTACCCTTAGAGGGCTTTATGGGAGCAGAGAATACTGCGAAGGCAGGGTATGACGCCGGTGACTCAGGGAAAACCATGCCCCTTGATGCAGCCTTTGAAAAAGCAGATCCCGACGATGGCAGGACGGTCGCCCTTATAAAGGAGGATACCGGGATAGATCCTGTCGTAGGGTGGCTGGTATGCATTGAGGGAAAGGAAAAGGGCAGGGATTATCGTATCCATTCCGACAATAATTATATAGGCCGGAGCGATCGGATGGATATCTGCATCCGCGGGGATGAAACCATATCAAGAGAAAATCATGCGGTCATCAGCTATGATATGCAGTCAAATGTGTATTATTTTTCACCGGGAGACGGCAGGGCTATAGTAAGGGTCAATGATATGGCGGTCTTTCAGACTGTGATGCTCCGTCCCCATGACAGGATAACCATCGGCAAGACCGTCTTTTCCTTTATGCCGTTCTGTGATGATATGTTTATGTGGTAGATGTGCTTTGGGAGGTTGACATGTCTCTTCGGTATGACAATGTGAGAAACATCTTTGTCTCTCAGGCGGAGGAGAGCGGGCCCAGAGATGCCTTTAACAGCAAGGCGGACGAGATAAGGGAACAGCACGAGAACGGGGATGAGCAGAAGGAGGAAGCAGAGAACGGTATTACCGTTACTATAGATGCCGGAGCAGATACCGGAAATAGTACAGCTGAACAACAGATCCCGGAGGAAGCCGGGGGAGCTGCCGGGGGCACACCGGGAAACGAAGACACGGGGGAAACGATGCCTGACAACGAAGGAGAGTCTCAAGAAGAGTCCGGTGAAGGAAGTCTTACCGGAGAGATATCGGAAACGGAAGCCTTTTTGAGCTCACCTTTATTCTATGCTTCCATAGCGGGAGCTGTTTTACTGGCGGTGATCGCCATAGTCCTTTTCATAAAAATAAGGAAACAGAGAAGAAAGCGGGCTATGGAAGGCATGCCTGAGTCACAGACCGTGGAGGATGAGGATATGGCGGAAACAGCTGTAAAGGTTCTGGTTGAGAATGCTGATATCCCTGTTACGGTCGGAAGCATACATGATACGGGAATGCGAAATATGCAGCAGGACTCCTTTGGGATATCGGAGGTGCCTGATGCGGAAAGCTTTAAAAAGCAGGGTATACTTGCTGTTGTAGCTGACGGAATGGGCGGGCTTTCCGACGGTGAGAGGATGAGTGCGCTCGTTGTGGTAACCATGCTCAGGGAATTTGAAGCCTCAAAGGCGGACCCCGCTCCGGCCTCCACACTTATGAGGCTTATTGATGCCGCAAATTCCGCCGTAAATAAGGAGCTTGGGGATGAAAGGCTCGGCAAGTGCGGAAGCACCGTCGTGGCTGTCATTGTAAAGGAGAGATCGCTCTCCTGGATATCGGTAGGGGACAGCCACATATATGTATACAGGGATGGGAAGCTTTTAAAGCTTAACAAAGACCATAATTACGGAGCCGAGCTTGATGAAAAGCTTAAGAGAGGCGAGATATCCTTTGAGGAGGCGGCAAGGGATCCCAAAAGAGCGGCCCTCACAAGCTTTATCGGCATTGGAGAGCTGGAGCTTATCGATCATAATGACATACCGGCCGCGCTTGAGAAAAACGACCGGGTGCTGTTGATGAGTGACGGAGTATACGGGACCATAGGGGAGGCAGAGATAATTGAGGCGCTCAGACTGCCGTTCAAAAAGGCTCTTAAGGCGATGGACAGGGCGGTCAGGGCAAGGCAGAAGTCCACTCAGGATAACTATACCTGTGTCATGATAGAGATAAAATAGCTTGGAGCGGATTATGTCGGGGTATTCGTTAAGACTGCAGGAGCCGCCTTTTGCGCTTCCCTTCGATACCATCCTTCACGGAAGGTACAGGATAGGGAAGGTCCTTGGCTTTGGCGGGTTCGGAATAACCTACATGGGAGAGGATCTTCGGGATCAGAGGAGGGTTGCTGTTAAGGAATATTTTCCCGGGGGCTTTGTGAGCAGGCATCCCGGGAAGCTTATGGTGGAGACCACCTCGGGCTACAGGCAGTTTATGCGGGGAAAGGATAATTTCCTTCAGGAAGCAAGGATAATATATCATTGCAAAAATTCCCATATCCTGAAGATCTTCAGCCTGTTTGAGGAAAACGGCACGGCCTATTATGTGATGGAGTATCTGCAGGGGAGCGATCTGAGAGAGCTTCTTAAAAGAAACGGAGGGAGATTATCCTGGGCCGATTTTGAACCCGTCGTCCTGCAGATAATGGATGCCCTTTGCGAGGTTCATAAGGAGGGTATCATACACAGGGATATCAGTCCCGACAATATCTATATCACAGAGGACAGGACCGCAAAGCTCATTGATTTTGGGGCGGCAAGGGCTCTGTCCACAGAGAAGAGCCGCTCGGTCATTTTAAAGAAGGGCTATGCCCCGCCGGAGCAGTACCAGTCCCATGGAAGGCAGGGACCCTGGACCGATATCTATGCTTTAGGGGGGACGATGTTTAGGGCTCTCACCGGTGAAATGCCGCCTGAGTCCGTTGAACGGGTAAGACACGATACGCTTAAAAGGCCGGAGACCTACGGGATCGGTCTTCCTCCTTCGGTAAGCACGGCGATAATGAAGGCGCTCAGTTTAAGAGAGGAGCAGCGCTTTCAGAGGGTCGAGGCCTTCAGGCAGGCTCTTATGAAAGAGAGTATTGAGGACTCTGCACCCACAGGACGTTTAAAGAGGGCATTTGGAGAGGCCCTGAAGAGAGCGGACGGGCTGTTTAAAAAAAATCAGGCTGTTACTCTTGTCGGGATCACCGGTTTTTATGCGTCACAGAGCTTTAAGCTTGAGCAGGATGTTACGGTCGGCAGAGATCCTTCTGTATGCGGCATCATATTTCCCCCTGATACCCCCGGCATAAGCAAGCTTCACTGTCAGATATGTATTACAGGTTTTGAAAACGGGACGGTGCTTATTGACTGTGGTTCATCCTTCGGGACCTTCTTAAACGGAAGGAGGCTGTCACCCGGGATACCTGCATATCTTAACAGCGGTGATATCATTCAGCTGGGGAATGAGATCGTTTTTCAGATAAGCCTTTAACAGAAGGAGAGAAGGGCATGGCGGAAATAGACTGGTACGGATACAGCGATCCCGGAGGAAGAGAGATAAACGAGGACAGCCTGCTGTATAAATTCGATGAAGGACGCGGATTCTGTGCTGCGCTTGCCGACGGCCTTGGCGGGCATGGAGGCGGAAAATATGCGTCAGGCGCGGCAGCTGTAAGCATTATGCAGAGCTTCATGTCCGCAGATCTTGAAAAGCCCGAGGAGTTCAATGTCTGGTTTCAGAGCGCAAATCAGGCTGTTCTGAGCCTTCAGAGCAAAGAATGCGAAATGAAGACGACATTAGTGGTGCTGCTTATAAGGGACGGCACTGCCATGTGGGGACACATCGGGGATTCCAGACTATATTATTTTAAAAACGGAAGGCTCGCCTTCCAGACTGAGGATCACAGCGTTTCTCAGATGGCGGTTTTCAGGGGTGAGATCACGGCGGGGCAGATAAGGGGACATGAGGACCGCAACAGGCTGTTAAGGGCCATAGGTATGGAGGAGACCATAAGGATAGACACCTCAGAAACAGTCCTTAGTCCGGGAGATGAGCATTCCTTTCTCCTTTGCTCGGACGGCTTCTGGGAGTATGTTACCGAAAGGGAGATGGAGAGGGAGCTTTTATTCAGCACGACCCCGAAGGAATGGATAAACCGCATGCGGGAAAGGCTCTTAAAAAAGACCCGGAATAAGAAAAATGACAATTACACGGCAGCGGCCGTGTTTTACGATGAATAGAGAATCAGGAATCAATGAGGAGGCGGGAAACATATGAACAGGGTAAAAAGAGCTGTTGCTGTCTTAGGAGTATTGCTGCTTTGTTTTTCCTTTGCGCTGCCTGCAAGCGCTCTGGATACGCTTCAGGTATCCATAGACCGGTACGCGGCAGAGGATGGAAAGCTTAAGATCTATATGAACCATAATCAGGGAGCTTCCTTTTTCCCGGAGACTGATGAACTGAAGGTCATGTTCGGCGCGCAGGAAATGGAGACGGAAAAGCTTGAAAGGCTTGAGGACACGGATGAACCCATATCCTATCAGTGTATGGTGGATGTATCCGGTTCGATGAGCCAGGACAGGATCGATGCTGCCGCGGACATGATAAGCAGTCTGGGGAGGCTTAAGAGAGAGGGCGATAATCTGGCTATCGCGATCATGGCTGATGAGCTTACGGAATCACCCTTTATGACCGACCCGGAGGAAATAGAGGCTCTTGCGGATACCATCCAGAGGACAAGAGAGGATACGAACCTCTACTATGCTCTTGTGGAGGAGCTTAAGAAATTAAAGACAGACGGAGATGTACACAGGAAGCGCTGCCTCATAATCTTTTCGGACGGAGCGGATGATAACGTACAGGGGATAACAAGAGAAGAAGCAGTAAAGATGACGGAGGAGAGCCATATCCCGATCTTTACCGTGGCTCTGCTTAAGGATGGTCATGGGACAGCGGATGAGGAGAGCGCCAAGATACTTGGGAGCTTTGCGAGGCTGTCAAACGGCGGTGAGCATTTTGCCCCTGCCCTCGGAAACGGTTCGAATGAGACTATCCCCGGTGCCATAACCGAGAGACTTCAGAAATCATTTATCCTTACAGAGAGTCTAAAGGATATCAAGGTTTCGGGAGGTGAAATTGTCTTAAAGGTAACGGTACACGCGGAGGATGGACAGAGTGCAAGCGCTGAGCTTAAGCTTCCCGAGGGAGATGTCAAAATAATACAGAAGGAAATAGAAACCGCGAATCCGACAGAGGCACCTGAGCCGACGGAAGAACCTGAGCCCGAGCCGACAGAGGAGCCCGGGCAGCCGGATAGCCTTCGGATACTGGGAATGCCTGCGGCCTTATTTGCGGTTCTTGTTATATTTCTGCTTATACTGATCGCTGCCGTCATAGCGATCATCAGGACAAGAGAGGACAGGAGGGCAATGGAGGAGTCTGAGCCTGTTTCCGATGCCGGTCCGGTCACAGCAGCTGATGACAGCAGTCCTACGATCGGGGTAATGCAGGAGGAGCCCTCCTTTAACAGCCCCACTCAGGGCTTTACGGAGCCTGAAAAGGAGTCAAAGCCTTCGTTTAAGATAAAGGCGGAGCTTACGAGAATAGGAAAGCAGGAAAATGAAAGCTTTAAGGCCGTTATATCTGATCGCTTTACGATAGGAAGAAGCGCCTCAAAGACGAAGCTTTCCTTCCCGGAGGATACCGCGCTGTCATCGGTACACTGTTCACTGTTCATAAGGGATAAAAAGCTGTTTATAAAGGATGAGAATTCCACCAACGGAACCTTTGTGAACGGAGTTCCCATAAGCGGACAGTATGAGCTTAATCAGGACGACACGATACTGATAGGGTCCTATGAATACCGGATAAGCTGGAAATAAACAGCCCAAGATCAGCAGTGGAGGTTTTTTACGGATAATGGATGTTAACCGCTTGTGCCCGAATTGTATGCGCGAAACTGCCGGAAACGGCGAAAAATGTGAATTCTGCGGCTTTTCTCTTAAGAGTGAGCCGCAGAATACTCATGCGCTGCGCCCTTATACCATTTTACAGGGTAAGTATCTTGTAGGAAATGTTATCGGAGAGGGCGGCTTTGGGATCACCTATATAGGACTTGATCTGAATCTGGAGATAAGGACAGCGATCAAGGAGTTTTATCCGAATGGTTTTGTGACCAGAGATTCGGGTATTACCTCAAAGATATCAAGCTATACCACGGGCGGGCCCGCGCCCTATGAAAAATGGAAGGAAAGCTTTGTAAAGGAGGCAAGGCGCCTGGCAAGGTTTTCTGAGCTTCAGGGAATAGTCCATGTCAGGGATTTCTTTCAGGAAAACAATACTGCCTACATAGTAATGGAGTATGTAGAGGGGACGACGCTTAAGGATTACCTCAAGGAAAAGGGTGAAAGGCTTTCCGCGGACGAGACCCTGAGCCTTATGCGCCCTGTTATCAGATCCCTTGCAAAGGTGCATGAAGCAGGGATAGTTCACCGGGACATAAGCCCCGACAATATTATGATCCAAAGGTCAGGCGGGCTTAAGCTTATTGATTTCGGTGCCGCAAGGGATTTTGGCATTGAGGGAGATAAGAGTCTGTCGGTACTTTTAAAGCCCGGATATGCTCCCGAGGAGCAGTACCGTTCCAAGGGAAAGCAGGGTCCATGGACGGATGTCTATGCCCTTTCCGCAACCATCTACCGTTGTATCACGGGTGAGAAGCCTGTGGAGTCAATGGAGCGGATGAGAGAGGATAAGCTCAGGCCTGTTTCCGAATTCGGTATAAAGCTTCCGAAAAAGACGGAGGAGGCTCTTATGGCCGGTATGGCTGTATATGCGGAAAACCGTATACAGACCATGAATGAGCTTGAAGAGCGGCTGTATGAGGAGGCTGTTACTCAGGGTTCTTTTGGTTTTTCGTATACAGACGTGAGAAAAACGGAGAAGGCGGAGACTTTGACGAGAGCGGAGGGCTCCAAAGACCATGATGGCGCACAAAATCCCGCTTCACCGGAGACTGTGTCCGAAAAGGAGGCGAGGGGTGCATCCAAATGGTATAAAAAGAGGGCTCTTTACTTTGCCGTTGCGGGGATCGCTGCCGTATTTATCATTGTACTGACGGTGCATGCGCTGTCAGGTTCTTCGTCCCCTGCTTCAGGAGATCAGGTGGTGGTTACGCCTGTCCCTTCGTCCTCACCTTCAGACCTTACCGCGCCTGAGCCCTTAAGCACCGGGGAACCGGTGATGCAGGAGCCTACAGAGAAGCCTGTTCCTGAGGCTACTGCTGCTCCGACAGAAGTGACGGAGGCTGAGCCGACAACGGAGCCTGGGAAAAATACGGCCAGTATCAGTGAGCTGTACCGAGATGTTGTGTTTCAGTATGTTTTTTCAAAGGGCTATGTTTTAAAGCGTCTTGAGTTTACCGAAATGAACAGCGACGGGATCCCCGAGATGCTGATGTTCTACAAGAACAATGAGGGTGACGAATATTATAAGGAGTCTGTTTTCGGCATCAGGGACGGCTACGCAATACGCATTTTTCATACCGAGGTAACGAAATATAATCTGAATATCGCAAGAAATAACGAAGAGGCGGTCACCTTTATCAAAAACAAAAGCAATGCCCGTTATAAAATAAACAACAACGGATATGAGCTCTTCAGCCTTGAGAAGAATGAGGATCCCTTCCTTGGGCAGCTGTACAGCTTAAGCGAGCATTTCACGGCAAACGACAGGGACTATATGCCTGACAGCTATTATCCCTGGATGATGGTGATAAATTCCTATGAGCTTGAGAACGCTATCGATACCCTCAGAGCCGGAATGGCAAAGGATGATAAGCATGAGGGCATAGCCTGCAGCTTCAGCTCTGACATGTCCATGAATGAATTTGAGGATGAATGGAGGGCCGTTCTATCCAGATCGGGAGAGGAGGGACTTAACGGCGTTGTTGAGATATGGAAGCCGACGAAGAAGCAGAGGCAGAAATATATCGGCAAGCTGTTTGTTATATATCAATGCGTGGACGGTGTACGTCTTCATAACAGTCCCGACCTTGAGGAATCGTCCGTGCTGTATCCCGTAGGTGCAGGCTTTGACGGCAATGTCAACGGGGATGAGTTTTTTGTAAACGAAAAGGTTGACAATTCCGACCCGGAGTCAGCTGTAAAATATCTGTATCGTCTTGATAACGGAGCCTATATCACCGGAAGTGAAATGAGTGTGGCGTTTATTCCCTTTGAATAAGGGTGCCGTTTCAATATGTGTCGGTTAAAACGGATGCCTGTATGTGATCAGCGAATAACACCTGCAGAACATAAGAGAATGTATCATGGAGCTTGAGAGGCTTTGTCCTAAATGTATGAGGGAGATGAACAGTGGGGATGTAAAATGTCCGCACTGCGGTTCCTTTGTGGAAATGACTCCTCTTATGCCGCATGCGCTTTTTCCGTTGAGTATCCTGCAGGGTAAATATATCGTAGGTCATGTGATCGGGGAAAGCGATTACGGGATCACATATATCGGGCTGGATATCAACCTTGAGATAAGGATCACGGTAAAGGAGCTGTTCCCGAAGGGGCTGGTATCGAGAAAATCCTCAGGCGACAGTATCCCTAAGATGATCCCGAAGGACTCTGTCGCGTTTGACCAGTGGAAGGAACGCTTTGTGAAGGAGGCAAGGCGCCTTGCCAGGTTTACCGACCTTTCGGGGGTCGTTCATGTACGGGATTTCTTCCATGAGAACAATACGGCCTACATGATAATGGAGTATGTGGAGGGCATTACTCTTGAGGCATATTTAAAGCCACGGGGCGGAAGGATACCGTTAGCCGATGCATTAAGGCTGTTAAAGCCGGTGATCGTTTCTCTTGAGCATATCCATGAAGCGGGGATCGTACACAGGGACATAAGGACAGAAAATATTCTAGTTCAGCCTGACGGGAATATAAAGCTTGTGGGCTTTGGAGCCGCAGAAGAGGACGGGGTGGACGCGGAGGGCGCCGCTACTGACGTATACGGGCTGGGAACCGTAATATACCGCTGTATTACGGGGCAGGAGCCTGCCACGCGTAATGAAAGGCTTGCCGAGGATACACTTAAGCCGCCGACAGCTTTCAGCATCCGTATTTCTGAAGCCATGGAAAGGACCATCCTGAAGGCCTTAGCGGTCTTTCCTCAGGATCGTTATTCCTCCCTGAAGGAATTTGAAGAAAAGCTTTATGAGGATACAGGCTCAGTACAGTTTGGTGCTGAGGCTTTGGGTGCTGTGCATTCGGGCCCTGCGGAGCGTGGGGCTTTACCGTTTGAGAGTGAGTCTTCAGGAAAGAACGATGAAAAATCGGGAAAGGGGCGTTTCGGAGGCAGTCCTCAAGAGCGGAGTTTTGTCGATGAAAAGAACCGGAGAATAACACGGAGGATAAAAGGGGGCGTTATTGCCGCTGTCCTGCTTATTGCCGTGCTTTCTGCCGGTTTTTTTGTTTTTTCATCACTGAATAAGGACGGCTCTATAAGCCTGAAAACGGCTGGCTTATTCCTTGGCGGGAAGGGCACGGAAAAAACAGAGCTATCCGTAAACGCAGAAGAAAACGAATCGGACAATAATGAGAATTCCGGGAAAGCAGAGGAAAACGGATCGGAAAATGACGAGGATTCCGGGAAGGCAGGAGAAAATGGATCCGAAAATGACAGGGAGCCTGCCGAAAGCGGTTCGCCCTCCGACAACAGTTCGCCCACCGCAGATAATGAATCTTCCGGTCATGACTGGAATGGGGATAATACTCCCGACATGGAGGGGAATAATAACGGCAGTACTGTGGCAGCGGAACCGACGGAAGTACTTAAACAGGAGTCTGTTCCTGCAGAGAACCCGGTTCCTACAGAGGATCCGGTAGTTGCCTCTATGAAAGCTGCGGAGGCTCTGCTAAAGGAAATAGAGGATTCAAATACTGCTTCGAAATCGACCGCAGCCACATCTGCACAGGGCCCGACGACGAAACCTGAACCGAAACCGACGATAAATGCAAGACCTTCGCTGGGCCCGACACCTGTGATAAAGCCGACGCAAGCGGTAAAGCCTGTGCCGTCACCGACGTCTGCACCGACGCGCAAACCAGTATCGACGTCGACACCGACATCCGCACTGAAGCAAACGCCGGTGCCAAAGCCGACATCAATACCGACCCCGACGTCTGTGCCAAAGCCGACTGTAAGGCCAACTCCGACACCTGTGCCGAAACCAACACCCACGCCTAAGCCGACGCCTGTGCCGAAACCCACGCCCACGCCGAAGCCGACGCCTGTGCCGAAACCAACATCGATACCGACCCCGACACCAAAGCCGACGTCGATTGTAAAGCCAACGCCAAAGCCAACTCCGACACCGGTGACTAAGCCAACACCTACACCGGTTCCGTATGAAGAAGATGAGGGTATCCATGAATATGCATTTGTCATTGGAGATGTCACCTGGCAGGAGGCCTGGGAGGATGCTCTGGACAGAGGCGGATACCTGGCGCACATGAACTCGGATGAAGAGATAAGATATATCATTAAGGAATTGATGAATAAGAATCTGACCGGATACAGCTTCTTCCTTGGAGGAAGAAGGCGGGAGGGAAAGAACGCCTACCGCTGGATAGCACCTGACGGGAAACCCTTCGGTGAACGGTTAGACAGCGAAAAATACACGGAGGGACTGTACTGGCTGCCCGGTGAGCCAAGTTACGAGGATAAGGACTCCGGCTATGAAGAAAGATACATGAACCTGATCTATAAAAAGGATGAGGAACGCTGGTACTGGAACGACGTGCCTAATGATATAGTTTCCATTTCCGATTACTGGAAGGGACGGATCGGGTATATCGTGGAGTTTGACTGATGGCTTTACAGTAAACTTTAAAGCCTGTTTTTCAAAAGAACAATTGCAGATGTGAGTGTGCAAAATATTTGCTTTTAGGGAAAGAGAGGAAATAGAATGCGGAATTCAATCCATACCAGGACAATTGCATTTTTGTTGATCTTTATAATGGTTTTCAGCGAAGGGATTTCGGCTCATCCGATGGATGTTGATCCGGAAAGCTTAGATGAGATTATATCGGATGAAACGGAAAAAACAGAAAAGACGGATGAGAGTAACATAACTGGCCCGATGCCTGAGAAGGTGGCAAAAGGATATTTGGAATTGTTGAGCACAGAGGGTATCAGGTGGTCATCTGCGGAATGTGCATTGATTCCTGTTTCAGATTCTGTTTATCCGGATTTTTTAATATGGGATCATGAAGAACCCAATCTGAAAATTTATAAAATGGATGAGGAAGGAAACGATTTATACTGTGGAGAGATAGAACTTCCCGGAAATGACGATTTCGAAGCCGATAGCGAATATCATGTATATTATCATGAAAAGGAAGGAATGATAGATCTGGAGGTCATCAATAAAGGCCAAAATAGTCAGTATACAGTATATAGCTTAGAAAATATTAATGTTGGTGATATAGAGGAAGGTGAGTCTGTACCCTTATTATGGTCCGGAAGGAAGGGGGAGGATTTTTATTCCGGACAAATGAACAGGAAATTGATATGCGGACTGATAATGACAGAGGAGGGTGCATTTTTCGATCTTTCCGGGTCTTCCGCAAGCTTTATGTCATATCCTGCTATGGTAGGTTATCTGAAATCACAGTATGAAACTGGTGGTAAAAATATCAGTCTGGATGATTCATTATGGACTTGTATATACATAGCATATTTAAATCAGTTCCCATTTAATACACAATACCTGGATTATGATAAGGCCGAACTGATCTACCTGGATGGGGATGATGTACCGGAAATACTTCTTCATTCCAGCAGTATAACAGAGGAATCAGGAAATATGCAGCTGCCGGATGTTTTGCTGTCTATTGATGGTACAAATGTCATTGAACATAAAATGAGTTACTACAATGACTTATCATATATTCCCTATAAAAATACAATGCTGAAGACAGAGTCAAAAGAGAATATGGTGATCGAAACGGTATATACCTCTGAAGCGGGAAAGGATAAACAGCTATTTTGCGGAGAAAGGCTGGGAGATCATATAGAAAAGCCTGAAACATTAACTAAAGAGGAGTACGATACAGAACTGAATGCAGTGTTTGATATGTCCAAAGCAGTGGAGGTCAGATATGGCTTTTCAATTAATGGGCTTCGGGAGGAACTGCGAGGACGACTATACAAAAGTTTTCAGAAAAAAGAAAATAACTGGATTAATGCATACCAGTATAAGCTGTTAAAGATGTATGCGGGAGAAGTTACTACCGGCACTGCACATGAGGGAGGATATGTTTTTGATTACTATCGTCCTTCTGATGATGAGATTTTCTGCTTTCAAGTGAAGGACATTACCTGTGATGGTATTCCAGAGTTACTATACTCCTGCATGACGTATTGGCGTGCCTGTTCTTTTAATGAGGAGAACGGTTATGATTATTTGCTTGGAGGGTATGTCGCTGATGATCCTGTAGAGAAGAAGATATATTCGATTCATAAGGAACTGGAGGATACGCCTTGCTATCGTTATGTGTATGAGGCTGAGGGAAGCAGAGTATCTTTATTGAGTGTGTTTGCGGAATGGCCTAAGGAGTATACGTTCGAGGTTCTTGGGGAGGAAAAAGAGAAGTACTATCTGGGGGATATGTATACAGATGGACGTGAAGAGATTTCGTTGGAAGAAGGAAAAATAATGGTCAAAGAATATGAGGAGGCTGTGGATATTGCCTTAAAAAGATCGGATACCGGAGAAAGTTTTCTTTTTAATATTCCTAATATCGCAAACATTGAAGAACTTTCAGGATATTATTATTCTGATACGCAGAATTATTTGACAAAACCTTCTGATAATATTTCTGATGAGAATGCTGCATTAGAGAACAGGTCTGATACTAAGAGAGATAATGATGAGGATACTGAATCAGAAATCGATGAAGTCAAATGGAAAAAAATGTACTCAGATTATCTGGATGAATCGTCCTCTGAGCTAAATATTACATATTTTAAGGCGGCATTAGTAAATCTAAACAAAGATAGTGCTCCGGAACTATTATTGCTTGGGAAAAAGAATGATTATTCTATAGGATCCACCAAAGTTGTTCTGCTTTCGCTTAACGGAGCGGATGTTATAACTGGATATTATGAAGAGGGTAAACCACAAATAGCATACATACCGGAAGAAGAGCGGATACGTTATTCTTATGTTTTTGGGAGCGAGTTTCGTGATGAGATATTATCAACTCTCAATGATGAACAAAACATTATCTTTTACGGATCATATTATACAGAAGATAATCCGGATACGTTTGAAAGCAGATATAAATCGAGCAATTACAATTACAAAACAGGAAGTGAATATGTGGCACAAGCAGAATATAAGGATGTGTTAAATAACGTATATGATTTGGACAGAGAGGTTGTAATCGATACATGGTACCCCATGGATAGCATTAAGGAAATGCTGAATACACCTGGGAAGCTTGTACCTGGGGAGAGTGGGATCTATACTGAATCACAGGAGGATAGTGACAGGCAAAATAAAGATAATAATACAGATGATGAGATTTTCGATGCCTTTTTGAATAACGAGATCTATGCGTATTACCCGGACAATTTTGAATATCCCGGAGAACCTTTTAAATACAAAGAAGTTTATTATGGTGAGGATAATGATTATTCTTTGAAGGAAAGCGGGCGTATCGATCTTAATAATGACGGTAAAAAGGATCTTCTTATGGATAATATTGACGGAGGAGCCTATTTTTACGTAAAAGATGGGAAGCTGTATGTACTTGCAGAGTCTAACGGATCTGCGGTTCGTTTGTCACATACACACTATGACGGAGCGGAATGGATCGTAATCAGGGATATGGGACATGGTGGACGACAGTCATACTGGCTGACAAAATATAATGGTGACGGGGAGATCGTGGATGAGTTTGGACTGAGTGCGGAATACTGGGATTCTCCGGATGATAAGTATCATGAGGACAGTGAATTTACCTTCAGGGACAAACCTATTACCATGGAGGAATTTGAGAGGCTTCGATATGAAATATTAGGCATCGGCGAGCCGCCTGAAGAGTCGGAGGGTGATAACAAAGCCGGTAATGAGGATAATTCCGAGAAAGGCGAAAATAAAGCTGATAACAAAGCTGATAAGGAGGATCGTACCGACAAAGCTGAAAACAAAGCCGGAGAAGAGGGCGTTTCCGATACAAGTGTTGAAGAAAAAACGGCAGAGACACGTACCGGCGAGGACAACACAGGAGACAGAGAGAATAACGGGAATACAGCAGAGAGCGATGATACGGTTTCAGACAAGGGGAATGATGAAGAACAAGCTAATTCTGAAATCCATTATGTGTTGAATTATATTGCAGAAAGGGAAGGGGGAGAGAATACCGGGAATGACAGCACCGGAGACAGAGAGGATAAGGGCGGTACAGCAGAGAGCGATAATACGGTTTCAGATACACGTGATAATGATGAAAACAAATACCCTGCCTGGGATCTTGATAAAGAGGCGGAGGTTAAAAGCATCCTTGAGTGGAATGAGGAGATGCTTGAAAACAGAAGCAATTATGACTTTCATGATTATGGCGGATATTCGTATTATTCGATCGATAAGGATCCTGTTTATATTGTAGTGAGGGCCGGCTATGATGACTGGGAGCCCTCAAGGTATTATTACGGCTATGATATCTTCTATGTTGAGGTCGAATATTCGCCCTCAAGGATAAGAAAATACTATTACTCGGATTATAAGCTGTTCAGGGTGGAGACCGAGGACGGAAGAGTGATAGATTATGGCTCAAAGGACTGGGATAAATATAATGAGGAGGGTCTCAGGCTTAAGGAGGAGCGCGAAGCGATATGCAGTGTGATCTCAGGCGGCGGCACTCCGTCTCAGGAAAACAACTCATCGCGTTCAGGATCGGAAAGTCCTTTCTCCGCAAATCCCGCTGCGGAACCTGCTGATACTGTACGCAGCCGATCCGGGAAAAACATCAACGATCTGTCTGCTGAAGAGTTAGCCAATGAGATCCTCATTATGAATCAGGCTCACTACGGGGAGATCTCCATAGATCTGACCCGCAGGTCTTACTCACCGGGAAAGAGAGATTATGATGCCATCTGGGATAAGACGGTATTCTATGTTCTGGAGGGATACGAGACTGCCACGGGGTATACGGATAAGAACCTCTGCGAGATCGAAAAGAAGCAGCTTAAAAATGCTTCAACCGGGAATCTCATACAGTATGAGATATACAAAAACCCCGAAACGGGTGTGGCAAACAAGATAGTAAGCATCGAATACCTTGAAAACGGTCTTGAGGTGACCGAGTATTATTATACTAACCAAAAGCAGGTAAGCTTCATCTTCCGTTACAAAACGGATAATTATATATCGACCTATGCTACAACTGACAAGCATGGCGAAAGATACATGTTTGAGGATGACAGCATGGTGACCTGGCGTATCGTTTCCGACGGCTTTGTGTCCAATACCGTTATAGGTGAGAACGAGGCCGGTCAGATCGAGAATTTTTCTAAGAATACGATCCACGTATATGATTCCCTGAGCCCGGAGGATAAAAGGGAATTTGATGAAAAAGAGATTGAGATGCTGAACGAGGCATATATAACCTTTGAGGTAGTGCTTGCCAGTGAAGGCATAGCAAGCATCCAGGGCTATGCATATGACGGCCTCGGTGAGCCTCTTCCCAATGCAAAGGTGGAGCTGTATACGGCGGATTTCACTGCTGTCCTTTATACCGTAAAGACCGATGCGTCGGGAAGATATATCATCTATGTCCCGAATGAGACCTTTGATTATAATATCAGGATAAAGAGGAAGGATTTCACTCAGTGTGAGATTTATATGGTTCATATATACAGGGGGCAGCTGAGCGTATATCAGGAAAGCGTGTACCTGTTCCCTGTATCTGAAAACCTACTGGTGACGGAGCTCCATCTGGGGGATGCCTTCAATTACTCTGCTTCGGGCGACGGAATGCTTAACCTGACCGGTGCCGTTATCCATGTAAGAAAAGGTATAGGAAACAGGACGGGGACTGTTGTGCTTAATGCAGTTTCCGATATGGCCGGAACTGTTTATCTGAGCCTAGTACCGGGAGTATATACCATTGAGGTGGCAGCGACGGGCTATGAGGTGATGTATTATACAATAGTTGTAAATCCGTTTGTCCTTATAAACCGGTATGAATTCTATGCCGCGCCGGAGCTTAAGGATAATGAGCTTGCGATAGTTCTGACCTGGGGAGCAGTTCCTTTTGACCTTGACTCACATCTGTTCACCACCGGGAAGGGAGGGAATACACAGCATATCTGGTTCGGCCATATGTCGGACACCAAAAACAGCTATCTGGATGTGGACGATATTACCTCCTACGGGCCGGAGACGGTCACTATCCGCAGCTTTAACAGTGACAGATATTATAAATACTGCGTAGTTGATTATACAAACTGCGCTATCGGTAATTACGGAAGCCTGGATATGTCCCTTTCCGGAGCCTGTGTGAATGTATACAATTCCGAAGGCCTTGCGGCGACGTTTTCCGTACCCGTCGGCAGCTCCGGAGTAATATGGGAGGTATTTGAGATAAGAAACGGAGAGATACTTCCGATACAGCGTTACTACAATAATGTTACGGATAAGAGCTGGTGGAACAGTGAAAAGGGCTGAGGAGCATTATAAATTATGAAGCACTCAAATTGGTACAGGATTATAACGTGGTTCGAAGATGGTACTGCCGGAGATAGTATTTTGAACGGGGGATACGAAATGAAGAAAATGATTTGGAAAAGGACAGTATGTACTACATTATTGATTTCCATGTGTCTGAGTATAGGTGTAAGGGCGGGAAATAATGATCCGGACACTTCTGCAAATGTTTCACATCCTATGTCCGCTATGGTTACGGAGGATTCTGATTCTGAAGAGAATTCTGCTGAAAATGTACAGATAACGGAAACAGAGGTTAATAAACCGGCTGATGATAACCGGCAGCAAAGATCAGTAAACGGTGATGAGTCAGATGAAGACCGGAATGAGGGAGCATCAGATAAGAGTCTGCTGACTGCAAGTATCGCAAAGGCTTTCCTACAGCAGCTATATGATGACTGGAGTGATTATAGCAAGATAAGGACAAAGTTTGCATTGATCGGAGAAGATGATTCGGGGGATTGCAGGCTGTCTGTCAGGAAAGAAAAAGAAAATGGGGAATATGAGTATGATATTTTCTCATGTAAAGAGAAGAACGGGGAAGTTTCCTGCGAGAAAGTGAATTTATCAGAATTGACTGTGGCGGAGCAGAAAGCTGTTGAGAATTATGATGGGTATATGTCATTTTTAGCCGTATCCGGATACCTGAAAGGGTTTATTTCGGGAAGCATGAGTGATATAGATGTATCAGATGATGAAGCATTGTGGGCAGCATTATTTTTAGGATATTCGAAGTATTTACTTAACAGTCCATATTCGGATGATTTTAACATGTATAATCCTGACGGATATGACAGGGGCTCTATTCTTTATGACAGCGAAGGGAATCCTGCAATGCTGATCGGGAAGTCAGATCCTTATCCGTCAGGTCTCTTGATCACACTAGAGGATGATCATATTGTTGAGAATGATATTACTGAGGACGATAGCGATAGTATTATCAGAGAGCAGTACGGGGATCAGTGGAAGGAAGAATTTGAGAAATTCACATATCCGATAGATGAATTGCGTGAGGAGTTAAAGACAAAATTACACAGAAATCTGGAGAAGAAAGCTGTTACATATGAAAATTCCTGTTATAAGCTCCTTTGCCTGCTCCTGGCAGGAGAGCAGGATATCATGGGTTATAGGGGAACCATGTCCATATGAATATTTTTTTCCGAGCTCATATTTGTTGTTCTCTTTTCAGGATATCACTTCAGATGGAGTGCCGGAACTGTTTGTAATAGAGAAATTTATCTGGTTGGCGGAGACTGACGGGCTCCGCAGCTGGGATGTATACACATATAACGGACTTGGCGGCTTTGATTTTCTGGAGACTTGTGAATTCTATGATCCCGTGCAGGATGTCTGTTACACAGAAACATTTGGAGGAGACAGCGAAGGATTCAGTGAGTACAGGATCGATGATCAGAAAAGTATAAACTGGATATATTCAATTACAAGAGCAATAGCTGATCCACAGGAGAGCGGAGCAGATACTTATTCCGGGTTTGATTATTATCGGGAAGACAATGATGGAACTCATACGGAGCTTACTGAAGAAGAATTCAACGAATGGCTGGAGGATCATGACAGAAGGCTTGAACTATATGGCATAAAGGAAAGTGAGAGCTTTGTGCTCGATACATATGCGCTTGTGAAGCTTAATGATAATGAGGAAGTATGGAGGGAAGATGATAAGGGGCAGATGGATGCACGTTCCGAGGGTATTACGTATTATGAAAGAATATATTCATCAGTATTAGAGGAAGCGTACGATATTGTAAAAAATGGATACGATGATAAAAAAAAATATTTGATTGATTGGACAGGCCTGTGGGAAAGGGCATTGTACCCGGAGGACGCTGAATTACTGAAAACCGTTGGGTATGTGTTGATGGATATCAGTGGGGATGGTGTACCGGAGCTTCTGATTGGAGAAAATACTAATCACTATTCAGGAGAAATCATCAAACACTGTGATATATATAGCGGATTTACCTGTAAGGATGAAAAACCGTTCTGCTTTTTGGAAGGATGGGCAAGAAACAACTACCAGTGGTTGGGAAACGATCATTTCTATTATTTTGGATCGGGCGGAGCTGATAATAATTCTTTTGGAGAATGTCATCTGTGTACAGATGGAACCAAATTAATATGGGATGATTTCTATATTTTGTTAAGGGATGGCGTTTATCACAATACTACCGGAATTTGGGACGAAAAGAAGTCTGAAGAATTAGATAATATTACTGATGAAGAGTTCAACCAACTGTTGGACAGTTATGAAAACTATGAAAGTGAGCTGCTACCATGGATTTCGATTGAAAAATATGAGGAAATACAAAAATCATTGAATGATCCAAAAACAATGGATTATATGGAAATGGGTGAAACTGAAACAGATACAAGCGAAGATGATTTTGCTCTGTTTGATTCTTTTTTGAATAACGAGATCTATGCGTATTACCCGGACAATTTTGAATATCCCGGAGAACCTTTTAAGTATGAAGATAGGTATCATGGGGAGGATGATATAAATTCTCTGAAGGAGACCGGCCGGATCGATGTGAATAATGACGGAAAAAAGGATCTCGTTATGGAGGATTATTACGGAGAGACCTATTTCTATGTAAAAGATGGCAAACTGTATGTGCTTGCGGAACCTGACGGTACCGCTGTCAGAACGTCTCATACATATTATGACGGTGCGGAATGGATCGTAATCAGGGATATGGGACATGGTGGACGACAGTCATACTGGCTGGCAAAATATAACGGCGACGGTGAGATCGTGGATGAGTTTGGACTGAGTGCGGAATACTGGGATTCCCCGGATTATACGTATCATGAGGACAGTGAATTTACCTTCAGGGACAACCCGATTACCATGGAGGAATTTGAGCGCCTTCGATATGAAATATTAGGCATCGGTGAGCCGCCTGAAGAGTCGGAGGGTGATAACAAAGCCGGTAATGAGGAAAATTCCGACAAAGGCGAAAATAAAGCTGAAAACAAAGCTGATAAGGAGGATCGTACTGACGAAAGCGAAAACAAAGCCCGAGAAGAGGATTCTTCCGATATAAGTGGTGAAGAAAAGCCGGCAGACACGCGTACCGGTGAAGATAACGCAGGAGACAGAGAGAATAACGGGAATACAGCAGAGAGCGATAATACGGTTTCAGACAAGGGGAATGATGAAGAACAAGCTAATTCTGAAATCCATTTTGTGTTGAATTATATTGCAGAAAGGGAAGGGGGAGAGAATACCGGGAATGACAGCACCGGAGACAGAGAGGATAAGGGCGGTACACCAGAGAGCGATAATACGGTTTCAGATACACGTAATAATGATGAAAACAAATACCCTGCCTGGGATCTTGATAAAGAGGCGGAGGTTAAAAGCATCCTTGAGTGGAATGAGGAGATGCTTGAAAACAGAAGCAATTATGACTTTCATGATTA
>ODAI012987885.1_pt1 | contig 31381 bp, 18 predicted proteins | sample 1539321 | NCBI WGS metagenome assembly ODAI01 (sample SAMN02144231, study PRJEB22623) | gut metagenome | biome: sheep rumen | host: Ovis aries | place: New Zealand
AACCCTAACATCCGTAAGGTCGATGCTCAGGAGGTTGCTCTCGTTGATGAGCTGACGCATGTACTTGATGTCGGTTGCGTTAATCCTTCCTGTAAGGACAAGCTTGATGACCTGGTCGTTCGTCAGCGTTGCCTGGAGTCTTCCAGCGGTTGGAACATTGACAATCTCTGTGCCGCCGCCCAACTTCTTAACTTCGTGCAGGCTGCCATCGGCATCATAAGAATAAATGGTAAAGTCTTTCCACGGCTTTCCCACAATCGACGGGATGCAAATGTTCTTGGCATTGGCGGCAAACTTAATGTTGTCGTCAGCATCGAGCATCAGGAAGCCCAAGCCTCCGCTGCCCTCGAAAGCAAAGAGAGAATCAGACCAAAGATAGCCATATTCCGATGGCTCGTAGTTCTCTGCCCAATAATCCCAGAACTGCCCAAGGTCGCCACATTGACCCACCTGATCTGAGCCGTTCCTTTGCTGACCCACGGGCGTGAGGAAACCTGTCGAGGGAACATAATCGGCACGGTCTTCCACGAAGATAATCTCGCGGTTCTTCTTCTCGTATTTCGCAATATAGTTCTTCGTGGACGTGATGTTGGTATTGAGGACGGTAAGGTCGTGCATGCCATAATCCTCAATCTTTGTACCCTTCTTGATTGGCTCGAAGAATCCCCATATATTGAAGAAGTCTGTCAGGTCCTCCTTAGCCACATCGCAGACCTTACGCACGAACTTCAAGCCGCCGCTATTGTTGTTCGAGGCGTTATAAAGCGTCAGCGGGTCTTTGCGAAGTGCCTTGAAGAGTTCCGGATAGAAGGACGTGTTCTTCTGCCCAAGGTGGTAATAGAGATAGAAGTCCCAGTACATGCGAAGCCTACTATTCACGTCCCTGAAATAGAACGGCACGCGACGCGCGAATTCGTCCATGACGGTTGCCAACGTAGAGCCGCCCGATGCATTGAGCCCATCGAGGTAGCGAACGAGGTTCGAGAAGACGTTGTTCGACGCCTCGGTGCACCCCTCCACGTTGATAGCCCTCTGGTTGTTGTGGCCGCATTCGTGACCTGCGCACCAGTCGTCCATGTTGGGATTCAGAGCATTGAGGCAGTTCTTGATGCAGTCAATGCCGTTATAGCTCGTCCTGTAAGGCGTCGAATTAGCATAGCCTGCATCCTCTGGCTCACCCTCAATAGCGAAGTTCGGGTTGTTGTAGTAGAGGGGATAGATTGCTTCGCCGCCCGTCAGATACCACGGGTAGCCTGCCTTCTTGCCGGTTGCCACAGCCTCGGTCATACCCATCAGATCCTTCTCCCATACAGCAACGCTGTCGAACCAGCAGATGCTCTTGTCGATGGTGTTGGGGAAGACGGTCTTGAAGGAAGCCGTCTTGAGATGGAAGAGGGAATGTTCGCCACGAATAGTGAAGCGACCAAGCGTCGAAGCATTGCGAAGGGCTTTGTACTCGGCGTCGCTGTGACGGCTGATGTCGTAGTAGCCATTCACCTTGCCGCCCTCGATATGTATCTTTATGTCGGGCCATTCGCCAAGGGTCTTGGTCATGCTCTTCGTGTCAGCTACATATACAACATAGTAGAGGGCGTTCTTCGTGCCGTCGATGATGTTGAGGCCTTTCGTCAGTTTGGTTCCCGTCTTGGCATTCGTGACGAGCTGGTTATCCACGCAGCCAGCCAGGTAGAGCGTTGCACCGCTCGGCACATCATCATCTACGAAGACATATATCTCGTCGCCATCGTTCTGGGCATAGATGCCTGTCGGGTTGCCCATATAGGAGCCGCCGCTGCTCATCATCTTGTCGTTCCAGTAGTTGGCGTCGCTATAGGGCTTGTAGTCGTGGATGCGGAAGTCCTGCTCATAGTTTGCCCACGTCTGGTTCTTAATCTTGATGGCAATGCTGACCATAAAATCAGGCATGCCGACAGCAGTGAGGGCTGCCGTCAGTTCCTCGTCGCTCATCGCTTGGTATTCGGCCTTCAGCTGGGTGCAGGCAGCATCCTCGAAGAAGTCGCCGCACAGCATCCCCGCCACTTCGTTGGGGTCAAGCTCCACGGGATAAGTATTCTCCAAACCGCCGTAGATAGTGCCATAGTCCTTCCAGCTGGATGTTCTGTAATCGGCTAAAGACTCGCTATAGACATAAATCTTCGGGCTCGAAGAGAAGAGGTACGCTGGCGTGCTGGGAGGCGTGGCAGGCTTCACGTAGGCTGTCTTGACGTTGGAGCTGTAGAAGACGCCTTGGTAAAGCTGGCTCACCTTACGCCCGATGACGACAGTCTCCAGCGCGCTGCAATAGGCGAAAGCGTCGCCGCCAAGCACCCTGACCGTGCTGGGGATGTCGATGGCCTTCAGTCCCGTTCTAGCGAACGCATTGGTCTGGATGGCCGTGATGCCTTGGGGCAGCACCATCGATTCGAGTTTCGAGCATTCGTAGAACATTTGTTCGCCTATCTCGTCGGCTTTCGTCACGAAGCTACCTGTATAGGCCTCGCCGCCAGCCACGATGCGGACGCCCGACCAGTCGAGCTTCGTCACCGTGCCAGCCGAGACGAGCTGACGCATGTACTTAATGTCCGAACCGTTGATGACACCCGTCACCTTCAGCTCCTTATCGGTGCTCGCAAGCAGGGAGGACAGCGTACCGGCCGTCTCGACGTTGATTTCTGTTACGGCCCAGAGGCTGGCAGACAACAGACAACAGACCACAGACAACAGTAGTCTAAGGCATTTTGTGTAGATTTTCCGATTCATATTTGTGTTAGTTTATAGTTTCTCGCTCGCAAATTTACTTTTTTCTGACGAACCCTGCAAGAGAAAGGGGCAAAAAAATAACAGGAAAAGGGGAAGAATGAATGCCCTGAGGTTCAAGTCAGCGCCTCATCGGGCAAAGGGTACCGGGGCTTTATTCACAACAAAAAAAAGGAGCCTCAACGACTCCTTTTATTATTCTGCTTCTTCTCTCTATTTCTCTAACTCGGATATTACCTTTTCTACGACATGGGGGAAGTGCTCCATCTCCAGCCGGTGCTCTTTCTCTGCTATGTCATCGACACTATCAGAAGGAGATAGGCTCGTGCGGAACTGAGCAATGATTTCGCCTGAGTCGCAAACGGGGGTAACATAATGAACCGTCATGCCTGTCTCGGTCTCGCCGGCAGCCTTCACGGCTTCGTGGACATGATGTCCCCACATGCCCTTTCCGCCGAACTTGGGCAGCAGGGCTGGATGCAGATTTATTATCTTGCGGGGGAAGGCCTCGATGAGGTAGGCAGGAACGAGCGGCAGGAAGCCTGCCAGCACGATGAATTCGATGCCGTAGCTCTCGAGCAAGGGTAACGTCTCATCAGGATTGGCGAGCTGTGCCTTCGTGATGACAGCCGTGGGTACGCCCAGTCGCTCAGCTCGCACCAAGGCATAGGCGTCGGGCTTGTTGCTGACGACCAACGCACATTTCACCACGTCGGAATGCTCGAAATGGCGTATCAGGTTCTCACAATTGGTGCCGCTGCCGGACACGAAAATAGCGATGCTTGTCATTTGTCCGTTGTCTGTTGTCCGTTGTCTGTTGTCTGTTGTCCGTTGTCTGTTGTCTGTTGTCCGTTGTCTGTTGTCAGTCCAAATTATATCCGTATGCCTTCATGGCTCTGTCGCTCTGTCGCCAGTCTTTATCGACCTTGACGAAGACCTCGAGGAAGATGCTCTTGCCGAAGAACTTCTCCAGGCTCTTGCGTGCCTCGGTCGAGACGCGCTTCAAGGCAACGCCTTGATGACCGATGATGATGCCCTTCTGCGACTCCCTTTCCACGAAGATAACCGCGCTGATACGGATGTTCCGGTCCGTCTCCTTGAACTGTTCGACAACAACTTCCACGCTATAAGGTATTTCCTTATCATAATAGAGGAGTATCTTCTCGCGGATGATTTCGGTGACGAAGAAGCGGGCAGGCTTGTCGGTCCACTGGTCCTTGTCGAAATAGGCTGGCGACTCGGGCAGGAGTTCCTGTATGCGCTTCAGCACATTATCAATATTGAACTTGTGCAAAGCGCTGATGGGAATAATCTCCGCCTCGGGCAATGCCTCGTGCCAAAGCTCGACCTTCTCGGTCAGAGCCTTCTGGTCGCTAAGGTCTATCTTGTTGATGAGCACAAGGATGGGTGCCTTCTGCTTCTTGACTTTATCGAGGAAATCGCTGTTCTTGTCGGGCGTCTCCACCATATCGGTGACGTAGAGCAAGACGTCGGCATCCTGCAAGGCACTCTCGCTGAACTGGAGCATCTGCTCTTGCAGCTTGTAGTTGGGCTTCAAGACGCCTGGGGTGTCGCTGAAACAAATCTGCATCTCGGGCGTATTAAGGATGCCCATGATGCGATGTCGAGTGGTCTGTGCCTTGAAGGTAGCAATAGAAATGCGCTCACCAACCAAAAGGTTCATGAGCGTTGACTTCCCGACATTCGGGTTGCCTACGATATTAACAAAGCCAGACTTAAACATTTTGGCGAAGCTTGTACCATTCTTCGCGAGTCATCAGTCCTTCTTTATAGAACTGTGCAGGCTCCTTGGCTGCTTCCTTCGCACCATCGTAGCCCCATATCATGTAGCTCGCGCCCCAGGTGAAGCCAGCGCCAAATGCTGTGAAGACGAGCTTGTCGCCCTTCTTGAGCTGCGGCTCGTACTCCCAAAGACAAAGGGGAAGCGTGCCGCCACTGGTGTTGGCCATGTGGTCGATGTTTATCATGATATGGTCTTTCTCGATGCCTATGCGCTGAGCGACGGAAACCTCGATATTGATATTGGCCTGATGAGGCACAACCCAAGCGATGTCTTCCTTCGTCAGATTGTTGCGCTTGACGATGGTCTTGACGGCGCTCGTCATGTCGAGAACGGCATGCTTATACACCGCACGGCCTTCCTGATAGACGAAATGTTCGCGGGCATCTACGGTCTCGTGGCTCGGCATCTTGGCAGAACCGCCTGCTGCCATATGGAGAGGCTGGTAACCCTTGCCGTCAACACGATAGTAACCATCCATGAGGCCAACCTGCTCCGTCGTAGCTTCCATCATGACGCAGGCAGCGCCATCACCGAAGATGGGACAGGAATTGCGGTCCTCATAATTGGTCATCGAGCTCATGTGGTCGCCGCCACAAACGATGATGCGCTTGTAGCGACCCGAACGGATATAGGCCGCTCCTGCCTCCATTCCATAAAGGAAGCTTGCGCAGGCTGCCTCCATGTCGTAACCGAAAGCATTGTTCAGCCCACAATTGCCAATGACGAGCGACGCCGTAGAAGGGAAATGGTAGTCGGGGGTCGTGGTGGCGCAGATGACGAGCTCTATGCTGTCGGGGTCTGCGCCAGTCTTACGCAAAAGCTGAGCAACGGCCCTCGTCATCATGTACGAAGTACCGCTGCCTTGCTCAGGCTTGAGGATGTGGCGTGTCTTGACGCCAATCCTCTCCATTATCCATTCATCGCTGGTATCTACAATCCTCGACATCTCTTCGTTGTCGAGGATGTAGTCGGGCACGTATCCGCCCACACCAGTTATGACGGCATTAATCTGTTCCAATCTTTAAGCCTCTTTCTCGATGGCCACCTTGCCGCGATAGTAACCGCAAGCAGGGCAAACAGTGTGATAGATGTGGAACTCGCCGCAGTTAGGACATACTGCCAATGCGGGAGCTACTGCCTTGTCGTGAGTTCTTCTCTTGAGAGTCCTGGTCTTGGACTGTCTTCTTTTTGGATGTGCCATTTCTTTAATTATTTATTGTTATGTAATATTTTCTTTAGTTCGTCCCATCTTGGGTCGCTTTCCTTCTCTTCTTCCATCGAGGTCAGAGAGGGGCAGTCGGGATGCACGTGACGCAGAGGTATCTGCAGAGCTGCGAACTCATAGATGTTCCAAGCCACGTTGATGATGCCTTCCCGCTCTGGGATGGTGACGACATCGCCGTCGTCGGCATACTCTTCGCCCATCTTGACACGCAACGTGCACAGGGCGTCGATGGGTTGGGACATTGGTTCAAGGCAGCGGTCGCAAGTTACTTCCACCTCGCCCTTCAGCTGGAACTCCAGCTCAAAGGTGCCAGATGTCTGTTTCACCCGTAATGCAACATCGAGCGAACCAGCCTTGATTTCAGGTCCCTGAACGGCGGAGAAGAAGTCATTATCAGCCTTCCAATGGTACGACACAGTATCAGAGGAAAGACTTTTCAAATCAACTATATAACCGTCCAGTTTTCCCATCGGGCTGCAAAATTAGTAAAAAAATCAATTACTTGTGCAACTTTGGCACGAAAAAAATGCCTTATCAGCGCTTTTTGAGTTCTACACGGAACGTTGTACCCTTTCCAATCTCGGAATTCTTTACGAAAATACGTCCATCGTGATACTCCTCGACAATACGTTTGGCAAGTGAAAGTCCTAAGCCCCAGCCACGTTCCTTGGTCGTGTAACCTGGCATAAAGACTGAACTGAAGCGATTCTTGGGAATGCCTTTGCCTGTGTCACAGACTTCCACACTGATGCAATCGAGCTCTTCCTTTGCCGTAAGCGTAATGCTTCCCTTGCCTTCCATTGCGTCGATGGCGTTCTTGCAGAGGTTCTCTATCACCCATTCGAACAGGGGAGCGCTGACAGGAGCAATGAGTGGCTCTGCAGGCAAGTTGCACTTCATCGTGATGCGGTTGCTGGTTCTGCGGCTTATGTATTGCATCACGTTGCCCAACACCTCATTGAGGTTCTCGGGCTTTGGTTCTGGTTGAGAGCCAATCTTGCTGAAGCGTTCTGCAATGCGTTGCAGGCGTTTGATGTCCTTCCCCATTTCGGGAAGCAGTTCGTCATCCGGATATGTTTCCCGAAGGACTTCGTGCCAAGCCATAAGACTGCTGATGGGAGTGCCAAGCTGATGTGCCGTCTCCTTGCTCAGGCCTACCCACACCTTGTTCTGTTCTGCTCTTTTACTGCTTAGCAGAGCAAAGATGGCAACCACAACGAAGATGAGCACGACACCAAGTTGCACGTAGGGCCACCATGCAAGACGCGTCAGAATGAGACTGTCGGCATAGCATATCTCCATATAATCGTTGTCGCCGAAGTTGATGCGGATTGTCCTTCCTGCCTGCTTCATAGACAGAGCCTCGTAAAGCACCAAGGAGTCGAGCGATGCACCAGACGTTGCTCCTACCTCCATGTTACGATAGTCCTGCACACGTCCTTCGCTATCGAGCACAACAACAGGAATGGTATTATTGCTGTTCAGCACTCTCCACACGAGGGTAAGGTCGGTCGTCTCATCCGCATTATTCAACGAACGCAGAGCCTCGGCCCATATCTCCATCTTGCGTTGTTCTTCGACCTTGAGGTCGCGCACAAGGAAGTTAGAGACCACGAGCGATGCCACGCAGAGCACAACTGCCAAGATTATCAAGACAATCTTAACCTGACGTATTCTGTTTATCCATTGCATAACAGTATAATAACGGAAAGAAATGCCTGCTTATTGCATCAAAAAAGAAAAAAACTTTAAACTTTAAACTTTAAACTTTAAACTTTTTCGTACCTTTGCGGCATGAAACGTTTCGGCCTATACATTATTATATTATATAATATGCTTCTGCTGGCAGGATGTAGTCGCGACATGATTGTCACTCCTGAAGAACAACCTCGGGCAGAGGCTGAGCGTACTGTCATTATCTATATGGCTGCCGACAATTCTCTATCTTCACAGGTCAGGAAGGACACGATGGAGATGGCGAAGGCCAAGAACCTTATTCCCGAGGATGTCAACGTCATCGTCTATGTTGATGACAAAACTAACAAACCAGCTATATACGAGTTGTCGGCAAAGAAGGGCATGCAGAGATGGAGGCTATACAACTCTGAAATGTGCAGCACCAGTCAAGATGTGATGCTCAATGCTCTTCAACAGATAGAGCATTACTTCCCTGCCCGTCACTATGGCATCACGTTCTGGTCGCATGCAACAGGCTGGAATCCACGTCACAACACCTTTGGCAAAGACGAGACACCAGGCACAGCCACAAGAGAAGTTGAGATGGAGATTCCTGTCCTTCACGATGTGCTTGCCCAGTTGCCAGCGTTTGATTACATCTTCTTTGATGCTTGCTTCATGCAGTGCATCGAGGTGGCCTACGAATTGCGAGACGTCACTCGCTATATAGTAGGCTCTCCTGCAGAGATTCCCGGGCCTGGAGCACCTTACGACAAAGTCATGGGAGCTCTTTGTGCAGGCGATGTCAACGGCATCATCAATGGATATAACAGCGGATATCCCACTGGCATTTATACTGGCGTACTGCTTTCCTGCATCGACTGCACGCAGCTCGAGGCACTTGCAGAAGCCACAGGAAGGTTCTTGATTCCACGTTACATGGAACATGTCGAGCCTAGCACTTCTGGATTCCAGGCCTATTGCAGTCGTCTGGTCAAGTACAATTATTACTTCGACATGCGTACCACGATGTGCCGACTGCTTAGTGAAGACGATTATGCCACCTGGATGGAATACTTCGACAGGGCTGTTCCCACAAAGACATTCTCCTCGACCAGGACTTGGTACAGCAATAACTTGTGCAACTTCCCGTACATCGAAGATAAAGAATGTTACGGTGGAGTCTCTATGTTTGTGCCGTTACAGGCATATGAACCCTATGGCTGGAATGCTGATTTCCAGGAGACTTCGTGGTACGAAGCCTTAGGTTGGGCCGAGACAGGCTGGTAAGGCTTACGGCCTTTTGACAGTCACGCTTATCAAACCGGCTGCATAAGGCGCTATCTCATACTGGTTGAAGAGGAACAGAATGCTGTCGTTCTTGAGTAGGAAGTTATTGGTGAGGTAGAGGTCGCCCAGCATTGTAATGCCGGTTTTCTCTTGCAGGTCGGCCAAGTCCTTTGCTTCCCAATCCTTGCAGAGCTGTTCTTCCATTGCCATCAGAACCAGCATTTCCTTATCGGCAGGCACGATGTCTTTTATGTTGAGCAGTTTGCCTGTGTTCTTGTCGAAGTTGTAATAGCCCACCACATAACTGCCGTGAGCGCCACCAAGGTAGCAGTCGAGGCTCGTTTGATAGGAGAGAATGCTGTCATTACCGTTTTCGACTGGACTGCCTTCTATGTTGTAGTTGTACTGAAACATGTCCCTGTACTCCGGATCATAAGCCAGTTGTTCTGCGATATCTGCTTTCCATTCGGTCTCGAGGCTGTCTGCAAGGGCAGCCATCGTCTCTTCGATTGTGGCATATCCATGCAGGTAGAGCACACTGTCGCGCAGGATAGCGGCCAGTTGAGTTGCCAGTTCTCCGTCGCCGGAAAGCGTGTCGAGGTTGAACTCGATGTGATAGCAGAGGCTGTCACCTTCGGCAATTGGGTTATCGATGCACAGAGATGCTTTTCCCCATTCAGGTTCAGTTTGGTCATCACCAGTGATTTTCCAGTCTTCGCAAGCGCAGAAGAAGACTGCCGCAGAAAGGATAAAGAGATACTTTTTCATTTGTAGTTGGGTTGTTAGGTTGGTTTATTTGCAGGCAAAATTAGCATATTTTTCCAAGAACGGCAAGGAATACATCTTTTTTTCGTATATTTGCATGCAAAAGATGATTAGTTAAAGGTAACACAGACATGAACCGAATCTCACTTTTCCTGCTTCTCCTTTGTTTGGGAAGCCTGGCTGCAAAGTCACAGACGGAGCGTCAAATCGCCGACAAGACCCTGTTTGAACTCAGAAAAGAAATGCCCGACAAGACCGTCGCGATGAATCCCGTGACCGATTTCGACTGCCCAGATCCATCGATAGTGCAGGTCGGAGAATGGTTCTACTGCTTCAAGACGGGCTTCCCCATCAAGATTTATCGCAGCCAAGACCTGTGCAACTGGACCTACTATCGCGATATGTTCCCTGGTCCGAACCCGCACGACCCGTTTGGCGACGGCAAGCTCGACCCCATGAAGACTGGGGCTGGCAAACAGAACATCAACTTCTGGGCACCTTCTCCAGCACTCATCGAGGGCAAACTCGTCGTGTACCTCACCCTCTTTGTCTCAATGGAGAACGACCGGCAGGTGGTACTCGTGGCTGACGACATCGACAGTCCTTTCCGCTATGCCAACACCTTGAACGTCGGCACGCCTGAACATCCGACCCCGCAAGACGGGCAATACTTCCTCGACGACGACGGCAAACAGTATCTCGTCTATGGCGACGTGAACAGCAAGGGCAACTATATCCGCGAACTTTCAAAGGACGGACTGACCTACGCGAAAGGCAGCAAGCCCCATTACATCACGACGGCTTACGAAGGAGGATACATCTATAAATATAAAGGGCTGTACTACTTCTACTGCTCCAAGAACCATTTCAACAATTATGAGTACACCTTGTGCCTGAGCACATCCAGCAATCTCTTCTCGGGCTGGAGCGAGCCTGAACCCGTTCTCACTTCCGAAAGCCCCGATGCGATACTGAACGGAGCCGGTCACAACGGGGAAATCATTACGGATCGGGCTGGCCGCATGTTCATGATCATGCACTCCCATTGCGAAGGACTCATTCCTCGTCGAGGCGATTACCGTCCTCGTCCGATGATTTTGATGGAGCTGAAGGACATAGACGGCAAGCTTACTTTTGTCAATCATAAGGGCAACCCGACCAGCCACCCGTGCTGGATTGTCAATCGTCCGCAGTTCTGAAGGTCAAATCGATGCAGTCCTCAAAAAAAACTATTATGGGAAAACTCCAGTACTCTCGTGTGAGTACTGGAGTTTTCTCGTGTAGGTACTGCAGTACTCACACGAGAGTACTGGCGATGCGACTGCATACGTTTGAAAGGTTAACACTATTTTTCTTCTCGGATTAAACTTTTCGTCGTTTCAGGCGTCTTAATAAGTGTGAAGAATCGACTAACCATATACATTGCCTCGCTTCTGCTGTTGCTTGCTACCACCCTGAGCTATGCCCAGCAGAAGCAGGCGATGTTGCTTAATATCCGCGGTACAGTCTTCGAAAACGAAAAGCTGCAGCCGATGGAGGGTGCTACCGTGAAGCTATACAACGAGCGCGACTCGATGATTACCGGCGCGACGACCAAGCAGAACGGGCAGTTCCTGTTGCCTGGCATTCCGTCGGCCACTTATACGCTTCAAGTGTCGTTCATGGGCTTCAAGACGCAGAAGTTCAAGCTCGCGCTGCCCCAAAGATCCGGCAACTTCAAGGTGGCCGACGTCATGATGCGCGAGGATGCGACGGTAATGGCTGAAGCCGTCGTCGAAGGCAAACTGCCGGAAATGACGGTCATCGACGATACGGTGGCCTACAACGCTGATGCCTTCAAGTTGCCCGAAGGGTCGATGGTGGAGGACCTCATCAAGAAGTTGCCCGGCATCGTGCAGGACGAGAACGGAAACTACACGTTCAACGGCAAGAACATCAGCCAAATCCTTGTTGACGGAAAAGAATTCTTCGGCAACAACCGCAACCTGGTCCTGCAGAATCTGCCTGCCGAGATTGTCGATAAGGTGAAGGCTTACGACCGAAAGAGCGATATGGCTCGCATCACGGGCATCGATGACGGAAACGAAAGGACAGTGCTCGACCTCGCTATCAAAAAGGATCGGAAGAAAGGATTCTTCGGCAACGCAAGCGGAACCTACGGCACTCACGACCGATACAGCGGGCGAGTAAACATGAACAGCTTCATCGGAGACCAGAAGTACAGCGGTTTCGCCAATGCCGGAAATACTAATGGCAACGGCCTCTCGGACAACCAAAGCCTTGGCGCGACGATGAACTGGCAGAACAAGAAAGTGGAGCTGAACGGCAGCATGAACGGCAGCTTCAGCCAGTCGAGCAGTGCCTCCGAGTCGAACTCCCAGAACTTCGAGCTGAAGAACTCTGCCTACTCGGCCAGCAGGAACCACAGCAACAGTCACAACGGCAACTTCGGATTCCAATATCGCGTAGAGTGGAAGCCCGACTCGACGTGGAACATCCAGTTCCGACCCGAGCTCAACTTCAGCAGAAACGGCAGCTCGGGCGGCAACGAATCAGCCACTTGGAACGACAATCCCTTCCTGCTCTCCCCCACTCCGCTGGCCGACTATCTCGAACTCTCCAGGCAAATCGGCGTAAACCACCGCCTGGGCGACAACTGGAACAGTTCGAAGAACATCAGCGCATCTGCTTCTCTGCAGGTCAACAAGCGCCTAAAGAAGCCCGGCAGGAACATCACATTTAGCGTTGGCGGCGGCTATGGCGACTCGAACAACGAGGGCAACAACTACTCGCAAACGGATTACTACCTCCTCGAGGCACTCAGCGGCGGAGACTCCGTCTATCACAAAGTGCAGTACAATCGTGGCTCAAACTACAACTACAACTTCAACGCGCGCTTCAGTTACAGCGAGCCTATCGCCTATCAGACTTTCTTGCAACTCGATTACAACTATCGATACACCTTCCGCGACAACGACCGCGACGTCCGCTCCATCTTCGATCCGTACAACGACATACTTGGCGTGAACCGCTATAACTATGATGATTTCTTCGATTCCGAGTATGTTGTGCAAGACAAGCAACAGTGCAGTTACACGCGCAACATAGGTCAGAACCATAGTATCCGCACCCAGATACGCTTCAACCGCACCAAGTTCCGCCTGACTGTCGGGGCGACCGTGCAGCCGCAAATCAGCAAAGTGGATTACCACAAAGGTCGCATTGACACTTTGCTGCGCCGTACCGTCGTCAACGCCTCGCCTGTCGTGAACTTTCAATACAGGTTCAGCCGTCAGGAACAACTTGAACTCCGCTACAACGCCGATACAGGTTGGCCCAACATCACAGACATGATTCCCGACACGCTGAGCGACGCCAACCCGCTTAACATTCGTATCGGTAACGCGGGACTCAAGCCGAGCTTCACTCAGAACGTCCAATTCGAGTATCGCCGCACGGTTATCGACTACCAACGCACTAATGCGGTCAGCCTTCAGTTCCATACGACGAGGAACAGCACCACGAACCGTACGGAATATAATGAGGTGACGGGCGGTCGCGTATCGATGCCTGTCAACGTGAACGGCAACTGGAATGCGTCGGCGAACTACAACTTCAACACCGCCCTCGACAGCAAAAAGCATTGGCGCTTCGATATGAATACGTCGCTCAGCACCAGCAAAAACATCGGTTACCTGTATCGAAAGAAGGATAAGATGACGGTGGAGAACATCACGCGGAGCGGCAACTTCGGTCAAAGATTACGCTTCACCTTCCGACAAGACTGGGAGAGTGGCTGGCAAGTGGAAGCCAACGTGAACGGCAGATTCAATTATAACCTCAATCGCAGCAATAATGCGACGGCCTCGAACCTCGACCATTACAACTTCAACTACGGCGGAAGTTTCGTCCTGACCTTCCCTTGGGGGATGACTATCAGCAGCGACATCGAGCAACAAAGCCGCCGTGGTTACTCGGACGAGGCTATGAACACGAACCACTTGATATGGAACGGCAGCATCAGCCAAAGGTTTCTTCCCTACAAACAGCTGACGATAAGCCTGCGTGCAGTTGACATCCTCGATGAACGCGACGACGTGAATCGCAACGTGAGCGCTGTCAGCCGCACCGACACAAGGAACGAGATGGTTCGCAGCTACGTGCTGCTCTCGGCCAATTGGCGCTTCGGTCGCTTCGGCGGACGCGGCATGATGGGTCGCGGCAGAGGCGAAGGTGGCCGCGGAGAGGGTGGTTCTCGAGGAGGCGGAGGCGGTGGCCGAGGCGGCTTCGGTAGCGGAGGGGGAAGATTTTAGCTAAGCATATAAACAAATTAGGCACGTCTAATTCGCAAACTAGACATGCCTAATTCATCAACGAGGCACGCCTAGTTCGCAAACTAAGCGTGCTTCATTTTATATGTAAGCGTTTACTTTACAGTCCAGATGTCGTTCGTCTCGAGCAACTCGGCGAAGTTGTGGTACTTCTTAGCCGCTTTTACTTCCTCGATCTGGCTCCAGACGCAATCGTCATAGGTTGGGGCTTCGACATCACGAATCACGCCAAGCGCAACGGGCCACTCCATCTCGGCAAGCTTCAGCTGCAGGGTATTGTCCTCGCACTTCGCGTCGTGAACCAGAACGTCGTCCATTGACCATTGACCATTGACCATTGACACGGGTTTGATGTTAAAGCCTTCCTGCACGATGCCGTACTCGTTGTTCTCTCCGAAAAGCATCTTCTCGCCGTGCTTCAAATAGATGGCATTCTTGGCGCGACCTTCCTTCGAATAGACTGCATCGTGCGTGCCGTTGTTGAAGATGACGCAGTTCTGCAGGATCTCGCACACGCTGGCGCCCTTATGATTGTAGGCCGCCTTGAGAATCTCCACGGTGCCTGGGGCATCGGTGGCAACGGCGCGGGCAAAGAAGTGACCTCTCGCTCCGAAGCACAGCTCGGCAGGACGGAAAGGATCCTCAACCGTTCCGTATGGCGACGACTTGCTGACGAAGCCACGCGGACTGGTGGGGCTGTACTGTCCCTTCGTCAAACCGTAGATTCTGTTGTTGAGCAGAATCATGTTCAGGTTGATGTTGCGGCGGTTGGCGTGTATGAAGTGATTGCCTCCGATAGCCAGTCCGTCGCCATCACCACTGACTTGCCAAACGGCGAGGCTGGGGTTGACGACCTTGCAACCAGTAGCAATCGCAGCGGCACGGCCGTGAATCGTGTTCATGCCATACGTCGCCATATAGTGCGGCAGACGGCTGGAACAACCGATACCGCTGATGACAGCAGTCTGCGACGGCGCCACACCTATCTCTGCCATCGCTTTATGCAGGCTGGCGAGGAAGAAGTGGTCACCACATCCAGGACACCAACGCGGCTGTCCTTTCTTGAAGTCATTACTCGTATATGCCATAGTTATGTGTCCTTTCTACTTTTTAATTATCTGATTGAATGCTTCTACTAACTCATTTACGACAAAAGGCTGACCCTTTACTTGGTTGAACTGCTGGGGAACAAACCCGTCGACTTTCATGCGGAGCCAGCCTGCGAGCTGTCCCATATTCTGTTCGGCTACTACGACCTTCGGGTAGCGACGCAGGACGTCGGCAGTGTTCCCCGGTAGGGGATTGATGTAGCGGAAGTGCGCGAGGGCAACCTTCTTGCCTTGGGCACGCAGTTCGTCCATCGCAGCATGCAGGTGACCATAGGTGCCGCCGAAGCCCACGATGAGCAACTCGGCATCGTCTTTGTCGCCAAGCACCTCGAGGTCGGGCACGGGAATGGCAGCTATCTTAGCCTGACGCTTGCGGGTCATCAGGTCGTGATTCTCGGGATTCGTACTGATGGCACCCGTCTTGTCGTCCTTCTCGAGGCCGCCGAGGATGTGCTCGAAGCCTTCTCTGCCAGGCACAGCCCAATAGCGAACGCCCTCGGCATTACGCATGTATGGTGTCCAAGAGCCTTTCAAATCCTCTGGGACATAAGGCGGCGTGATGGCGGGATACTCGCTGAGGTTGGGCAGCTTGAAGGCTGCGGAACCGTTTGCAACGTAGGCATCCGTCATGAGAATGACGGGGGTCATATGCTCCAACGCCATCTTCGAGGCAGCGAAAGCCATTTCGAAGCAGTCGGTGGGGCTTGCTGCGGCAACGACAGGCATTGGGCTCTCGCCGTTACGACCAAAGAGGGCTTGCAAGAGGTCGGTCTGTTCGCTCTTCGTAGGAAGACCCGTCGCGGGTCCGCCTCGCTGCACGTCAAGCACGACGATGGGCAGTTCCATGATGACTGCAAGGTTCATCGCCTCGCTCTTGAGGCAGATGCCAGGGCCGGATGTGCTCGTTACGGCGAGTGCTCCAGCGAACGAAGCGCCTACTGCCGACGCGCAGCCTGCTATCTCGTCCTCGCATTGAACGGTAATCACGCCGAGGCTCTTGTGCTTCGAGAGCTCGTGGAGGACATCGGTAGCGGGTGTGATGGGATAAGATCCGAGGTAGAGCTTCAGCCCAGCCTTCTCGGCAGCAGCGATGAAGCCATACGCTGTGGCCTTGTTGCCGGTGATGTCCATGTAGCGGCCAGGCACTTTGTGCTTCGTCTCGATGCGATAGACGTTGGCCACGCTGGAGTGCGTGTTGTGACCGTAGTCGTAGCCTGCCTGGATGACTTTGATGTTTGCCTCGGCCACTTCCGGCTTTTTCGCGAACTTCTCACGCAGGAAGTTGAAGGCGACGTCGAGGTCTCTGTCGAACAACCAGCACACCAGACCGAGGGCAAACATATTGCGGCATTTGCTCACGCTCTTGGCGTCCATCCCACTGTCAGCCAGACAATCCTTCACCATCGTCGTGAGAGGGCAGGCAATTACCCTGTCCGGGTCGATGCCCATCTCGCCGAGATAATCGGTGGTTTGGAACTGTGCCTTCTCCAAGTCTTTAGGTCCGAAGCTGTCGGTATCGATGATGATAGCGGCATCGGGCTTAGCGTAGCGATACTGCGTCTTGAGTGCTGCGGCATTCATTGCCACGAGGACATCGCAGAGGTCGCCAGGCGTATAGACCTGCTCGGCACCGATGTGGACCTGGAAACCGCTGACACCCGTGAGCGAACCTTGCGGAGCGCGGATGTCGGCAGGGTAGTCCGGGAACGTACTGATACTGTTGCCCACGGTGGCGGACACAGTAGAAAAAATATTTCCGGCGAGCTGCATGCCGTCGCCGGAATCACCAGAGAACCTTACTACTACAGATTCTTTTTCCTTTATTTCCATATCTTTTTGTAGTTGACAAGTAAACAAGTTGACGAGTTGTTACCCTTAAACTCTTAACTTTGAACTATGAACTATGAACTTCCGAAGTAGTACTCCCGAGGGGAATCGAACCCCTATCTAAAGTTTAGGAAACTTCTATTCTATCCGTTGAACTACAGGAGCAACCTTGCGGGCTGATATTTCAAGCCTTCAAAATCGCGTGCAAAGGTACAACAAAATAATTAAAAATGAAAAACTAAACGTGAAAAATTAAAGGAAGACGGGCGAAAAGAGGTAAAAAACCACCGGACAAATAGTAAGACAACACGCCGTTCTGCTTTCTTTTTGCTATTTCGAGAGTGAACGCAGCAGGGAGGCAAAATGATTGAAAAAGGGGGAAATCGGGGACTTATGCAGGCAAGTTAATCAACTCAGCAGGGAGGGTTTGAACATCCCCTATAGGACGTTGACGATTTCGGCATAGGGCGTTGAGAAGAAACCCGTGCCGAATCACTCCACGAAACAGGTCGAAAAAGCCACTTTTTCACGCAAAATCGGGTCATTTTGCTGCCCGCGCTTGGACACGAAAAACTTAAGTCTCACAGCCTCAACGTGTTACAAAACTCGAGAAAATTGCGATAAATTTGGGGTCGGACACAGTTCTGCTGTTCCGATGCCGTTTTTCGAGCATTTGGAAAATACAGAAAGTAAGCAAGTGTGGCATTTTCGCTTACATTTTATCAAATGGGGCAAAAGTCAGAGAATGCAGCCTCGTTCCCCCTTTTTTCGCTTTTTTGCAAAATATGCACCATTCAACTTGCAACAATATTAAATAATGTGTACCTTTGTGGGGCAAATAGGCCAAAATAACATAAACAATGGAAGAAAAACGAACAGCACAAGGATTGAACGGCCTCATCGTTCGATTCGCGTTGACGGCGCTGCTCTTGTCGCTTACTGCAACAGCCTACTCCATCCCCACAAAAAGAGGGGAGAAAGAGCCCTCGCAGGTCACGCAGAACGACGAACCGCAGCAACCGAAGAGAAAGATTAGCGGACAACTCCTCGACGAGCAGGGCGAACCGCTCATCGGAGCCAGCATCTCCGTCAAAGGTACCAGCGAGAAAGCCATCACGGACATCAACGGAAACTTTCGCCTCATGACCGGCGAGGACGCTCCCGTACTGGTCTTTTCCTACATGGGATTCCAGACAAAGGAAGTAGCCCTCAGCCAAAACTCGATGGTCGATGGCGGGTGGTCAATGGTCAATGTGGAAATGTCGGAAGACACAGCACAGCTCGAAGAAGTGGTCGTCACAGCCCTCGGCATCAAACGCGAGAAGAAGATGCTCGGCTATGCAGTCCAGGACCTCAAGGGCGAGCAGTTGAACCTGACGGGAGACCCCTCCGTCACCTCAGCCCTCTCTGGTAAAATCGCCGGTGTCGAAATGAATACCGCACCGACGGGACTGGGCGGCTCGACCAAGATAACCATTCGCGGCAACTCATCCCTCACGGACAACAACCAGCCGCTATGGATAGTGGACGGCGTTCCCTTCTCCGACAACCAGACGAGCGACGTGACGGCCTACGGCGGCTACGATAGAGGCGGAACCGTCTTCGACCTCAATCCCGACGACATCGAAAGCATTTCCGTGCTGAAAGGCCCCAACGCGGCAGCCCTCTACGGCGCCCGAGCCGGTAATGGCGTCATTCTTGTCACCACGAAGAAGGGTGCGAAGAAAGACGGCTGGGGCATCAGCTATTCCGGAACATTCACTTGGAGTCAGGCCGCTCAGACCATCAAGTTGCAGGACAAATACGGTCAGGGCGATAATGGCACAAAGGAATATCTCTACGACGACGGCGGGAACATCGTCAGCATGACTGGTCAGAACTCCTTCGGCCCCCTGCTCGACGGCAGAGACGACGTCACCTGGAACGGCCAGATCATTCCCTACAAAGCCTACGGCAACAAGCTGACCGACTACTTCAAGACAGGCTTCTCGCACTACCACTCCGTGGCTTTGGGCAAGCAGACCGATACGTCTCACTTCCGCCTCTCTTTCGGATACAACGACAACCGCGGCATGTTCAAGGATGAAAGCCTGAACAAGATAAACATCGACCTCAATGCAGGACAAAAGATAAACAAATGGTTCAGCGTGGACGGCAAGATATCTCTGTCCAGAACCAAGGCCGAGAACCGTCCGCAGACAGGACTCTGGGGCGAAGTCGGGCAGTTGCTCCTCATCCCGGCCAACATTCGCCTCTGCGACCTGGAACAGTACAGCACCCCACTCCGCCCGCATCAGAACTGGTTCGGGCCTGACATGAACTACCTCAACCCCTACTACATCCGCCATCAATTGCAGAACAGCGACGAAAGGCTCCGTGCCTTCGGTTACTTCGCAGGCAACCTCGACATCAAACCCTGGCTGAAGTTCCAGGCCAAATATGCTTTCGACTACTATCGCACACGCATTCAGGAGACCAACCTCAGCCTTGCCCTCCAAGCCATCACTACTGGCGACGACACTTGGCAATCGAAGCTAACCGACGATGGCATGTACCGAGGAGAGACGAATCATTTCGAGCACAACATCTCCGCAATGTTCCTCGGCGACTATACCCTCAACGATAATTGGCGCTTCGGCTATACCCTGGGCGGCAACATCATGTATCAGAAGTACGAACTCCTCGGGGCTTCCGTGCAAAACATGCTCATCAAAGACACTTGGCTCTTCAATACCGCCGAGCGACTCAACAGCGCGACAGACGCCGGCAGCGACAGGGCGATGTACTCCATCTTTGCCTCCGCTCAGGTGGCCTTCAGGGAATATCTCTCGCTCGACCTCACCGCAAGAAACGATTGGTCGTCCACCCTTCCCTCGAGCAACCGCTCGTTCTTCTATCCGTCGGCTTCGCTGAGCTACATCTTCTCCGACTTCATGAGCTCCATCGACAAGCCGCTCCCCAAATGGGTCACTTTCTCGAAGGTTCGCCTCTCGTGGGCCCAAGTCGGTAAAGACCCGGAGCCTTACAACCTCTACAACACCCAGTTGTACAGCTTCTCGAACGGCGTCCGCCAGTCTGCCGTGCAGACCATCAAGATGAACAACAACCTGAAGCCCGAGATCAAGACCTCCTACGAGGTGGGACTCGATATGAAGTTCCTGCAGAACCGTCTCGGATTCGACTTCACATTCTATTACAATACCACAAAGAACCAGGCGATGCTGGTCGATGCCTCTTCCCCGTGGAGCCAGCAATGGGTGAACGCCGGCAAGATCAGCAATAGAGGTATCGAGTTCACTCTCTATACGACACCCGTCAAGACCAAGGACTTCACCTTCGACCTCAACCTGAACCTCGCTCACAACGTCAGCAAAGTCGATGAGTTGGCAGATGGCGTGAACCGCATCTACTTTGCCGGCGACTCGCACATGCCCGTCAAGGTCGGTGCCGTAACAGGCGGCAAACTTGGCGACATCTATGCCAACAAGCTCATGAAACGCGACGCGGCAGGCAATCCCATACTCGATGCCAACGGACTTCCGCAGCCCGAAACCGGCGGCGGCAATCAGGAACAATGGCTCCTCGACCACCCTATCGGCAACATTCAGCCTAAGTTGTTGATGTCCCTGATGCCCACCTTCAACTATCGCGGCATTATCCTCTCGGGCCTGATCGACGCAAAGATAGGCGGCGACATAGTCAGCGTCTCCGAAGGAATGGCGACGCTCGTGGGAACATCAGAGCGCACACTCGACCGCGACTTCCCCAATGCGGTGGATTATTACAAGACAATCGGACTCTATTCCAATACTCAAGGCTATGCCGAGGAGTTCGTGCACGACGCTTCCTACATTAAGTTGAAGGAACTTTCCATCGGCTACGACTTCCCGAAGAAACTGTTCCTGAAGACTCCCCTCACTTCCTTGCGACTCTCTTTCGTTGCCCGCAATCTCTGCTTCCTCATGAAGAATGCCCCCGGCAACCCAGAAGGAGGCTACGACACAACGATGTTCTCGCAGGCACTCGACTTCCTCTCTGTGCCATATGCACGTACCTACGGACTCACTCTAAACTTAGGATTCTGACATTATGAAACATCATATATATAATAAGGTAAGCCTCCTGCTTCTTACCTCATCCTTCTTCCTTCTTACCTCTTGCTACGACCTCACCGAAATGAGCCATAATCCCTATGCATTGGAGGGTAGCGGAGGAGCAGCCAACGGCGAGATTGTCGATGTGGACGACGATACGAAATATGCCGACATCAACCTTAACTATGCCGTCACAGCAGAGGACTCTGCCATTTGGAAAGAGCAAATAAGTGCTGTGCCCGACAAGTTCCGTTCCTTCCTCTATCAGAGTTACTACTCACAATACCAGCGAGCCACGAACCTGACGCACGATGTCTATTCCGGCTACGGCGCCTACAACCAGCCGAAGCACATGAATGGTTCGCCCAGATACGGCTATACGGATGGCTGGTCGGCTTATCGCTGGGAGGACTTCTACAACCAGCGTTGTACGGAATACCGTGAGATTCTGCGCGCCCTCAAGTTCAACGACAACCCGGAACGCTATAAGAACATGTTCTACAAGGTGCGCATCTACATGGCTTTCGTCCTGCTGGCTCACACAGATACCTACGGAGACATGCCTTGCAAGGAGTATGTGCAGGCCAAGATACCCGAGCAGAACAATGTGGCGTACAACACGCAGGAGGAAATCTACGACTGCATGTTCCGCATGCTCGAGCAGGCTGTTGACTCCATCAAGCCAAACGATGACAGTCAGTACAACATTACCGACGGCGATATCTGCTACTTTGGCGACGACCTGAAATGGCTTCGCTTTGCCAACACCCTGCGCCTCCGCATGGCACTTCGCATATCAAACGTCGACCCCGAGCGTGCCAAAGAGGAAGGCGAAGCAGCCCTCAACAACGAATACGGCCTGCTTGAGTCGAACGAAGACAACATGCAGACGGTTCCCAAATATGCCTCTACCAGCATAGGCGGCGAGGATTCCGGCGGCGACGAGAACGGCATGGCAATGTGCTCGGTTGCCTACAACGGCGAGTTCGTCCTGTCTTGGGACATGGAGCAGTTCTACAGGAACCTCTCGACAGGCGGTGCCGAGTACACCATCAAGACAGGCAGAACAGGTAGCACGACCAAGATAATCGACCCGCGCTGCCTGAAGTGCTGGTTCAGGGCAAAGATGACGTCGGAAACCCTTGCAGCAGGCGAAGAGTCGCTCCGCGAGGATTATGTGGGCTGTCACCGCAATGCGCAGGACGACGAAGTGTCGATGTCCGTCCTCAACTACAGCCTCACCAAGACGCAGCCAAAGCCTGCATCGAAGGACTTGAACCCCGACTTCTACTTCAACTACTGCCGTCCGCACGTCTGGCTCAGTTATGCCGAGAGTCTCTTCCTCAAGGCCGAAGCCGTTCTTCGCGGCTGGAGCGGCACAGCGCTGACAATGGGCGTAGAAGATTATGTGCGTGCCGGCATACAGGCTTCCATGGATCATTATCAGGTGGATGCAGCCGAAGCACAGTCTTACATTGACGGCGTCGTCTGCTTCAACGATGGAACCTTCCAAAGCGGGGACAACGAACGCATCCTCGAAGCACTCATCACCCACAAGTGGATGGCAGTTTTCCCGAACGGCAACGAAGGCTGGGCCGACTTCCGTCGCACAGACTATCCTGCCCTGGAGGGTATGTACAATACCGAGACAGGCGTCGTCACCAACACATCAGGCGACCCAATCCTTGACCATCACCTCATCAAACGACTCCTCTATCCCAATAGCGAGAGTCAGAACCAGTACTTCCAGAACAATGCCGAACTGCAGGAAAAGAACCGGCAAAGCACACGTCTCTGGTGGGATGTGGACGATACGATGGATGACGAAGGACATCGCAAGACATACAACAACTTCAGATAACAATACTTCTAAATACTTATATTATGAATCTAAAACAGTTTTCCCTTTCGGCAGCACTGCTGCTGACGGCAACGATGGGCTTTAGCCAACAGCCCTTCAACGTATGTTGCCACCCGCAAGACATCAGGAACTGGACGCCCGGCTCCAATCCCGACGACGCTTTCAACGTGGCAAAGGTTCCCCTTCAGGCACGTTTCAAGGAGCCTACATTGATGAAAGCTAACGCTAACCAATACTATGAAGGACAGATTTGTAACTCTACAATTCTGTATCCTACTTGTTCTCTTTGTCCTTCACAAGGTGAGCTGAACAACTTCCTGGGCTATCAGCCTACCTATTGGCAATACATGGACAAGCTGGTCTATTGGGCTGGTGCTGCATCGGAAGGCATCATCAACATTCCGCCAGCTGGCTCCACGGATGCAGCCCACCAGAGTGGCGTGAAGTCGCTGGGCAACATCTTCTTCCCCCCTGCTGCCTTTGGAGGCACACAGACTTGGGTTCGTGAGATGTTGGCTCAGGAAGGCGGTCACTATCCGATGGCTGTGAAACTGTATGAGATGGCTAAGTACTATGGCTTCGACGGCTGGTTCATCAACGAGGAGACTGGCGGCGGCTCGCAAAGTGAATGGGAAGCATTCTGCCGCGACTTCTATGCTGCTGCTATGGCCGACGACCCGAACACGCAGATGGAGATTCAGTGGTACAATGCCTCACGCTCTCCCAACACAGGCATCCTTAAGACGCACGTCAACACATCCCAGTTCTTGGAGTATGGTGCTGTAGGCGACTACCGCGGCTATGCTTCTCAGCTTAACTGCACGGAAGCCCAGACGTTCTCGAAGATATACGCAGGCATCGAGTTGGCACAAGCTGGTCACTTGGGTTGGACATCTGCTCTGAACAGTGCTATGCCCACCACAGGTCACGTAGGTTCGCTCGACCTTTTCTGTCCTGAGACGAAGATTTGGGAAGACCCTGCGAAGCGTGCCTTCAAATCGGCAAGCGATTGTCATGGTGAGACAGCTTATCCCATTGCCAAGACCGTCTTCGACAATGAAGAGGATATGTGGGTGAATACCAATTCCAATCCCACTTCTATTCCCACGAGTGGCTTCCCTGGCGTATCGAGTCGTGTCCTGGAACGTTCTGTCATCACATCTATGCCTTTCGTGAGCGACATGAGTGTCGGCAATGGCAAGCATCGCTTCGTCAAGGGAGAGATTCAAGGCACAATGGACTGGTACCATTCCGGCATGCAGAGCGTGCTGCCAACGTGGCGTTGGTGGATTGACCGCGGCTCAGGCCTGACCGTATCCATTGATTGGGACAATGCTTGGAACGTAGGTTCGAGCTTTAAGATTTCCGGTACACTTTCCTCTGGCGACCATGTAATGCGCCTTTACAAGACGCAGATTCCCGTCGTGAATGGTGGTGTCTTGCGCTTAGTGTATAAGTCATCGAGGCGTGTTACGATGCAGGCCAAGCTTTCTACAGAAAGCTCTGTTACGCCTAATGTAACATTGACAGGCACAGCAACCGAAGTGAATGACTGGACTGTTTGCGACTTCGACCTTTCCTCATTGAATGGCAATACGATATACATGATTGGCTTTAACGTCAGGTCCACAGCGAATCTGAGCAACTATTCGCTGAACATCGGTCAGGTCGCTGTGCTTCCCGTGGACTACACGCCTGCTCCTGTTCAGGTGACGGACCTTTCAACGACAAGCACTTTAGGCGAGGAAAGTGGCGACATCCGCATCACGTGGAAGTACACGTGGAACAACAACTTCGACCATTTCGACATCTACACGCAGACGATGGATGGCCAGAAGACGCTTGTCGGCCAGACGCGCGACGAGGGATTCTACATTCCTCCTTTCGACCGCAATGGTTCAGACAGTTACATTTCCGTATTCGTTGTGCCAGTCATGAAAGATGGCGTGCAACAGGCTCCCAGCGAACTTCAAGTGAACTATCCCGCTCCCACTGCTCCGAAGGTAACATATTCTGTCTCTCCGAGGAGCTATATTCTGGTGGGCGAGACGGTTACCGTGACAGCGAACTGCACTGGCCACCCAACAGGCTACCTATGGACATTGCCCGAGAGTGTTGAGCTCGCATCCGGAGACCTTACGAGCCAGTCGGTTACTGTCAGGGCAAAGCAAGAAGGCAAGATCAGCCTCACCGTTGCTGCCACGAATGAAGTAGGCACGACGGAATATACTGCTGAGGCATTCGATGTCTTTGCCGATGCTGCAGCGCAGAATGCTGTCTATAACATCATCAAGGGGAAGACGGTCGTCAGCTATAGCGGCTCGACGAACTCGACCGAGGTGCCTGGCAAGATCATCGATGGTGTGACGAATCCCTCTGCAACCTCTTCGAAATGGTGTAATATCTCTCCTGATAATGAAGTCGTCTTCGATGCGGAGGGAGCCTATCGCATTTATGGCTTCGTCATCTACGACGGCAATGCAGGCCCTGAATCAGGCGTCGACCAGATTGACCGCTACACGATTGAACTCTCGCAAGACGGCGTAAACTGGCAGACGGTTGTCGATAACAACACGCCTGGAAACGAGAAGATTTCCATCAAGAGCGACTACATCGCTCCCGTCAAAGCCCGTTATGTCCGCCTTCGTCCGCACGTCAACGGAACCCTTCGCATCTGGGAGTTCGAGGTCTATGGTAAGGAGGACAACAACCTGACGATGACCGTCGAGCCCAAGGAGTTGACGCTGGCAGCAGGTTCTGATAGCGACATTAAAGTCCGCTACGACCTGGGAGGCGACAAGCGCGAGGACTACTTCGTCTGCATGGCAACTTCTGCTACAGGCAATTCCACCATTGGCAACATCACTGAGGATGTGGCCACACAGACCTTCACCGTTCCCATCCACGCCGGTTATGCCTATGGAGTTGACAATATAACCATCACCATCAACAACGGTGGAGCTTACCAAGAGCGCACGCTCACCCTCACCATCGATTCTGATACGCAGCCCAACATCCTTGCCGGCAAGACGGCAACCGTGCGTCACTACAAGGCCGACTATTCTTACGAGGCAGCCTATAACACCTACAACGTTCAGACGCTAACCGATGGCGACAAACAGGCAGAAGGCCTACTCGAGATTGAGGACTTCTCCACTCACAAGCGCGACCTCTGGGCCATCTTCGAAGCACCGACAGCTGCCGGATGGAACCTCTCCAAAGTGAACATCTACCTGCCCGACGGCAACTACGGAGAGAACGATAACGGCAACGAGGGCACCGTCACCAAGACCGTCGAGATTTGTGTCGGCAACGACCTGACGTCCATGCAGACCATCAAGACCTTCAACGACCTGGACGGCATCTCCGAGTTGTCCTACATCCTACCCGAGTACAAGAACACTAAGTACCTGGCCATCGTCTCTACCCTGAACGCCTACTTCTACCCCTCAATGGCCGAGGTTGAAGCCTTCGAGCAATACGAGAGCGCCATCCCCGTTAACGCGGCGGTAGAGATTGCCAACTGGCCCGACGACGTTATGGCAGAAGGCACACCCACCACATCCTACACCGATGCCACGCTCGACAATCAGGGCTGGTGCCTCTTCACGCCAGCTGTCAAGACAGCCGGAGCGCTGCCCATCACCGACGGCAAGCTGACCACCAACAGCGGCATAGAGTACACCATCAACCCATCTGCCAAGAATGCACTGGTGCTCAAGACCATAAATTCCCCCAAGAAGATTGAGTTCACGGAACCTGCTTTCTGCGAAGAACTTTACTTCATCGTCATCTCGGCAGAAGGTGCATCCACGCTCAAGGCTGCTGTAGGCTACGAGGACGGCACATCAGGACCTGCCCAGACGTTCTCCATTAGCGACTGGTACGGTAACAGCAGCGGGCAGGGAGAAGCCATCTACGGCCTCGACCGCATCAAGCGCGGCAGCGGCGCTGGCTACAGCGCCGACCAATTCGACGGACGCACACGCTTCCGCATCTTCGAATACGCACTGCCTGCCGACCGCAGCAAGCAGACGAACAGCATCACCTTCACCTCCACGACATCAGGCAAGATTCCGACCATCCTCGGCATCGCCAAGAAGTCCTACGCACCCGACCCAGACGGCATCGAAAAGCCTGAGGCAACGGGAAGGGACAAGATAGTCGGCATCTACTCTATCGGAGGCCAGAAACTGGCAGGACTGCAGCGCGGCATCAACATCATACGCTTCGCCGACGGATCTGTCAGGAAGATTACCAAGAGGTAACGTCCTGTTTCTTATCGGCTCTACAAATCCCCGTCGTCCTGTAAAGGACAGCGGGGATTTTTTTTGCTGCAATGACAGCCCCGCACAACACATCGACGCACCCAAATCGACATAGGGGATTGGCCTTCGATGAAGGGCATATATGTGCATGACGGCAAGAAGGTAGTTATCAAGTAACTTACCAAAAAGAAATACTCTTGCAAAAAGGGCCGGTTCCACAAGGAATCGGCCCTTTTTCGTTAGCTGTCTATACCTTCAGGAAGATGCGATTGCGGTAGAGAACATAGAGGAACAGCCAGCAAACAGCAATATAGGCCACTTGCGTAAAGAAGGCCCAAGAGTTCTCAGGCATCAGTTTCACCAGACCGCCAAAGAGTTTCTCAGACGTATAGGAGAACCTGATGAACTTCTGGGCAAGATAGATGGTGATGGAGTTCATGCCGATAACCGTGAAGAAGAACGTCCACCGGCGCCACTGCAATACATCTATTATATAATAGAAGAGGGCGAACATCAGCACAGAATAAGCGCCAACGACCATCACGAACGAACTCGTCCACATCTTCTTGTTGATGGGGAACACTTCGTTCCAAAGCAAACCGATTGCCAGCATGATGATGCCGGCAAGTATCATCCAAAGCACCGTCTTGCCCCCTGCTCCTTGCTCCTTGCTCCTTTTCTTCACCAATTCCCCTGTAAACATACCGAGCAGCGCTGTGCCAATAGCAGGAACGACACTCAGGATGCCTTCGGGGTCGATGTTTCCATAATAGATTCGTCCTGGCAAGAGGATGCGGTCCACATAGCCCACGATGCTGCCCTGGGCGCTGAAGATGTCCTCTCCTCCACCATCAGGAGCAGGAATGAAGCCAGCCACGAGCCAATAACCGACGAGCAGCAGAGCTGTAATGCCCACACGAGCCTTCCAACCAGTATGAATAAAGATGAGGGCTGCAAACATCCAAGCAAGACCGATTCGTCCAAGAACGCTGGCATAGCGAAGGTTCTCGAAATCAAAATCGAGCAGCCCGTTATAGACAACGCCCAAGAAGACGAGCATCAAGCCACGCACAATAACTTTCCTGTGAATGGCCCAAGCCGAGCGTCCTTTCTGACGTTGTTTTGCCAAAGAGAACGGGAAGGAGATGCCTGCGATGAAAAGGAACAACGGGAAGATGGTATCGTGATGCCGCAGTCCATGCCACTCAACGTGATCCATCTGCTCAGCAAGTGCTTGTGTAAACGAACAAGGGAACCACTCAGCAAGCGCCACAAGCAGTGCCGCGCCACCCATGATGAACAACATATCAAAGCCACGAAGGGCATCGATGGAGAGCAATCTTTCGTCTTTCATCTCTTACTAATTCAATATACAATTTACTATTTATTCTATAGGAGTTAGAAGAAGTTAGAAGAAGTTAGAAGAAGATATGCCGCTTCAGCGGCGAAGATAGAGGACGAATGCTTGGGGCGAGCCAGGAGGGGTCAGTACTTGAACGAGCTTCCTCCGGCAAACTCGCGGAGCAAGCTTGAAGGCGGCACCTGGTCGCCTGGGATGCCGTTGAAGTAGGCCAGGAACTTGCGCAGACGACTCGCCTCAGCATACTCGATGGCGCGTTCCGGCACTTGTTCGAGGATAGGCATCACCTGCTCGCGTATCACGCCCAACTCGTAGAGCAAGGCACTGTTGAAGGTCGCATCGGCAAATCCTTGGAAGGGGAATATCCATTTCTCCTCGCCTGCGCTGACGCTTGGAGCGCGCTTGATGGTCTCGACAGCAGAGTAGCCGCGATGCTTGTAGTCGCGAAGGATGCGACGCAGCAAGCGGATGTCGGCCGTTGGGATGTGATTGTGGTCGTCAAGCTGTATGGTGGTGAGCGTCGAGACATATATCCTGTACTTCTTCTCCTCGGGTATCTGTTGCGTCAGGATGGGGTTGAGAGCATGATTGCCCTCAAGGATGATGACATCTTCGGGACCTATCTTCAGCTTTCTGCCCTCGAAGACACGCTCGCCCTTCTTGAAGTCGTAGCGCGGAAGCTCCACCTCCTCGCCATTCAGCAAAGCGTTCATCTGTTTGTTGAAGAATGTCGTATCGACTGCTCCGATGCACTCGAAGTCATACTCTCCATTGGCATCCTTCGGCGTATCGACGCGGTTGACGAAGTAGTCGTCGGTGCTGATGGTATGAGGTCGCAAGCCGCAAGCCATCACGAGGACTGCCAGTCGCTTGGCCGTCGTTGTCTTACCGCTACTGCTTGGGCCGGCAAGCAAGACGATGCGGGCACCTCGTTCTGCAATCTCGTCGGCTATGTTACTGAGTTTCTTCGACTGAAGTGCCTCGCTGACATTGATGAGGTCGGTTGCATGCCCCTCCTTGATGGCATAGTTCAACTCGCCAACCGTCTGCACGCCAAGAATCTCCTGCCATCTGTGATGCTCCCTGATGACGTCGAACATCTTCTTGTTCTGGTCCATTATCTCTTCCAGTTGCGACGGGTTCTTCATGGAAGGAGCACGAAGCAGCATGCCGTCGTAGAACTTGATGAGGTCGAAGAGGTGCACCTGACTGGTGCGGGTGAGCAGGCAACTGTAGAAGTAATCGACTGTGTCGCCCAACTTATAATAATATGTATAGAGGTCGTCCTGGCTTTCCAGCAACTGCACCTTGCTCTTCATGCCTCGCTTCTCGAACATCTCGATGGCCTCTTCGATGGGGCACTGTATGCGATGTATGGGCATATCGGCATCGATGATTTCCTGCATGCGCCCTTTGATGCGACGGACATCCTCGTCTTCCACAGGACGCCCCAGGCGAAGCTGGCAGTAATAGCCTCGGCACACGGAGCCGCCAACAAGGAGTTGAGCATCGGGATAAGTATCTTCGACAGCCTTTGCCAAGATGAAGAAGAGCGTGCGGGTATAGGTGCGCATACCGCTTTCATCAGAGAGCGACAGGAACTCCACATCCTTGTTGTTGTAGAAGCGGTAGTTCATGCCCTGCACCTTATTGTTGACGCGAGCAGCCACAGGCCCATAGTCCATGTGGAAGTTCGCCTGGGCAAAGGCTTCATAGAGATTACTGCCAAAAGGCACACTTATCCTCTTTCCATTATTACGACAGCGTATTCTTAGTTCACTCATCTTCAATTTTCAATTTTCAATCTTCAATGTTCAATGTTCAATGTTCAATAATTTCATCAGTTCCTTCATCCCTTCGCTTGCGCCCTTCATGATGTGATGGACAGGCACGTCGCTGTTCCACTGGACAGGCTTCGGGTCGATGAGGTAGATGGGTGTGCCGGGACGGACACATCTGGTCAGCCCTGCAGCGGGATAGACATTGAGGCTCGTGCCGATGACGATGAGCATGTCTGCTTTCTCACATTCCTCCACGGCTCGGTCTATCTCGGGCACAGCCTCGCCAAACCAGACGATGAAGGGCCTGAGCTGGCTGCCGTCGCCAGCAAGGTCGCCCATCTTCACTTCGATATGTTCTGGGTCGAGCGTCTTGATGTAGCGCGGGTCATTGGGCGAGCGGCTGCTCGTCACCTTCATCAGTTCGCCGTGCAGGTGAATGACGTAGCTGCTGCCGGCACGTTCATGCAGGTTATCTACATTCTGTGTCACAACCGTCACGGCATGTTTCTCTTCAAGCTTTGCCACAAGCTCGTGCCCAAGGCAAGGCTTCGTGCCAAGCAATTCCTTACGGCGCACATTATAGAACTCCGTAACAAGTTTCGGGTTGCGAGCCCAGCCTTCAGGCGTCGCCACATCCTCTACGTTGTACTGATCCCACAGACCGCCATTGTCGCGAAAAGTACTGATACCGCTTTCAGCGCTCATACCCGCTCCAGTCAACACTACTATTCTCATAATTGCCCGTTTTTTGATTAAAGATACGCAAATATAGCAAAAAATACGATTCGAGGAATGCAAAAGCGAAGAAAAAGGAACGAAAAGCAAGAAAAGCGGAAAAGTATCGTCTCGCAAAGACTTCCCAAACTTCACTGCAGAAGCTTTAGCTCGACACCAGTCAAGTTCGTAAACTTCTCTGCAGAAGTTCGTAAACTTCTCTGCAGAAGTTGGCTAACTTCTCTGCAGAAGTTCGTAAACTTCACTGCAGAAGTTTTAGCTCGACGCCAGTCAAGTTTTTACGTTTTTCTATTGCCTTATTTTCTAGCCACTTGCGAAACTCGGAAAATCTTGCAGAGGATTTGCCCAAATCCTGCTGTGGATTTGATGAAATCCTCCTGTGGATTTTACCAAATCCTCACGTCGATTTTAGGGACGCGTCCCTCTCGCCTTAGGGACGTGTCCCTCTCCTCATAGGGACGCGTCCTTCCCCTCATAGGGACTGGACCTATAAAAAG
>ODAI013642346.1_pt1 | contig 31381 bp, 32 predicted proteins | sample 1539321 | NCBI WGS metagenome assembly ODAI01 (sample SAMN02144231, study PRJEB22623) | gut metagenome | biome: sheep rumen | host: Ovis aries | place: New Zealand
CCCCGAAACGCCGGTTTTCCCTGCCCCTGCCGCGGGGCTCGCCGTTTGAGGGGAGCCGCTTTTTCCTCCCGCCTCTATGACACAAAGCGTATCCGACAGCCCCGAAAGTATCCTGTTTCTCTGGGGGAAATTCCTTGCAAGCGGATCCGTTCCCGGAGGAAATTCCGAGATAATGGCACCGTTTGCGGCTATCATCTCCCTGTACCTGCTGTTTGACTTGGGATAATCCACATCTATGCCGCAGCCTATCACAGCAAAGGTCTTTCCGTGCCGCCTTACGGCCGTAAGGGCAGCGCTTATGTCTATGCCCTCCGCAAAGCCGCTTACGACCGCCAGCCCCCTTTTGACAGAGGAGGTGACCACCGCATCCGCTACCTGCCTTGAATATTCCGACGGCTTTCTCGTCCCAACCACACCGATAGTCAGCATGGAATCCAGAGGACTTATGTCCCCCTTGACAAAAAGCACCTGAGGGGGCGCAAAAACACTTTCAAGCCTTTTGGGGTAACATTCATCCTGCGGAGTGATGACATTTATCCCGAAGCGGAAGCACTTTTCAAGAACGCTCCGTGCATCGTCCACGGAGACCCTGTCCATCCATGCCACAGACTTGTCGGAAAACTCCGAGCGCAGCACCTCATCCTGAGACAGTGCCGCATAGACCCGCCCCGGGTCGTCTCCGTAACGGGAGAGCAGGTCGTTTATGGCTCTGCTCCCGGCTCCCAGCGCAAGAACGCACCAGAGCCTGTAAAGAGTATCATCATTGTAACCGTATGCCACAGACCTTCTCCCTCCCCGTACACAGTTCCTATTTCCTGCCGCTCAGCTCCCACATGATAAGCCCTGCCGCCATGGCAGCGTTGAGAGAATTTATGCTCCCCTTCATGGGGATGGTGAGCCTTCCGCTGCAAAGAGCCGTATGCTCCGCAGGTATGCCGTTAGCTTCGTTCCCTATGACCACTGCGGAGTTGTCAAGAGAAACACGCCCCAGCACCTCCGCATCACGGGAGATGACCGCCGCCATGGTCCTGATGCCCTTTCGGTGTACTGCTCCGATCATCTCCTCAAAGCCGCCGGCATAGAGCCTTACTCTGAAAAGGCTCCCCACAGCCGACCGGACCACTTTGGGCGAAAGCTCGTCACAGCAGCCGCAGATCCCCACCGAGATCCCCATGGCATCCGCTGTGCGCAGAATGGTGCCCATATTTCCGGGATCCCTTATCATATCAAGAATAACAAGAGGTTCTCCGCCGTAGCTTTCCGGAGAGCTCCTCACGGGGGCATCGCATACCGCAAAGACCTGCTGCGAGGTCTCCGTAAGGGCTATGTCATCGGCTATATCCCTGTCGATAACGATCACTTCGCCGCAGGTACGGAGAAAATCCTCATCCAGCCTTTCGGCATACTTTCCGAGAGCCTCCTCCGTCACCAGCAGGATACGGGGACAAACCATCCCCTTCAGATCGGTCACGACCCTGAGACCTTCAAGGACAAAAAGCCCCTTTTCCCTGCGCTCCGAGGAGCTTTTACACAGCTTTTTGTAGTGCTTTATCAGTTCGTTTCGGGGAGATGTTATTCTTTTAGGTTCCATACAGTTCCCATTTTAGCATTAAAGGCTGTTGCACAAGCAAACTTGTGAAACAGCCTAAGCGTTCCTTTTTTAACTTCGATCAAAGTGCTGCCTTAGCCTGATCAACAAGTGCAGTAAATCCTGCCGCATCGTTGATAGCTATTTCGGAAAGCATCTTTCTGTTGAGAGTAACTCCGGCCTTCTTGAGTCCGTTCATGAAAGTGGAATAATTCACACCGTTGGACTTGCAGGCAGCGGAGATCCTGGTGATCCAGAGTCTTCTGAAATCTCTCTTCTTGAGCCTTCTGCCGATGTAAGCATAGTTGCCTGACTTCATTACGGCTTCCTTAGCCATCTTGAAGTGCTTGCTCTTTGCGCCCCAATAACCCTTAGCGAGCTTTAAGGTCTTGTTCCTTCTTTTACGGGTAGCCATTGCGCCCTTTACACGAGCCATATCTTAAACCTCCGATAATAAACTTGAAATACTGTTCCCGATTACTTGTAGGGGAGAAGTTCCTTCAGCGTAGCCGTATTTGCGGAACTTGCAACGCCCATGTTGCGGGCGATCCTCTTGCGCTTGTGATCCTTCTGGGTCAGTCTGTGGCGCTTGTTTGTCTTCTGGTACTTGACAAGGCCTGTTCCCGTTACCTTGAAGCGCTTCTTGGCGCCTGAATGTGTTTTCTGCTTAGGCATGATCTTAAACCCTCCAGTTTTATATTAAGTACATTACTTTTTCGGAGCCATAAACATGACTATAGCTCTGCCTTCCATTTTGGCAGGCTTGTCTACCGCTCCGTATTCTGCACATGCATCCCTGAATTTTTCGAGAAGTTCTTCGCCTATCTGCGGATGAGCAATGGCACGCCTGCGGAAGCGCACAGAGACCTTGACCTTGTCCCCGCCCTTGAGGAACTTCACAGCCTGGTTGACCTTGGTATCAAAGTCGTGGGTATCGATGCCGGAGAACATCCTTATCTCCTTTATCTCCACGGTCTTCTGGTTCTTCTTTGCCTCTTTTTCACGCTTTGCCTGCTCAAAGACATATTTTCCGTAGTCCATGATCTTGCACACAGGCGGAGTTGCCTGAGGTGCGATCTTCACGAGATCGAGATTCTGCTCCGTTGCGATCTTCTGCGCATCCCTTGCGCTCATAAGACCGAGCTGCGAGCCGTCGCTGCCGATGACTCTTATCTCCTTGTCCCGTATCTCTTCGTTGATCTGCAGATCTTTACTGTCCTTCGCTGCTATGGCGAACACCCCCGTCGATCCAAAAATAAAAAACAGAGCAAACAAAGCTCTGTCCCAAACTGCCGGAGACCCCAAATACAGCGATGCTTTCGCTGCTCTGCTTCCCCGGATATTTGACCGTATGCACCAATATGATACGGTGAGAACATATGCTCTGCTTTGTTGTACCATGACATTATATACCTTTTAGCAGCCCTTGTCAAGGGATTTTTGATTTTTCGGCACTTTGCACAAAAATGACCTCTGCAGCGCCCCTGACAGCACTGCGGAGGTCACAGCCAATGGCACATCATTTCGTCATGGGCGTATCTCACAGGCTCTGCACCATGCTCATGCGGCTTTCAAATTCTTCTCCCGGCATGGGCTTTGCGTAGTAGTAGCCCTGTATCATATCGCAGTCGAGACCCGCAAGGAAATCCACCTGAGAGCGTTCCTCCACGCCCTCTGCCACGGTGCGCATATTCAGGCTCTTTGCCAGCTTTATCGCCTCTGCCACAACTATGCGTCCCCTGTCGTTTGCCATATCCCCTCTGAAAAAGTCCGCATCCAGCTTCAGGACATCAAGGGGCATATCCTTCAGAGAATTGAGGGAGGAGTAGCCCGAACCGAAGTCATCCATAGAGACAGAAAAGCCGTATTCCTTCAGCTTCCCTATGGTGTAGAGCATAGCCTTCTTGTCATCAAAGAAGGCACTTTCCGTAAGCTCTATCTCCAGAAGCTCGTGGGGAGTCCCGTATTTGTCGGCCATATCCCGTATCTGCTCCGCAAGGTCGGGCTCGGCAAAATGTATCCTCGAAACATTCACGGAAACAGGCACACAGCTGTATCCCATATCCAGCCACCTGCGCAGATCCCTTGCCACATGATCTATCATGTAGTGGTCGATCTTGGGGATAAGGCCGTTCTTTTCGTAGATGGGGATGAACCTGTAAGGGGTCACAAAGCCGTATTCGGGGGACTGCCACCTTATAAGTGCCTCCGCACCACGGAGCGTATCCGTACCCGGTGCGTACTTCGGCTGATAGTATACGATGAACTCCTCGTTTGCAAGTGCGGGTCCCAGTCCGTCCAGTACCTTGTTTTCCCACATCTGCTCTTCCATCATCTTAGCATCGAACAGAGCGGCACGGGTGCCGGGGAGCTCTCTCAGAGTCTCCCTTGCAGCAACGGCTCCGTTGAAAGCACCCTCAAGATCCGCATCCTTTCTGGGGAGAGCCCTGCCCGACTGTGTCCTTACGGAATATATGGGATAGGCTCCGCCTCTGCACGCAAGCCCCGAATAGGCAGTGGCATCGGATACTACCTTTATTATAAGGTCCATCTTTCCGCCCACATCCTCACCGTCCCGTATCCTTGTGAGGACCGCAAAATCCGATGTGTTGGCACGGACGCAGAGATCTCCCCTGCCGATGCTTTTCTTTATAGCACGGTAGGCATCGCAAAGCACCTTTTCTCCCTCTGCCGTTCCGTTCACAAGGCTGTAGGTCAGGTACTTCTCAAAGCCGAGGCACAGCACGGCGTAGCTTTTCTTCCTGTTCCCGTAGGAGCTTATCACAGGCTCGCCCTTTACAAGGAACCAGTTGTAGATGCGCCCTCCCGTCACCGTGTCCGTGAAGAACAGGTTCAGCATCCTGCGGCGGTTGATGATGTTGTTTACGGAGTTTATGAACATCACCAGTATGATGATGGCAAAGGCACCGATTATCCCCAGAGTGAGGAACCCTATCTCACGGATGGCGGAATTGGCGGAAGAAACGCTGAAAGACACAAAAAGCCTGCTGCCGTTCTTCAGGTCTGCGGAGAACCAGAAGGGCAGCTCCTCTGCCGGAGCCTCTCCGCTCACGAGCCGCCTTATGCCCTCTCTGCCGTAGAAATCCATCAGCCACTCGCCCATAACATCCTCAAAGGATCGGTCACCGGGCAAAACGGGGAAGAATTTTTCGGTCTCTTCGTCCGCATACACCGCATACCTGTGAGCACCCGTGTCCGGCCTGCCGAAATTGGTGTAGGGAACTGAGTGCTCACGCTCGCAGGTATCCTCTCCCACAAGGGCTTTGTACTCCCCGTTCTCATCCAGGATGAAATAATCTCTCCCGAAGGCATCAGCCTTGCTCCCGTCACTCTCGAACGCCGACACTATCCTGTCCATTTCCTCCGCACTGCACGTGAGCATAGGCTCCACCGTGCCTACCATAACAGTGGCAAGTATGGCAACAAGAAGGGCTGACATCAGCAGCGAAAGAAAGAGAAAAAGGAATACAGTGCCCAGAGGGCTGCTCTTTCTCATCGCCATTCTTTTTATTTTTTTGCCGCCTGACTGCATATTATCACCAGATCACATTTATTATTCATATTCTCACCGGATATGATTATACCACAGTCTGAGACACGGGTCAATAGCAGCAGCCAAAAACTCATCAGATTTTAATCTTTCTCCTTCGCTTCAAAGCCTGCGGTTATATAAAAAATCCACATCTCACCACGGATATTTTGCCAAAAAATATGTATTTTTAATATTGAAGAACCACCGCTCTATGTGCTATAATCAAGAAAACGATGTCATTTGCAGGGGAAGCGGATCCCCGCCGGATGGCAGAGCTTTGAAACGGGTGTATTCTGCCCATCGGAAGGACGGTCTGTATGATAAAGGATATTCAATCGGAGATAATGAGGCTGAAAAAGGAGCTGGACTTTCTGCTGCTGGTGCACTGCTATCAGTCCCACGATATTCTTGAAGTGGCAGACTTTGTGGGAGATTCCTTCGGTCTTGCGCAGAAAGCCGCAAAGAGCAGCGCAAAGAATATAATGATGTGCGGTGTCCGCTTTATGGCCGAGACCGTAAAGATACTCTGCCCCGAGAAAAGAGTTTACCTGCCCGAGCCGGATGCGGGCTGTCCCATGGCAGACCAGCTTTCCCCGGAGGATCTCAGGGCTCTCAAGGAGGAATATCCCGACTACACCGCAGTGTGCTACATAAACACCACCGCAAAGCTGAAAACTCTCTGCGATGTATGCGTCACCTCCTCCTCCGCCGTGCAGATCATCGGCAGGATAGATAATGACAGGATACTTTTCATCCCGGACTGCAACCTTGGTGACTATGTTTCAAAGAAGCTCCCCGGCAAGACCTTCAAGTTCATAAAGGGCGGCTGTCCCAACCACGCAAGGATGACCCTTGCCGAGGCAGAAAGGGCAAAGGAGAAGCACCCCGGTGCGCTGATGCTCGTCCACCCCGAATGCCGCCCCGAGGTGGTGGCTCTTGCGGACTATGCGGGCAGCACCACCGGTATAATGGACTATGCAAGGGACAGCGAATGCAAGGAATTTATCATCGGCACGGAAAACTCCATCATATCCCACCTCAGCATAGACTACCCCGAAAAGAGGTTCTACCCTCTTTCAAAGGACTGCATATGCCAGAACATGAAGCTCACCACCATCTCCTCCGTCCTTAACACCCTCCTTTCCGCAGGCGGCATGGCAGCACCCTACGGCGAAGAGATCCTTCTTGACGAGGAAACAAGGCTCGGCGCAAAGCGCTGCATAGACAGAATGCTGGAGCTCGGCTGAGGATCATCTGTACGGGACATACACGGCGCAGGATGCCTTTTCGGTATCCTGCGCCTGCGTTTTCCGAGAGCCTCCTTCACATCTGCGGGATCATCCCTTTTTTGACAAGCATTTGTAAAAAATTACAAAAAGTCATTTTTACTATTGAAAAAAGAATAATAATGTAGTATAATAAATCAGTGTATTCTTAAACAACAGATGAGGTTGATATTATGCCCTATAAGGACGACCGCACGAGAAAAGGCGGAAAAGATTACAGATCTCCCGAAAGCGACGACAGCTTCGTTATAGGGCGAAACCCCGTAAAAGAGCTCCTGCGCTCCGGCAAAAGCGTTGATACCGTGTACATGGACACAGCCCTGGGCGGCTCCCTTTCACAGATATCACGCCTTGCAAAGGAAGCAGGTGTGGTGGTAAAGGATGTCAAGAGCGACAAGCTCAGCCGTATGTGCGGCAGTGATGCTCACCAGGGTGTCATTGCGGCGGCAGCCTGTGCGGAATATGTGAGCGTGGAGGACATCCTCGCAGTATCCGCAGAAAAGGGCACATCCCCCTTTATCATCATCTGTGACGAGATAGAAGACCCCCATAATCTGGGAGCCATCATAAGAACAGCAGAGGCAGCAGGTGCCGACGGCATCATCATCCCCAAAAGAAGGAGCGCCTCCCTGAACATGACCGTCCACAGGACATCGGCAGGCGCTGCCAGCTTTCTGCCTGTGGCAAGGGTCTCCAACATACCGCAGACCATAGATATGCTCAAAGAAAGGGGCATATGGGTCTACGGCACCCAGGCTGATGCCCCCTCCTACACCGACACCGACCTTACCGGTGCCTGTGCGGTCGTAATAGGCTCGGAGGGCTTCGGAATGAGCAGGCTCGTGCGTGAAAAGTGCGATGTACTGGTAAGTCTGCCCATGCTGGGAAAGATAAACTCACTCAACGCCTCTGTTGCGGCGGGCATCTTCATCTATGAGGCCCTGCGGCAGAGAATGATAAAAGCACGGAAGAATTGACTGACCGAAAGGAAGAAAAACCTTGGCAGACAACAGGTATTCTTTGGATGATATACTGGGAGAATTCCACGGGGAAAAGCAGCAGCATCCCGCCGGGGATTCATCCGTTGATGATATAATAAGCAGCTACTCGGCAAAGGAAAGCTACGACGAATCCGGGCTCTCGGAGTTTTTCGGGGATCAGGACATCAGCTTTTCCGCATTCAAAGCCTCCTCACCCTCGGATAATACCAACTCGGAGGAGCTGCGCCGAAAGGCTGCGGACATAACCGCCGTCCCCGATGAGGAGCTTTCCGAGGAGGACAGGATAAAGAAGTCAAAGCAGATAGACTATGAGATACTCAGCGGCGACTACGACAGGAAATATGTTCCCGAGGAGCTGAAGACCTCTATAGAGATAGAGGCGGAACGGCAGCAGCGGGAAGAGGAGGAGCAGGCGAAAAAAGCTCTCGAAAAGGAGGCTTTCAGGACTGCAAGGAAGGAAAGGAAAAAGAACAAAAAGGCAAAAAAGCAGGAGCAGCCCAAAAGGAAATTCGGCCTCGACCTGCTTGATGATTCCTTCGGCGGTCTCCACTCCGTTTACGACGATGACGACGAGTTTGAAAAGAAATACGGCAACAAGCCCCTTATATCCGATGAGGAAAAGGATGAGCTCATAGGCGAGGAACACATCATCCCCTATGATATCAGCGGCGAGGAGAATGTAAAGACCGCAGGTCACTCCCTTTCGGAAAAGATGGAGCTTTCGGAATACGACAAGAAATATGCGGGAGACAAGTCCAGAAAGCAGGAGCACCACAGGCAGGAAAGGGACTCCGAAAAGGCTGTGGAGGCTCTTGACAAGTTCTCGTCCATAGATGATGTGGACAAGATCCTTGCCCAGTACGACACGGGAAACAGCACCGCAAGAAAGTCCGACAGCCCCTCCATGGCATTTTCGGGGATATTCAACAAGTTCCTTGCCAAGGAGGGCGACGAGACCGGAGGGGAGCTTAAGGCGGACAAGGTAAAGCGCATACCCACCAACGCCATCAACCGCAAGCAGATCTCGGACATAGACCTGAATCTGGACGGGAAGATACTCGATGACACCTCATCCCTGCACACCGACCCCAAAAAGGAGGAGCAGGACAGGATAAGGGATCTGAAAAACAGGCGCCGTGACAAGGTGAACAGCTTCACCTTCAGCCTTGTGGGGGAGGAGGAGGAAAACACACCCGAAGAGGAACAGGTGCTTGAGGAAAAGGAAAGCGAGATAGAGGATTTTGAGGGCAAAATGGATGTGCCGTCGGTCTCCGCTCACATAGAGGGACAGAAGACGAGGCTCATCGTCCGTCTCCTCATCCTTATAGCCTGCTTTGTGGTCTGCGGGTATATAGCCGTGGCAAACGACTATTCTCTCCCCGTGCTGGACTCTTTCAGGATCATAAACAAAAAGAGCGACACGGAGACCTTCCTCTTTATCAACACCATAATAGGTATGATAGCGGGCATCTGCGCTTACCAGACCCTTGCAAACGGTCTTTCAAAGCTGACACAGATGAGGGCGGACTGCGATTCTCTCTGCACTCTCGCACTGGGTGGCAGTCTTGTGACCTCCATGATCACCCTCTCCTCCCAGAATATGATAAAGAGCAATGATGTCTATGTCTACACAGCCGTTGCCATCGGCTCACTCATATTCAACACCGTGGGAAAGCTGCTCATCATATCACGAACTCAGCGCAGCTTTGCAAACATCTCCGGAGACCATCCCCACTATGCCCTTTTCACGGAAAGCGACGACGGACGGGTGCAGAACTTCACCAGAGGCGCACTTACCGACATACCCGTTCTTGCGGGTATGCAGCGGACAGAGCTTATCACGAACTTCCTCAAAACATCCTACGCCAGCGACAGCACGGACATTTTCTGCAAAAAGCTGTCTCCCGTCATAGCGGGAGAAGGGCTCATACTCGGCATAATAGCAGCAGTCATGGGCACCTTTGAGCACGGCGCACTGGGAGCCTTCTGCATAGGCTGCTCCGTATTCTCCGCTGTCTGCGGCATCTGCTCCTGCTTCTCCATAATGCTGGTGGTGAACCTCCCTCTCGATATGGCTTCCAAGGAATACGCAAAGTCCGGCGGTGCCATAGTGGGATTTGACAGCATTGCGGAATTCTCCGAAACGAACTCCGTCATGGTGGATGCCTCACAGCTTTTCCCCTCAGGGAGCATAAGGCTCATAAACATAAAGACATTCCCCGACACCTCCATAGATGAGGCTATAATCAAGGCTGCGAGCCTTACCCACCAGTCAGGCAGCATACTGGACAGTATGTTCTACGAGATAATCGGCGGAAAGCTGGAAATGCTGGATCGTGTGGAAAGCTACCTCTACGAGGATTCCATGGGGCTCTGCGGCTGGATAGACAACAAAAGGGTACTGCTCGGGAACAGGGAGCTGATGATAAACCACAGCATAGAGGGGCTCCCCTCCCCAGAAAAGGAAGCGGAGTACACCAAAAACGGCCGTATTGCCGTTTACCTTTCCATCTCAGGTTCTCTTTCGGGGCTTTTCGTCATAGACCTTGTCCCCGCCTACCCCATAGCAAACACACTTCACAGGCTTGAAAAGAGCCGCATCAACATAATGCTCAGAAGCGTGGATTCCATGCTCACCGTGGAAAGGCTCTCCAAAATGTTCGGCACGGCGCCCTCTCTTTTCAGGCTCATACCCTTCAGGTACCATGAGGACTTCTCAAAGTCCGTGGACTATGTACAGAGCAGGGATGCCACCCTCTGCTGCAGCGGCAGCTTCCATTCCTTTGCTCAGATGCTCACAGGTTCAAAGAAGCTCAAAAGCATCATTTCCATCGGAACGGCTATGCAGGCTGTACAGATATTCCTCGGCATACTCCTTGTCTTTGCAATGGTGCTGCTGAAGTCCATGGCACAGCTCACCGTAACGAAGGTACTGCTCCTGAACCTTGTTTTCACGATTATATTCGTTGCCTTTGCCTACCTGGCAAAGGGCAGGGAATAACCTTTGATAGTATTTCTTCACACTTTTTGATTGGTACGGATCATGAAAAAAATTTCCCCCTCCAAGCTCACACTTCTCATTTTCTTTGCTGTCATATTAATCGGCAGCATAGCCCTTGCTATCGTTTCAAGAAACACAGGCGGCGAAAATATCGCAGTGGAGACGGATACGCAGACCTCTTCCGAGACAGAGGTGACGGACGGATCCGACAGTTCGGAGACTACCACCGCCACAATGACAGAGATCACCACCTCCACCTCCTTTATGACCTACCTCTTTTATGACTACCACGATGAACGCACCCAGACGGGCGGGGATGAGGAGCCCTCACAGACAGGCTTTGATGATGAACCCGTCTACACCGAGGAAGTGATCACTTCCCGTGATGTGATAAATTACAGGGACCGCAGCTATTTCGGCACATACAGCTCCTATATAGATATGGAGAATATCAGACAGCTGCCGGAGCTGCCCACGGGATGCGAGATAACAGCCCTCACCATTCTTCTCAGGCACTACGGCTTTCCTGCGGACAAGACCGACCTTGCCCGCAACTACCTTCCCACCTCCTGGGGAAATGCAAGGGAAGTGGACGGGGTGCTCTACAAGGACAGCTTCTATGATTATTTCATAGGTGACCCTTTTTCCACGGGATACGGCTGCTTTTCGGGAGCCATAGAGACCGCAGCGGACAGCTACATTTCCTCCCACGGCGGCGGCTTTGATGTGAGAAATATCTCCGGATGCTCCCCCGATACCCTTTACGACTGGGTAGCGAGCGGTGTCCCCGTGCTCTGCTGGGCGACCGACGGCATGATAGCCCCTGAATACTACGAAACATGGTATGACAATGCCACAGGCGAAAGGCTGGACTGGTACCTGAACGAACACTGCTTTGTGCTTGCAGGCTACGATGTGGATGCGGGGACAGTCACCCTCAATGACCCCATGAAGGGAATAATCTCCTACGATATAAACAAATTTGAGACCCGGTTTGCACAGATGCACTCTCAGGCGATAGTCCTGATCCCGTACACCGAGAACGGGGAATTTGAGGAGTATGACCCCGAAGAAACGGAAGAGACCACGGCCGCAGAAACGACAGCAGAGACTGCCGCTCCCACAGAAGCCGCTGCCACTGATGCTCAGACCTCAGATGATTTCGATGTGTTCACCTTCGGCGGCGGAGAGGGAGACATAGACATCTGGGAAGAACCGGGCACCATAGGCAGCACAGGCAGCAGCGATATATTCCAGGACGATATCCCCACCTTTGAGGATATACAGTAAGTCTGCTTACTCCGGAGCTGAGGAGGAAAAAAGATATGAAGGATAAAAAGCTCTCAAAACGCATATTATCCGGTATTCTCTCCGTTACTATGGCTGTTTCCGCACTGCCTGCAGCAGTTTTTGCGGATGAAGTACCGGTGAATGAAAACGGGTATACAGAAAACGTCCCCGCTGGCGGGGAAATCACACCTGCAGAAATACCCGGCGGCACAGTTCCCGTATACTCCGGAGACGGACTTGCAGAGGGTGCGGCTGTTCCCGTTTACGACGACACCGTTGCGCCCTATGTGGGTCAGCTTGCCTATGATATGAAAGGCGGACTTGTAATTTATGAGGAGGTACCCGCCGCTGATATCGGCAACACAGCCTGGGAAACAGGTGTAGAAGCAGTGATTGACCTTGTCCCCCATGGAAGAATCGCAAGTCCGTTTCTGAGAGCTGTCGGCTCTCTGCTGGGTATAAGTACGGGGCCTACCATAAGCGATGCAATAGATAAAATCAATACCCTCAGCAAGGATGTATCAGAATTCCGCACGGAAATGAACACCCGGTTCAACGAGCTTAATTCAAGAATAGATGCACTTGACAGCGAACTCAAAAAAATAAACAATGCGATGTTCCAGAATTCCGTAAAAACTGAACTTCGCACCTTAAACACACAGATTAACGGCGGCGTGGACGAATTTGGGATCAGCAGGATAGGCATATCCGGTCAGATAAATTCCATTCTTTCAAATCCGAAATACAATGATGATGTAAAAGCCATAGAAATAGCCGTCCTTATCGGGAAGTATGACGACTGGAACAGAACAGACAACGTGCTCTACAGGTTTAAAAACTTCGCCGGCCTGCTTTCCGGTGCATCCGGGGCATACAAGGATGAAAAGGGGCGGGATTATTTTCAGGTGCTTTATGACACTGCCGCTTCAGACTGTATGTTTACAGGAGAGGTCTACGACGAAATGAAGCCGTATGTGGATCTGTATATATACGAATACCTTTCGGCATATACATCAATTACACAGTGCCTGGCTGCAGCCCTTGCCGTATCGAATATGACAGATGCCCAGGTAAAGGCTTATGCACAGCAGTACGGTGAAGAAGCTATCTACAGTTATTATCTGCAGTGCAAAACCATAGACAGCAGCCTTATAAAAAACGAGCTTGACACCCTTACAGCAATGTTTCTTGATGCAAATAATCCATACAGTATTATAAGCAGGTACTCTGTCTTTCAGTACAAGCTTCAGAACGACAGGCTCCTGATGATAAACAAAGGCACCGAACAGATACAGTTTTCCGATGAGATACTGATTGCGGAGCGTCCTTGGACAGATGACAGACGAGTAGGAGACTGGTCAGCCGATTTCCTCAATCATACAAAAGCTCAGGATGAACTTATAAGCTCACAGGAAAAAATCGGTTTCCCTGCCAAAAAGATCAATGACTATTTAAAAACCAAGTACTCTACTATGACCTTAGGAAATTACCTTGAGTCCATGGGGTTTGATATCTCACGACTGAAAGGCCATAACAGCAGCATCCCCGTTGCTAAATTCCCATATGACTCCAATCCCGCTTACAGGGTAAAAAATCCCTATTATCCCTATTATGGATGGTTCGGTAACGGGGATCACATGATCTCACAAGAAGAAGCTACACGCGAAGCTTATGAACAGAATCTTTACTCTTGCAGGCGTCAGGATAGCAAGAATTATAAAAGTCAATACTATTATGATTATGCTTTCTGGATCCCGCAGCTGCCGAGTGTAGATCCATCTGCCCCTGCATCATCCGCCGAAGGCAGCGCAAAAATATACATAATCCACCGTGAATGGGAGTTTTACAGCCCAATTGACGGACACAAATATCAGGGTGTGGATAAATGTCTCCGTATGTATTTTTATGACCGTTTACTCGGCGGACTTCAGACCTGCGAAAGGAAAAAGATACCCACCACAGCAGCAGAGGCAATGACGCAAAGCGAGGAAGACAAGAAGATCAGGGAAGAAAAGATAAAAAACGACCCGTACAATTATGTAATTACTCTGAAAGCAAATAATCCCAACACTGAACTGTATTCAAGCATCTTTAGAACATACATTTATGATCTCTCTGGTCTTTTCAGCTGGGAAGTCACCTATAAAAACGGCTCAAAGACAAGTATAGCACAAAGCAGCCTGGAGTGGGAAGTAGAAAGTTATTACGGTGGTGTAAAAATAAACGGAAACCAGGTTTCCTTTACATTTCCCGGAAATCCGTTCCGGTTCAGGTTAAAAACCACAAATCACAACGGCTCGACGGCGTACTCCAACTGGGCAGACATATATGTGACCACAGACCCGTTTCCCATAGACCCGTTTCCCATCGGAATAATGGGGAATTTCACCGGAACTGTTGGTGCAGATCCTACACTGTTTGAAACTGCCGGAGATGAGATCGAAGCCCTGAATAACAGTCTTATAGTTGCTTATCCCGAGGATTATGACGACAGGTATACAAAGTGGGAGGCAATGGAAAGCGACGGCATATACATTGATACTGCAGGTCTTGTAACCTTCACAAAGCCCGGCACCTACCATGTTCGTATTGTAAGTGAATACGGGGAAGCCCTTTCCGACTGGAAAGAGATAACAGCGGTGCTGCCCGGGAATATCACGCCCGCACCCGCAGCCTCCTACAGCCCTTCCGTCCCTTCAAATGTACCCTCCTCAGGCTCTGCGCCCGCACCCGCAGCGGCGAACAAGGGCAGCCGAAGGTCACCCGTGGATGGAAAGACCATAAGCGGAAAGGTGACTGAAAACTGTGATATCATCCTCACCTGGGACAAGGTGGATAAGGCCAGGAGCTACACCGTTTACCTTGTGGAGGGAAAAAAGGCGAAAAAGCTCGCCGTGACCAAAAAGAACACCTACACCTATAAGGGCGCCCAAAAGGGAAAGACCTACAGATTCATGGTAAAGTACACCACCAAAGAGGGGCTTTCCAAGGCAAGTGAGTCCTACAAGGTAACAGTGAAGGTAAAGGGCACTTCAAAGGTGACCGCAAAAAGATCATCGACCCTGTAAACAAAGGGGCTGCTGCTGCACGCAGCAGCCCCATATTTAAGGATAAGGAGCAAAACACATGAATAAGAAAGAGATAGCAGAGCTTAAAAAGAATTTTTCCACCGACAGCGGGCTTTTTGTCATAAAGGCTGTCACTCTTGCCTATGTAAACAGCGAAAGGAACGTGCTGTGCAGGGATACAAGGAGCTATATCTCCATTGAAGCCGATGAAACAGAGGTGATCTTTGAGACACTGAAAAAGACCCTCAGCGGCACTTTGGGCAAAAACCTGACAGAATACGCCTTCCCCAAGGAAAGCTATTCCGAGGACGGCGCCCAGAGCATCCTCTGGAACGCCATGAAAACCGAAATGGATGAGGAGAGCACCGAAAAGTTTATTGCCCGCATCGCCGAAAACACGGACATGGGCGGCAACTACACCATAGTTTCGGGTCTGTGTACCTACTCCGTTCCCAAAAAGAGCAAAAATGACGAGATCCTTGATGACAGCGACACAGACTACAACTTTATCGTAACTGCCATCTGCCCTGCGAATACGGGGGATGACGGCCTTTTCTTTGACAGTGCCTCCAATGCCATTTCCAAGAAGCCCAACACGGAGATGATAATCTCCCGTGCTCCTCAGGACGGCTTCATCTTCCCCGTTTTCTCCGACCGTGCCCCCGATGTCAATGCGGTGATGTACTACACCCGCTCTCCAAAAAAGCCAAACCTCAGCATCATAGAGGATGTGCTGGACGGCACCTTCTCCTACACCCCGGAAGGCGAAAAGGAAAAGTTCAGGGAGGTGCTGACACAGGTCTGCGCCGATGAACTGGACTACACCGTTATCACTCAGGTAAATGACATCATAGATGATATAGTGGCTCAGAACAAGAACGAGACAGAGCCTACCATGATAGACAGCGGAAGGATGAAGACCATCCTTTCCGACGCAGGCATAAGCAGCGAAAAGCTGGAGGCTGTGGATGCGGTCTACGAAAAGGTAGTGGGTGATTTCTCCCTTACCGCCTCAAACCTTGTGGAGAACAAGACCGTCCTTTCTGCCGAATCGATCACTGTGAATATCGGCAAGGATGCCACCGACAAGGTGAGGACATCCGTTATACAGGGACGCAAGTGCCTTATCATTGACCTTGAGGATCCCACCGTAAAGATAAACGGAATAGAAACGGGCATAGGCAGCGAAGGCACAGCTGCCGCCGAATAATGCGTTTTGCTGTAATTTGAACAAACAGGCTGCAAAAGTTTGTGCAGTATTTTTGGACAGGCTTATTGTAATTTTCATCCGGCTGTGGTAAAATAATATTTGGCTGTGTGGATCCCGGGCCGACAAGTGGGACCCTCAGTGACAGATCGGATATAACGGTGTCATTACGTTATGGGCTTCTTCCGTGTCAAAAAGCCCGTCTGTGATCTTAAAATATATATTCTGAAAGTATGGAGGATCATTATGCCTAACATTAAATCCGCTAAGAAGAGAACCAGAGTTATCGACAGAAAGACCCTGAGAAACAAGAAGATAAAGTCCAACCTGAGAACAGTCCTCAAGAAGGCAGACACCGAGAACTCCGCAGAGAGCATCGTTTACGCTATCAAGAGAGTTGACCAGGCCTGTGCAAAGGGCATCATGCACAAGAACAAGGCTGCAAGAAAGAAGAGCCAGCTTGCAAAGAAGCTCGTTGCTGTAAAGTAAGTAACTTACCCCGTCTTGAAAGGCGGGGTATTTTTGTGCCCGGATCACTGCCGTTCCCTTTTATTTTAAAAAAGCGGTTGAAATCCCGGGAGAAATGTGGTAGAATAGAAGAGTATTTTCAAAAAGGAGTTGACCCAAGTGATAGAAAAGAAGGAACAGTACATCGGTGCCCCGGAAAACGGCATCAGGCTAATAACCGTCACAGATCCCAAGTTCAAAAAGACTTCTGTTACAATACACTTTATTTTCCCTATGGATAAGGACACTGCATCTGCGGATTCCTATCCTGCCTACATCATAGAGGATACCAATTCCGACTACCCCCGGATGGACAAATTCTTCGGAAGGCTGTCCGAGCTCTACGGTGCCTCTGTAAGCACATCCAACAGTCAGATTGGCGATTATCGCACCATGGTGGTGTCGGGCTCTGTAATATCCGACAAATACGCCCTTGAAGGAGAGCATCTGGCAGAGGAGCTGGCAAAGGTCATGACCTCCTGCATTTTCAGACCGGTGCTGGAAGACGGACTTTTCCCCCAGAAGCAGTTCGACCTGAAAAAGAACGAGTTTGCGGATGATATCATCACCGAGATAAACGAAAAGCGCAGCTACGCCATTAAAAAGGCTAAGGCGGCAGCCTTCTGCGGCGAGCCCTGTGCGGCTCCCATGAAGGGGGAGCTTGAGAGCGCCAAGGCTCTCAGCCGTGAGGATGCACTTGCTGCCTACAAAAAGATACTCCGCACCGCTTCCGTGGATATATTCTACTGCGGCAGCGAGATCTCGGAGGATGCTCTCAGGGTGCTCAGAGACAGCTTTACAGGTCTTGAGCGTGAGGATGTGTGCAGATTTGAAAGGACACCCTCTCCCTTAAAGCCGGAGCCGGGGTACACCGAAGAGACTATGGACATCGTCCAGAGCAAGATGGTAATGGCGTTCAAGCATGACTCTCACACCCCCGAAGAAGTGAGGAGGCTCTTTGTCGCCATCTACGGAAACTCTCCTTTCTCCCTGCTCTTTAAAAATGTCAGGGAAAAGCTGAGCCTTTGCTACTATTGCAGCCTTGTGCCTTTCTCATCAAAGTCTGCCATGTTCGTGGACAGCGGACTTGAAGCCGCAAATGCTGAGACTGCACAAAAGGAGATACTCAACCAGCTTGAAGTGATGAAAGCGGGCACATTCCCTGATGAGATGCTCGAACAGGCAAAGCTCGCCACTCTCACATCCCTGAAGGCTGTCACCGACTTCCCCGGAAGTATCACCTCATGGTATTTCGACCGCCTTTATTCCGACAGCAAGGTATCTCCCGAGGAATTTGCGGAGCTGGTAAAGGCTGTCACTAAGGAGCAGATAGTAGAGTTTGCAAACAGCCTGCACCTTGACACGGTATACCTTCTGAAAGGAGCACAAAGCTGATGACAAGAGAAATAATAGGAAATGAGCGCACGGGAGAGAGCTATGTCCGCATAAAGCACGATTCCGGCCTGGAGATACTCATCTGGAAAATGCCCGGCTTCAGCCTGAAGCATGCCATTTTCGGCACCCGCTACGGCTCCGTGAACACCACCTTCAAAACAGAGGACGATGCGGACTTTGTCACCGTTCCCGAGGGAATAGCCCATTATCTGGAGCACAAGCTCTTTGAAAATGAGGACACGGATGTTTTCGACCTTTACGCACAGACAGGTGCTTTCGGAAACGCCTACACCACCTTTGACAAGACCTGCTACCTTTTCTCCTGCACGGATAACTTCATCCCCTCCCTGAAGATACTTCTGAAATTCGTTCAGGAGCCCTATTTCACCGAGGAGACCGTGGCAAAGGAACAGGGAATAATCGGGCAGGAGATCAAGATGTATGATGACACTCCCGACTGGCGTGTGTTCTTTGGTCTGCTTGAATGTATCTACCACAGGAACCCTGTCCGCATAAATACAGCGGGAACGGTGGAGTCCATAGCACAAATAACTCCGGAGCTGCTCTACCGCTGCTACTACAGCTTCTATGACCTTCACAACATGACCCTTGCCATTGCAGGCGATGTGGACGAAGAGGAGATCCTGAAAGCCTGCGACGAGCTCCTTGTCAGAAAGGATGACAAGAAGCTGATCTCCGTAGTTCCGGAGGAACCGGAAGAGGTAGCAAAGCACTATGCGGAGGAAAGCCTTGAAATTGCGGTGCCTATGTTCTCCTACGGCTTCAAGTCAAAGCCCGTGGCTGATGAAGAGCTTTCCGCAGAATCCGCTTTGGGTGAGATAACCCTTTCCCTGCTGGCGGATGAGACCTCTCCCCTTTACAAGGAGCTGTATGACTCAGGTCTTATAAATTCCCAGCTCTATACGGAAATGTTCTCCGGGAACGGTTTCTTTGTGCCTATCATCAGCGGCGAGAGCCGTTCCCCCAAGACAGTCCGCGAGCTGGTGGACAAGGAGATAGAGCGCAGAAAGACCGTCGGCTTTGAAAAGGAGCGCTTTGAGAATATCAAGAAGGCATATTACGGCAATCTTATCAAGACCCTTGGCAATGCGGAGGGTCTTGCTACCTTGATGATAAATGCAGGACTGGGTCATACAGGCTCCGCCTTTGCCTCCATTGATGCAGTCGCAAAGATAAGCATGGACGATGTTATGCGTTTTCTCAGCGAACGTCTTGACACAGCAAATTCCTCCCTGTTTGTCATCAATCCGAAAGAGGCGGTGTGATGGGTACTCTCGATCGTTACGGTGCGGATACCATAGCCTTCCCCTATCTGGGGTTCGACTTCAAGATATCCCCTACCGCCTTCTCGATTTTCGGCTTTGAGATAAAATGGTACGGTATCTGCATTGCAATAGGTCTATTCCTTGCCATGCACTACTGCTTCAAACGCACAAAGGACTACGGCATTGACGGCGATTCCCTCGTGGATGCGGTCTTTGCGGGGGTCGTGGGTGCCATAATAGGCGCAAGGGCTTATTATGTGGCATTCCATTCGGGATCTTTCCACACCATAGGCGAGATACTCTCCATAAGGGACGGAGGTCTTGCAGTCTACGGCGGGCTTATAGGAGCGCTTTTTCTCGGTATCATCGTGTGCAGGGTCAAGAAGATAAAGGTGCTTCCCGCAGTGGATCTGGCATCTATGGGCTTCTTCATAGGGCAGGGCATAGGACGCTGGGGCAATTTCTTCAATCAGGAGGCTTTCGGCACCAACACCACTCTCCCCTGGGGAATGTCCGGCGGACGCATACAGAACTACATCATCAACAGCAGGGATTTTTTTGCTTCCTACGGCATTGAGATGGATCCCTTCACGGCAGTACACCCCTGCTTCCTTTATGAATCCCTTTGGTGTCTGGCAGGCTTTCTTATAATGCACTTTTTCTACAAGCACCGTAAATTTGACGGTGAGATGATCTGCATCTACTGTGCATGGTACGGTGTGGGGCGTGCTTTCGTTGAATCACTGCGGACGGATTCCCTGTATGCCGGAAGTCTGCGTGTTTCACAGGTCCTGTCACTGATACTGAGCGCTGTGGGCATCATAATGATAGTAGCCGGCACGGTTATCGCCAAAAAGAAAAACATCCCCCTCTACTGCACCACCGAAGAATCGAAGCAGATACTTGCTGAGGCTGAGGCAAAGGTGAAGGAGGAAGAGGAGACCAAAAAGGCACGCAAGCAGAAGGAGCTTACTGCCGACCAGAAGATAATATCCGATGAAGATGAGGAGGAAGACACATGAATCTTATAGACGGCAAGGCTGTATCCGCAGCCGTGCGTGCAAAAGTTGCGGAGGAGACCGCAGAGCTCAAGGCAAAAGGCGTTAGTGTAGGTCTTGCGGTAATAATCGTAGGTGACGACCCTGCATCAAGAGTATATGTGAACAACAAGAAGAAAGCCTGTGCAGAGGTAGGATTTGAGTCCTTTGAGTACGCTCTCCCCGCAGAGACCACACAGGAGGAGCTCAATGCACTTGTAGACAAGCTGAATTCTGACCCGAAGGTAAACGGCATACTCTGTCAGCTCCCTCTCCCCTCTCACCTTGATGAGAACGAGGTCATCAACCGTATATCCCCCGCAAAGGATGTGGATGCCTTCCACCCCGCAAATGTGGGTCATATCATGATAGGCGACTACTCCTTCCTTCCCTGCACTCCTGCGGGCGTTATGGAGCTTATCCACAGCACCGGAGTTGAGGTAAAGGGAAAGAACTGCGTTGTCATCGGCCGCAGCAACATCGTAGGCAAGCCTATGGCAATGCTGCTGCTCCACGAGCACGGCACCGTTACCATAACCCATTCCCGCACAGTGGATCTGAAGAGCATAACCTCACAGGCAGACATTCTTGTAGCTGCCGTAGGTAAAGCCAATTTTGTGAAAGCGGACATGATAAAGGAAGGCGCCGTTGTCATAGATGTGGGAATGAACCGAAATGAGGCAGGAAAGCTCTGCGGAGACGTGGATTTTGAAGACTGCAAGGAAAAGGCAGGATATATCACCCCTGTTCCCGGCGGAGTAGGCCCCATGACCATTGCAATGCTTATGAGAAACACTCTCACAGCCGCAAAGCTACAGCACAGCCATGAATGATGATCCCTATTACGATTGAAGATATGACTACATATATACTCTGAGGATAACACCATCTCCATGACATCTGAGGGCAAAATCGTCAGCTATTTGATAAACGATATGACAAACTACCCCCCATCCAGTGTGAATGGGGGGTGTTTTTATTTTGATTTTTTTACAGTTTATCGAATTCTGTATGAACTATCAGTTTAAATAAATATCCAGTTCTGCTTTGTAACCTGAAACTGCAAGATCAATTTCACTTTTCTTATCAAAAAAGTTTTTATATGTAATATTAGAGTTGTATATTAGGTCATAATATGAAGATAGAGATGTATAATACTCAATTATGGTTCCGATATACATTTCATCACTCTTAATAGCGTTTATCTTTTGTATCAAATCCTTTGAAGAATCTAATTTCTCAACCACATTTTTTTTCCAATCTATAGATGCTAAATAATCACTAATCATATATGAAGATTCATATTTCATTACTCGCATTTCTGTCATTTTTCTCATATCTTCGGCAGTAGGAGTTGCATATGGGCTATCATATTCAAAGTAATCTTTTCCCATCTCCGTACGATATTCATCTAAAAAATTATCTGTCCATTCTTTTGCATACTCGTAAGGTATTGGATAAGCAGAACAGAATAAATCCAGGGTATATTCTGTATCCACAGCAGAAGCATATAGTAAGTCTGAATACAAAGTCAAATCATCATATAATGAATTAAGATTATCATATAATTCCTTGGATAACTCTTCCGCTAAAACTACTTTAGTATCAGAAACAGTCGATTCTTCTGTAGTTAGAGACGTTTCTGATACTTCAGTAACAGCCTCTGTCATAACTTCTGTTCCTTTACTCTGTTCTTTTAAATCAGTTTCTGTATTACTCTGCTGTAAAGAAGTCACTTCCTCTTTTAGCCTTGATACTTCTTCCTGTAAACTAATCTTTTCGTAGTCATCTTCTTCAACTGGAGGTGCAGAATTACATGCGGTTAATGCAATTACACAAGTCAACAGAATACATATTTTTGAAAAACTTCTAATAAGTCATCACTCCACATCAATTTGATTTAAAGGTATACTATTATAGCCCAACCTATTTGTCGATTTTCAGTCAGCATTATTTGTCATGCATAGTCAATCTATTTTGTCATACCTTTTGAAAAGGCTATGCTACGCTATTCTAAGTGATGCTCTTGGGAAAACAAAAGCAATAAACCCATAGGATAGTTATCTTACTTGACAAAATAAGCGGTCGTTGCAGATAATTAAATGTGCCGCAATAAAATATTCATATTATATTTGAGCATTATGTCAGTGACTATCTTCAATATTAGCGGGTCGTTGGTTAAAACAACGAAAAATGACAATTTATGCTGCCTTCTGGATGACAAATTAGATTAGCTATGACAGTATACCATTCAATTTAACCTTATCGTATTCTTCCTCTATTCCAGTGAAACACCCTAACACGGCTTGATATGGCAACTCTTTTATCATCACGGAATAACTTATTTTGAAGCGATAACCATTATTGACAGGCCAATAGCTAATAATCTCCGCATTCAACTCTGATAAATCCTTTTTAAGGATGTCAATTAAGATTTCCTCATTAAAACCATCCAGCTTTGCAATTTCCATGGTCAGAACAATTGTACTTTTACTCATAATAATATTCACCCCTTATAATTATTTTTTACACAAATATAATTTGTAATACAATTATTTAACACACACACATATATGTCCATAATGTTAGTATAATATATATATATATATATTATGTCTTAAATTTGAATTTTTATCTTTTTTGATTAATTTTGTCGAATTTCACATTTTGTTGCTATTTATCTTGTGCATTATTTATAGTATTAGTACGAATTCAACTCTTTTGCACATTAAAAAGCGCACCCTTTCGGATGCGCTTTCATTGTGATCAGCTTAGGTTCAAACCAGCTCGATAATAGCCATCTCGGCTGCGTCGCCTCTTCTGGGACCGGTCTTGATGATCCTGGTGTAACCGCCGTTTCTGTCGGCATACTTGGGAGCGATATCGTCAAAGAGCTTCTTGACTACATCCTCCTTGGTCACATAAGCCAGCACCTTACGCTTTGAGCTAAGGTCATTGGTCTTAGCGGTGGTGATCATCTTTTCTGCCATGGAACGAACTTCCTTGGCTCTGGTGACAGTTGTCTTGATACTGCCGTTCTCAAGGAGGTAGGTGACCATAGCACGGAGCATTGCGATCCTGTGGTCTGTGGCTCTGCCTAACTTTCTTGATCCTGCCATTTTATTTCAACTCCTTATCAAAGGGAACTATCTCAGGTGGTCTCCTCTTCTCTGTTCAGGGTAAAGCCGAGGGATTCCAGCTTTTCCTTCACTTCATCGAAGGACTTCTTTCCGAGATTACGCACCTTCATCATTTCTTCTTCGGACTTGTTGATCAAATCCTCAACTGTATTGATACCCGCACGCTTGAGGCAGTTGAAGGAACGCACTGATAAGTCAAGTTCCTCAATGGTCATTTCAAGGACCTTCTTGTTGTCCTTGTCGTCCTTTTCCACCATGATCTCTGTGATAGTAGATTCATCGGAAAGGTTGCTGAACGATTTCAAATGCTCAATGAGGAGATTGGCTGCCTGCGATACGGCTTCCTTTGCGGAAATGGTACCGTCTGTCCAAACTTCCAGACGAAGCTTGTCGTAATCGGTGACCTGGCCAAGTCTTGTATCCTCGACCTGGAAATTCACCTTCAGCACTGGTGTGTAGATGGAATCCACAGCGATAGTGTCGATAGGGAAGGAAAAGAGCTGTTTGTTCTTCTCGGCGGGAACATAGCCCCTGCCCCTGTCAAGCTGTATCTCCATATAGAGCTTTGCGCCCTTTTCAAGGGTAGCGATATGAAGGTCGGGATTGAGGATCTCCACTTCGCTGGAAGCTCTTATATTTCCTGCGGTAACTACACATTCATCTTCTGCTTCAATTGTTACAGTCTTGGGACCTTCGCTGTAAAGCAGCTTAGCAGTCAGTCCCTTGAGGTTGAGGATGATCTCGGTCACATCCTCCTTGACACCTTCAATAACCGACATCTCGTGATGTACGCCGTCGATCTTCACAGATATAACAGCGACACCCGGCAATGAGGAGAGGAGTACACGCCTCAGGCTGTTGCCCAAAGTGGTACCGTAACCACGCTCGAGAGGAGAAAGCACGAACCTGCCGTAGGTCTCGTCTGCGGAAAGCTCTTCTGTCTCAATCTCGGGCTTTTCGATTTTTTCAAGCATTTATATACCCTCCTATAGTCGCAGTTACTTAGTACACACATTAAAGTGCAGAAACAGGATCCCCGCACATTAAAGGGAAGCTCCTGCCCTGCGCTGTGAATGTACTTATTACTTCGAGTAGAGCTCGACGATAAGGTGTGTCTGTGTATCGTAGTCAAGATCTCCCACTTCGGGAAGACGAACTACCTTCGCCTTGAAGTTATCCTTGTCGGATTCAAGCCAGAGGGGAACGAGTCTGCCTGTGGTCTGCTCAAGAACATCCTTGAACTTCGCACTGCTGCGGCTCTTCTCATGAAGCTCGATAACGTCGCCCACCTTAACACGGTAGGAGGGGATATTAACTCTGTTGCCGTTTACAGTGAAATGTCTGTGGGAAACGAGCTGTCTTGCCTCTCTTCTTGTGAGAGCGTAGCCCATTCTGTAAACTACATTGTCAAGTCTGGATTCGCAAAGTGTAACGAGATTGTCACCGGCCTTGCCCTCCATCTTTTCGGCAAGCTGGAAATAGTGGCGGAAGGGCTTTTCAAGAACACCGTAGATGAACTTGAGCTTCTGCTTTTCCTTGAGCTGCATGCCGTACTCGGAGACCTTTCTCCTTGAATTAGCATTGGGGTTCTTCTTGGACTCCTTGCTCACACCCATAACCATGGGGCTTATACCTAAATACCTGCACCTTTTGAGTATAGGTTCTCTGCTTATAGCCATGTCAATACACCTCTCTTCCGATCAGACACGACGTCTCTTGGGAGGACGGCATCCATTGTGAGGAATGGGAGTAACATCCTTTATGAGCTTTACCTCAAGGCCTACGCCCTGAAGAGCTCTGATAGCTGCTTCTCTTCCTGCGCCGGGTCCCTTTACGAATACTTCAACATTCTTGAGACCATACTCCATAGCAGCCTTTGCTGCGGTCTCTGCTGCAGTCTGAGCGGCAAAGGGAGTGGACTTCTTGGAGCCCTTGAATCCCAGCTCACCGGCAGATGCCCAAGAAAGTGCATTGCCCTGTGCGTCTGTGATAGTAACTATAGTGTTGTTGAAGGTGGACTGAATGTGCACGGCTCCGTTTTCAACAACCTTACGGTCACGGCGGCGTCTTACAGCCTTCTTACCTTTTACCTGTGCCATACAAATCCCTCCTTACTTCTTCTTGTTCGCAATAGTCTTAACGGGACCCTTGCGTGTTCTTGCGTTGGTCTTGGTCCTCTGACCTCTTACAGGAAGACCCTTGCGGTGTCTGATACCCCTGTAGCAACCGATCTCCACAAGTCTCTTGATATTGAGTGCAACATTTCTCCTCAGGTCGCCCTCTACAACGAGATTGTGATCTATGTACTCACGAAGCTTTGAAACATCGTCTTCCGAAAGATCCTTTACTCTTGTATCAGGGTTTACGCCTGTGCTTTCGAGGATGGTCTGTGCACTTTTGCGGCCTATCCCGTAGATGTAAGTGAGTCCGATCTCGACTCTCTTGTTTCTGGGAAGGTCAACGCCGGCAATACGAGCCATTACTGAAACCACCTTTCAAAAATCGCCTGCATCCCTTTGGGGACACAGAATATATATCATCCCTGTTTCACGGGGCAGAGCCCCGACAGCAATCAGCCCTGACGCTGCTTATGCTTGGGATTTTCACAAATTATCATGATCCTGCCTTTTCTCTTGATGACCTTGCACTTATCGCACATAGGCTTGACAGAAGGTCTGACTTTCATGTTGATTCCTCCTTCGGATAAAGAGAGAATTCATCGTAAACCACACAGCGGCAACCGCCGTATCTTTACTTTGCTCTCCAGGTAATTCTGCCCTTTGTCAGGTCATAAGGGGACATCTCAAGCGTCACCCTGTCGCCGGGAACTATCTTGATGTAGTTCATTCTGAGCTTACCGGACACATGAGCCAGTACCCGGTGCTTGTTTTCAAGCTCTACCTGAAAATTGGCATTTGGCAGGGCTTCCACAACCACGCCCTGAACTTCGATCACATCTTCTTTTGACAAGCGCTGACGCCTCCTGTATTAAAATCTGCCAAAGATCTTTTCAGACTTTTATCTGTCATTTTCTCCATGTCCAGCTTTGTATTGGTGAGCTGTATATGCTTTACGTTCTTGCGCTTGGGATTCGCAATTCTGCGTTCATCCCCGTCTGCAAGGTATACAAAGCCGTCCTCACGGGAGACAACGACAAGAAACCTGCCTTTTTCCCGTCCCGCTTTGCAGAGCACTACGGTACCGGTATCAACTCCGAAGCCTTCCATAGTCTTATACTATATCGGGCTTGGTGAGTATCTCGGGTCCATTCGGGGTAATGGCTACGGTATGTTCAAAATGGGCCGAAAGGGAGCCGGTCTTAGTCAGCACTCCCCAGCCGTCCGGCTGAGTGAACACTTCGTCGCCCGAAGCGTTTATCATCGGCTCTATGGCAATGACCATCCCGTTGATGAGCCTTACGCCCTTGTGGGGTTCACCGAAATTGGGCACCTCCGGGGCTTCGTGCATCTGCCGGCCCACACCGTGACCGGTATAGTTCTTCACTACGCCATAACCGAAGGAACGGCAGTAGGCTTCCACAGCGTGGGAGATATCCCCTACCCTGTTTCCTGCCACAGCCTGTTCTATCCCCAGATAAAGGGATCTGTTGGTGACCTCCAGCAATTTCCTGGCATCATCGCTTATCTTCCCCACTGGGAACGTATATGCGTTGTCGCCGTGGAAGCCGTCAATGAAGGCTCCCGTATCAATGCTCACAATGTCGCCTTCCTTGATATATTCCTTCTTGGAAGGGATACCGTGGATCACCTTGTCGTTAATTGAGATGCAAGCCGAGCCCTTGAAGCCGTAAAGCCCCAGAAAAGAAGGCTTTGCGCCGTTTTTGACGATATAATCATGGATGAGCTTGTCCAGCTCATATGTGCTCATACCGTCTTTAAGGCACTGTCCGCCGTAATGGAGAGCATTTGCGGAGATCCTCCCCGCTGCTCTCATCTTTTCAAGCTCGGACTCTGATTTGATGTGTATCATCCGACGATCCTGTTCTAAGCCTCAAGAGCCTCAAGCACCAGCTTGTAGGTGTCGGCTACATTTTCCTGTCCCACTACGGTGCTGAGCTTTCCTCTTGACTTGTAGAAGTCTATGAGGGGAGCAGTTGCCTTGTGGTAAGTAGAAAGCCTTTCGATAACTGTTTCGGGGGCATCGTCCTTGCGCTGTACGACATTGCCGCCGCACTTGTCACACTTGCCCTCTTCCTTGGTGGGGTTGAACTCCACATGATAGGAAGCTCCGCAGCTCTCGCAGACTCTTCTGCCGGAAAGTCTTGTCTTTATGATCTCGTCATCAACGGAGATCTCAAGCACTTTGTCTATCTGTACTCCCATGTTTTCGAGAGCCTCTGCCTGGGGTACTGTTCTGGGGAAGCCGTCAAGTATGTAGCCATTCTTGCAGTCTTCCTCAGCTATCCTGTCCTTCAGGATACCGATGACCACTTCATCCGGAACAAGGTCGCCCCTGTCCATGTAGGACTTTGCCTGAAGGCCGCACTCTGTGCCGTTCTTCACCGCTGCCCTGAGGATGTTTCCCGTGGATATCTGAGGGATGTTCTTCTCTTCGCTGATCTTTTCAGCCTGAGTTCCTTTTCCCGCGCCCGGAGCGCCAAGAAGTATCAGATTCATGGTGTACCCCTTTCTGTATTATTCAAGGAAGCCTTTGTGATGACGCATCATCATCTGGGATTCCAGAGTTCTCAGCGTTTCAAGTGCAACGCTTACGATAATGAGGATAGATGTACCTGCCATTGAGATCGCCATTTCCGGACGGATGAGATGGTAGATTATAGGGAATACCGCTATAAGTCCAAGGCAAACCGCACCGATAAGAGTGATCTTGGAAAGAACTCTCTGAATGAAGTCCGAAGTAGGCTTGCCGGGTCTGATACCGGGGATGCCGCCGTTGGACTGTCTGAGCTGGTTTGCGATCTCTATGGGATTGTAGATCATTGAAACATAGAAGTAGTTGAATGCGATGATGAGCACAAAGTAGATAAGTGCATACCAACCGCTCTGATAGGAGAAGAAGTGGAGTATTCCCGCATAGATCTTCTGTCCCGTTGAAAGACCCTGTTCAAGCAGTGCCTGATTCTTTGAAGGGTCGGGGATGAACATCTCTATGGTAGCGGGGATGGACATGAATGCCATGGCAAAGATTATAGGCATAACGCCTGACATGGCTATCTTGATGGGAATATAGCTGGACTGACCGCCATACTGCTTCCTTCCCACCACTCTTCTCGCATAAGTCACGGGAATTCGTCTTTCCGCTTCGTTCATCATAACGATAAAGCCTATCATTACGACATATATCAGCAGAAGGATTATCACCTGGAAAACATTGTTCGGATCCACTGCTATGGTCTGTATCATTGCCTGAAGATCTACGGGGACTCTTGCGATGATACCTGCAAAGAGTATGATGGAAATACCGTTTCCTATACCGTTCTCATTGACAAGGTTGCCAAGGAAAACGATAAGGTTGGCACCCGCCGTAAAGGTGGCTATGATAACTATTGCCACAAACACCTTTGCAAAGCCGTCGCCCACATTTACCACAGCCCCGTTCTTGGACATGGTGAGGTAGTAGGCGTAACTCATCACAAGAGAGATGCCGAGAGCCACAAAGCCTGTGATCTTGGCAATCTTCTTGCGCCCCTCTTCTCCCTCTTTTGCAAGGTTCTCCAGAGGAGGCAGTGCATAGGTAAGCAGCTGGATTATGATCTGTGCATTGATATAGGGCTGAATGGACAGGGCAAATACCGTACCCTTTTCAAGGGCACCGCCCGAAAGTACATTCAGGTAGCCGAAGATGTTTCCGTCCTGTACCATGCCCGACAATGCGGCAGGATCAAGGAAAGGAACAGGCAGTGCGCATCCGAAGCGGAATATCACGATGATAAGTAATGTGTAAAGGATCTTTTTTCTCAGATCCGGATTTTTCCAAGCGTTGAGCATGGTTTTTAACACATTACATCACCTCTGCCTTCCCGCCTGCCTTTTCTATTTTTTCCTTAGCGGATGCGGAAAAAGCATCAGCCTTTACTGTAAGATTCTTGGAAAGCTCACCGTTGCCCAGGATCTTCACGCCGTTCGCAGTCTTCTTGATGAGACCGGAAGCTCTGAGAAGGTCTATATCAACAGTAGTTCCGTCGTTGAAGATCTCAAGAGCAGAAACATTTACTGTTTCGGGCTTCTCAGCAAAAATGTTGTTGAAGCCTCTCTTGGGTATTCTTCTGGTCATGGGCATCTGACCGCCCTCAAAGCCGGGACGCACACCGCCGCCGGAACGGGCATTCTGACCCTTGTGACCCTTGCCGGCAGTCTTGCCGTTACCGGATCCGTGACCTCTGCCGATCCTCTTTACATCTCTGTTGGAACCGGGAGCAGGAGAAAGTTCATGAAGTTTCATTACTCACACCTCCGATTATTCAGCTGTATCAACACTAACGAGGTGTGAGATCTTTCTGATCTTGCCCTGTACAGCAGCGCTATCCTGCTGAGTGGTAGTGTCTCCGATTTTTCTGAGCCCTAAGGAATTCGCAGTGGCGATCTGATCCTTAGCACGCCCGTTAAGGCTCTTTATGAGCTTGATGGTAACATCAGCCATTGTGATCCCTCCTTAGCCTAAGATTTCCTTTACAGTCTTTCCTCTGATTGCAGCTACCTGCTTAGCGCTGCGGAGAGAAGTAAGACCCTGAAGTGTAGCCCTTACAACATTGCAGGGGTTGTTGGAACGAAGAGACTTCGTTCTGATATCCTTTATACCTGCTACCTCGATGACAGCACGCACAGGACCGCCGGCGATAACACCGGTACCGGGTGCGGCAGGCTTCATGAGCACTCTGCCTGCGCCGTAAGCGCCAACGACCTCGTGAGGAATGGTAGTGCCCCTGAGAGCGATAGTGGTAAGATTCTTCTTTGCATCCTCGATGCCCTTGCGTATAGCATCGGGAACTTCACCGGATTTACCGATGCCGAAGCCTACGGTGCCGTTGCCGTCGCCGACTACGACCAGTGCCGCAAACTTGTAGATACGTCCGCCCTTGACAGTCTTGGAAACTCTGTTGATGGCGACTACCCTCTCCATGAGCTCAAGATTTGATGCATCTATTTTAGCCAAAATTAAAACCTCCTTTTGAAAACTGCCGGGATCAGAAGCTCAGTCCGCCCTCTCTTGCACCGTCTGCAAGAGCAGCAACTCTTCCGTGATAGAGGTAACCGGCTCTGTCAAAGACCGCCTCGTCGATACCCTTGTACTTGGCTCTGGCAGCCAGAGTCATGCCAACCTTCTTTGCGCCCTCGCAGTTTCCTCCGTTAAGGTCAAATCCGCTTTCGAGGCTGGATGCGCTTGCAAGTGTAACACCTGCAACATCATCTATGAGCTGTGCATAAATATGCTTTGCCGAACGGAAAACATTGAGTCTGGGGCAGGCAGCGGTACCGCTTATCTTGCCGCGTACTCTCTTCTGCCTTCTGGCTCTTGTTTCCTTTCTGTTTATCTTCTTAACCATTTCAAGTACTCCTTATCAAACTGGATAATAGTAGTGTAAGAATCGCAGAAAATGCGTTCTCCTTTTCAACTGTCCCATTATCTTTCGTTTAAAAAGCAGAAGAGCATTACTTCTTGCCCTTGCCTGCCTTACCTTCCTTGCGGATGATATGCTCGCCGGTATAGCGGATACCCTTGCCCTTATAAGGCTCGGGAGGTCTCTTTTCCCTGATCTGAGCAGCAAACTGACCAACTACCTGCTTGTCGATACCGTTGACGATGATCTTGGTCTGAGAAGGAACATCAATGGTGATGCCGTCTATCTCGGGAACGATGACCTGATGAGAATAACCCAGGTTCATAACAAGGTTCTTGCCCTGCTTCTGAGCTCTGTAACCGATACCTTCTATATCCAGAGATTTGGGATTGCCCTGAGTAACTCCTGTTGCCAGATTGTCCACCAGAGTCCTTGTAAGACCGTGGAGGGACTTGTGGAGCTGATCCTCGGAGGGCCTCTCA
>ODAI014794075.1_pt1 | contig 31368 bp, 26 predicted proteins | sample 1539321 | NCBI WGS metagenome assembly ODAI01 (sample SAMN02144231, study PRJEB22623) | gut metagenome | biome: sheep rumen | host: Ovis aries | place: New Zealand
CTGTGTGTAAAATTTTTAGTGTGAAGTTAAGTGTGCAAATGATTGACATAATGTCGCTATGGCTTGATTGACAAAATATCGCCATAGCGTGGATTGAAACAAAATATGTTATAATACACTTATATTAACCCGTAAAGGAGAATAATTATGGCTATTACTGAAGCAGTTGAAAATTATCTCGAAACAATCCTTATACTTTCCAAAGCACAACCCGATGTCCACGCAATAGATATATGCTCCTACCTCGGCTATTCACGCCCGACAGTATCTATAATCCTCAAAAAGATGAAAGATGAAGGGCTTGTAAAAGTAGATTCAGACAATCATATAACCCTTTCCGATGCAGGCAGAGATGTCGCTGAAAGAATTTATGAAAGACATACCGTGCTTTCAGCTTTTTTCATGCTCCTCGGCGTAAGCAAGGATCAGGCAACGGAAGATGCCTGCAAAATAGAACACGATATTTCTGATGAAACTTTTGCGCTCCTTAAATCCCATTACAGAAAACTCTCGGACGCAAAGTCAAAACGATTGGAGGATTCAGATGACATCATTTGAACAGTTCAGAAATGATAACCCCGTATTTATCTATAAATCATTCGATATAGACGAAACAGAGGATTTTATAAATATATCATACAGATTTGTTTTCCCGAATCTTGCGGAATTTTCACCGTCATGGAATTTCCCGAAAGATAAGGATTTTTCCGTCAGAAATGATTTGACTTTTGAAAAACTTGCCTTTTCACTCGGTATGGCTGAGGCTGTAAGCTACTGGAAAGCCTGCTGTTCTCCTGAATTTCACGTTGAATGCGGTGAACTTGACGAAAATCAGATAAACTGGTGGAAAAAATTATATTTCCTCGGTTTAGGCGAATTTTTCTATGTCAACAATATAAGTACAGATGAAAATTCATTCATGCATATAATTCCGAAAGGGAAATTTATATGCACCGAAACTCCCGAAAGAAACAGCTTAAACGGCTGTCTTGTACCCGTTGGAGGCGGAAAGGATTCCGCACTTACTCTCGAAACTCTTAACAATGCAGGCATGGACTGCAAATGCTATGCGATAAATAAAAGAAATTCCATATCCGAAACTGTCGAAACTGCGGGGCTTTCGGAAAATGCCCTTATAACCGCAAAGAGAAATTTTGACCGTTCACTCGTTGAACTCAATAAAAAAGGATATCTCAACGGTCATACTCCCTTTTCCGCAATAGTTGCATTTTCCGCAGAAATTACAGCCTATATAAACAGACTGAAATATATAGTCCTCTCAAATGAGGACAGCGCAAATGAAAGCACTGTTGTCGGACAGAATGTAAATCATCAGTATTCAAAAAGCTTTGAGTTTGAAAGAGATTTCCATGACTATGAGGAAAAATATTTGCAGACGGGAATTTATTATTTCAGTTTTCTGCGTCCTCTTGCGGAATTTCAGATTGCAAAGATGTTTGTATCCCATAGGAAATATCTCCCCGTTTTCAGAAGCTGTAACCTCGGAAGCAAGGTTTCTCCCGATATATGGTGCGGTGAATGTCCGAAATGTCTCTTTGTGAACCTGATTCTTTCGCCCTTTGTACCGCTTGATGAACTGAAAAATATTTTCGGCAGGGATATGCTCAATGATGAAAATATGCTCGGCTATTTTACCGAACTTATCGGAAAATCTGAGCATAAACCCTTTGAATGTGTGGGAAGTGTCGATGAAGTCAACCTCGCTGTTTCCCTCGCAATAAGACAGCTTGAAAATGATAATCAGCCCTTGCCTCTGCTTTTTGAGGAATATAAAAATACAGGTCTTTATCAGCCCGAACTTATTGACGGGAAAAATAATGCCTGCTGTAAGTCTTTCAATAAACAGAATCTTCTCCCCGAAGAATTTGAAAATATCTTAACAAAAGAAATGGAGCGACTCCTTTGAGCAATTTCAGTAATTTTACGGAATATATTAAAAATTATACCGAAAATAAAAAAATATGTATTCTCGGTTTCGGACGTGAGGGAAAGTCTACATACAGGATTTTAACTCAGTATTGCACTCCCTCTGAAATCGCTGTTTCAGACCTTAACCCTGTTGACCGTGAGAAAAATAGTATCCCCGACAATATTGAAATCATTACAGGCGAAAATTATCAGGACTGCCTTGACAATTATGATATAGTTTTCAAAAGCCCCGGAATTGTCCTTGAAAAATCCCCTGATGACTTGAAATGCCTTGTCTCCTCGGAAACGCAGGTTTTCTTTGAGGTTTTTCGTGAACAGATTATCGGAATTACAGGCACTAAGGGAAAAAGCACTGTCACTTCCCTTATTTACCATATTCTGAAAGAATCGGGGAAAGATGCCTATATCGCAGGAAATATAGGTATTCCCGTTTTCGATATAGCCGAAAATCTCACTGACGAAAGTATTGTCGTATGCGAACTTTCATGTCATCAGCTTGAATACATGACCGTTTCCCCCGAAAAGGCAATTTTCCTGAATCTGTATGAGGAACACCTCGACCATTACGGTACTATGGAGAAATATTACAATGCCAAGAAAAATATTTATCTTCATCAGAAAGAATATGATACGCTCCTTATAAATTCCGATATAGTACCAAATGAAAATTATCAGTGGTATCTGTATACTATCTCCAATCAGAATCCTGATGCGGAAATTTATGTGCATGACGGAATTATCAGCCATGACGGAGAAGAATATATTATCCCGACCGATAAAATAAAACTTCTCGGTATTCATAATCATTATAATATTGCAGCCGCATACTGGGCAGCAATGTTCTATATTGAAGAAGATGATTTCACAAAGGCTTTATGTACCTTCAATCCCCTTGCACACCGCCTTGAATATGTCGGTACAGTAAACGATATCCGCTGGTATGATGATTCTATTTCGACTGCCTGTGCTACTGCGATTGAAGCTGTTAAAAGCATACCGAATGCAGGTACTATACTGATAGGCGGTATGGACAGGGGTATTGACTATTCTTCACTTGTTGATTTCCTTAAAGATACCGACATAAATGTAATATGCATGGAAACATCAGGAAAGCGTGTTTTCGATATGCTTCCGAAATCCGAAAGGATATTCTATGTTCCTCACCTTGATGATGCTGTTAAGCTTGCGAATGATATAACTCCGAAAGGTAAAAGCTGTGTTTTGTCTCCCGCAGCGGCAAGTTACGGAATTTTCAGGAATTTTGAAGAACGTGGAGATGTATTCAAAAGCCTTGTTAAAAATCTTTAATATATATCCGTCCGATAAGGACGGATTTTTTTGTTAAAAAATAATTTACTTTTTTTATTCGTCAAACTATTGACAAATCATGAAAAAAATGTTATAGTTATTAAGTGATGTACAACTGTTCGCCAGTGACGGACTATTTTAACGGGTGTTTTATTATGAATGACAAAAAATCTCAGATGATAGTTATTGACTCTCAGATACTTCCTGATGTGTTTACAAAAGTTCTCGAAGTTAAAAAGCTTATGGCTCAGAAAGGTGAGAAAAATTTCTCCTGCGCCTGCAAAAGAGTCGGTATTTCAAGAAGCGCATACTATAAGTATAAAAATTATGTTTTTTCATATGAGGAGCTTTTCAGCAGAAAGATAATAAATATTTATCTTCTCCTCAGCGACAGCCCCGGAGTGCTTTCAAGTGTTCTGGTATTTCTCCATACCCTCAATGCAAATATATTGACGGTCAATCAGAGTATACCTGTTGACGGTGCGGCTGCCGTGAATATCTCACTCAGACTGACAGGCGATTCACCTGATGAAATGGACACGCTGCGTTCAGTCACAAATCTGGAAGGAGTTTTAGAAGTAAAAATTCTTTCCGCAGAATAATGTATAGTTATTTTCTGACTTGCGGAATATACAATTATGAATTATGCATTATTAATTATGAATTAAAACAGGAGGTTTATTTATGTCAGTTAAATTAGCAGTATTGGGTCATGGTGTAGTAGGTTCGGGAGTTGTCGAACTTTTCTATAAAAATAAAGCAAGTATCGAAAAACGTGCAGGAAAAGAAATGGATATAAAATATATTCTTGATTTGCGTGATTTTCCCGATTCTCCGTATAAGGACAAGTTTACAAAGAATTTTGATGATATTTTGAATGATGATGAGGTAGTTTCCGTTGCTGAATGTATGGGAGGCGTTGAACCTGCATTCACTTTTGTAAAGTCATGCCTTGAAAAGGGTAAAAGCGTTTCAACTTCAAATAAGGAACTCGTTGCCGCAAAAGGCGATATTCTCCTCAGAATTGCAAAGGAAAACAACTGCAACTTCTTCTTTGAAGCAAGCGTGGGCGGTGCTATTCCGATAATCAGACCCCTCCACAAATGCCTCGCCGCAAATGATATTGACAAAGTTACAGGTATACTCAACGGCACTACAAACTTTATCCTGACTAAAATGAAAAACGACAATATGGATTTTGCAGATGCCCTTAAACTTGCTCAGGAACTCGGCTATGCCGAAAAAGACCCGACTGCCGATGTTGAAGGTCATGATGCCTGCCGCAAGATATGCATTATATCATCACTTGTATTCGGAAAACACGTTTATCCGAAAAGTGTCTATACAAAAGGTATTTCCGAACTGAAACTCTGCGATATCGAAGCGGCTGATGTTCTTGGATATGCCGTAAAGGTAATCGCTTCCGTTGAAAGACTTGAAAACGGCAAGATACTCCCTGCTGTTATGCCTATGCTTGTACCCTTTGACAATATAATTTCAGGCGTTGATGACGTATTCAATGCAGTAATGGTATACGGTGACGGCATTGACAAGACTATGTTCTACGGTCGTGGAGCAGGAAAACTCCCGACAGCAAGTGCAGTGCTCGGTGATGTTATCAACACTGTACAGCATGACAATACAGTAGTTTCCCAGACTTGGGAGAGCGTTGAAAACAATGATTTCGTTGCACCGATAGAGGAATTTAAGTCAAAATGGTATTTCCGAGTACCTCTTGACTGCGACAAGGTAAAGACAGAATCCTATACTTCCGATGACGGAATATCTTTCATAACTCCGAAAGAACTCACATTCACAGAAGCTGCCGAAAAAATTGCGGAACTTAATGCGCTTGCATATATTCCCGTACTTGACTGATAAATATAAAAAAGCCCGAAATAAATCGGGCTTTTTTTATAAATATTTTATTGCTTTTCCTGTTTTTATGCTCTCTTTGCAGTTGAGATATCTCTGGTTTGTACTGCCACGGAATCTTATATTATAGCTTTTAAGGGAAAGTTCAAATTTTCCGTCAACAAGATAATCTGTAATATCGAGAAGTTCTCCCCAGTTGTTTTTGTCACGGTTTGCATACAATTCCTCAAAAGTATAGCCTGTATATGTAATAATATCAAGTCCCATAGCCTTTATTTTCCTGCCCATATCAGCGAGTGCCGCCGCATGGCAGAAAGGCTCTCCTCCGCTGAAAGTAACTCCGTCAAGCAGAGGATTATTTTTTATTTTTTCGAGCAGTTCATCTGTATCGACAATCATTCCGCCGTTGAAATCGTGTGTCTGCGGATTCTGACAGCCTTCGCAGTGGTGAGGACAGCCCTGAACGAATATTGTAAATCTTATACCTTCACCGTCAACTATGGAGTCATTTACTGTGCCTGCTATTCTGATTTTCATAACACTACCCCTTTTCTGTGCAATTGCGTTAATTTACACTGTGCTTTACTCTGTCGTGTTCTTCGGAACGCTTACCGTTATTGAATCTGTCGAGAGTGCCGACAAGATATCCTGTGATACGTCTTATTCTGTCGAATGCGACACTGCTTCCGTCATGTTCACGTCTGCCGCAGCAGGGGCATACATCACCTATTATACCGGTATATCCGCAGCAGGGGTCACGGTCAACGGGGTGATTTATTGCACCGTATCCTATGCCTGATTCTTTCATACAGCGAACGATTTTCTCAAATGCGCTGAGATTTTCGAGCGGGTCGCCGTCAAGTTCGATATAGCTTATATGACCTGCGTTTGTAAGTTCATGATAGGGGGCTTCAATCTTTATCTTTTCAAATGCGCTTATGGGGTAATAAACAGGCACATGGAAAGAGTTTGTATAATAGTCACGGTCTGTAACGCCTTCGATTATGCCGTATTTTTTAGCGTCCATGCGGACAAATCTTCCTGAAAGACCTTCTGCGGGAGTTGCAAGGAGTGAGAAGTTAAGACCTGTTCTGTCAGCTTCTTCGTCAAGGCGTTTTCTCATAGCGGTAACTATTTCGATACCGAGTTCTCTTGCGTCCTCGTTTTCACCGTGATGATAGCCGATAAGGGCTTTAAGAGTTTCGGCAAGACCTATGAAACCTACCGAGAGAGTACCGTGTTTGAGGACTTCTCCGATTGTATCATCAGGGGAAAGCTTGTCTGAATCTATCCATATATTCTGACCCATGAGGAAAGGGAAATTTCTTACACGCTTACTGCACTGTATTTTGAAACGGTGTTTAAGCTGTGCGATAGCCAAATCCATCATTTCATCGAGTTTATCAAAGAAAAGACCTACATTGTGGTCGGATTCAATTGCAAGGCGTGGGAGGTTGATTGAAGTGAAACTGAGATTTCCTCTGCCTGTAACGATTTCTCTTGACGGGTCGTATTTATTTCCGATAACTCTTGTACGGCAGCCCATATATGCGATTTCAGTATCAGGGTTGCCTTCCTTGTAATATTTCAAATTATACGGTGCATCAATGAATGAGAAGTTCGGGAAAAGTCTTTTTGCTGATACACGGCAGGCGAGTTTGAAAAGGTCATAATTGGGGTCGGTGGGGTTATAGTTTATGCCGTCCTTGATTTTGAAAATATGTATCGGGAAAATGGGAGTTTCACCGTTTCCGAGACCTGCTTCCTGAGCGAGGAGGACATTTTTAATGACCATTCTTCCTTCCGGGGAGGTATCTGTACCATAGTTTATTGAACTGAAAGGAGTCTGTGCGCCTGCACGGCTGTTCATGGTATTGAGGTTATGGATAAGGGCTTCCATAGCCTGATATGTGGCTCTGTCGGTTTCCTTTTCGGCATTTCGTTTAGCGAAAGCCTGTATTTTGTCAGCGGTATTTTCGTCGGTATATTTCAGGAGGAGTTCTCTTTCTTTTTCCTTATAGCCGTTATCGTCTGCGAGGACGGGTCTGAGGTTATAACTCTGAAGGATTTCTTTTTTTATTTCATCAGCGACTTCAAATTCATTTTCAACGCCTCCGATGAGAGACAAAGCCCTTGCAACGTTCTGGATATATCTGTTTGCATAGGTTTTCTTCACACCGTCAGCCATGGCATAATCGAAAGTCGGAATACTCTGACCACCGTGCTGGTCGTTCTGGTTGGACTGTATGGCGATGCAGGCGAGGGCGGAATAGCTTGAAATATCATTTGGTTCACGCAGATATCCGTGACCTGTTGAAAAGCCGTTTCTGAAAAGCTTTTTGAGGTCTATCTGTGAACAGGTAGTAGTGAGTGTATAGAAATCGAGGTCATGAATATGGATATCGCCGTCACGGTGAGCCTTGGCGTGTTTAGGTTCGAGGACGTACATTTCATAATATTCCTTGGCGGAAACAGAGCCGTATTTGAGCATAGTACCCATAGCGGTATCGCCGTCTATATTGGCATTTTCACGTTTTATATCGCTGTCTTTTGCCGAACTGAAAGTGAGTTCATCGAGAATACACATGAGATTTGTTTTCATTTCACGGGAACGAGTTCTCTCATAGCGGTAGAGGATATAAGCTTTTGCGGTTTTGGCGTGACCTTTTTCGATGAGGGTTTTCTCAACGAGATCCTGTATTTCCTCGACAGTGGGAACTTTACCGCTATTTTCTTTTTCATATACCCTGCAAACCTCAGCAGCGGTTTCCATAGCGGTGTTAAAGTCCGTACCACCGCAGCTCTGGGCAGCTCTGAAAATGGCATTTGCTATTTTTTCTATATTGAAAGGTACTTTTCTCCCGTCCCTTTTTATTATGTGGATTATCATAATATATACCTCCGATTACTATATATTGATTTCTGACAGACATCATGTATATATTAGTATAATGCAAATTTCAGATAAAGTCAACTGTTTATTTTAACAATCAGAAAGGCTAATATAATCTTATTTTTGTATATTATATATAATTATTTGATTTAAAATATAGTTTTCGGCTATATACCGTGTTTTATACTTTTAGTAAAGAAATAAAGTTAAAAAAATAAACCTGACACAATATATAGTGTCAGGTTTATTGTCGGTCAATATTATGAAACCGTGTGGGAGAGGATATATTTTACTATTTCGCTGTATCCTTCCGATGAAATCTTGTGTTCTTCATAAGACCAGAAACGCTCGTCAAGCGCACCGTTTTCTCCCTTTAATGCGGTATTTGTATCAATGCAGTATATACCTGCCTTATTTGCGATATCGAGCAAGCTGCTGTTGTACTCGTTGATTTTTTCGTTTGTAAACTCACCGTCATCATATATTGTGGGCGGATACTGCATAATGTATATTTTCATAGCAGGCAGAGAAGAATGAAGGTTTGCAATCAGAGAGGCATAGCTTGCAATCATTTCTTCGAGTGTGGATTCACCCATATCCGAGCCGAGCATGATATATACGGTGTCGGGTTTTTTGATTTTTATTGTATCGTAGACGGAAATAATTCCGTAGCTGCTTTCGACTTTTATGCTGTTGCAGCCTTTTGCGTTGAGGTTTTCGTTACCTATTACATCTCTGAACTTGCTGTAATTTCCGATATCGAGGAGAGTGGAGTCAGTTATTATCATGCAGTTTTCGAGGAAAGAAGAGTCCTGAGCCTTCGACTGCGGGACGGGGTTATTGACTTTTACAGTTTCAGTGGGCTGAGTTTCTTCTTCCTGAACTATTTCAACAGTAGCTTCTTCCGAGGCAGGTTCTTCCTCTTCTGTAATGGTCATATTGTTTGTAAATTCGTCCTTGAAAAAGTCATCATTCAGGTTTGCCGCTGTCATGAACAGGACAAAGCACCCTAAATAAGAAAGCACGAATATCACGATAAGCACACCGAAATTGAATTTTATCTTTTGTTTTACTTTCTTTTTTCCTGAAGTTTTTTTCTTGTTTTTATTTTCAGCCATTGTATCATCTCCATATTAAAGCCGCAAGCGGATATTATCAAATTATTGTACTCTTTTTATTATACCTTTTTTTAAAGGATTTTGCAAGACCTTTTTGTTATTTTATGAATATTTTTATTCTTTAACTACAAATACTATTGCATTATTGGCAAAAATGAGTTATAATAGTAATTAGCCGTTAGTTATTTGTTTGTAGGAGGTCGTTTGCGATGAAAGACGGATTTATAAAAATAGCCTGTGCCACGCCCGATGTAAAGGTTGCAGACTGTGATTTCAACACTGACAGAATAATTTCGCTGGTAAAAAAAGCCGTGAAAAGAGGAGTCAAAATAGTATGTTTCCCCGAACTGAGCATAACGGGATATACCTGCGGAGACTTGTTTTTGCAGGATACTCTCCTCGAATCAGCAGGAAAGAATCTTATCAGAATTGCCGAAGAAACAAAAGACATTGATATTATTTCGATAGTCGGACTGCCGCTGAGTTTCCGTGGAAAGCTCTATAACTGCGCCGCTGTTGTTCATGGCGGAGATATAAAGGGCATCGTTCCGAAGAAGAATATTCCCAATTACAGCGAATTTTATGAGGGAAGATATTTCACGCCTGCCCCCGAAAAAGATTTTTCGGACTGGATTGACCTCGGCAACGGCAAGGAAATATGGATAGACGGAGAGAATATTTTCAGATGCAATCTTTCGGAAAATCCGCTTGCCGAGAATTTCGGCAGTTTTAAATTCGGTGTTGAGATATGCGAGGACTTGTGGACGGGTGATACTCCGTCAGTGAGACTTGCAAAAAACGGTGCAGTTATTATTTTTAATCTTTCATGCAGTGATGAAATTATCGGCAAGGCAGATTACAGACGGACTATAATAAAGGCAAAGTCAGGAAGCCTTGCGTGTGCCTATGCATACGCAGATGCAGGAATAGGAGAATCAACTCAGGATATGGTATTTTCGGGTCACAATATCATAGCAGAGAACGGTTCTGTTATTGCCGAATCAAAAGCTTTCTCAAAGGGTCTTACAATCGCAGACATAGACTTCAAGAAGCTTGCATATGAGCGCAGGAGAATGAATACTTTCAGTACACTTGATGATATGACAAATCAGGTCGTTTCGCTTAAATGCGAAAAGACAATGCTTGAAAGAAAATTTCCGCAGACTCCCTTTGTCCCTTCCGACAAGCACGCTCTCGATTCAAGATGTGAGGAAATTCTTACAATGCAGGCTGTCGGACTTATGACAAGATTAAGACATATAGACTGCAAAGATGTTGTCATAGGTCTTTCGGGCGGTCTTGACTCTACTCTTGCCCTTATAGTTGCCGTTCATGCTTTCGATATGCTCGGACTTGACAGAAAAGACATACACACTATAACTATGCCGTGTTTCGGAACGACCGACAGAACCTACAACAATGCCTGCAAACTCGCAAAGGCTTACGGCTCGACACTTGAGGAAATAAACATTCGTGACAGCGTTTGTCAGCATTTCACAGACATAAACCATGACCCCGATGTTCATGACATAACATACGAAAATTCTCAGGCTCGTGAAAGAACTCAAATTCTTATGGACAAGGCTAATCAGTTCAACGGAATCGTTGTGGGTACAGGCGATTTGTCCGAACTCGCACTCGGCTGGGCAACCTATAACGGCGACCATATGTCAATGTATGCGGTAAATTCTTCAATACCTAAAACTCTCGTCCGCTGGCTCGTAAATTATGAGGCGGAAATATCAGAGAATGAACTTAAAGACGTATTGCTTGACATACTCGATACACCCGTAAGCCCCGAACTGCTCCCGCCCGATGATGACGGCTCTATTGCCCAGAAAACAGAAGACCTCGTAGGTCCTTATGAACTTCATGACTTTTTCTTATATTATATGCTGAGATTCGGTTTTCCGCCAAGGAAAATATTCAGAATAGCTTGCATTTCATTTGAAGAAAAATATAACGCAAAAACTATCATGAAATGGCTTAAAAAATTCTACTGGAGATTCTTCTCACAGCAGTTTAAACGCTCATGCCTGCCCGACGGCCCCAAGGTGGGAAGCGTTACACTCTCCCCAAGAGGTGACTGGAGAATGCCCAGCGATGCATCTTACAATATCTGGATAAAGGAGCTTGAGAATATAGAAAAAACGCTGTTATAATATCCGTGTAAAGGAGGAATGTCCATGCTGTGCGGAATCTGCGGTCAGCGTATGAAATCAGGAAAATTTGTAATCAATACCCACAGTGCAGCCCGTGCATATTCATCTGTTTCATGGTATGAGGGCAATAATCTCGTTGCAGAAACAAATACCGACAAGACAACAGGCTTTTTCTGCCAGAACTGCGGAATAATCATGGGGGTATTCTTCGGAGCAAGACAGGTTGGCTTTACATCAGATTACAGCCAGAACCTCGATGACAATATCGACTCGCTCCCGAAAAAAATCTGCCCCGACTGCGGTACTAAGCTTGATATTGATTATCCGAGATGCCCCGAATGCGGATATTTATTTTAGTCCGCCATATGCGGACTGCGAACGGAGGTGAATATCATGCCTGAAAAAACTAACAGCAAAAAGAAGAAAAGATATTTCCTTGTTGATTACGAAAATGTGAAAACAGAGGGTTTTCAGGGTATCGACGAACTCGAAAAAACCGATACCGTGATAATCTTTTACAGTGCTAATGCCGACAAAATGACTTTTCAGCTTCATACTCAGATTATCGAGACAAAAGCGAAAATATCGTATTTCGGCGTTGAGACAATAGGTCAGAATGCACTTGATTTCCAGCTTTCATCATACATAGGATATATCATCGGCAAGAAAAACGGCTGCGAATGTTTCATAGTCAGCAACGACAGGGGTTTTGAAAATGTATGCAATTTCTGGCGCAGAAACGGTGTCCGTGTACGCATAATTCCCGAAATTTCAAAGAGCAATAAGGAAAATAATGCCAAAAAATCAGAAATAAAAGCCGCTGTAAAAGAACTCGGTCTTGAAAAAGCCGATGAGGATTTCGTAAGGGAACTCGTTATCGAATTTCTCAAAAAAGAAAATGTTGCCATGCCTAAACTGAAAAATATGATTAATCAGGAACTCTGCAAACAGTTCGGCAGCGAACGTACAAAAACTATATATGCGGCTGTCAAACCACTCATAAAGTAATTTGACGACTTTAAATGGAGGTAATATGGAAGAAACAAATTTAAATAATCATGAAAGGTTAATTAAAAAATATTATCTTGTTGATTACGATAATACAGGTTACTCAGGACTTAACGGCATAGAGGAACTTGATAATGAATCGGTTGTTACTATTTTTTACAGCAAAAAAGCTCAGAGCATACCGATACAGTTTTTTCAGAAATTCCTTGAATGTAAGGCAAATGTGAAATTTTATCCGATTGAAAATGAAGATAAAAATATCATAAATTTTCAGATTTCCGCTTATTTAGGTTATGTTCTCGGAGATGACAAGACCGCAGACTGCTATATAGTAAGCAATGATAACAAACTTGGATTTTTGCAGAATTTCGGGAATACGAAAGACATAGAGATAAAGATATTGCCTTCAGTTTCGGGAGAAAAACAAGAATTTGAAGAAGTATCTGAACCTGATGAAAAATCAGAATTTTATATAGCTGTTGAATCACTTAATTTGAGTTTAGAGGATAAATCATCATTATTTAAGATACTTGACCTTTTTAAGTCAGGTGATATTACTATGAGGAAACAACATATACAAGCAAATATAAAATGGGTTTTTGGAGAAGGAAACGCTTTAGGATATTACCGTGCAATCAAAAAACTTATCAAATAACGGAGGTAAAAAAATGACATACAAGGAAAGTTTCATAAAATTCATGGTTGACTGCGGAGTGCTTACTTTCGGGGAATTTACCCTGAAAAGCGGAAGAATCGCTCCCTACTTTATCAACTGCGGAAACTATAAGACGGGCGCACAGCTTACAAAACTCGGCGAATACTATGCCGAGTGCATACACGAAAACAATATCCCTGTTGAAACTCTTTTTGGACCTGCATACAAGGGAATACCGCTTGCTGTATCGGCAGTTGTCGCACTCAGCAATAAATTCGGCATTGACGTTTCCTACTGTTTCGACAGAAAAGAAGCAAAAGACCACGGTGAGGGCGGTATGTTCGTAGGAAAAAAACTTACAGACGGTGAAAAGGTTGTTATCATTGATGATGTTATGACATCGGGAAAGGCTCTGCGTGAATCCATGCCGAAACTTAAATCCGCCGCTGATGTTAATGTTACAGGTATGGTTATAACTGTTGACAGAATGGAAAAGGGTACAAGCGAACTTTCAGCCGTTCAGGAAGTAAAGCGTGATTTCGGAGTTACCGTATATCCCATAGTTACTATGGAAGATATAATAGATGCTATAAAGAATGACATAGTATCAGGCAAGGAATACCTTGACAAGATGCTTGAATACAGAAACACATACGGAGTATAATAAGAAGCCCGAAAGCAGTTTTGAATTGCTTTCGGGCATTTTTTATTTTTTATTGAGAATGAAGTCATTGAGTGCGGAAATATCATCGGAATATTTTTCAAGATTCTGACGCATGAGAATCATATCAAATACATCAACTGCGCCGTCTTTATTAATATCCCAGTCCTTTTCCGAAGATGATTCATAGCCATAGAATGAAAGTTCATTCATATCACCGCCCTCCTTGACGATTTTAAGGCAGTCAGTAGGGGGATTATCAGCGGTAAGTGAAATTGCACGGTACATATATCCGCCGAGGTCATTTGACCAGAGAAGTTTATTGGTATGGGCATCATATACAGAGATTCCGCCCGTACCGTAAGTATCGTAAACGGCAAACGCATTGAATACATATTCCTTATCAAAGAAAGCATATGCAGTAACGGCTTTGTTTACATTTGTTTCAGGGGTTTTGAGGTTATTGGTATCACCATAAACGGGGTCGGGCATTGTATCGGGTTCATCGAACATACGGTAAATCTGATTCAGGTTTGTATCTTTTGGGGCTGAACCGAGATTGTTTACTTCGCCTGATTTGTCGATAGTGAGGGAGATTTCCTGTGGACGAATCATGGAATTTCTGTCATTGATTATATTTTTTTCCTTATCGGAAAGAGTGATATAGACAGGGGTTTCGGAAACATCGAGGGAGATTTTACCGTCTTTCACGTTTAATTTCTGAGTTGTACCGCCTGCAAATTCAGAGGGAGATGTAATATATGCGACAGAATTTCCGTCAGATGAGAGACTGTAATTTTTAATAATTTTGTCCTCATTTGTAGGCGACCATACAGCTTTGATTATATCGCCTGTAAGTCTGTCCTTAAATTCCCATATATTCACGCCGTTCAGATTATTTTCGCTTACGAAATCGGCATTTTTGAGGACGCTTGTCATGCATGAAAGGTAATACCATGCTTTTTTCTTTTTCCATGAGCCTTTCTGAGTTACAAGACCTGAATTGTAATAAACGCCCTCGCCCTCGTCACGGAGCTGGAATTTAGTAATTCTTGTTACATTTTCAGCCATAGCGGCAAGGTAAGTTCTTGCAACTCTCTGAGCGTATTTAAGCTGATAATTTTCATTGTCATGGTTATCGAGATTTTCTTCTTCGCAATCCGACATAGGTATTTCAAATTCCGAAATCCAGAGTTCTGTATTCGGGGCATTTTCGGCAATCCAGTTCTGAATTTCGCTTAATCTTTTTCTGAAATTACTGCTTTCAACGTTGAAATCATCAGGGGAGATATGGATATTTATTATATCAACCGCAAATTTCCCGTCTTTTCTGTTATAGTCGAACCAGAGTTTCATTTCATCGAGGTACTGGAAAAGAGTTTTTTCGGGAGTGAGGAGACCGCCTACTGCGAGTTTGAAATCGGGGTCAGCAGTTTTAACGCCTGCATTTTTGATTTTACCTTCATGACCGTCATAATCGGCACTGCACATAGCGGCTAATTCATAGGGAGTGAAATAGTTTGCTTTTCCAGCCCAGCTTTTATTTGGTTCGTTGGAATTTTCGAGGGCATTTAATAAATTCATGCCTGTTTTTACTTCCTGAGCGTCAGTGATATTTATAGTTTTTTCGTCAATATTTTTATTATTGCCGTAGCGTGCGGCAACCTGATACATAGCCTGAGCATGGACTGCATAGCTTTCGGGGCTGAGGGTATCAGCATCTTTCGGAACGGGGATTTCGTTAGCTTTTTCACCGCCTGAAATAACGGTACTGCCGCCCTGAAAACACGGAATAATACTTATATTGCGTTCCTTCATCATGGAATAATATGAATCCATATCGCCCCATGTACCCTGAGTGAATTTAACTTTTCCGCTGCTGTCGAGAAGCCAGCTGAAATTATGGTATTCACGGACATTTCCCGCAGCCATTATTGAAGTTATGGGGTCATCAATGAAGGCATTGAATCCTGCGGACTGACCTGCTGTCAGGTTAGTAGCCTCTGATGAGGGTTTAGGGGCAGTTTTAGCAATCTGTTCTTTGGTAAGTTCGGAGGATTTATAGCCGTAGAGGGCGATTTCACTTACACCGCTGTCGCAGTAGTCCGAACTGAAGTGCATATATCTTGTAGGTTGAGGGTTTTCAATTTTAACGCTTCGCCATGAATTATACCGGTCCATATTTACTGTTGCGATGTCATTCCAGTTAAAGGGTTCGCCGTCTGATACAGTCCATACGGGAGTACCGTTTGTATCGAGGAAAGCGATATTGGTTATGACGTAGTTTGCACCGAAATCAATATAGAAATCTGCCGAACCGTATTCCATCTGCTGATTGGGATTCCAGTTAAGTTTAGATGTAGCCTTGAAAATTTCGCTGTCAACGGACATATTATCGGGATTCTGCGGTACTTTATCCTGTTCATCGAAAAGGTAATCCGCACCTCTCAGCCAGTCAGCACCTCCGAGATGTACGATATTTTCGTCACGGATTACGAAATTTTCAACATTCAGTAATTCCGATTTTTTTTCCTCCGCAGATGTACAAACCGGCACTGCTGAGAGAATAACTGCAACTGCGGATAAAAATGCTGTAAGATGTTTCACAATATCACTCCTTATTTAGAATGGGGGACAATTGCACCTTTAGGGCTTGACCTTTCGTTCACTTCATTTCATTTCGTTCACTCTTAGGTCAAGGGTGCAATTTTCCCCAAACCATTTATTTAGAATTGGGGACAATTGCACCTTTAGGGCTTGACCTTTCGTTCACTTCATTTCATTTCGTTCACTCTCAGGTCAAGGGTGCAATTTTCCCCCAAACCCCCTTTTTAATCAGTCATATCTTTCGTCTATAACTCTTGCTGTTTTCTTCATACTTCTCGGAAGAACTCCTATTTCAACGACCTTTACGATAGGAGTAAAACCAATTCTGCTCTTGACTTTTTCTGCAATTCTTTTTGCGAGGACTGCAAAGTCGTAATCTCCCGTAGTTTCAACATATATACGCATTGTATCCTTGCCGTCAAGGTGAGAAATGCGTATCTGGTATTCACTTGATATTTCCTCGAAAGTTCCGAGAATTTCCTCAATCTGGCTTGGGAAAACGTTTACGCCCTTAATCTTCATCATATCATCAGTTCTTCCCATGATGACATCTATTTTCGGGAAACATCTTCCGCACTTGCATTTTTCGGGGATAATTCTTGAAAGGTCATGAGTTCTGTATCTGATAAGCGGTGCGCCCTCTTTGACGAGAGTAGTTATTACGATTTCGCCTGTTTCGCCGTCAGGGAGGTTTTCGCCTGTTACGGGGTCTATAATTTCTATGTATATAAAGTCGTCCCAGTAGTGCATACCGCTGTTATATTCGCAGTTTATACCGATACCCGGACCGTAGATTTCGGTAAGACCATAGATATCATAGAGTTCTATACCGAGTTCTGTTGCGATTCTCTCACGCATTTTGTCGCTCCAGCGTTCAGAACCGATAACGCCCTTTTTGAGTTTTATTTTCTCCTTGCTGATACCTCTTTTCTGTATTTCCTCGGCAAGAAGAAGTGCATATGAAGAAGTAGCGCATATTACAGTACTTTCCATATCCTGCATCATTTGAAGCTGTTTGTCGGTATTTCCGGGACCCATAGGGATAACCATAGCACCGAGTTTTTCTGCACCTGCCTGAAAGCCTATGCCTGCTGTCCATAAGCCGTATCCGGGGGTAATCTGTATTCTGTCCTTATTTGTGATGCCTGCTGTTTCGTAGCATCTTGCGAACATAGTAGCCCAGTCGTCAACATCTTTCTGGGTATAGGGGATAATAACGGGAGTACCCGTAGTACCTGATGAAGAATGTATGCGAACGATTTCTTCTTCGGGTGCGGTCATAAGACCGAGGGGATATGCTTCACGCAGGTCTTTTTTTTCGGAGAATGGGAGTTTTAAAAAATCTTCTGCGGAATGTATTTTGGTTATTCCTGCCTCTTTTAATTTTTTTCCGTAGAAACTTCCTGCGCTTACGAGAGCCTTAATTCTTTCATTGACGAGGTTTATTTGTTTTTCGCTTATCTGCATGGTAAAATCCTTTCATTCCCAGTTGAGGGCTTTTTTATTCATTTCGACAAACTGTGGTTTTACAGTTTTTTCCATAATTGCTGTTACGTCATCAATGCTGAACGGCAGAACACCGCTTTTTACAGCTTTGCCGAGCATTATCATATTTAATACTTTCGGAGAGCCTATTTCCTTACAGGCTTTAATTCCGTCAACAGTGATTAAGTTTCTTACATTTTGTCTCAGATATTCGAGCATTTCATTTCCGTTGTAATTTCCTGCTTTAAGGGCAGATGTTACAGGCATGACAGGATTTGTATTTACTATAACACAGCCGTCATCTTTAAGGTACGGAATCATTCTCACAGCCTCCGCAGGTTCAAAGGCTATAATTATATCAGCGGATTTTTTGCCGAACATGGGCGAATACATATCTTCACCGATACGCAGGAAACTGAAAACGCTTCCGCCTTTCTGAGCCATTCCGATAGTTTCGGCACTCATCACATCATAACCCTTTTCCATGGCAGCCGCAGCCGTAAGCTTTGAAGTGAGGACAATACCCTGACCGCCCACACCGCAGAGAAGTATATTCTTATTCATTTTCCTTACCTCCTATGGCATTTGTCGGGCATACCTGAGAGCATAAACCACAGCCTGTACAGAGAGAGCTGTCGATTCTGACTTTTCCGTCTGATATGATTATCGCAGGACAGCCGAGGGAATTTATGCATTTTTTACAGTTAATACATTTATCCTCGTCAATAACGGCAGGCTTTTCGGGCTTTATGAGTACAGCGCAGGGAGACTTGAAAATAACAGCTTTTACGCCATTTTCAGCGGATACACGCCTTACAGTTTCGACAGCCTTATCGAGTTCGAGGGGGTTGACTGTTTCGACAGTTTTAAGCCCCACGCCTCTGAGGACTGCTTCAATATTGACCTTATCGACAATCTGACCCATCATAGTTCTGCCTGTTCCGGGGTGAGGCTGATGACCTGTCATGGCGGTAGTGGAGTTATCGAGGACTATCAGTGTCATATCAGCCTGATTATATACGGCATTTACTGCGCCTGTTATAGCTGATGCGAAAAATGTTGAATCTCCCACGAATGAGAAACATCTGGTATCAGGTTCGATTTTGCCTATACCCTGAGCGATGTTCACGCCTGCGCCCATACACAGACAGGTATCAACCATATCGAGGGGCATAGCGTTTCCGAGGGTATAACAGCCTATATCTCCGCAGAAAACGGATTTCTGACCTTTCATGGCAGTTTTAACGGCATAGAAGCTTGCACGGTGCGGACAGCCTGCACATAATACGGGAGGTCTTACAGGGAGCGGAGGAGTTTCGGGGAAATTCTGATTCAATAATTCCCAGCCCATAAATTCAGCGATATTATTATAAACGCTGTCGCAGATATTTTCGCCCGCAGTTTTTACATTACCCGTAAGTTTTCCGAGAATTTTTGTATTGAGGTGATATTTTCCGCATACATAGATTAATTCACGTTCGATAACGGGGTCAAGTTCTTCAATGCAGAGGACTTCATCGAGGTCTTTCATAAATTCAACGGCAAGTTTTTCGGGGAAAGGAAAAGGAGTGGATATTTTCAGCACAGCAGGATTTTCCTTATTTTTGAGAGCTTCCTGAACATATGTATAGCTTATGCCGTGAGATGCTATACCTTTTCTGCATGAATTTTTTGCAGGAGTGATGATATTTCTTTTATATTCAGAGAAAACATCTGAAAGTTCTGCATTTCTCTTTTCGATATTAATATGAGCGTTGTATGAAAGTCTTGGGAATATTACCCATTTAGAGGAATCTTTTATAAATCCTTCGGGGGTATTTGTTATATATTCTTCCTTATCCTTTACATTGATTGAAGCATAGCCATGACAGACTCTTGTTGTGGGACGGAAAAATACAGGGGTATGATATTTTTCGGAATACTCAAAAGCCTCCTGAATCATTTCATAAGCCTCCTGAACTGATGAGGGGTCAAAACACGGGAGTTTTGAAAAAGATGCAAAATGTCTTGTATCCTGTTCAGTCTGTGATGAAATAGGACCGGGGTCATCAGCTACCATGATAACCATACCGCCCTTTACACCGAGATATTCAAGGCTCATAAGGGGGTCAGCGGCAACATTGAGACCGACCTGTTTCATAGTCACCATAGTTCTTGCGCCTGAATATGCTGCACCTGCGCCGAGTTCCATAGCAGCCTTTTCATTTACGGACCATTCTACATAGAGTTTTCCGTCATTATTTTTAGCGGCAGTTTCGAGGACTTCCGTTGAGGGAGTACCGGGGTAGCCGCATACGACATTAAGACCTGCCGCAATTGCGCCCATAGCGACAGCGGCATTTCCCATTAAAAATTCCTTGTGCATAAAATTACCTCTTTTTTATGAAATACATATATATTTTACTACTTTAAAGCCGATTTGTCAATAATAAACATAAAAAATCTCCCGTCAACACGGGAGATTTATAATATTTTTATCAGTGAAGAACGTATACATCTTCGACAGCGAGATTTCTCATGATGATTACATCAAAAACATCTTCAAAGCCGTCATTGTTTATATCGCATGAATATTCGGGGACGGTTTTGCCGAGTACTGCATTTGAGCAGTAAACGAGGTCTGCAACGTTGCAAAGTCCGTCATGATTGAGGTCACCGTATACAGATTCGTCAGCTTTTTCAGTTGTTGTAGTTTCAGTAGCAGTTGAAGTAGTTTCAGTAGTTGCAGTAGTTGTAGTGGTGGTATTTTTTGGGGAAGTTCTGCGAGTAGTAGTTTCTGTCACGGTAGTTTCCTGAGTTGTAGTCTGGGTTGTGGTTGTTGAAGTAGTAGTTGAAGTAGTAGTTGAGGTGGTAGTTGAAGTAGTTGTGGAAGTAGTAGTAGTTTCCGTTGCAGAAGTTGTAGTTTCGGTTGTATCGGTATCGGGTACGAAAGACGGGTCGTAGTCATTGACGGAAATTTCGGGATACACAAAATTAGCGGTCATATAGTATTCTTCGGGAGTATGGTCGGTGAAGAAATTTTCCGAACCTTTGAGGAAGTAATTATAGTTGAAGTCAATGCCGTTTTTGCCGTCCCTGTCGTCCCATGTCACATCGACAGCGTACCATTTGTTATCGTCCATGAGAACGTAATTCCACATATGTGCGCTTTTGTTTTCGAGGTCGTAATTTCCGAAAACGCATATGCAGGGGATTGAGAGTCTGTCGCATATTAATTTAAAGGCTTTTGAATAGCTTTCGCAGACAGCACCGGGCTGTACGAGAGAACCGAGTACATTTCCCGAAAAGGGTGAATCTGCATCGTAATATGTAAAAGTTGATATAGTATCATGTATAGATTTAAGCTGTTCGTATCTTGAATCGCCTGTTACCTCAAAATTTTCGAGGGCTTCATTGAGTTTGTCCTTATATTCAAGAACTTCTTCCATAGATTCAAAGCCGCTGTACGGAGCAGGAGTGAGTTTAAGTGAATTTATGGTGCAGGTATAAGTGCCTGATGTTCTGTTTCTTGCGCTGGAATACGAATAGTTTATATCAGTGCCTGTCAAATCAACCCAGAAAAGTTCAGGAATATCGAAAGTAGCGCATACCATGCCAGCCCAGCATGAATTATACACGGCATTTCGCAGTGCTTCGAGGTCGGAATCCGTAAATCTTGCAGAGGTGGGGAGTACGGAACATTCAAATGAGACAGGTTCAGGCAGAGTTACTTGTATGGTTTCATTGGAAGGGTTTATAAGTTCCATGAATTTGAGGTACACCTGAACATTGTTTTCGTCGAGATAGTTGCCGTAGTTGTGGGCATTTTCCTGATAGTTTGCATAAAATTTCGGTGCATCGAGGGAGAGACTGCCTTCGCCTGATTCTGACATATCCTCTATGAGTTCATAGCCTGATATGTTTCCTTGTGAGTATACGGTCGGTATATCCTCGGCAAACGAGACAGAGTGAAGTGCCGAACACATAAGGCTTAAAGCCACAGACAGAGAAAACGCTGATTTAAAAAGTTTTTTCATATAAAAGACCTCCATAATAATTTTAATCAGTATCTTCCCAATTCCTTACTATATTTATATAGCTACATTTTATAATAATTTTTCCGAAAAGTCAATAAAAATTCATAAATTTCGTCAATTCTGACAAAGCTATGTTTTTTTATATATGCATAATGACAATTATAACCGAATAAATTTAAAAAATTAAAGCTTTATATAATTGTATTCCTTGCGAGATATGCGAAAAACGCTAAAAAATTGAGATTTTTAAGTTTATCATTTGTTATTTTGTCACTTGAAAAACTTCATTTGCTGTGGTATACTTTATTATATGAATACATTTTAACTATATTGAAAGGTGAGGTTTCTTAAATGAATTTATCCGAAATGACAAAAGAACAGCTTACAGCTTTCAGGGACGAAAATATCGCCCTGTACAACGATTTCAAGGCACAGGGTCTTTCTCTGAATATGTCCAGAGGCAATCCCTGCAAGGAACAGCTTGAACTCAGCCTTGATATGCTCAACGTTTTCGATGACGGCGATTTTATGAGCGAAAATGGTGTTGATGTCCGCAATTACGGTATGCTTGACGGTATCCCCGAAGCTAAGACACTCTTTTCCGATATGATAGGCGTTGACCACGATGAAGTCATTATCTTCGGAAATTCAAGCCTTAACTCAATGTACTGGACAGTACAGGTCGCTTTCAATAAAGGTATACTCGGAAGTACTCCGTGGTCAAAACTCGACAAGGTTAAATTCCTCTGCCCCGTCCCCGGATACGACAGACATTTCAAGGTTACGGAATTTTTCGGAATCGAAATGATTAATATTCCCATGACCCCCACAGGTCCTGATATGGATATGATAGAAGAACTTGTTTCTCAGGACGACGAAATAAAAGGCATATGGTGCGTGCCTCAGTATTCAAACCCTGACGGAATCTCTTACAGCGATGAAACTGTAAAGCGTTTCGCAAACCTCAGACCAAAGGCTAAGGATTTCCGTATTTTCTGGGACAACGCATACTGCATACATCACCTCACCGATGAACCGAAATATATACTCAATATCCTCGAAGAAGCAAAGAAAGTGAATAACGAAAATATCGTCTACATATTCGGCTCAACTTCAAAAATAACTTTCCCCGGAGCAGGCGTTGCCGTAATGGGTGCAAGCAGGGAAAATGTCAATGAACTCAAAAAACACCTCGGCATAAGCATTATCAGTTATGACAAAATGAATCAGCTCCGCCATGTTAAATTTTTCGGAACTTTTGAGCATATGAAAGAGCATATGAAAAAACATAAGGAAATTATCGCCCCCAAGTTCAAAATTGTCTGCGATATCCTCAACAGGGAAATAAAACCCCTCAATATAGGCGAATGGACTGACCCCAAGGGCGGATATTTCGTTTCGTTCAATGCTCTTGACGGCTGCGCAAAGAGAATTGTACAGCTCTGCACAAAAGCAGGCGTTACACTCACAGGCGCAGGCGCAACATTCCCCTACGGTGTTGACCCAAGAGACAGAAATATAAGAATTGCCCCGACTTTCCCGCCTGTCGATGACCTCAGAAAAGCTATGGAACTCTTTGTAATCTGCGTTAAAATCGCAAGCGCAGAGAAATTACTCGCTGAAAAATAATACTCAGATTCCCCTTTTATCAAAAAAATCGTTGCATTTTTATGATATATATGATATAATATATGTATTGAATGTGAAGGGGGTCGGAAAATGGATTTAAAAAAAATATTAAAGCAGAATTACAGATACCTTAATATGCATTTGCCCGACCCCTACGTTATAAGAGGACAGTTTGTCGAGAGTGATACAAGAAGCTGTATCACCGCAGGAATACTTAATCTCCCAAGCGGAAGAATTGTTGTCGGTGACCCCCTTGCATATCTTTATCATAAGGACTTCTGCCCGTCATTTATAAAAACCGTCAAAAGCGGTGAATATCCTGTTGAACTTGCATACACCGAAAGTTCTGTTGCAGGTATAAGAATCAGTGCGGCAAGAATAAAATTCAATTCAAAGCCTGCTGTAAAATATGAGCCTGCACTTGCGGATTTTCCAAATTTGCCGAAAGATTCAGACGGATTTTTTGACGGTTTCCCCGTGTACGGCGGAATGATGGCTTTCATAAGTGCGGAAGGTGCGGAAAAATATGTCAGTTTCGTCAGAAAATGGCGTGAAGAAAATAAAAATAAAAAACTTTATGACGACTATTTTGTGCCTATATTTATGAAAAATGCAGGCGAACTCGCCTATGATGAGGACTGGGACGGTGATTTTGCAGACTGGACAATCCCCGATACTGATTTGAATATGGTTCTTGCCGTATCAGGTTTCGGAAACGGTTTCTACCGTTCATTCTGGGGCAGGGACAGGGACGGAGAAATATGTGAACTCACTGTCCCTATGATTAATTCCGATATAATCGACAATGCAGAATCCGAACATCTCAAAATATGGGACGGTGCGGAATATTGCATAGTTACCAACAGAATAGCTGCTGACGGCTGTAAGGTAGGTTATATGTACCGTGATATACCGTCCGATACATTTAATGACAGCGGCTGGAGATTTTACGAGGGTACTGAAAACGGTGCATATATGGGAAATTTCAATAATATCTCAATTATGAGCATATATAAAGTCGCTGAAAAAAATCCCGAAATAATACCATTTCTGCACATGGATATTGATACTGCCCTGTATCGCAACGAAAACGGCGAATTTGAAAAGGATATAAATTTACTCAATTCATGGTGAAAAAAACCGACAGTCATAAAACTGTCGGTTTTTCTTATATATTCCTTACAAGTTTATCATAGACTATACCGCTGATTTCAGCCGCCTGACGTGTAGTACCCGCACCGCATATCTGAGTGAAATACAAAACAGTAATACCTGTGACTGCGTCTGAACAGAAATAAGTACCTGTCCAGCCGTCCCAGCCGAACTCACCTTTTCCCGTTCGTATTTCCGATATTTCGGGATTTGTCATAATTCTCACAAAACAGCCGTAATTATAGCCTTTAAGCCTGTCCCACAAGGTATTTTGTTTATCGGAAAGTTTCGGGGAAATCATATAGTCAAAAGATTTTTCACTGATTATGCGTCTGCCGTTAAATTCACCCCTGTTTGAAAGCATACAGGCGAATTTTGCATAATCGTCAATAGTTGAACAAAGTCCTGCACCGCCTGATTCAAATGCAGGCGGATTTTTATAATCCGTAAGACCGAGATAATTTCCGTAATCCTGAACAAGTTTTCCGTCATTCCATGAATACAGTGCGGAAAATCTGTCTCTTTTGTCATCAGGTACATAAAAATCAGTATCATTCATTCCGAGAGGGGAAAAGATATATTTTTTAAGAAAATCACTGTATTTCATACCCGAAGCTTTTTCGATGATGCCGCCTGTTATATCTGCTGAAATGCCGTAGTCCCATTTTTCGCCCATATTGAACATAAGCGGAATATCAGCGGCTTTTCGGCAAAATTCCTGAGTAGTCATATCATTGCCGCTGTTCTGACGGGAAATGACTTCATCAAAAAGCCTTGCCGAAGCTATGACTGATTTATTGAAATTATTTGCATAGGGAATCCCCGAAGTCATAGTGAGAAGATGTGATATTTTAAGATTTTCAGTGCAGGGGATTATGTTGTCGCCGTCAAGATACGAAAGCTTTGAATATTCAGGGAAAAACTTTGATACAGGGTCATTAGGGGAGATTAATCCCATATCCGTGCAAATCATAGCCGCAGCCGCAGTTACGGGCTTTGTGAGTGAAAAAAGCCTTGCAATAGTATTTCTCTGCATGGGGATATTTTTTGATTTGTCCGCATGACCTGAAAAATGAGAATACAGTTCTTTTCCGTCTTTGAACACGAGACAGCCTGCACCGACTGCCTCGCTGCATTTTACTGAGTTGTCCATAATTTCAGCTATTCTGTCCATAATTCCTCCGATTATCAAAGAAGTTCAGCGATATCGAGAACAAGTTTTTCTGATTTTTCCCAGCCGAGACAGGGGTCTGTGATAGATTTTCCGTAGATATTTTCACCGATTTTCTGTGAGCCGTCCTCGATATAGCTTTCAATCATAAGACCTTTTACAAGATTTTTGATATCATTGCTATGGCGCATACTGTGGAGGATTTCCTTTGAAATTCTTATCTGTTCATTGAACTGTTTACCTGAATTTGAGTGGTTTGTATCAACGATAAGTGCGGGATTTTTCAGACCTTTTTCAGCATAGGTCTGTGCGAGTCTGTAAATATCCTCATAGTGATAGTTAGGGAATGACTGACCTCTGTCGTTCACATAACCTCTTAAAATGGCATGGGCATAGGGATTTCCGTCGCTTCTCACCTCACAGCCACGGTAAATAAATGCATGGGGGTGCTGTGCGGCAGTTATTGAGTTCATCATTACGGAAATATCACCGCCTGTGGGATTTTTCATACCGACAGGAACGGAAACTCCGCTTGAAACAAGTCTGTGCTGTTGATTTTCCACGGAACGTGCGCCTATTGCTATATATGAAAGTAAATCATCAAGGTAGCTGAAATTTTCGGGGTAGAGCATTTCGTCCGCACCTGAAAAGCCTGTTTCAGCCAATGCTCTCATATGGAGATTTCTGACAGCTATGATACCGCTTTTCAAATCGGGCATAGCGGTAGGATTAGGCTGGTGGAGCATACCCTTATAGCCGTCACCCGTAGTTCTGGGTTTACCTGTATATATTCTGGGAATCATGAAGATTTTATCCTTTACTTTTTCCTGCAATTCCCTTAATCTTGTTATATAGTCGATAACGCTGTCCTCATTGTCAGCGGAGCAAGGACCTATGATGAGAAGAAATTTATTGGATTTACCTGAAAAGATTTTTTTGATTTCCTCATCACGTTCTGATTTGAGCCTGATTAATTCTTCTGAGAGGGGGTGAGCGTTTTTGATTTCGGTAGGGTGGGGAAGTTCCCTGATGATATTCATTGACATAATAAAAACTCCTTTATTGATAATTAAGCGAGCCAGTCCGTACCGTAGCGGAGGGCGAGCTGGTCACAGAGTACAAGTGCGGCAATGCTGTCAGCAACTACTCTTGCACGGTGTATTATAGCAGGGTCATGTCTGCCCTGAATCTGTAAAGATGTTTCTTCAAAGGTGTTTAAATCAATTGTCTGCTGAGTTTTGTAAATAGAGGGTGTAGGCTTTACAGCGCATCTGAAAACGATAGGCATACCATTTGAGATACCGCCGATTATACCGCCTGCATTGTTTGTTTCAGTGAAAACTCTGCCGTTTTCGGAGAAATAAGCGTCATTGTTTTCGCTTCCCTTTTTGTCTGCACAGGCGAAACCGCTGCCAAATTCCACGCCTTTTACAGCTGGAATACTGAAAAGTGCATGAGATAAAACGCCTTCAAGCGTATCGAACCACGGTTCACCGACACCTGCGGGAAATCCGACAACAGCCGTTTCAAGTCTGCCGCCCACGCTGTCGCCTTCAGATTTTGCGGCAGATATAACGGATTTCATTTCTTCGGCTTTATCGGTGTCGAGTACAGCGAAATCGAGGTTATTAAGAGTATCTATATCATTTTCGATGTCGATGAAATTTCTGTCATAAACTCCTCCGCATGAGAGGATATGTGTGCCTATTTTAATACCTTTACAGGCGAGTGCATTTATAGCGACTGCACCTGCGGCAACGATTCCTGCGGTTATGCGTCCTGAAAAGTGACCGCCGCCCCTGAAATCCTGAAAACCGTGATATTTCATCTGAGCAGGGAAATCGGCATGGGCAGGGCGGGCTTTATAGGCGAGTTCTCCGTAGTCCCTGCTTCTTGTATCCTGATTTTCTATCATGAAAGTTATTGGAGTACCTGTTGTTTTGCCGTTGAAAACACCGCTGAGGATTTTCACTTTATCAGCTTCCTGTCTTGCGGTTGAAAGTTTACTGACAGCACGGCGCAGATTCATTTGTTTTTCGATGAAATTCTCATCAACGGGTATACCGGCAGCAAGACCGTCGAGAACCGCACCTATTGCCTGACCGTGACTTTCTCCGAATATGGTAAGTGCAACGCTTGAACCGAAAGTATTTTTCAAAAAAATCATCTCCTTATCTCATTTTTGTATTTTATCATACGAATAATATTTTATCACACTGTTTAAAAAATGTCAATATAATTTTAATAATTTAAAGCTTAAAATCTTTAAAGCGATAATATACAACTTATACAAGTATAATTGTTATAATTTGTATTATATCATAAAGTTTAAACATATTATTGCAATTCTTTAAAAAAAGAGTTATAATGTGTTTATAGTATTATTTCTGAAATCAGTAAAAAGGAGTTTGGTTATGAAAAGAAATTTAGGAATTATACTGTCTGCATTGATGCTCACAGCCTGCATTTCGGGCTGCGGCAAGGAAGAACAGGAAGAATCTGTCGTAAATACACCCATTACAAGTGCAGATGACCTCTCAGGAAAAAAAATCGGCACTCAGTTAGGCACAACAGGTTATATATTCGCTCAGGATATCGAGGGCGCAAAGGTAGAACCTTTCAGTACGGGAAGTGAAGCCGTAAAAGCCCTTGCAGACGGTGAAATTGACGCTGTACTCATAGATGCTGAAACAGCAAATGTCTTTGTCGAGGAGAATACCTCTCTTACCATTCTTGACGAACCCTTTGCAGTTGAGGAGTATTCCGTTGCATACTCAAAAGATAATGATGAAATGGGCAAAAAAATTGATTCCGCCATATCAGCACTTAAAGAAAAAGGTACTCTTGACGAAATAAAAAGTCACTGGATTGGCGACAATGCTGATGAAGTCTCATATGTACCCAAAAGCGACATTCCCAGAGAAGGCACAATAAAAGTCGCTACAAATGCCGAATTTCCCCCCTATGAAAGTTTTAACGAAAGTTCTGAAATAGTCGGCATAGATATTGACATGATGAATGCTGTATGCGATGAACTCGGAATGGAACTTGTCGTTGAAAGCATGGATTTCGATTCCATAATCCCCTCAGTAAATTCAGGCGAATATGATGCAGGTGTTGCAGGAATTTCAGTTACTCCCGAAAGAGAAGAAAATGTTTCATTCACACAAAGCTACGCAACCTCCACACAGGTGATTATTGTAAAAAAATGATATATACGGAACTTACAGTAAAGGCTATGCATATAGCCTATGATGCACATTCAGGACAGACCGACAAAAACGGTATGCCTTATATATTCCACCCTTTCCACCTTGCCGAACAGATGCATACGGAATCAGAAATATGCACGGCATTACTGCATGATGTGGCAGAAGACACCGATATAACCATCGAAAAACTTGCAGAAGATTTTCCGGAAGAAATTACAGATGCACTTAAACTTCTTACACATGATAAAAATATTGACTATTTTGACTATGTAAGGGAAATTAAAACAAATCCCATAGCCAGAAAAGTAAAGCTTGCCGATTTAAAGCATAATTCCGACCTCAGCCGTATGACTGCATCGGGAATTGTCCCCTCTGAAAAAGATATCAAACGCAGAGAAAAATATCTGAAAGCGATTGAAATTCTTAATGAATAGCAAAGAGAAAAAATTTTCAAGCCTGCCGATAGTGCTTGGAATGACAATGATATGCTGTCTTTTGTGGGGAAGTGCATTTCCGTGCATAAAAATCGGATATAAACTTTTTGAAATACCGTCAGGCGAAAGCTTTTCACAGATATTATTTGCGGGGACAAGATTTTTCATCGCAGGAATAATGGCTGTATCAATGGGAAGTGCAGGACAGAAAAAACTTCTCATACCCAAAAAAGAAAGCGTCCCGAGAATTTTTATACTCTCTCTCTTTCAGACGGTTTTGCAGTATACATTTTTTTATATCGGACTTGCCAACACGACAGGCATGAAAAGCAGTATAATAAATGCATCAAATGTATTTTTTTCGATACTTGCGGCATCGCTCATATTTCATCAGGAAAAACTCGGTATAAGAAAAATTCTTGGCTGTCTGCTGGGATTTTCGGGAGTTGTACTGATAAATCTCACTGCAAAGGCAGATATGAGCCTGAAATTTTCAGGAGAAGGACTTATTCTGATATCAGCAATTTCACACGCCTTTTCATCAGCTTTCACCAAAAAATTCACCGCAGATGAAAACCCCGTCACTTTAAGCGGATATCAGTTTATTTTCGGCGGTCTTGTGATGATAATAACAGGGCTTATATTCGGAGGCAGACTGCATGATATAAGTCTTTCGGGCATAATTATACTTTTATATCTTGCCTTTATATCAGCCGCAGCATTTTCATTATGGGGAATACTCCTCAAATACAATCCTGTATCGAGAATATCTGTTTTTGGCTTTATGAATCCTGTTTTCGGAGTAATACTTTCAGCAGTATTCTTATCGGAAGGAAGTACAGCAGAGCCGTGGAGGGTGACAGTATCACTTATACTTGTCGTACTCGGCATAGTAACGGTAAACATTAAAACAATGCGTAATAATTAAAAAATCTCCCCTGAATCAGGGGAGATTTTTTTGATTATCAATTAATAATAGTATCCGTAGTCGTAGCCGTAATCGTAGCCATAGTCATAACCGTAGTCATATCCGTAATCATAGCCATAATCGTAGCCATAACTGCCGTCATCATAATAACCATAGTCGTTGCCGTACTCGTCAATATTTCCGTTATTGGCATTATTGCCGTTCTGATTTGCGCCTGCGGTATATCCATTATTGGCATTATTGCCGTTCTGGTTTGCACCTGCGGTATATCCGTTATTGGCATTATTGCCGTTCTGGTTTGCACCTGCTGTATACTGTGAAGTCTGTGAATTTGACTCACATTTTTGAATCTGCTGCATTGCGGAAGTATCATCAAGGAAATTATAGAGAGCATTGAGGAGTATGCCATAAGTATCAGGAGCAAGATGTATTCCGTCGCCTGAAATATCGGACGGGAGATTCAATGTATTCGGTTCGGCAACTGCATAGTATGCATCAAAGAAATAAACCTGCGGAGAGTTCATACTTTCAACCATTTCATAGAGAGCCTGATTGTATGTTCTTATAACAGCATTGTCTATATAGTCACATTCTGCGGTAACAGGAGTTATAGCTGCAACGACAATTGTAACATCAGGAATACCTGCGAGGAGCTGTTCAACTCTCTGTTTATAAGCCTTTGTAAAGCTTTCAGTATCGCCGCCTGCTATATCATTCATTCCGAGTGACATATATATGAGGGAGGGATTTACATAGACAGCCGCATCTATAAGACCCATTTCGCCTGCGCCCTTGTCAATTGTGAAGTTGTCGAAATTCCATATTGAAACGCTTTCCATAGCAAAATTATTATAATCATAGATATAGCCGTATGCATCAAATCCATAAGCTATTGAATCGCCTATTACGGAGATTCTTTCGCCGTAAAATTCTGCATTGGGGGAATATTTATTCAGATATTCGGTTTTGAAAGAAGCAGTTACTCTGTCAACAGAATTGTCAGTAGTAGTTTCCATTTCGGAGACTGCCTGTGTTTCAGCGGAAGTTTCCTCCTGAATCTGAACGTCCGGCTGAGTGGTTACTGTCGGAGTGTTATCATCGGCA
>ODAI012972056.1_pt1 | contig 31363 bp, 18 predicted proteins | sample 1539321 | NCBI WGS metagenome assembly ODAI01 (sample SAMN02144231, study PRJEB22623) | gut metagenome | biome: sheep rumen | host: Ovis aries | place: New Zealand
AAATCAATGTCTTTAATCAAATTATTGATTAATTTGTACGTTTCTGGAGTAAGACCTGAAAATATGATACTTAGGAAATTACCTGTGATTCCTCCTGATTTAAGACCTGTTGTTCAACTTGATGGTTGAAGATTTGCTTCTTCTGACGTAAATCTTTTTTATAGAAGAGTTTTGATGAGAAATAATAGACTTAAAAAAATGGTTCAAATTGGATTACCTGACATATTGAAAAAGAATGAAATCAGACTTTTACAAGAATCTGTAAATAATTTATTAGTTGGAGAAAATGCTGGAGCTGGAAGGTCTGGGGCTGGAAATAAAGTTTTCAAATCTCTTTCTGATATGCTTTCAGGAAAAGAATGAATATTCCGTAAAAATCTCCTTGGAAAGCGTGTAGACTACTCTGGAAGATCTGTTATTACTGTTGGACCTGGATTAAAACTTGATGAATGTGGACTACCTATTTACATCGCTGTTAAAATTTTCAACCCATTCATTATAGGTAAACTTATGGAGAAAAAGATAGTTTATACTCCTAAACAGGCTGAAAAACTGATTAAAGATGAAGACCCAATAGCTTTAAAATTCTTAGAAGATGTAATCAAAGACAAATACGTTCTTTTGAATCGTGCACCTACTCTACACCGTCTAAACATTCAAGCATTCAAAATTAAACTATTTCCATGAAAAACTATTAGACTTCACCCGTTAGTATGCGAATCATTCAATGCCGATTTTGATTGAGATGAAATGGCTGTTCATCTACCAATTTCAGATGAAGCACAAAGAGAAACAAAAGAACTTATTGCATCTGATAAAAATATATTAAAACCATGAACATGAGAATTCTCATTATCAATATCAAAAGATATGGCACTTTGAATATACTATTTGACCGACTTTTTCGATAATAGAAAACCCGAAATAATCACAGAAGATGATTGGTTTAAAAAAGTTCAAACTTTTGCAAGATTTTCCAACACACAAGAAGCTTACAAAGCTTATGAAAATAAAGAAATTCATATAAAAGACAAAATATTAATCGTAAACAACTGAGAAGTATTAGAAACTACCACATGAAGAGTTATCTTCAACACAATACTACCAGACAATTCTGAATTCATAAATAGAAAAATAAACGCTAAAGACCTAAAAAAAATATTAAACAACGTATTAAATAATTATTGAATCTATACAGCCACAAAAATTGCAGATAATTTAAAAGATTTATGATTCAAATATGCAACAATTTCATGAACAACTATTAGTTTATACAATTTTATAACTCCAGAAAATAAAAAAGATCTAATAAAAATATGAAATAAAAAAGCTGAACAAATATATCGCTTATTTTACAAATGATTCATAACTGAAGAGGAAAAACATAGACTAATAATTGATGTTTGGAACAATATAAAAAACAGAATCGAAATGTGAGTTAAATACTCAATTTTAGCATGAAATAATCTATATTCGATGATAGACTCTCATGCTTGCGGTTCTCAAAACAATATTACACAAATCTGTGGTATGAAATGATTAATCGTAAATCCACAATGAGAAGTTGTAGAATTACCAATAAAACATTCATTATCGGAAGGACTATCTCCAATGGAATATTTCATATCTGCTCATACATCAAGAAAATGAAAAAGCGATACAGCTTTAAGAATAGCTGAATCATGATATTTAACACGTAAATTATCCGACGCATGCCAAGAAGTTATAATACGCGAAGAAGATTGTTTAACTGATGAATATATCACATTTCACAGGGACGCACTAACAAAAAATCCAAGAGAATCTCAAATCTATTGAAAAATTCTAGCAAAAGATGTAATAGATGATAATTGAATAACAATTTTAAACAAATGAACTCCAATTTTAGACGATGAAATAGGGCAACTTAATCAAGATGAAGCCATAAAAAAGATAAATGTTCGCAGTCCATTAACATGTCACTGTCCTAGCTGAGTTTGCCAAAAATGCTACTGAATAGATCTTTCAAGTCATGATTTAGTTGATATCTGAACCCCTGTTTGAATTATTGCAGCACAATCAATCTGAGAGGCATCAAGTCAACTAATTTTCGATAGCAAACATACATGATGAGTCGCCGGAGTTCCCGGATCTGATATAAGTGGTATCGATAGGATTAAACAACTATTTGAGGTTAGGGCTCCTAAACATCCTGCTATTATTGCTCCATTCGATGGTACCATCAACTTTGAAGAAACTCCAGAATGAGAAAAATTTTGATTAATTAAAATCACATCTGAGCCACAAAAGAAAAAATATATCGTAAAAGAAGAATATAAAGTAATAGTTAAAGAGAATGATTTTTTAAGTAAATGAGCAATATACGCACAGAAATGAAATAGTTCGTTGAAAATAGAAGAAGAATGACGCGTGCTATCAATCGAAAAAAATGCAATCATCCTAGGTGTTATTGAAACTGTTAGTCATAAATTATTCTGATTATTACCAATAAAGACTAAATCTGGAGAAAAAGTTCATTCTGGAGAAATCCTCACAAGTGGAGTTTTAGATACACAAGAATACAAAAAAATTGTAGGAGAACTAAAAACTCAAAAATATATTATTAACGAAATAAGAAGTATTTTTGATTCACAATGACAAAGGATAAACGACAAACATTTAGAAATTGTCCTCAAACAATTATTTTCAAAGGTATTTATTGAAGATTCTGGAGATTCTAGCTTCATCCCTGGTACATACGTAAAATATGAAGATTTCATCGAAACAAATAAAAACTTATACTTTGATAACAAAATTCAAGCTAAATGAGAAAGAATGCTTCTTTGACTTACTACAATTGCCAAAGAAACTGATTCTCGACTTTCAGCTGCTTCATTTCAAGAAACAATAAGAGTAATGGTTTGAGCTTCACTTCGTGGAGCCATTGACACTCTCTCGGATTTAAAAGCAAATGTTATCATCTGAAAATTACTTCCTATTGGAGAGAATTATAGGAATATGAACTGATATAATTCATGAAGTAATAAAGTTCGACATGGCACAAATGAAAATGACACAACAATACAAATAAAGTTATTAAATTCAGATGACTTGAAAAATAATGAACCAACCACCTATATTGGAGAAAATTTTGAATTAAATATTGAAGATGATAATATCGAGGAGATTGAGAATTTTATGTATACTAAATATGAAAAGAATATAGAAGAAGAAAATACTCAATATAATGAGAATGAAGAAGGTACAAAACAAATATGCAAATATTGTTGATGAGAAAATGACAATGACAATACCATATGTTATTATTGCTGAAAATCTCTTGAAGAAGATGATGAGTATTCTTATGAAGCGGAAGAAAAAAATGAAAATGAAAAAGAAAATAATGAAAAAAATGAAAATAGTATCAAAATCTCAGAAGAGAAAATTTCTGCTGAAGACAAAGAAAAAATCGAAGAAATAATTATATTCAACCCATGAAATATAAAAATTGAAATATTTTGAAAAAACATAAACATAAATGAAAAAGGCTTATCAGAAATTGAAAATTTACTAAATTAAATTTTTAAGCAAGGGCAATTTTTACTTAATAAAAGAAACTATTTTCACCAAAAACTTATTAGGATCTCATCAAACTAAAGTCCATAAATTCCATAGCATTGGAGCTCCCCTATCTACATGATATTTAAAATAAGATTGGTTTGAAAATAGCCTTTTATCAGTCGATGAAATACTCTCTTCATATAAACACGATAAAAGAACTCTGTAAAACGTGGCATTTTTTAACGCTTGAGGATTAAATTCCAGTCACTTAGTATCTTCAAAAATTGAAACATCTAGATTCTTTACTTTCGATATATCATCATCTTCCATTCTCAATAAAGATACAGCAAAAGCTATACGAGCAACATTAATTAATTCCATATCAATTCATTTTCAAATTGTCTCAATTATACTTCTAGTATTTTCCGATGTTTTAAGTTTTTTTAATCATTCATCCTGATTGAACGAATCTGACATTTTAATCACAATAAATAATATAAAATTTTAGTCATCACAATACTTATCAACTATCTCCACTCTTGGAGATTCTCATGACACAATTGGCTTTATCAATGTAATTTCATTATATATATACGGTTTAAGACTAGCATAATCCTCTTTTGTATCTATATGTTCAGTATTAGAAAACAAAATTACTTGAGAACCAGCCTCAGGCAAAAATATTTTTAAGAAGTTTTGTTTATGAATTCCATCAAGTGAAGCCACTGGAGCATCCATAATCAAAGGCAAATCCAATCAAGAAGCCCTTCATAATCACCATATTATGGACAACGCAAATAACACCTTTTCAGCATCTCATAATGCTGTAGTCTTTTTAACTGTTCACAAACTATTTATGACAGAAATTTCACAAGTATCCTTATCTATTTCAACATTTTGAATATCTTCATGACAAATTTTTTTATATTTAGATTCAATAAGATTTTGAGCATTTTCAATTTCACTATTTCTTAATGATTTTACATAATACTCCAAAAATGTAATATATTTTCAAATTTTTTCATAATTTCTACATCTCTCTTTTTCTGTTTTATCATTCTCCTCAATATATTTCATATCGCCCTTAATTTTTTCAATATTATTTTTTATTTCAACGGATTGTCTTCATAAATTTAATAATGATGCTCATTTAATCCCTTTATTCTCTGATATCGTCTTAAGTTGTTCTGTAAGCTCATTCATTTCATTCGTTCTTGAACTTACCTGCAATTCTGCATTTTCTTTTCTTAATTTTAATACTTCTTTATCTATTCTCTCAATTTCACGCCATTTTTCCTCATATTTAGACAACAAATCAATTATTCAGTCTTTTGAGATTCTACTCAGTTTTAACCCAGAAATTATATTTTGTACTTCGATTTCCTCAGCACGACTCAAATCTAAAACAAATTCATTTTTAGCAAAATATTTTTCTCAATGTAACTCTGATAATTTTTTATATATTATTTCGTAATATTCATCTTTTCGCTTAGTATGAGAAATAATTTCTTCTGGTTGATATAAAGCTTTAATTGTCTTTTCAATTTCTCATTGAAAAGCTCTAGCTTTATTTACTTCCCTACTATGTTCCATTGCCTCTTCAATTTTATCACAATGAGCTCTCAACAAAAGCAATGGTAATTCAGACTTAAGCTGAGATATTTTGCTCAAATAATTCACCTGCTCTAATTTAAGATTTTCTTTTTTCAACTCCAAATTTTTAATTTGTCCACTCAATGATGGAATTACTGGAATTGCTGCAATTTTATCTTGCAATTTTTTTTCTTCTACTACTAAACCTGACACCACATCTTTTAAAGCTTGATATCTTTTGTCAATTCTATCTGATTCCTCTATATACTCGGAAAGTTGATCTTGTAATCTAGACAGTTCTTTAGAACTTTTAGAACTCGTTTTTGGCTTATATGATTTTTGAATTTCATTCAATTTATAAATCAAATCAGAAAATTTGGTAATTCAAAGGACTGCCTCAATAGATTTTTTCAATCAGTATTTTTCTTCTTCCTCTGTAAACACCTTTACATCTTCTCACGTAAAAAAGAAAAATTTAGCAATTCATTCAGGAATTATTGTATTAATGTAGTTATTTAATTTGTCCTTAGCTATATCAATAGGTTTTCAATCCAAAAATAGTTCTAATTTTTCATCTCACAATCAACCAATATCTTTCCAAGTTCTTTTTATTGAGAAATTCTCTCATAAATCTGAAAGATAATCTAATTGAAATGACAAACTATATCGATTAGGAGAATCCCAAGTAATCAAATCTCTAATTTCACTTACTGACATCTGTCTTCAATTTTCATTTTTGAATCAATATAACAAATAATTTAAGGCCTCAACAAAAGAAGACTTTCATGTTCAGTTTTTCGCTCAAATCAACATAAGATTTTTGCCATCATTTTCACTAAATCATTCAGAAAGATCTATATAAAAATCTTCACCATATGATTTAAAATTTTTAATACGAAATCATTTAAATAACATTACTCAAATTAATTTTATATAAAAATTTTAATCATCTCCTAGAATAACTTCTGCCATTTGCTCTAAGACATACTTTTGACTAGCCGTCTGACCATCTATTTCAGATTTTCTCTGAATCTCTAATAATTTCTCAATATCCTCCAATTTTATATCATCAATATTCATTTCCTTACATACTTTTTCAAATTCTTCCTTTTGAAATTTAGTCATATTCTCCATTTTTATATATTATTAACCTAAAATAGCACTAACTATAATACTCTATCTCTTCATTTTTTCAATATTTAATTGATGAATTGAAAATTATAAGTAAATAAATAAAAATACATAAAATAAATCCAAAATACCATACTCCATTTTATCTAACATTAAACAATAGAATATGATTGGCCAGACAGATTATCAATCAAAATATTTTGCCAATTTCATTACTTTACAAAATCCAAATTGAGGAACTGAAAGAATTGGTTCTTCATTATTAAATGCTACAATAGATATGAATCCTCATCAAATAGAATGAGCTCTTTTCTATTTCAATAATCCAATCAGTAAATGAGTTCTCTTAGCAGATGAAGTATGACTATGAAAAACAATAGAAGCATGACTAGTAATGTCTCAACTATGGTCAGAAACATCCAGAAAAATAATATTAATTGTCCCTGCTGCGCTAAGAAAGCAGCGGAAATGAGAACTAGATGAAAAATTCTTTTTGCCCAACATAATCATTGATGGTAAAATATACAAAGAAATGAAAAGAGAATGAATTATGAATCCTTTTGAACAAAAAAATAAAATTGTTATTACTTCATATCAATTTGCAGCAAAACACGAAAGCGAATTAGTAAAAATCAATTGGGATTTATTAGTGATAGATGAGGCTCATAATATGAGGAATGTTTATCAAAATAGTACATGAATAGCCGCTAGAATTAGAACAGCATTTAAACAGACAAAAAAATTATTATTGACTGCAACTCCCCTTCAAAATAATGTACAAGAATTATATTGATTGGTTAGTTTTATTGATGACTATACATTTTGAGATTTAGATAGTTTCAGAAAACAATTTTCATCACCAGATGAATTTCAATTGGAAGATCTAAAGAATAGAATGAAGCCCTTGATGCATAGAATTCTCAGGTCTCAGGTAAGAGAATATATTCGTTATACTGAAAGAATTCCTGCAACTTATACATTTAATCCTTCAGATAAAGAAGTTGAATTATACAACAGATTAAGTACATTTTTGCAAAAAGAAGATATTAAAATCATATCCCCACAAACTCAACATTTGATAATTCTAATTTTAAGAAGATTGCTAGCATCTTCATCCTACGCTATTGCATGAACACTAGAAAAAATGATAAATAAAGCCATTTCAGAAGTATCATTCCATGAAATTTTTGATGAAGACATTATCGAAGAATACGATGAATTAACAGATGATGCAGAAGAAGAACAAGAACTAAATTCAAATATAAAACAAATGAAAGAAGAACTAGCTGAGTTAGAATACATCCGTGATTTAGCAAAATCAATACAATTAGACGCAAAAACCAAAGTTCTAGAATCAGCTTTAAATATATCTTTTGAAAATTTAGAAAAAATCTGAGCTAATAGAAAAGCTTTAATTTTTACATGATTTAAAAGAACTCAAGAATATTTGGTAAAATATTTAGAAGAAATTGGATACAAATGAAAAATAGTCACATTTAATGGTTCTAATAATGACGCAAGGTCTAAGCAAATATACTATGATTGGATTAAGAAAAATGAATGAACAAGTAAAATAAGTTGAGTACCTACAGCAGATATGAGAGCAGCTTTAGTTGATTATTTTAGAGATGAAGCTGATATAATGATTGCTACAGAAAGTGCTGCTGAATGAGTTAATTTACAATTTTGTAGTTTGATCATCAATTACGATTTACCTCGAAATCCTCAAAGGATTGAACAGAGAATCTGAAGATGCCACAGATATGGTCAAACTCATGACGTGACTGTACTAAACTTTATCAACGAAAGAAATTACGCAGACCAAAGAGTTTTCGAACTATTATCAGAAAAATTTTCATTATTCAAATGATTGTTTGATGCAAGCGATAAAATATTATGAAGTCTGAATGATTGAGTAGATTTTGAACAAAAAATCTTTCAGATTTATCAAAAATGTAGGACAAAAGAACAAATAGACCTGGCATTTAAAGAATTAGAAGAAGAATTAAAACCTGAAATTAATAAAAAAAGAGATGAAGTGAAGAAAAAAGTATTAGAAAATTTTAATCAACAAGTTATTAGTATTTTAAAAAATATAGAACTAGATTGAATTGCCAAATTATGAACATATAAAGAAATGTTTTGGAATTTAAGTAAGAATCTTTTACCTTATAGTGCTATATTCAATGAAGATATATTCACTATAAAATTATTTGAAACTCCTGCCCCAGATATTCCATTATGAACGTATACAATTGACAAAGCTCTAACTACAAATTATTATTTTCATAGACCAGAATGACCTTTATGAAGATATTTAATCGATAAAGCCAAAAATTTTCAACTAAATCCATGAGAAATAACATTTTATCCTGATGAGTATCATAGTAAAGTAATACATTTAAAAAAGAAAAAATGACTTTCTTGATGGTTACGTGTCGATAAACTTTATATCGATTCTTTTTCTCATGAAGAATACTTATTACTAACATGTATTGATGATAATGGAGAAATCCTAGATCCTGAAATTGCAAGCAAACTATTATTAATGCCTGCAGAAAAAAACGAAGGCATAACAGTTCCTGATAATAAAGATAAAGACTTAGAAGAAGGATACAAAAAACTATATGAAGCAACTATTAACGAATCAATGGATCGCAATAACGATTTATTAATCCAACAAAGAGCCAAACTACAAGCATATTGAAACGATAAAAAATTAGCTCTACAAAAAGATATCGATGATATGAATAAAGAACTAAACGATCTTGAAATAAAAATTATTAAAGAAAAAGATAAAGACATAAAAATTGAATTAATGAAGCAGTCAAGTAAATTATGAGAATCAATTATGAAAAAGCAACAAGATTTTTTTACACTTTCTCAATCTTTAATTAGAGATACAAACAATCTGATCAGAGATTTAGAATCAAGAAAAGATGCATGAAATCACGCAGAACATTTATTTACTATTAGGTGGAATATAAAATAAACATTAAACAATTACAATAGATTATCAGTAAACCACAAATCATACATTTCAAATTTTAATTGGATTTTTAAATTTACATTGATATAAATTTTCTATTTAACTTAATCTGAAATTTATGCAAGAAATTAGACCTTTTGTAAAACGGGCATGATGAAAAAGATGATTAATCTCTCAATTTAAGAAATATTTTCCTAATAAAATTGAACATTATGTAGAGCCTTTTCTATGATGATGATCCGTTTTAATATATTTACTACAAAATCATAAAGAATTACAGTCAGCTTACACTTATGATATTAATCCAAATCTTATAAATTGTTATAATGTGATTAAGTCTGATGTAGAATGATTAATAAAAACACTTTCTGCTTATCAATCAGAATTTTGGGCTATCGATGAAATAGAAAAACAGAATAAATATTTTAAAAAAGTTAAAGAAGAATATAATTCTTTGATATTAAGAGAGTGAAAAACAAATGTAGAAAGAGCTGCTCAGTTTATATTTCTAAATAAAACATGCTTTAATGGTCTCTATAGAGAAAATAGAAACTGAGAATTCAACGTACCTTTTTGAAAGCTATCTACGAAAACCCCCACAATTTGTGATGAAGAAAATTTAAGAGCTTTATCATGATTAATCCAAAATGTAAATTTCTTTCATTGAAATTATGAAGACTGCAAAAAATTTGTAACAAGTGAATCTTTTGTTTATTTTGACCCTCCTTACAGACCTATTACTAAGCAATGATTTACTTCTTATGTTAAAGAATCTTTTAATGATGATAGCCAAAAAGAATTAGCTAATTTTTATGCTGAATTACATCACAAGAATGAATGAGTAAAATTAATGCTAAGTAATTCAAACCCAAAAAATTTAGACCCCAATGATAATTTTTTTGAAGAATTATACAAAGATTTCTTCATTAAAAAAGTAAAAGCTAAAAGAAGCATCAATTCAAAATGAAATGGTAGATGAGAAATTTCAGAGTTATTAATTATAAATTATAATGGTAAAAAATAAGTATTATTTTAATAAAAAAGATTTTAAACTCATTCATTGAGATTGTTTTGAAGAACTTAAAAAGCTGAAAGAAAATTCCATAGATATAATTTTTGCAGATCCTCCTTATTTTCTTTCTAATAATTGAGTAACATGTTCATGATGAAAAATGGTATCAGTAAATAAATGAAAATGGGACAAAGTTAATACTTTAGAGGAGAAGCATGAATTCAATAAAGCCTGGATTAAAGAATGCTATAGAGTTTTAAAAGATGACTGAACGATCCGAATTTCTGGGACACTTCATAATATCTATTCCATAGGTATGGCCTTAGAAGAAAACAATTTCAAAATTATAAATAATATAACTCGAGGGAAAACGAATCCCCCACCAAATCTTGCATGTAAAACATTTACTCATTCAACGGAAACTGTTCTTTGGGCTAAAAAGAATCTCAAAAAAGTAAAATATACTTTCAACTATTCATTAATGAAAGAACAAAATGGATGAAAGCAGATGAAAGATATTTGGATGACTTCACTAACCAAACCTAGTGAAAAGAAAGAATGAAAACATCCAACTCAAAAACCTATGGAATTATTAGAAAGAATCATTCTTGCCTCAAGTAATGAATGAGATTTGATTTTAGATCCTTTTTCATGAAGTTGAACTACAGGTTTGGCCTCTATAAAACATAAAAGAAGATATATTTGAATCGAAAAAGAAAAAGAATATCTTGATCTCACAATAAGAAGATATAAAAACAGATAAATTATTTATCTGTTTTTTCTTACAATGGGAAGAACTTTTGAAAGTCGATTTTCTACATTTAAAAAGAGTATTGCACCATATTCTTATTATATAGATTTTGATACTGTTTATAAAAAAGCTCAAACCTATAAAGTAGAACTTAACATGCTTAATTCTCTTATATGATCTAAAAATATAAAAGAAGAATTCATTAATCTACTCAAAAAATATCCTTCTGCAATAAGATGTATCCCCATTCTTTTAGCTGTAAGAGAATCTGAAATTTTTGTATTAGATGATGATAGACAAGAATTTAATTATAGTTTTAGATATCCAAATTATTCAGCAGAACAATATGCTGTATTTATGGATAAAACATGATTATTCGATTTATTTCAAAACCATCTAATAAATAATTGTTTTGATTATGTTTTATGAGTTGAATGCTGATTAAATTCAAATGCTAGGAAGAATCGTTGATGACATCTTATGGAAGATTTAGTTGAAGAATTTATTATTAAAGCATGATTTAAAAAAGATATTAATTATTTTAAGGAAATGTACACTTCTGATATAAAAGAAGAATTCTGATTAGATTTGAGTAAACTAACAAATAATGAGAAGACTGAAAAAAGATTCGATTATGTGATAAAAACAAGCTCTTGTATATATTGAATTGAAACTAATTTTTATGCTTCTTGAGGTTCAAAATTAAATGAAACAGCAAGAAGTTATAAAATGTTAGCTGAGGAATCAAAAAATATAAAATGATTTAAATTTGTATGGTTTACAGATTGAGAATGATGGATAAGTGCAAGAAATAACTTAAGAGAAACATTTGATGTATTGTCAACTATATACAATATCAATGACATGAATAATTGAATAATGAAAGAAATTTTCAAATAAATTATCACATAGAATTTATAATATCTCTCTCATATTTATTAATAGCTCTTTTTAAATAGTGTTTAAATGATGAGTTAGATAATTTTTGTCCATATGCTGGATTTCAATCATTTTCCTCTCTCTCTCAAAATACTGTAATTCTAGTTGTATATTCAGGGTTCTCTATAAGAGATGCTAATGCTGTATTATGATCAGATTGTAATACTATCACAAAATTTGCATTATTTCATGATAACGCATCTTCAACTTTTTTTGCTAATTTCTTATCTTTTTGCTTCTTAAAATCTCATTCTAAGTGAAATTGCCTTACTTCAAGTCACCAATCTTTATACATATCCGTAACAATCTCAGCATTCTTCATGAGTTTATTAAATTTTTTATTTGTCTTCTCAGATCATCAAACAACAACAATATTATAAAATTGCCTCAATTCAACAATTTCTTTTGGCACATTTTCATTATCATTATGTTCTTCTTTAACTTCAGCAGATCCTTCATTTGCAGGTCATTCATTTGTAAGTCCATCATTTTTAGATAATAGACTTTTCAAAGTACTTTGGGTTTCAGTATATTTTTTTTTCAGTTCATCATTTTTTGCTTTATATTCTTCTATTTTTGATAGTAAACTCTCCTGTTTACTCAGATTATTAATTTTCATATTAACATTTTCATCTTTTAGCTTATCTAGTTGACTAATCAAATTGCTTATTCTGTTCTCATTTTCAACTTTCATTGAATCATATAATTTTTGCAGTTCTTCAAATTTTTCATTTAATGCCTTAATTATTCATTCTTTTTGTCTTATTTGTTCCATTGCTTCCATATTTTCATTTTCAATCTTCACAATAGTTTCCTTATATACATTTCCATTTTTAAGTATTTCTACTTGTGATGGTCCATCTATTTCTGCATCATCTTCAATTTTTTCTGACACAATCGCATCATCTTGTGCCACAATATTTAATAGCCACTCATTCAAATCAGTCTTCTCATAAAAATAATCAAGATTATCATCAGAAATTACCAAGAAATCTATTCTTGAATTTTTATCCAAACGTGTAATCGAAAAAATTCTTTCAATATATTCTTTAAAAATATTTGTAGCTTTAGGTAAACTTTCAGGCTCTAATTGAACAGAATCATAAAGATTTTTTCAAACTATAGGCAACAAACCTTCTATATCTTCAGAAGGATTATTTAAATTTCTGAAAAGATCTAGAGTTTCAATTCTTTTATAATATGCAGAATTAGGATCAAAATAACGCAGAAAATTTTTCAATCAAAGTGCTTTTTTTTGCAAAAGCAACGTAATGAAAACCCTACACATATCCTGATAATCCTTATCGATAGTCATATATCTAGAATTCATAAGATATTTTCAACGGAAAATATCCATAGCATTTTTAACATCCAAAAAATCTTCTCATGTTAATGTATTCGATTCAACTATTTTCGTTATATCTTCCTTATTTTCCAACCAAAATTCCTTTTCATTCGATATATTATCATCATTAACATAATTCCTAATTTTTTCCAAAAATTTTTCTTTAGTGATGCTCATTTTAATTAAAAATAAGATTTAAAACTGAAAATCTGAGATCAAATATAATCTTCTTTTTGCCCTCGTACAAAGCACATAAAACAAATTTCTCCTTGTATCTTTGGAGTTATCATATTCCTCTTTCGTTAAATATACAAAAACACAATCAGCCTCCAATCATTTAGAAGAATGATAAGTTGTCACAAGAATTCAATTATTACTTCAAGTCAAATCAAAATTTGCAAACTTAGACTTATGCAAAAATAAACCATCTAAATTAGAATGATAAACACTATGTTCAAGTCTGTTATTACTCAGCTTAATACTAATATCTTCAACATCTCTCTGTAATGGAGCCACAATAAGAATATTTTTTATTACTTCATTTTTTTCCTCATCCAATACCTTATTTAATTGTTTTTTCACAAACGTTGCTAGAAATTTTTCTAATCAAACTTTTTGATAACTTTTTGGTCAATAAATTTGTGGTACAGATTTTGGATCATCTCTACATGTGCTACTTTCTTTTAACGCCCTAAGTTTTTCATTTTCAGGAAGAAATTTTTCAGCAGCGAATTGACAAATCTGTTTCGTTGTCCTAAAATTTTGTGTTAAATATTCCACATCTCAATTAGGACAGAATATTTCTTTCATATCGTTAACCGTCGTTATTTTTGAGTCCGAAAATATTCACTGATTATCATCAGCAAAAATTGAAATATGATCAGAAAGTTCTTTTAAAGATTCGAGAAAATCTCTAGTTAAATCCTGTCATTCATCAATGATTATCTCATCATAAGGCTTTTCGTTTTCTCTTAATCAGTGTACTTTTTTGTATGCTTTTATTACTTTAATAAGAAAATCTTTCTTTTGAATTGAAAGGTTGGGCATTCACTTTTGTCATTTAGTTTCTTCTGAAAATATTGCTTTTGCCTCTATATTTGAAGACTTATTAATGTCATTTTTCATATCTTTATAGAGTCAATCAGCATGAAAGATACATTTAAGTTGCTGAGATTTTTCACTTCTTAAAAGTTGTCTTAATACCTTTCAAAAACAAAGTATTAATATATTCTTTCATTTTTTCACGGCTTCGATTGCTCTATAATAAGCTACAACAGTTTTTCATGTTCATGCAAATCATTGAACGACAAGGTTCTCTCACCATCATTTTCTTCATGGATTATCAAGGTCAATTTTATAAATGAGATTTTTTTGCTCATCTGTTAAATTATTAGGTAATTCGAACAACATATTGTATTAATTAATAGATAAAAAGCTATCTAAAAGACACTAGTTGCATCCATTCATCATCACGGATTTCCATACATATCAAAGTTATCAGGATCTAGATAAGTTCACGTATCTTTATGTATTCAATTCGGATAAAATCAATCTTCGTTAGGTACCATTTCCTCTTCATCATCATCGAAAGACTCTCAGCAATGAGGACATTTTACATCATCTTCACTTACTATTCATCAACATACATTACATCTATATACAAGTTCTTCGTCATCCTCAATAGTAAATTCACTTCAACAATGTGGACATTTAACCTCATCTTTAGCAACTTCTCACCCACAATTAGCACATGTATATATTTTTTCTCAATCTCTCCCTTCTTCATCTACTTTTAATTCTTCATCGTCCTCATCTAATCTTTCATCATCTTCATCAAATATTTCTCAGCAATGAGGACATATTATATCATCTTCACTTACTATTCATCAACATACATTACATCTATATACGAGTTCTTCCTCATCTTTATTTTCATTATCCTCTCGCTTATTCCTTCATTCTCTATCTATTCAATTTCTATTAAATCAATTCCTATCATATCATTCTAAATCATAATATGTTCATGTATCCTTATGCTTTCAAAATATATCAAATCAATTTTTATCTAAATCATTATGATCATATTTAGTTCATGTATCCTTATGATATCATCATTCATTAAATCAATTCCTATCATATCAATAAATATCATATCATTTTACATCATATCATTCACCATCACGTCCCGTTCTTGTTTGCTTATTCTTACCCTCTCTATTTCGTCAATTTTTATTGTATCCATCTATATCATATCCTTCGTTATCCCATTTCGTTCATGTCTTTTTGTTTTTTCATTCTCTATTTCGTCAATTTTTATCATATCATTCTTTATCATATCATTCTTTATTAAATCAGTTTATATCATATCAATCTTGGTTATACTTTTTCAAACTATAGTGATATCTTCAATCTCTATTAAATCAATTTTTATTCCATCATTCCTTATCATATCAATCATTATCATATATTCATCAAGTTATTACATTTATTCATTGTTTATTAAATCAGAATTTATCAATACCATTACAATTAAATCAATTTAAATCATATTCCGTTCATGTATCTCTATGTACTCACTCTCTATTAAATCAAAGTCTATTATATCAATATCTATCATATCCATCTTTATCAAAAAACGTTTTTGTTGTACAATGTATGCCACGATAATCAAATCAAAAATAATCCCATCATAAATCATTATATGGTTTTCATGTGTCCTTATCTATCCAACTTCAATGCTCATCTTTTATAAAAGGCATAACAAACATATTAAATAAAATTTTTAAATATTCCAGACTAATTTAAGTAAAAAACAATGTTGCATCCATTCATCATTTTGGAGTTCAATCATCATTAAAATCGTCTCCAAAATCGTCTCCAAAACCATCCACCATACCCAATCCTTTATCTAACGATTTTCCATCAATATCATATCTTGCTGGATAGTCATATCCATAAAAATTATATCAATTCATATCACATCAACATAAATCATATTTAGTTCATGTATACTTATTTATTCAATCCCTTCTGAATCATTTAGAATTATATCCTTGATAATCATATCATTCAACATCAAATCCATCTTTATCATATCCATTCCTATCAATTCAATTTTTATCATATCAATTTCTATCAAATCAATCTTTATTATATTTAGTTCAGGTATAAAAATTAGTTCAGTCTTTATACCACAGATCTTCATCTTCTATAAAATCATATATATCATCATAAAAATATGGCAAATATCTCTCTCTATCATATCACCAATTATCAAGTCAAAACATATCATATCAATCTTCATCATATCAATTTTTATCATATCATCTCAAGAAATAATCTAAGATAGTAAACGCTTTTCACTCTCTATCGTATCAAAATTGATCGTACCCAAACATATCATATCACTCATCATCATATCAATTAGGATCATATCAATCTTTATCATATCAATTTTCATCGTATCAAAACATATCATATCAATTTTTATCATATCAAAATACATTAAATCAAATTTCATGATATCAACATATATCAATTCAATTTTTATCATATCAAAACAGATCATATCAATCTTCATCATATCAAAACAGATCATATCAATCTTCATCATATCAATGCTCATCATATCAATCTTCACCATCCCAAAACAGATCAAATCAATGCTCATCATATCAATGCTCATAATACCAATTTTTATCATATCAATCTTCATCAAATCACATAGCATCATATCAATCTCTATCATATCAAAACTTATTATATCATTTTTCATTAAATTTAGTTCCCGTCTCTCTGTTATATCAAGATTCATTAAATCAATTCTTATCATATCATTCTAAATCATAATATGTTCATGTATCCTTATGCTTTCAAAATCCGTTAAATCAATTTTCGTTATATCACATAGCATCATATCAATCTCTATCATATCAATCCTTATTATATCATTTTTCATTGAATCAACTTTCATCATATCAATTTTTATCATATCTTGTTCATGTTTCTTTATTCTCTCATAACCAACTCCATCAATATTTATTAAATCAATCAATATCATACCCTTCTGTATCATATTTTGTTCATGTCTTTCTATGTATTCAATTTTTATCAAAATTTCTTTTATCATAACCGCCTATATCATATCAATTTTTATCATACCTTGTTCTAGTTTCTTTATTAACCCAATTGTTATTCCATCAATTTTTATTCCATCCATCCTTATCATATCAATTATTATCATATTTATTTCACGTAATTCTATTAATTCACTTTTTATTCCATCAATATTTATCCCATCAATCTACATCATATCAATTTTTATCATATCAAAATTTATCATATCAATCTTTATCAAATCACATAGCATCATATCAATCTCTATCATATCAATTCTTATTATATCATTTTTCATTGAATCAACTTTCATCATATCAATTTTTATCATATCTTGTTCATGTTTCTTTATTCTCTCATAATCTACTCCATCAATATTTATTAAATCAATCGATATCATACCCTTTTGTATCATATTTTGTTCATGTTTTTTTATATATTCATTTTTTATTTCGTAATTCACAGTTAAATCAATCCTTACCATATCATTCTCTATCATATCAATTCTTATCATATCATTTCTTATCATATCATTCGATATCCCTTCCATCTTCATCATATTTTTTTCACGTCAATTTATTAATATTTTTTTTATTCCATCATTTTCTATTAAATCAATCCTCACCATATCAATCTTTATCGTATCAACACATATCCAATCAATCTTTATCATACTTCGTTCACGTAAATCTATTTACTCATTTTTTATTTCGTCATTCTTTATTAAATCACTCTTTATCATATTTTGTCTTTGTAGAGCAATGAATTCAATTTTTTGAAAATCAAAAATAATCCAATCATAAATGATTATATTGTGTTCATGTATCTCTATCAATTCGATTTCAATCCAAATCTTTAACAAATGGCATATTAAAACATGTAATTAAAATAAGCAATAAGAAAAACTAATAAAATTTTACACTCTGAATTATATTCAAAACTTTTAGTTTGTCAAAAAATATACCACCAAAATAAAAACATAAAATTTATTTAAAACCCTTGATCTTATCTCTATAATCAGTAGTTATAACTATACCAATTTAAGATTATTTTCATCCCATGCATAACGTTTCTTGATATAGCAGTTTTTGAGAAAGAAAACAACAAGAAAACAGAGATTTTAATTTCGTTGTCAATTTTTTTAAAAATTCGTGATACACTGTAAACGATGTACACGAAGATGCAAAATATTTTAATAAAGACATAGATATCTTGGTTACAAAGGATTGAAACGAGAAATCGATTGAAATAAAATTTGATGATTATATACACAAAACAAACAATTTTTTCTTTGAGATTATAAGTAATGAAGAGATATCATCGCCATGATGCTTCTTAAAATCTGAAGCTGATATACTTCTCTACTATGATACAGTTAACAAAATCTGATACGAATTCTGGATGCAAAAAATAAAAAAACGATTCTTTGAAATCAGAAATAAGCTCACAGCAAAATGAGAAATAGATAAAAATTTCAAACTCCAATCAACTCATACAAAGTGAGAAAACGGGAAATATCATCATACAACAATTTGAAGATTAATAAACAAAGATTACCTATTCAAACTATTAGATAAAGACAACATTTGATACAAAATTATTGAGTTCTCTTAAAAAAACAAATATTAAAATTTATTTCATTACGATTTAATTTATGCTTTGAACATTAATTGCTTTAGGGCTTGCTTGAGCTGCTTGATGGGCTGCATTATCAAATAAAAAATCAAATAAAAAAAACTGAGCACTCGAAAGCAAATACAAAAAAGTGAAAAAACACGAGAAAAGAGACTTTGAATTAACAGACAATCAAGCTAAAGCATTAAAGAAAATATCCGATAAAAAAATAAATATAAAAAAAACTAGAAGGACTCAAAAAGTTGAGGATAGCCTAACCATAAAAGCAAAAAATGCTACAAAAAAAAGCAGAACAAAAAAAATTTCAAACGAATTATTAGATGCTGAAAGTAAGATTATCTCAATCGAAGATGAGTATCTTAAAAATATTGATGAAAGATATATTTCAAATAGTGAACTACAATTTCTAAAAAAACTTATAGGAAAATGCAGTGAAGAAATATCAAAACAATTATGATCCATCAAAAAAGAAAAACATAAAATATTTTTCCAAATACTTGAATGAGATTTTTCAAGAGATGATCACAATGAGAAATTTCTAAAAAAAGAAGCAGAAATTCAATGAGAATATTTTAAACAGTTCGAAGAACATTGATTAACAGATAAACAACTACAAGCAGTTCTAACAGATGAAGATGCTGTTTTGGTAAATGCATGAGCGTGAACTGGTAAGACTAAGACCATTGAAAGTAAAGTTTTATATTTACACAATATAAAACACGTACCTCTTAACGAAATTTTAGTAATCACCTTTGCCAAAAAATCAAAAAAAGATATGATGAAGAGAATTATTGAAGCTCTTAATCAATCATGAGTTGAAGTTAAAAAAGAAGATTTAGAAGAAACCATCTCAACATTCCATGCTTTTGGTAAAAGAATTTTGGATGAATATGATGAAAAAAATTGAATTATCTACGAACCAAACAAATCAATATGAAGATGAAGAGTTTGACGTAAAGTAATTACTCCTGAAGATGAATGAAATCCCCTATGATGAATAATACTATGAATAATAGAAGAAATGAAAACAGGTCCAATGAAAGATGAGCTAATTCAATATCTAACATACTTTTCTCGTCCAAAATTACAGGTTCAAGATTATGATTCCAGATGATCATACTATGAAGATGTCAAAAAAACATATATATCTCTACTTAGAGAGCCTGAAAATTGATACAGTTATCACGTAAAAAGTTATTGAGAATTGATGATAGCCAACTATTTCGCTATGCACTGAATCCCCGCTTTATACGAGCCAAATGACTATTTCTATACAAACAATAAAAAACATAAAAAGAACTATAAACCTGATTTTGTTATCCCTGAAGAAAAAGATGAAGAATGAAATATCGTTCGTGAAAAAATATATATTGAATATTTCTGAGTTGATAAAGATTGAAAAACTGCACCATACATAGACAATAACGATTACGTTCAAAAGATGAAAGAAAAGATTAAGCAACATAAAAAATCTCACAATATACTAATAGACCTACGCTACGCAGACTTTCAGGAATGATATAATACGCTACTATGAAAATTAGAAAATGAACTTAAAAAATATTGAGTTCCTATCAAAGAATTAGATTACGAAGAAAAATTCAAAGTTTTATGAGATGAAGAATGAACATTTGAACAACTACTCAAAACATTTTTATCTCTTTATAAAGAATCCGATGAAACTATAGAATCATTGAGAGAAAAAGCAAACATCATCGATGCTGATAACTATGAAAGAATGCAGACTTTTCTTAATATTTTTCAAGTATTTCTAGATAAATACAACCAAGAATTAAAGAAAAAAGCATATATGGATTTCTGAGATATGATTTACGAAGCCAAAAAAATCCTTATTTCATGAGCTGTAGAAAGAAAATTTAAATATATACTTGTCGACGAATTTCAAGACATTTCAGAAGCTAGAGCATGACTGATTAATACTCTCATTGAAGATCCTTATGAAACAAAACTTTTTTGTGTATGAGATGACTGGCAATCTATCTATAATTTTTCATGAAGCAATATTAATATTTTCCTAAAATTTGATAGTTATTTCTGATATACAAAATATATCACGCTCGATAGAACCTTCCGTTTCAATCAATGAATTTCCGATATATCAGGATCTTTCATCATGATGAACCCTGAACAGAATAAAAAATCATTGACTGCACTAGATCCTACAACAAAATGAAGATTTGAAATCTTTCAAAAAGTTCCAGCTAAAGAAATAGGGAACGATGAAGAAAAACTTCAGTCAACACATTTTGTAACTTATGAAAGGATTTTGCGTAGTTTACTCGATGATTTTATAAATAATTTTTCTAAAGATAATGAAAAAGAATTTGAAGATTGATTCTGTAAGATTTCTATTTTGTATTTAGCTAGATACAAATTTGAGAATCTTTTAAAAAGCTGAAAATCAACATTTTTAACATATTTGCAGAACGTATACTCAATAAAAGAACCTGAATGAGATGATGATTTCTTCACTGTAAAACTCTGATACCAATGATATAAATTTGATATAAAAATTACTCCATACACCATCCATAAATCAAAGTGATTACAAGCTACTTATGTTTTAGTTGATTATGTAAACCAAGTTGAAAGATGATATTCTTTCCCTTCATCTATGACTGATGATCCTCTTTTATATCTGGTAATTAATGATGACAAAAAGTGATATCCTAATGCAGAAGAGAGAAGACTTTTTTATGTGGCTATAACTAGATGAATAAAAAAAGTATATCTCTGTTATGAAAGAAATAAAGAATCTAGCTTTCTAAGAGATTTAATAAAAGCCTGAAAACAAATTAAAAAATCAGTTATCAATGTAACAAAAGATGATCAAACCTGAGCTGCAATATCTTTATTAGAAAAATATGAAGCTCCAAAATGTAAAATATGTGGATGAAGAATTTTACCCAGTATTGAAAGATCTACAGATGATCCAAAGATTAAAAGTTACTATTGCAGCAATTTATGGATGGGATGTGATGCCTCATATTATGATTTTGAATGAAAACGTTATTTAGCTCCATACTGCCCTAATGGATGTTGAGAACGTATGGTTATCCGTAAAAGTGGTAATTCGACAGATTATTTTCGATGATGCAAAAATTTTACCTTAACTCGTTGTAGTTGAAATCTAAGAATTGAAAGATGAGAAATTGTCGAAGACAATGGTGAGGACTGGGATATTGGTGGCGTAATAACAGAAATTGAGTATGGTGATTGATGAGATATTTCAGATTTGTATGAACCTGATGAGAATTCTATTACACAGAAAGAAACAGATTCTTCAAATGAAGAAACTGAAATTCCTGAAACTAACATCAAAACAAAAACATACGCAAATAATGGTCAAAGACGAACTGATACCGAACTTCAAACACTCAAAAATATGGTCCATGACGGAAAATCTATTGAAGAAATGGCTAACATTTTACAAAGGAAACCTAGTGCAATAATAGGTAAACTTCCAGGTCCAAGCATATCTAATGATTTATTAGTATCTATTTTAAACTGCGATGAAATAAATAGTTTATCATTTCAGACGCTTAATGAACTAGATGAAAATCAAGCAAAAATGCTTTGAACGTTTAGGTGAGCATCAATGTATTTCTCTATTTTGGATCATTTGGATAAATGAGTAACTGCTCAATTATGCAAATTTAAATGATCTCGTCTTTATCTAAATTGAATAAAACATCTTTCAAAATCAGATGCAACAAATCTTTCTAAATTTTGATGAGAAATTCTATCATTACAATGATTGCAAGCTATTGAAGAATGATGAGCCGAAATATTGAAAGAATTTTCTGGTACTTTAATGCTTCCTAATGCTATTAATTTTGTAAAAAAATGAGAAAAAGATGATAGCAATAAAAATACAAAAATCGATATCAGCAAAATTATTCCTTTTATAGCACCTGAATTAAAGGAAAAAAGGAAAGAAAAAGTTAAAACATTATCTAGTGATAATAAAATTATATATTTTAAAATTCGTAATATTCTTTTAAAGGCTAATTTTGAGATGTGAAAACGTGTAGATTGTAACATCCCTATCATTATTGAAAAGAAACCACAAACGAAAAAAGCTCTTATGGATGACTTATGTATTAGTGAAGAAGAATTTGAACAATGCTGAAATAAAATCCTAGAATTCATAAAAAATAATTTATAATCAAATCCTATATTGATACAAATTAACAAATTGTCAATAACTTGTCAATTTCGTCTATCCGCCGAAGAGATTTTCATTAATAGCACTCATATCCTGCAAAGTTGACATTTTTAATATTTGTGACAATTCCTCCAATTTTTTGTCTAATATTTTGTCAAAAAATGATTTGACAATGATTTTTATATTCTTATATCTCAATTAAATTTATATCAGAATTTCTTAATTTTGGAATGCAGAGAATAGTGTTTCACATCGATGTTAATTCAGCTTTTTTATCTTGGTCTGCCAAGCAAGTTTTGGAAAAAGGTTACAAAATAGATATCAGAGACATAGTTTCCGTAGTTTGAGTACAAGAAACCAGAAAAGGATTCGTACTCGCCTGCTCTATCCCAGCAAAGAAAAAATGAATCTACACCACCATGAGAATCACCGACGCCAAAAAGATTTACCCAGAACTGAAAGTTGCACCACCCGACTATGAATACTACAAGAAATGCTCTGATGAAATGATGAACATTCTAAAGCAAAAATTCAAATATTTTCAGCAATACAGCATAGATGAATGTTTCGTAGAATACGATGAAGAAATGCAAAAAATATACTGAAATACAGTGAGAGTAGCCAATGAACTGAGAGAATACATCCACCAAAAACTCTGATTCACAGTCAATGTCTGAGTGGGAAACAACAAATTTCTAGCAAAAATGGCTTCAGATTTTGAGAAACCTGATAAAGTCCACACACTTTATACGGATGAAATAGAGGAAAAATTATGGCCATTACCTATCAAAGAATTATTCTGATGTGGAAGAAAAACCGAACCTGAACTAAAGAAACTATGAATCAATACTATCTGAGATTTAGCCAAAAAAGATAAAGCCCTAATCAAAGCCAGAATCTGAAGATGGTGATGAATCCTTCATGACTATGCAAATGGGATAGATGATAGCAAAGTAGAAAACAATTACGACGATAGAAAATGTATTTGAGCTTCTTCGATTACCAAAATAGATACAAAAGATAGAGAATATATTCTGACTTTTTTGGAATGATTTGCCAGTGAACTTGCATTTTCTCTAAAAGAAAGAGATTTAGCATGAGATAGGCTAACTGTTCACGTGAGATATACAGATTTTTCTTACAAATCTCATCAAATGAAACTACCAAATCCGATAAATACGATAGAAGAATTATATACTTATGCTACCAAGTTATTTGATGAGTTATGGAACAAAAAAGATATAAATCTGGTCTGAATGACGATTAGTGGGTTACAGAATGTGAGGTTCAAACAAGGAGCTTTGTTTTAAAGATTTTCTATGTTGATAAAGAAAATCTGAATTATTATCTAATAGAAATTAGAATTTAATATCATGCTTTTTTAAGCAATTTTTCAAAATTTTTCTCTCTCTTTTTATATTCCTTATTATGAGCGAAATAATAATTTATCTTATCTTTCTCGTGTTCCTCATCAATATCATACAAAATCAGTCAACATTTCTGGCATACTCGGCTTGTTGTTCATGCCGGAGAAAGAAATGCTGATTTCAATCATGCTATTTCTCATTTATTTGTATAATAAGGAAATAAATGTGTACAAACATTTTTAGCTTTATTCTCAGCTATTTTTCTCCTATCTTCTAAAAATTTGTTAATATCAAATGAGAATGAAAATCTAACTGCAACAATAGACAAAGTAATTGCAATTATTATTCGTATAATTTGTGAAAATGTTAACCACATACTATAATATTTTATGATATAAAATTTAAAGATAACTACCCATATTACATAGTTATCTCCCTGTTGTACTCGTGTACAATTACTTCCTTTTCTTTTTATCTGGAGCTTGATTTAATGCTGATCAAGCAACAGACTTTATTTCCTTTTTCGTACAAGGTTTACCTCTAAGAATTTTACTCGCGATACTAGCTACTTTCTTAGAAGTCTTTTCATTTGTCGCCATGTTCAAATTTTAAATAAAAAGTAAAACTGTATCATATCCAGTTTCACTTGTAATTTCATAGGAATAAAATATAGTGGATTTGCACAACTTTCTATATTCTTCCTAAGAATATGGAAATTATAGTTAAAACTATAATATGATATCACTAACACTTCGTTAGTGATATTTTTATATAGCGATTATATTTTTAATTTCAAGCTTTTTTATTGACCAAAAAATATTTTAACGAACATGAATTTTTAACAAAATATTTTACATTTTTTTAACAGTAAACATCTCTTATTTTAATTTTCATGTCAATGAGAAGCTGACTTTTAAAAAACACAACTTGAATTTATGCTTCTAAACTACTTTCCCCAAATCTCATCAATTCTATCTTTGATTTTCTTTTCAAAGACTCCAATCAACTGCTTAGCACTCTCAACCATAGATTCTTCTCTCTCTATCTCTGCAACGATTTGATTCTGTTCTTCTAATGATGGAAGTGGAATCTCTATTTCTTTTAATTCTTTTACTCACACTACATTTTGAATTATGGCTCAAGATTGATTACTAAAATATCTATTGTGGTATTCTGGAGATTCTAAAAGATATTTTAGATAATTATTTGAAATTTTATCATGTACGGTTAATTTAAGTAATGCTTGATTAATTATTCATTTTTTATGATTTTCTGGTACTATAGAAACTTTTCACATTGTTCAAGAACAACTTATTAATAAATCTCAAGTCTTTACAGAAAATCTAGACATTTCATTATATTTATCTTCCGTTATGTAATATCTTCAAAATGAGAAATCTCAATTAATAGCATGGTTTTGCTCATATACTAAATATCCATCATTTACAAAAATTTCTTTTTTTAAACTTCATCAAAAAGGACCTCTAATAAAATCAGCAACATCTCCCAACTTTACCATCTCCCAATCTGGATTGATTTTTATCGTAGGTTTGTAATTATCCACTATCATTTTTGCTCAATCTATCACTTTCTGATAACTATCTAATTCTGCTACGATTTTTTCTTGAACTTCAAGCGGTGGAACTGGAATCTTAATTTTTTCCATATCTTTGTTCATTAGTTTGGGATTTCCTACTTTAACAACATATTTATATGCTTCATGATTTAACACTCTAGCAACAAATCATAAAGAAATCTTTCATTCATACTCAGGTTTTAATTTTAATGTTCAGCACACATTAGTACAATTAAATTTTCAATTCCTATAAAATACGGTTCAAGCATTAGCTCAATCTGTTGTCCAAGTTATATATTCTCATTCAAAATCAAATGTATCAATATATCAAAGTATTCAATTATTTAAAGTCTGAGAAGAATATACAGGGAAAATTCATTCATGTTCTGAAATATCAATTTTACTAATAACTCTTCATCTTCATGAATCAAACAAACTTCAAATTTCAACCATTTCAAATTCAATATTTGAATAATCACTAACACTTTTATATCTATCCATACTCAAATTAAATTCAGAATTTTCTTCTATTTTTTCTTTACTTACCAACAAAGTCATTTCTGAATCTGGTAAATTGATTTCATTTCAAGCTAATAAATCTTTTTTGTATTGTAAGAGTATTTCTGTAGCTTTTGGTAAATCGTTTTTATTACTTGGTCTTCTCTGTGCTCACAAATCAAATCCATCATTTTGAACTTTCACAAAAAGAATTTTGTCTGTCTTTTTCGCTAATTCTTGGTCAAAAAGAAGAATTGAAGTTTTTACTCAACTATAAGGCTGAAAAACTCATGCTGGCAAACTAACAACAGCCCAAAGAAAATTCTCTTTTATCATTTTCTTTCTCAAATCTTTGTAAGCATTTGCTCACTGAAAGATAATTCCTTCTGGAACTACGATTCAAGCTTTACCATGTGGGTTTAGATGTTCAATCATATAATCTACGAAAAGAACCTCAGATTTACTCGCTTTGATACTAAATCTATTATGGGGTTGAATTCATCCTTTCGGTGTCATGAAAGGCGGATTTGCCAAAATACAGTCAAATCTATCATCCCATCTATCATCATTACTCAAAGTATCATATTCAAAAATCTTTGGGTCTCAGAAATTGTGGAGATACATATTTACCAAAGACAATCTCACCATTTCATAACTAATATCATATCAAACAAAATGCTGAGTGAGTTCTTTTTTCTGTGTTAGACTAAGTTTATCTCATGCAACTTTGTCTTTATTCTGATTCATGATATATTTATATGCACTAATCAAGAATCAAGCTGTTCCACAGGCTGGGTCTAATACAGTATCAGTTAATTGTGGTTGAACGATTGAAACGATAAAATCAATGATATGTCTTGGAGTACGGAATTGTCCTGCATCTCATTGACTTCATGCAGTTGAAAGTAGATATTCAAAAGCATCTCCTAAATCTTCGCTGTGGTCATAACTAAATTCATCTATTTGTTTCAAAAACATATCTAAAGTTGATGGGTCTTTGAAAGGAAGATATGCATTTCTGAAAATATCACGAAACATTTGAGGTAAGTGAGGATTTGTTCCCATTTTATCCAATCATTCACTATAGAGATTTAATCTTTCCTGTCCACCTATTTTTCTATCCATAATATTATTCCAACTATATTTTTCAAATTCTCATTGAAAAAATCCCTCTCATCAAAGCTCTTTATCTTGTAAATCAATATCAGACATAAATTTATAAATCAAAGCAATTGTAATTTGCTCAATTTGCTGAGATGGAACAGGAATTTTTCATACAAGAATATCTCTTGCATTATCAATTTTCCTTTTAATTTCTGAATTTAGCATTAGATAGAATAAAAGATTAAAAGTCTGATTTTAAATTATTGTTTTGCTCCTTTTTAAAGGAGCTGTCCGAAGGACTGAGGATTTTAAAATCTCCCACCGCAAGCGGTCCCCCCTCTTTAAAAAGAGGGAAATTTATTAATAAAAGTTTTTTTCATTTACATTATCTTTGATATAATCTATCAATTCATTCATTGTATCTTTTCCCAATATCTTGAATATATCATAAATTTCAGGTTGGTCAGCATATTCTCTGAAGTTCTTATTATTTACATTTACTCTAAATATTTCATTTACAAGATAACTCTTGAAAAATTCCTTTGCCGCATAGAATTTTGATTGGTCTATCAATGAATTACTAACCATAAATCTATCAAATTCTTCTTGAGCTACATCGTCTTTAGTCTTGAAATGATCTATTTTTCCGAATATTAATTCTAATATTTCCCACAATCAAATTCTACGGTCTGTTTTTCCTTTATATCACTCCCTAAGATTTGCAAGATTGAAATAATCTTCAGCTTTATCAAAAATATTCGCTTTAACATATTGTTCCATTTGTTCATAATCTCCATTATTTACTGCTTCTTCAAATTCTTTAGAAGTCTGAAAATGGTCTTTTACAGCTTGCTCAAACTTTGAAGTATAAAGTTCTCTATCAATTCTCATTCCATTTTCACCAATAACGAACTTTTTAATTTCCGCCATTGGGTCAAGAATTGTTGATTCATATTTTCAAGAAATAGATTCTGGTCAAACTGGTGGGTCAACAAAAACTGGAGGCAATCAATCATCTTTTGGCTTTTTTATTTTTGGTAATTTTAATACTTCATCATACGGATATTTTTCTTCAAAATATTCACAGTTAGCGAAGAAATCAAATAATTTAAAATGAGTTTTCTTTTCTTCTTTGTGTAAAGTATTATTTCACTGCTTAAAATCATATTTGAAAGTGTAAGTTCTTGTTCATCTTCATTTAATCTGAACGAAATCAGATGGAGAGAATATCGGTCTTGCAAGGCATAAATTCAAAATATTCTGACAATCATATCATGTAGTCATCATTCAAACCGTCACACAAACTCTCGCTTTACTTGATAAATATCATTCTAAGAATCTACTATGTCAGTTAAGATTATCATTGGCAAAATTTATCGTTCATTGTTGAGCTGTTGGAATATCTGAAGTTATTTGTATAGCGAAGTCTGAATTATATTTTCATGGAAACATTTCATGAGCCATTTCGTTTAATAATTGAGTGATTTTTGTGGCATGTTTTCTAGAGACACAGAAGAAAATTGTTTTTCATATTTCTCATGAAATAGGATCTCTTTCTGCATTTTCTAAGAAAGTTTTACAAAAACTTCTGTTTGTTTCTTCAGAAAAGAATTTTCTTTCAAAACTTTTTCAATGATAAATAACTTCTTCCTCTCAATTTTCAGTATCCTGTTGGACTGCATATCATTCATCAGAAAGTAGTTGAGTAGTAATTTCTGTTCTACAATCTAATGAGATTGGATTAACTAAATATCCATCTTTTACTCAATCTAATAGCGAATATCTAAATGTCGGATCTCCACTTTCACATCCAAATGTAGCATAAGTTGAAAGTAATTGTCTTCTTTCAATTTGTCTTGGATCTTCTTCTGATACTTTATCTTTATCTAAGTTCTTTAAATAATCTTTTGGAGTCGCTGTTAATCATAGTTTATAGCATGGGAAATACTCAAAAATTGCTCTATTTGAACCGCTTATACTTCTATGTGCTTCATCTGAAATTACCAAATCAAAATCTGATGGAGAAAATAATTTCAGATATTTATTATCATGAGAGATAGACTGAATTGTAGTTACGACTATTTCAGCCTTTCTCCAATCATCTCTATTTTCTTTATAAACTACAGTCTGATAATCATTTCAAAGATAATTTCTAAAAGCCTTTTTTGTTTGCTCTTCAAGTTCCAGTCTATCCACCAAAAAGAGAACTCTCTTCGCCTGTCCTGATCTTAAAAATAATTTTATCAAAGCTGCAGAAGTTAATGTTTTTCAAGTTCATGTAGCCATCTCCCAAAGAAATCTATTTTTTCACTCTTTTACAGCCTGCTGAACTGATTTTACGGCTTCTAATTGGTATTTTCTAAGTAATCTATATCATCTTTCATATAAATATTCTCACCTTTTACTTTCATCTTTCCATCTTGGGTCTTCATCATAATGAGGATTTTGACTTCTTGCAATATAATCTGATTCAACTAATTCTTCAGTAATTTTCTTGGGTTCTGGCTTAAATTCATCCAAATTTTCAAGAGCTTCTAAAGTTGGGAAATATGATATTCTCGTTGGATTTCATTTCTCCTCATCTCGGAAATAATGAATATTTCAGTTTGATAAAATTATAAATCTACATTTTTGAGCATGAGCATATTGTCTGGCTTGTTCTTTTCAAACTAATGGGTCTTTTTCTTCCCTTTTAGCTTCTAATACACAAATTGGAAAGCCTTTTTCATCAAGTAATAGATAGTCAATAAATCATTCTCTTACATTTTCAAAGTCTTCTCACAAGTCCTTTATTGTATGAGTTTCTAATGAAATATTAGCTTTTTGATTTCATTCATCAAAAAATCTCCATCCTGATTCTTCAAGAAGTTTATTGATTTTAATTCTGGCTTTTGCCTCTTTTTCAGCCATTGCTGAAATTTTTATAATTAAAAAGCACCCTAATTGCGGGTGCTCGTATAACTAAAAAACAGAACCGTCATATCGACAATCTACTTAGAAGTTATCCACACAACTAGAGTGCTTCTTCTCTAAGAAAATAATCGATACAACGATAAAACTTCTTAACGGTTTTCTTCGCCGTTCTCTAATTATACGAGCAATTAAAAAATTATATATCTAATCTGAAAATTCAAGTAAAATCATAAAAATGCTACCCTTTCGGACAGCTTTTTATTTTCTCTTTTTATCCTTATCTTCCCCGCTTTATCTTTTTTGTCAAAAAAACTTGCATTTAATTTTTTTTTGAGTATAATGTAACTGTTGGAGTAAATCCCCATACGTCGGCTGCAAAAAGAAGGTAGCCCGTTATCGCGGTACGTATGGGGTTTCCTTTTAATTGAAAATTTGTCAAAAAAAGATTTGCATTTTAAGAATTTTTAAATATACTAATATCAGCAAAGTAATTCCCTATAGTGCGGGGTTTCGTATGATTCCTCATAAAGTGTGCTATAGGGTTTTTGTTTACTCAAAATTTTAATCAAAAAATCCATCCTCTATTTTAATTTTCTTTTCAAAAATTACATAAAAATCTAAATTATTATTTTCATATTTTTTGTATATTGAAAAACTTATAGTAT